>Ga0247760_1002971_pt1 | contig 11743 bp, 10 predicted proteins | sample UWRJL171409R4_FD_179936 | JGI IMG/M metagenome (GOLD analysis project Ga0247760, IMG submission 179936) | Plant litter microbial communities from Arlington Agricultural Research Station in Wisconsin, United States - UWRJ-L171-409R-4 | ecosystem: Environmental > Terrestrial > Plant litter >...
CCACAGGAATGGGTGGCGCGTGATGCGTAGGACGCCGCGCGCGGCGTCCGTGCGTTCGAGCACTTTTTCGGCGCCCACCGCGGTCGGGTTCGGCACGCTGAACGCGCCCACCAGCAGCACCAAGGCGAACGGCATCACGACCAGCGGCAGCCAATGAATGACGCGCGGTGAGAACCACAGCGGATAGAAGGGCGCCTTGCGATAGGCGGCGATCAGAAATAGCAGCGAGGCCAGCGAGAGCAGCGAGAAAAATGCGCTGAACGCGCGCGGCCCCAGGCGCTCCAAAAGCCACCAGCGCAGCTCCGAGCCGGCAACGACGGCGTGAATTGCGAACCACGCGAAGCTAGCCAGCGCGAGTCGCTCGAACATGTTCAGAGCCAGCCGGCGGTGCGGTACCAGTCGACGGTCTGTTTGACGCCCTGCGCGAAGCTGACGCTGGGCGACCATTTCAGGTCCCGCCGCGCGCTCTCGCCGTCACACACCCATTGATCGAACAGCTCGTTGCATTTGTCGCGCGTGAGCATCATCGCGCGGTTGGTGAGCTTGCCGTAGCTCTCGCTCATGAAGGCGGCGCCCATGACCACGCGCCGCGGCAGCGGAATGCGCAAGAACGCGCGTTTGCCGAGCGCGGCTTCGGCCTCCGAGATCAGCTCGGCCATGGTGTGTACGGCGCCGTCGTCGATCGCGAAGATGCTGCCGCTCGGGACCTCTGCGTCGATCGCCGCGATGCACGCGCGCGCGCAATCCGGGCCATAGGTCATGCTCAGCTTGCTTTGTGGCGAGCCGAGCAGCGGCAAGACGCCCATCTTGATCGACTTGAAGAACGCCAAAATCTCTCGGTCGCGCGGGCCGTAGATCGCCGGCGGACGGATGACCGTGATCTTGAGTTGGTCTTTCTTGGCCAGCGCGGCGCGCTCGGCGGCAAGCTTGCTGCGCCCGTAGTCCGTCACGGGACGGGGCGTCGCGTCGACCCCGACCGGGTTACCGTAGACGTCGCTCGGACCGCCGACGGCGATGCTCGAGACGTGCACGAAGCGCGACAGTGAGCTCGCGTACGGCAGGCACGCCTCCAGCAGGTTCTCGGTGCCGCGCGCGTTCACGCGCATGAATTCGTCCAAATTGCGGGCCTTGACCAGGCCCGCGGAGTGCACGACAGCGGAGGCGCCCGAAACCGCGCGCTCCAGGCTGGCGCGGTCGTCGATCGCGCCGTCGACCAGCTCCACGTTGCTGAGGGTGCGCAAGAACTTGGTGTCGCTGGAGCGTCGCACGAGCGCGCGCACGGGGCGGCCGGCGCGCGACAGCTGTTCGATGATGTGCGAGCCGAGGAAACCCGAGCCGCCGGTGACGAGGATGGTCATGTGTTTTTCTCGAACAGGCGGTACTTCTTGTAAATCTTGCCGCCCATGAATTTGATCCCGACGTTCACCGGGCCGTTGTCTTCGAGCGTCCACGACAGCTCGCCCCACTCGATGCCGAGCTTCTTGCCTGACTCGTTCAGCTTGGAATAAAGGAAGATGCTGAGACCGGCGTATTTGCGCTGGCCGCGAAACTTCTTGGAGATGCCGAGCAGCGCCAGGCGAGCCGTTTTCGGGCCCTTGACCTTGAGCCGCCAGAGCAACTTGCCGAGCTCGAGCGGGCCGAGCTTGCCCTTGAACTCACGGATCAGCTCGTTGATGTTGGGCAGCGCGACCGCGAACGCCGCCGGTTCGCCGTTGATTTCGGCGATGTAGCTGAGCTCGGGGATGGCGATCAGCTTCAGATCGGCGGCCATTTTAGACAGCTCTTTTTCGGTATACGGAACGAAACCCCAGTTGTCCGACCAGGCGTCGTTGAAGATATTCATGATTACGCGCACCTCGCTGTCGAGGTTTCGCATATCGATGTGCCTGGTCTTGACCTCGGGCAGGGCCGCGAGCTCGTCGTGGGCCTTTCGGCCGCGCTCGGGCATGTCCCCGACCGTGTAGCGCCAGGCGTACAAGTCCTTCAGCTTCTGGAAGCCGCACTTCTCGATCAAGCCGGCTTGGTAGGGCATGTGATGCGGCATCATCACCATCGGCGGCATGTCGAAGCCTTCGATCAGGCAGCCCGTCTCTTCGTTGATCGAGAGCGAGAACGGCCCGCGAATTTTCTTCATGCCGCGCTCGCGCAGCCACTCACTGGCCGCGTCGAGCAAGAGCTTGGCTACCTCTTGGTCCTCGATCGTGTCGAAAAAACCGAAGAAGCCAACGTCGTCCTTGTAGCGAGCCAAGTGCTCACGGTCGATTTGCGCGGTACAGCGACCGACGCAAAACCCGTTGCGGAAGGCCGTGAAAATCACGCCGTCGCCGTGCTCGAAGAAAGGATTCTTGAGGCTCAAGCGATCCTTCATATCCATGTCGAGTGGACGGATATAATTCGGGTCGCGCTTGTAGATGTAATCGACGACGTTCAAAAAGTCGTTGATCTTGCCGCCGATGATCGTTCTCTTGAGCTCGAGAGTCATTTGAACGCGCAGCTAACTTTGGGCTGCTTTCCGAGTCAAGGAACGTTCGAGGGCAGCCCGAGGCCGCCGCCTGTTGCGGATTGACGAGCGGCTTCTGTCGAATGCGCCGGCTCCGACGCTGCCCGCGCGGCAGAGCTCGCGGCCAGCTCGACCACGCCTGTGCGTCAGCGTGAAAGAGGCCCGTCGCGCGACGGGCCCGCTCCTCTTACTTGCCGATCACGCCGTACTTCTTGCCGACCTTTTCGAAGGCCTCCAAAGCGCGATCCAAATGCTGCCGGTCGTGCGTGGCCATGTAGCTGGTGCGCAGCATGGCGCTCTTCGGCGGCACACCGGGGGAGATGAACGGGTTGGTGTAGATGCCGTACTCCTCCAAGAGGTCGCGCCACATCATGATCGTGCGCAAATCTTGGCGGATGTAGATCGGGATCACGGCGGTTTGCGTGTGTCCGAGCTCGAAGCCGAGGCTCTTCAGGCCTTCACGCATGTAGGTGAAGTTCTCGCGCAGCTTCTCGATGCGCCAGGGTTCTTCCTGCATCACGTCGAAGGCGGCCATGGCGGCGGCGACCGAGGGCGGCGCAGCGGCGGCAGCGAACATGAACGAGGGCGCGAAGTGGCGGATGTAATCCAGCACCTTGCGCTCGCCGACCAGCCAACCACCGATGCTGGCCATCGACTTGGAGAAGGTGCCGCCGATCAGGTCGACTTGGTCCATCAGGCCGAAGTGGGCCGCGGTGCCCATGCCGCCCGGTCCGATCACGCCCAAAGCGTGCGCGTCGTCCACGAACAGCCGTGCCTTGTGCTTCTTGACGACGGGCACCAGCTCGTCGAGCTTGGCGATCTCGCCCTCGGCGCTGAACACGCCGTCGGTGATCACGAACGCGCCTTCGTTCGCCTCTAGCTTTTCGAGGGCTTTATCCAGCGATTCGGCGTCGTTGTGGCGGTAGCGCACGAGGCGCGCGCCCGCGGACTGGCCGAGCCGCACGCCGTCGTACAGCGAAGCGTGCACGTTGCGATCGATGAAGGCGACCGATTGCTTGTTGGAGAGCAGCGCGGCGAGCGTCGCGATGTTGACCTGATAGCCCGTGGTGAAGACCAGCGCGGACTCCTTGTTGAACCACTTGGCCAGCTTCTCTTCGAACTCTTCGTGCAAGCGCATCGAGCCGTTGACCAGGCGTGAACCCGTCATGCTCGTGCCGTACTTGTCGATCGCGGCCTTCGCGGCATCACGCACCTTCGGATGCGTGGTCAGGCCGAGGTAATTGTTCGAGCCGAACATCACCACGCGCTTGCCGTTGATCTGCGCCTCCGGGCCATCCGCGAAATCGAGCGGGCGGAAGTAGGGGTAGATCCCCATCTTGCGCGCGTTGTCCGCGGCCATGAACTTGAAGGCCTTCTCGAACACGTCCTTGCCACCGACGCTGGCGAGGCTGGTGCGCTCCTTCATCGATTCGGCCATGTCCGACGACCCTTCGCGGTCGTTCATGTCGATGCGGGCGCCGTTGGTATTTCCGTTGGCTGCGTCTAGAGCGCGGCCGTTGGTACTGCCGGCAGCGGCGCCGTTGGCGTGGCCATTTTTGTGACCGTTGCTCTTGCTCACCGCTGGCTCGGTCTGGCCGATGTTCTCGTCCAGAGCCGGGTCGATGTTCGGCAACTCGTTGCCGTTCAGGAGCACCTTCCAGGCGTCCTTGACGCGCGTGCGCGCGTCCATGAGCCCTTCGGTTGCCTTCATGACGCGATCGTCGGTCACCCAGCGCAGCACGCTTGGTTGAAGGAGTGCTTGCTTGCCGCGGTCGACGATTCTTTGCTTGAGGCCCATCGTTTCAAAGCTCCTGAAGTGCTCGCTCGATAAGTCGCTGTCGCGGGGAACGCGGGCAGTCCCGACTGAGCGTAGCTCGACGAACGGGTTCGAGCCCGCGTTGTCGCCGGCGGAAGCTACGCGACGGATCGCCCTACGTCAATGCGCCGGGGGCCAGGAATCGAGGTTATGAAAGCTCGTTCCGTCCGCCAGAGTTCCGTGATCGATGATGACGCGTTCCAGACATAGACCGTCCGGCGGAGCGGTGATGCCGAGATCTGTACGCGCATGGCTGGCAAGTGCCCGAGTCAATGCGTCCTTCGGGCGTCGCTCGCGACCGATGTCGATCAGCGTTCCGACGATGATTCGCACCATATTGTAGAGGAATTTGTCGCCTTCGACTTCGATCAGCGTGATGCGTTCATCGCTATGCGCCGGGCGCACGTCGATGCGAAAGATCTGTCGCACCGTCTCGGTTCGAGTATCCGCGGCGCCACGGAAGGCCGCGAAATCGTGTGTCCCAACCAAGGACTGAGCAACCGCGTTCAGGTCAGAGTGGTTGAACCTCTCCATCACGCGCCAGGCTCGACCCTCCAAGAATGGGTCGCGAACGAGGCTGTGGAGAACGGTGTAGCGATACACCTTTCGAGTGACCTGACGGCGCGCGTCGAAGCCGGGCGCGACGCGCGTTGCACGCACGACGGCAATTTCGTCCGGCAAGTGCTGCGATAGCGCGAGCACCCAGCCGCGCAGTCCGATGTCTTTGTCGGTGTCGAACGCGACCAGTTGTTCACGCGCGTGCACCCCGGCGTCGGTGCGACTCAGCCCTCGCGTCTGACTTGCTTTCGGATCGATCGCGAGGATCGCGCCGTCGAGCTCGCCTGCGACGCTGCGTGCGTTCGTCTGCCGCGCCCAACCCGAGAAGCGACGACCGTCATAGGCGACCGTGAGCAGCACGCCGAAACGATGTTGGGTGGTGCGAGCGCGCGGGCCAAGAGACTCCGTCTCGCCCACGCCTGCGTCAGTGGTCACCGGCGGCACCGGCATGATCGCCCGCGCTCCCGCCTGAACCCGCGCTCCCGCCCGTGCCCGCCTGCGAAGCCACGCCTGCGTCGTCTCCGGCCGCGCCGGCGCTCGCGTCATCCGCAAAGTCCGTGGGTCGCGTGGCGCAACCAGCGTCGTAGGCGGCTTCGAGCGCTAGCTGCACGTCCGCCGAATCAGCGCTGGCTGCGTCAGCCGGTGAAGCGTCGCCGAGCGGGTACGTTTGATACAGAGGCAGCGGCGGACAAGTGGACGTTGCGCCTCGCTCATCACACGATGCTGCCAGGCACCCGCCGCAAGCGAGCGCCCAGAGCATCGAGTATTTCAGCGAAAACGCACGCGGCATCAGGTCTTTGGTTTGAAGTACAGCGGCACGGATGCGTCGACGCATCCGCCCTTCGGTGCGGGGAATGTGGCAGCACGGAAGCTTTGAAGCACGCAGTTTTCTACCAGCGGGTTATTCAAATCACTCTTGATTTGTGCGCTGCAGACGGTGCCCTGCTGATTGATCTTGATCGACACTGTCATGCGGCCGGAGAGCGTCGAGTTCGAGCTCAGCGCTTTTTCGTAACAGGCGCGGCTTTGCCCCGCCTTTCCGCCCAACGCGCCTTGCAACGCCGGGCTCGGCTCTCCGTTGCACACGCCGCAGGCGGGGCCGGCGCTCGTGCTGCCCACCTTCTTCGCGCCTGGCTTGCTGTCGTCGGGCTTGGCCGAGCTGTCCGTGGATGCAACGGGTGGTGGCGGCGGCGGTGGCGGTTCGTCCAACACTGGCTGGTCTGGCGTCGCCGTGGGCTTTGGAGTTTCGACCTTGGCGGTCTCTTCTCCGCTCTTCATTTTCCAAAAAATGAGTCCGCCCATGAGCAGCAGCATCACGATTGCAGCGAGAATGAACGGGCCGCTGCCGCCGGATTTCGGAACGGGCGGGGTGGTTTCAGACATCAGGGAACTCCACTTTCGTCATCAACAGGTCGAAAACCGCCGGCTTTCTAGCGACGGACTATAGCTACCCCTCCGACCGAGCGCGAGGGTTCTTAAGAGGAGGAATCGAGGTCGAGCTCCGGCGCTTCGATAAGCTCGAAGATCGTCACCGCAGTATCGCCCCAACGCCGGGTATCGACTGCACGCAGACGTGCGCCTGATTTGGGCACCGGAGGCGTGCGAGCCGCATGTTCCAGTACAAGCCGCGCGGCCGGTGCGAGCAGCGAGAAACTCGCCAGCTTCTCCAAGACGGCCAAGGCGGCCTGCGCATCCGCCCAGGGCGGATCGGCGAACACCAAGGAAAAGGGGCCCAAGCGCTCGAGGGCTTTGAACGACGATTCGGCGCGCAGCGGCAGCAAGGTGGCCCGCGCTTCCACACCCAGGCTGAGAAGGTTACCGCGAATCGCTTGTTGCGCGGCCTTGCTCGACTCGACCAAGACCAGCCGCTCCGCACCACGCGACAGCGCCTCGAGCCCCAGCGCGCCGCTGCCCGCGTACAAATCCAAGACGCGTTCGGCGCTCACGTCCGCGAGGATCGCGAACAGCGCCTCGCGCGCGCGCGCGGCCGTGGGACGAGTCGCATCGCCACCTGGAGTCGACAATTGCCGACCTCGGAACTCCCCAGCGACGATACGCATCTACGTGGTTTCGATCTTGCTCCACATTTGACGGCGCATCTTCTGTCGCGCGCCGTCTTTGCGGGTAATGAGCTTGGCCGCGCCGAACGCCGCCATCAGCTCGCCTTCTTGACCGAGCCCCGGGAGCACGGTCTTGCCGACCAGGTACGTGTTCGGGATCGGTCCGCGAACGGGTTCGCCGGCGAGATCGAGGTAGCCCGTGGGCTCGACCTTCCACAAGCGCTCCATGGCCTCGGCCGTGGGGGTGGTGCCACGGAGATGCACGCGATCGACCTCACGTCGGGCCCCGCTGCGGTAGTCATACAGCGGCAGCCCGTCGTGCGCGCTGTCCACGATCAGCAGGTGCTCGTCCAAGAATGGCAAAGCGTCGCGCAGGGTGCCCAGCACCGCTTCGCGTGCTTCCAGCAAGGTGAGCAAGCCGCGCGTAGGCACGATCGCCTCCGCTACCAGCAGTGTCTCGTCCTTGGCTTGCTGACGCTCGGAAAATGCCGAGGCTTCGAAGCGCTGTAAATGCACGGTGGGGTGCCGTGGATCCTTCCGCTTTCGTTCGGTCGGCACCACGAATGCCTCCTTGGACAAAGGCCCCGGCAGACCGCGCGTGTTGACGACTAGGCTGACCACGAAGCGCCCTGCCTCCGCGTTCAAGCGCGGCCAATCGTCACGCGCGGACTTCGTGACGCCTTCACCGCCCGACAGTGCTGCCAGGACTTCGCCCGATTGATCGCAGAGCACGGCGCCCGCGCCCGTGGGCGCGTCTTCGCCGTCTTCGATCACGCCGACGGCGACGCCGCGCCGAGTGACCAGCGACGTCGCGCGACGGTTGAGCTCGATCACCCCGCCGTGCGCGGCGATCCGCTCGCACAAAAATTCCGCGAGCTCGTCTTCACCGCGCGCGAGCGCTTGCACGCCGCGCGTCCAAGCGCCGTGCAGCCGAGCCAAGGCGAAGGGCGGAAACTCCCCGCCCAGGATCGCCGAATTCGACGCGAAGGCGGCGGGGATGGTGGTGATCTCTCGGTACGCGTGGCCGCCCGGGAACTTGCCCAGCAGATCGACCCCGAGCGGCAAGCTGCTGGCGATGCGGCCGGTCTCGAAGCGCTCCCAGAAGCTGCCCGGTGGCCAGAGCGCGTCGCGCTCGAAGGCTGCGTCGGCGGCTGCGTTGACGGTCGCGATCGAGCTGTAAAGCTCGTCGACCAATTGCCGCACTTCGGGGAATTCTCGCTCGATTTCGCGGCCGAAGAGCTCCATGTCCGGCGGCACTTCGATGCGCCGGCCTTCACTCAGCACCACGAACATCGGGTCGAGCGGAGCTGCGCGCCTGCGAAACTGCGGGCTTTGCGCGAGCTCGTGCAAGATGCGCCGCCAAGTCGGCGAGGAGCCGGCCAAAAGCGTGAAGGAGCGCCGGCAGAGGACGTGCTCTTCGAAGCGATAGGTTTGGCCGTGTTGGCCTTGGCCGAGCAGCAGCACGCGGAAATCCCGCCGCGCGAGCACGGCCGCGGCTGCCAGCGCGCCCAAAGAGCGGCCCAGCACTATGACGTCGTAATGCCGCGATGTCACTCAGGCCTCGAACGGCACGACACGGCCAGCCGCGATCTCACACAGGACATCGACGAACAGCTCGTGCTCGGCTTGGTGAATGCGCGCCGCGAGCGAGGAGACGTCGTCGCTCGCTTCGACTGGAACCGCGCGCTGCGCGATGATCTTGCCCGAGTCCACGCCCTGATCCACGAAGTGGACCGTGCAGCCGCTGAGCTTCACGCCGTAATCGAGCGCCTGCTTGGTGGCGTCCACCCCCGGGAAGGCCGGCAAGAGCGAGGGATGGATGTTGATGATTCGCCCCTGATACGCGCTCAAAAATTCGGGCGAAAGCACGCGCATGAAGCCGGCGAGCACGATCCAATTCACGTCCGCCTCGCGCAGCGCGCCGACCAGCGCGCGGTCGAATGCTTCGCGGCTGGCAAAATCTTTGTGCGGGATGGTCAGCGCGTCGACGCCTGCCGCGCGCGCGCGCTCCAGAGCTTGCACGCCGGGGCGATTGGAGATCACCAACTTGACCCGCGCGTTCAGCCTGCCCGCGCCGATGGCGTCCAGGATCGCCTGCAGATTGGAGCCCACGCCGGACACCAATACGCCGAGATTGAGTGGGCTTGGGACGGTCATCGCGCGGCTGTCCATAGCACAGCTCAGACGACTCGCTCCGGCCTGAACGCCGAGAGCGAAAGCGGCGCGCGTTGCCCGAGCACCGCCGCGCGCACGATCTCCGCGCTGATCGGCGCGAGCAGGATGCCATTTCGGTAGTGGCCCGTGCTCAAGAACAAGCCGGGGATTTGCGTGCTGCCGAGCAGCGGCAATTCATCCTTGGTGTAGGGGCGGAAGTTGGACCAAGTAGCGCGCAGCGCAGCGCGTTCCAGCGCTGGCACGAGCGCGGTCGCGCAGAGCAGCAGATCGCGCACGGCGCCCGCGGTTACCTCACGTTCGTAGCCGACGAACTCGAGCGTGGAGCCGATCAAGAGCCGGCCGTCGTCGCGCGGCACCAAGTAAGCGCCGGGACCGAACACCACGTGCGACAGCGGCGGCGCGGGTAATTCGAGCTCGATGATTTGTCCGCGCGCGGGGATCACTTGCCCCGGCGGCAAGCCGAGCCCGTCGATCAACGACGTCCAGCTGCCGGCGGCGACCACCACGTTGCGTGCGCGGAGCTCACTGCCGTCGTCCAGCACGACACCTACGGCGCGCCCGCCTGAAAGCGCGACGCGCCGCACGAACGCGCCGCTCTGAAAGCGTACGCCACGCGCCAGGGCCGCGATGTGCAGCGCGCGCAGCAGCGCCCGGGGCTCCACGCGCGAGTCGGCCGCGAAGCGCACGCCGCCCGAGACCTTGGCTGACAGCGCGGGCTCGAGCGCGGCTAGAGCACGCGCGTTGAGTCGCTCGAACGAGAGCCGGCGCTTGCTCTGCCAGGCGACGGCCTGCGTCAGCTTCGTCACCGCCGCGCGCTCGAAGCCGACGCGAAGCACACCGCACTCGCGGTAGCCGACGTCGATTTTCGTCTCCTTGCTCAGCGTCGCGGCAAACTTTCCGTAGCGCGCGCGGCTGGCCAAGCACAGCTCGGTCATCGGACCTGGCGCATGCGCTTCGGCCTGTGCGCCCAGGATCCCCGCGGCCGCGCTGGACGCTTCCGCACCCGGCACGCTGCGTTCGAGGACCAGGCATTCGGCGCCGTGGCGCGCGAGCTCCCAAGCCGCGCTCGTGCCCATGATTCCGCCACCGATGATCAGGACGTCGACCGGGCGCGGGCGATTGCGAGCTTTTTTCTGGGGCATGGCAGCGGGGCGCGGCCGTCCTTGCTCAGCTCACCTTCTGCGTCAACTTTGCCAGGCCGATCAGGCTGAACGTGGCAAAGCCGAGGAACAAGCCGCACAAGCCGAGCGCCCAGCGCGTGGTCTTGGGTGCCTCGCCGTCGACCAAGAGCCAAGCGTCGTCCGTCACTTTGCCTTGCCAGGCGTCGCTAACGGCCGCGCGCACCATGCCGTGGCGAATGCCCGCGCGGCTGACCGGGATCAGGCGTCCCACGAACGAAGTGGGAGCGACGAAGTGCGCGCCCTCGGGATCGGTGGGATCGGCCGGCACGCTGATTTGCACCCAGAGCTTGTCGTTGCCCTCCACCTGAGCCAGGCGATACGTGTCGTCTTCGAGCGGCCGCGCGTAGCGCACGGCGCCGTCCGCGCGCAGCGCGCCGGTGCCGTGCACCCAGGTGTTGGCGTTCGTGCTCGAGAGGCGAAATTGACTCAGCTCACCGAGATCGACGGGCGGCCCGCTCTCCAGCGCGAACACCGCTTCCCCGCGCAGCGCGAAGGCCAGCGCGAGCGAGCCGAGCGCCGACAACGAAAGCGCAGCGAGCGTGGCGCGGCGCCAAGGCCGACGTGGAGCCGGCAGCGCCTCGAGGTCGAGGTCGTGATCCGATGCGGCGCGGGTGCCGAGCAAATCTGGGGTGGACTGGTAGCGGGGCATCGAGTGCGGCCTTCATTGTCCGACATCCGAGCGCGCGATTTGTTCCGTGGCGCGGATGCATTGCCGAAAATGCAGAGAAATTGGGCTTACATAAGCGTGGGGCGCGCGCTGCGCCAATGCCGTAAAACTGGGCGAGCGTAGCAGAATCCGCTGCTTCGGTTGCCGGCCAGCTGGCCACACGGCGGCCGTCCGGTTGCCGGCCCGATGTAGGTGTTCACCGGCCCGCCCAGCGCACAGACATTTCACTGACAACCGTGTACTTTTACCGGAGTACCATTAGGGGTTCCAATGGCCGTCGCTAGCAAGATCATCTGCCCGTCGTGTGGTTTCTCCAACACGCCTCCGCTTGCCAACAATCGCTGCGTGTCGTGCGGCGCGAAGATCGAAGATCTGAAGCGCTCGCTCACGCGGCAAGAGGAGCTCGAACGTCGCTATCAGCAAGAGGGCTTCAGTCTGCTCTGGTTCGGCATCTCGATCGCGATCATGTCCGTGATGACCGCGGCACTGGTGATGGGCCTACCGATGGTCGTGCCCGCCTTCGATTTCGAAGGTTCGGCCGGTATGCGCATCTCGATCCCGGTGTGGTTCCTGGGCGGCATGTTGATCGGTCTGATCTCGCCCGGTAAGACCTTCGTCGAGCCGATGGTGGCCGTGTTTTTGGTCGCGATCCCGACGGCCTTCCTTTTGTACGTGAACCAGACCGTGAAGACGATGCCTGCCTTCATGTACGTGCTGCTCTCGGTGCTGGGCGTGCTCTTCACCTTGATCGGTGCCTACATCGGTGAACGCATCCAAATGGGCCCG
>Ga0247760_1002973_pt1 | contig 11729 bp, 11 predicted proteins | sample UWRJL171409R4_FD_179936 | JGI IMG/M metagenome (GOLD analysis project Ga0247760, IMG submission 179936) | Plant litter microbial communities from Arlington Agricultural Research Station in Wisconsin, United States - UWRJ-L171-409R-4 | ecosystem: Environmental > Terrestrial > Plant litter >...
GCCGGTTTGCCTTGCGACTTATCACCTCCAGCTATCCCTGCCCGGTTGTCTTTCATGACGAGGCGCTATGTGATTGTGGTCAAACCTGCAAGGACAGGATCCGGCGCAGGGAGGAGGGGAGAAAAAAGGCAACTGGATCAAGTGGGGAAGTTTTACCACCGTTATTCTTTTATGCGGATGCCTAAAACGCCAAACGTTGAGGTTCGGATTTGTGACGAATTCAATTAAAAAAGAAATACGGAGTGGGTGTGTCCCAGACACTGTGCAAAAGGCGTGTCGAGAGCTTCACTATCTGGAGAAAATGCTCCTAGGCTGAAAACCTTAAGGGTGGTTGGGGTTTCTGGTGAGCTGGCGTGCGGGGGGTGAGGCGCGAGATGATACCGAGGTGGCTGGCACCTTTGTAAGTGAAGCGGCTGGGGAAGGCGACTGGTAAGATCGTGGATGTTGTGAGATGAATGGCAAAGGAATGACGAGGAGAGGAGGAGGAGGGGCGACGCTGCTTTGTTTTTTTTTATCTTTTCAAGGTGAAAAAGCTCGCGAGGTTATAAGTGAGGGGTTGATGAGGCTGGCGATCCTCAACTCTTTCCCACGAGATGCGTTCAGGAAACAAAAAAGTGGTGTCTTGAGCTCCTGCCCAAATTGAGGGGTGAGAACAATTCGATTCACGCCTAAAGGCGAAATCAAAACAAAAGTCTTCCTTTCCGCTTTCTGCCTACTGTAGTACTGAGCAACTCTGCTGCATGATAGTCTATGTAATTTCCCATCTTCGCTTCCATTACCGTCTTCAGCGTTTTCGACCTGTGTAGTCCGAGTTGCTGCAGCAAGATGGGCGCTTAGAACTTGGCTGTAGTACACAAGCGTTGGACAAAATCACTGAAGAACTCCAAATTGGGAAATATTGTGTTGGTTGTTGAGTTGTTGTCGCGATATTTTCGCATGGAGTCCTTGACTGGTTTTTGGTTATCGCGAACGGTGCTCGCGATAACCGTCAAGGGAAGAGGGGTTCCACGAAGTTAGACAATGCGATTAATGCTCGTCATTGACGCTTTGATGAGTATCAATACCGCTCGGTTGAATTGCCCACATTGGATAGGGATCACCGTGATTCCGATGACAAGAGGTCATCATATCGGCCCTGGTACTAGCCGTCGGTATGTAGTGGCCTCGCCTCTCCATCCTTGGGCGATGATGGGATATTTTCCTCGCCGCTGCAAATTCACACCTTCACCTTTTACTCGCTCGCGATTGTTTATCCTTGTAAAATGTTAGCCTGGCCGTCAGCTTCGTGTGCCATGCCATGAAACTCCACTCAATTGGATCTCGGAGCCGGATGTTCGTCAGGGGCTGATTCGGTTCGGTGATTGGCTCCTATGAGTTTCAACTCTCGCTACAAATTGAATTGGTAGGTTTCGTCCCACATCTTGGAAAGCCTTGACGGTGGATAGAGTAGCACCAGAGGTGGAACGAATCGGCGGCCTTGTCGGGACAAGTCGCGCGACGTGGTGCTGGTCTGGTGGGAAAGGGATTTGAAGACTCTCCAGCGCTTCGATGACCAGCAAATCAAGATGACATGCTGCTACACCAGCCAGTCCTGCTTTGAGACCGCATCTGCCGCCCCTAGGTTGTATCATATCAACTGAGCAGCGACCGAAATGTGTCCGCTTTGCGCCAGTGGGCGAGGCTTCGAAGAGTTATGCGTGGCACAAGCCGGCAGTTTCTATGACCGTGACATGTTTTCTGAGCGAGGACGACGTGAGGTGTATCGATGGGAATGTCGAGATGCGAACGAAGGGCTTCTCGAAGTTGTCTGGAGAGGGCGCGGCCAGAGCTCGGTTGCCTGTTGTGTGCTATTGCTCGGGTGGGAACATCAACCAGTCACCAATGGCCAGCCTGATCGACGCCTGCTATTCTGTTGAAGCGACATCGTTCAACGGCGACCAGATTCCCAGCATACAGCGTCCGGCTTGCCCGTCGACCAGCTTTGATCTGCAAATCGGCCCAGAACATGAGGAAAAGAGCGTCAAGCTTAACCTCGGACAGGGAGCGAGCCACTAGCCTCCCTCGAAGTGATGCTCTGGTCCAGCTAGGGATATACCGCAACCGACCTGCTTGACACTTGTGACCAATCGACCACAGGAGCTCAACAAAGCGAAGGAATGGACTTACAAAACAAGAAGTATGAAGCTCGGATGAGGCGGGAAATCTCGCCGAATGAATTGCGGGTAACGAAACGACGGCGGAGAGAAGAGATACGGCGGGAGGTGATGGCATGCTTTGGCACCTCAGCCTCTTCGATACCAATTCGTGATGCACACTGCGACTGACCAGGCCGATCTGATATCAACTAACCCACTGGACCGGTGCGAACGAGTGCGTGTCGCGGCAGATTTCTCGGCTGCGTATCGAAGTGAGCTTCACCACTGGCTTCCGGTTCGTTCACGACGCCGAAGCGGGAAGACGACGATCGCATAGAAATTCTATGAGTTGGAGGCTCGACTGGCGGCTAACAAGAATTCGAGTACCGGTGGGAACTAATGGCTTGTCAGTATAAAGACGAGGCAACATGGCCTACTGGAACTGATTTCCTATCGGCGCACAGTCTAGTCACGAGCATTTGCTCGGAAACCTCGGGAGAAATGCCGATTGTTAGAACCAGAATCGCTGTATGTCTATATTAGCAACCTTGAATGCCAAACGGGATTGCGACTCATTGCTGCACGCGACTTGCATGAGGTTTGTTGAGGTTGAGGACGTGTGCAGCACATAGCACTGTCATGCAGTGCGAAACGTGAGGAACAATGGATGGCCAGGAGCAGTACGTGGGAGCAGGCGTCTTCCTGTACTCGAGAGTGACGTTTAAACTTTGCGCAAGCCTCAAAGTTTAGCCAAGACTGATCAGATGATAGCGTAAGAAACGCTAAACGAACATGGTCAGGACGAAGAGAAGCGGTAGCGTCAATCTAGGATGCACGTTTGGCGAGTCATGTGGAGAAAGAAGAACCATGTTCTGTTTTCCTGGAAACGAACAGAGAGCTGCCCTCGGAGGAAGGCGCGATGCGTTGATGAAAGTGGATCCATGCTTCCCCGGGCTTCCGGGCTCGGCACTCAGCTCACAATGTCTGCCAAGCCCCGGAAAAGTGGGCCCGACAGTTGTCAACTACCACCCACCTCACCGAATTCAGTCAAGGGTTATACAAACACAAACAAGCCAACATTATTTTCGCTGTGCCGCACTCTGTGTGACCGAACAATACTTGGTTTTCTTACAGGAATTGCTTGTATAGATTTCAAACCCCCATTGCCGGCAAGGTCTGGACGTCAAGCATCAGTTCAGAACGCGTCTGGGCTTGACGCGTCTCGAATCCTCACTCACCATGTCGTCATCACCACTCGACGATGAGATCGAAACCCTCCAAGCCCGGGGTCAGTATCGCAGCCGCCCACTTTGTTTTCAATTTGAATTCTAACTAACTGGCCACAGTCAAGGATCTAAAATCGCGTCTCCGCATCCAAACCGCCACTGTTCTCTCAGCGCCCGCAACGCAGGCTTTGCTGACAGGGTCGCATGACCAGGAGCAGCACCTGCTCCATCGCGCCGCCGCCCAGCGCGCCCACAATCAGCAGAATCTGTATCGCGCCTGCGCTGGCATCACCACGTTCCGCGCACGTGATCCCGACCCCCATGCCGTTGACTCAGGCGCCATTCTGGGTCTACGCATCGAGGTGGTCAGTCGCGCCAAATTCCTGCGTCCGTATTACGTGCTGCTCAACCGGCCCTTCCCCGATCACCGCAGCCACTTGCGCGTGCACCGACACACAGTACCGCCATGCGTGCCACTATCAGGACTGGCCGCCCGGTATCTGCCTCCCCCCGGAAAGCCGCAGGAATTGGCCCGCTTCGCAAAGGCTTTGAGGCGGGAAGTGGTCCGCTATCATCATCGCATGGGAGTCATTGCCGATCTGAGGAAGGCGGCAGGCTTGGGCAGGAGTAGCAAAAGCCAGGCTGGAGACGAAGGCGAGGAAGACGACGTGGATCAGCAGAGGGGCAAGCTGGTCAGCATCACGGCTGCCGATGCCGAGGCGAAGCAAATCACCATTGAGTGGGCTGGCGGCAAGACGGGTAGACTGGTGATGGGAGACGATGGGGACATTGTCAACATGGTGGTAGTTGGTGAGAGCGGCAGGGATCACGATGCCGTGAGGGAGTTGCTGGGAGGAGCAGAGAGAGTGGAGGATATCGCCAAGAGGCTGACTTCCGGGTGATTGGCACTGGACTATCGAGGACGAGCCTTTTCTTGAGCGACGATATCAACGAGATGAGGAACTCAGACGGACTGTCCGATGACGACCCACCGGCTGCCCGATCGCATTCCCGACCTAAAGTGCTAGACTATCAGCCTCAACACGTGGATGTTCCGACAGATGTTTCCAGCTCGTCCCAGTAGGCCGGCAATCAGAGCAGCCTGCCGAGCCGGGGAATATCGACAAGACCCAATTGGTTGCCCCGGTACCAGCGGAGTTCCTCCTCGGTCACGGCGGCTCGCAAACACTACCTGCCTGCCGGCTCATGAAAATCCTCCCAATATCACCTGACAAACCGAGTTCGCAGTCCAGTCCTCATCCCGGCTGCTTGGCAAATCTCACCGGGCTTATCGCCTGGGTGATGGCCCGAGGAGCGAAATTTCTCCCTTCTTCCATGACCCGAGGAAAAGGAAGGGCTTCGAATCACGGCATATGCTGTCGGTAGCGCAAGGATACTGGCCGACTGTACACCGACCGCCGACCGCCGACCAGCGAGCAAAACAAGTTCTGGGAGTTGCAATAGCTACTTCAGAGACGTCACACCGTCGAGCGCGAACCTCCAAGGCAACAACGGGCCGCTCCCTTGCCTGGTTGGCTCGACGCAGAGCGATTGAGTCAAGTCCCTTCAAGACTTTTGATCTCTCGAGACTGCGTTGACCCAATTGGCCATTTTGTCTGACCAGACGCATGCGTGTGTTGTCATTGCATCGCGGCCCGGTAATTGAGAAGCATCCAGCAAACAGGAACAGCAAAGAAAAAAAAAGACTTGGTCGCGCGAACAGGACCTAGGTGCGTGCTGTTCCTGTTCGTTGTTGATTAATATCCAACGTCATGCCCACCGCGTCGGCCCAATCAGCGCCCCGTTCCTTGCGTGCCCGACCAATCGGCTCCATCTGAGGAAGTCTGACCCTCGGGGAAAATACTACGGCGCGGGCTGCTTTGTGGGAGACAAGTCCTTGTCGCGCCCGGGTAAATACCCCAACACGAGATTCGATGGTTTTTTTTTGGGGTGGGGGGGTCGTTTAATTCTCTACAGGGCAGAAGCAACACACACCTGTAGTGTGTCCGTTCTTCACATAGCTGCACAAGCGAAATGAGATGTACTATATAGTACAGGCACAAACACACTCTCTATACCGCGTATATACCGTCGGTCCCAGCAGGACCAGGATCAGGAACAGGAACCACACAGGGGCAGGGCAGAGTAGCACAATGGGCCAAGACGATTTTCTGGGTTGGTGGCGAAGGTTTGAGCAGGCAGGCGGGACGCAAACCACTTTTTAAACTTGGAAAACTAGAATTTGACAGACCAGAGACAAGAAAAAAATTGGTACCTATCTTGGCGCCGCTGGCGATTTATGACGCATGAGGTTTTTTGTTTTGGGTGATGGCCGCGCCTCGGTGTCAAAGTAAGAGCCACGGTGATATGATGTGATTTCCGTTCATGTTGGCTCTCGTCCGTCCGTCTATCCCGGTGGATCGATGTCATCTACTTCCCCTAGGGTACCTACCCAAGATACCCACATAGTATAGAGTAGTGTCATGTAGTGTAGTGTCTATACTCGGGCGAGCTACGTTACGTCGGATCTTTTTGCTCGGATTTTCGGGGCATCAGAGATTGATATTTTCCAGTCCAGTCCACTGTCAGCCCCCCCATCTGTTGAACCGTTAAAAGTTTTCTTGTGCTAGGTACCGTGCCTACATACACTACTAGGTAGGTACTTTGGTATTCGTAGATAGGTAGATGGATACGTAGAGTCAGTCTGCGTTGCCTAGCAGCCGTACCGCACCGTACCGTACCGTACACCGTACAGCCTGAGCCGTTTTTTCCAGTGTCAAATTTCCGGGGTGTATGTAGGCGCGTGAGTGTGCGGGTGTGTGTGTGAGTGTGAGTGTGTTTGTTTGGTGTGGTGTGGTGGGATCGGAACAACCAGCCTTGGACTTCCCAAACAGCAGTCATCGATTGATCTGTTTCTTGTTTCAAGACAAGGGATGCTCAGCCAGCTGGGTTCAGTGTGTGTGTGTGTGATGATCCGATCTCTGGGATTTTTGGGAAAGAAACGAAACATTTTGACCTATTTACCTGTTTATGTTTTACCTAGGTGCCTGTCTTGCTTACATGTGATCTTATGGCTTTCGCGATTCCCATATCTAGTTTCTAAGGAGCTCCCATCTAGGTAGTCAAGTCGGTCTCTCACAAACTCACATCACCAAAGCCACTAAAAACGCAAGGTTAAAAATAAAAATATGTATTACCCCTACATTATTACAACACCAAAATCCACTCACTACACACACTTTCTCCCACTCATGAAACAAAACCCACTACCCCCTCACAAAAAAAAAGGTTTCCCTTCCATCCACGAACAAGAACACGCTCTATCTAAGTAGCTAGTTTAGTTCCAAAAAAAGATGAAGAATCTCCAGTCCACAGAGGTTGGGTGATGTGTTTTTCAAGATTCGGGAATGATGAAGAAGAAAAAAAAAATAATTTGCCGGCCGTTGGGTGCTGGGGATCAAACAAAAGCAGTGAAACTCCCTCTCTCTTGCAAGTTTTTTTTGACAATGTGTTGTTGTTGATGTTATTTGTTGGTCAACAAAAACAGCTTAGAAGAGAGCAGCAGCAGCGGCAACAGCGGCGAGGACACCACCGGCGACCGCGGCGTTCTGGGCAGCGCCGCCAGTGACGACGGCTCCCGTGGGACGGGTGGTCGGGGGGATGAGGCTGCCAACGGAACGGGTCGGGGTAGGGAGGACCGTGGTGGGCGGCTTGAGGGTGGTCGGGGGCACTGGGGGCTTGGCCGACGTAGGCGGGACAGGGACCACAGTCGCCGGGGGAGGTGGCGGCTTAGCAGTCGGCGTGGTGGTCACGGGGCAGACGGTGGTGCTGACCGGCACAATGACCGTGGTGACGCGGGTGCTGTGCGCAGGGCACGAGGGAACCGCAGGCGGGCAGCTGGTCACGGTGCGGATCGTGGTCGAGTAGACGGTGCTGGTAGTCCACATGCCCGGGGGTCCGCCCCAGGTCATGGACGGCTTGACATTCGGGGGACCGAACGTGTCGGCATCAAGCTGGGTAGCCGCAGCGAGGGCCACGAAGCCGAGGGAGAAGACAGCCTTCATTGTGAGATGGCAAGAGTGGTGTTTGTGTGTGTGTGGGTGGGTGTGCTTGTGGTGAAACGAAACCCTACTAGTAGCCAGCGAGTGACGAGAACGAGTGGATGGTATCGTTGGACACTGAAGGTAGAATGAAAGTAGGACTGAGCTGGGGAGGGGGGGAGGAGCCTTCAAATATGTTTTTTCCCGGTGCCATCAGAGAGTTGAGAGGGTGGGAAGGGGGGGCCGTAGGATACGAGGGAGCAACGGCCCTGCTTGGGAGCATGTTGCTGTACGGTTGAACAGCCAGCCAGCTCCGTTACGCCGTCGGCATAGGTCAACCGGACAATGACGAAAATAGAGGAGCAGCGAGTGGGCAGCCATTGGGCGGCGAGGGATGCTGATCTGGGCCGCCATTACGGCTAAAGAGCAGAAAGAGCGTGTAAGTGATGAGCATGGTGTGCCTTGCAATCAAGATCCCTTACTGTGCCCAGACTATAGCCCCGACACTCGCCGGGCTGCACGTCTATGGACGGACCCAGGCCGCATCCAAGCGAGAAGGGATATAGAGGGAGAGCTACTCTGAACTTGTCAGTCAGCACAGCCTCAAGGCCTTTCTCCGGTGCCACTGGTCTCTGAGGTTAAGCTTTTTGGATCATGACCCCCTGTCTTCTGTCGTGATCTTTTCGGTGCGACGCCAGATCAAGTCCCGATGCGACCTCAGCGCATCGGTTCCTGCATTGGCGCCGCTGCCGCCTGGCCCCTCTCCCTGCCTCCAGATTGGCGCGCAACTTACCTAGTAGCCTGACGTGAACTAACACAGGTCAGCACCTTCAAAGTTGTCCCTTGCTTCGCAACGGCATCAAACAGCGAGCGATATCCGGCCGACGACACCGATGTTTGTCGATCTACGGCAGACGACAAAAACAGAGCTGCACGCTCGGTCGACGAGCGCGTAGATCGTCATGCCATGTGTCCCCAAAACCCGGCGGAGGGAGATGCCATATACCTCCTCTATCTGCATTAAGACAAACATTGTTCATGCAGGCTACGGAGCAGACCACTCAGCCGAAGAGGAGGGGATTCATGCGCTGGCCTCCCAAGAGCCTTGTACCGTGGTCCCAAACGGCCCCAGCCAAAGCTCACTCTCTCCACACTCTGGGGGAAATATGTGGTGGCCCTATAGGCAGCTCACCCGCCTCAAACTGCCAACGGACCAAGGTCCCGTCGGGATCGACAGGTGGAATTGCGTCACGGCAGAGAGCGGTTGGCGGAACGATGATGCTGAGGACCCTGAAAAAAACATGAGAAGCCTGTCGGGCGAACTCCTCGCAGCCTGATTTGAGCCGTCCTGAGCTGAGCCAATCCACGGCGCAATATGTCATGATGAACGTCACGGCCACGGCATATCGAGTCGTTGAGCCTGGAACGTGGTCGTCCGATGTCTAGGCAGTTGAAGTGCCGGCTCCAAAATCATGGGGCAACTAGGCGCCTCCAACGCTGAATCATGCCGCGCCCAGTTTTCTGCTGTCGCCATGTTAAGGTGTAAAAAATGCCTCTGGCTTGCCTGCAGAGCCGTTTTTTCGACGCCGCAGGAGCGTGCCAAATACCATGACAAGCGACGTTGAGAGCCAGACTGGAAGCTTTTCGGGATCGGAACTGTGAGCTTCGAGTCCTGTCCCGTCGCTAGCATTACCTTCTTCCTTCGAGTTTGGCAACTGCGTACGCGTCCACGCCAGCACCCTGCAGCCCTGCATTGCTGCATTGATGCCGCTTGCACGCGATGCAAAGTGAGGGAAACGAAGAATGGGGGTGATAGTTATACATTGCACTTTGTAGCCGTGCAGTGTGAGGTTCTCGACAACAGCAGGGTTGGTACTCCCGAGTCACAGTCCACTGCGCCAAACGGGGATGCAGTCCGGGGTGACGGGAGCCAAGACCAATGGAACGGCGGGGATCCTGGCAGCTGAAACCCACCCACTTGTGGCTTGATAGCTGGGCAGTCTGCGCAGATGCGCCACAGCTGATGGCATCCCTCTCGCGAAGGATGTGGCTTGCGCGACTATTGAATCGCAAATGGTTACGCTCGGGGTTTGCGCGCGCTCCAATGGGCAACGGGGCTGTCAACCACGTCGTCAGCACGCCATGTTGCAACGCTACCCGTGTGAACAGCTTTCCTTCTCCTTTTCTTTACATATACAACATACTTAATCGTTTCCCTTCCTGTCTCTGGACGTTCCGTGTCGTGATCGACGGCTTTTTTTCTTCTTGTCACTCACTCACTCCCTTGAGCTTCGGCTACCAGGTGTTTTTATATTTTTTGCGCCGAAGCAACGCCGCTCGACAGATCACCATCAAAAAAAAAACCGACGCAGGGATGGCGCCTCCCGTCGACCCGGCCACCCGCAAACGGGTGCTGAAGGTCATTTTTGTATCGTTGCTCTTGGATCTGGTGCGTTTCTCTTTCTCTGCCCGTTTCCCGCTCCCATCCGTTCTGGGTCGCTGACTATGCGGGACCATGCTAGATCTCCTTCACCTTCATCCTACCCCTATTCCCCAAACTGCTCGAATTCTACCGCAACGCCGAAGCCCCAATCGACGCATCCGCACCCCCATCCAAGACAATTCTCTCGAGCATCCTCGGCTACCTCAATGCATACAAGGCTTCGTTTGCACGCCCCATCGACTCGCGATACGATATTGTCCTGCTAGGCGGCGCCCTCGGGAGCCTCTTTTCGTAGGTTCACCCCTACCCCCACTACCCCCCACTTATGCTCCTATATACTTGATATGGACCGTACTATGCCGAGCAGGCCAAGGTTAACAAGCCCCGCTGCTACAGTCTCCTCCAAGCCTTTGCCTCGCCCATCATCGGGCACCTCTCGGACAAGTATGGCCGCCGCACGGCCCTGCTGGCCAGCATGATGGGCAACATCCTCTCGGTGCTCCTGTGGGTCATGGCCGTCGACTTCCGCACCTTTCTGGCCTCGCGCATTGTCGGCGGTCTCTCCGAGGGCAATGTGCAGCTCGCCACGGCCATTGCGACGGATATCTCGGACACCAACAGCCGCGGCGCAACCATGGCCCTGATCGGCGCCTGCTTCTCCATCGCCTTCACCTTTGGTCCAGCCCTTGGCGCCTGGTTGAGCTCCATCGCTACGGTCGCCGCCAACCCCTTTGCCACGGCCGCGGGCGTGTCCCTGTTCCTTATCGTCACTGAGACGGTCTATCTCTACTTTTGCCTCCCTGAGACGCTCCCCGCCCTCACCAGGAAGAAGGAGAACGGTTCTGCTGCCTCGGGTAAGAATGCAAACAAGGAAGAGCACACGGCTCCCGCGCCGGTGCAGCGGACCAACTCGCACTTTTTGCTCAACTTTGTACACATGACCTTCTTGCTCTTCTTTTCCGGCATGGAATTCTCGCTGCCCTTTATGACGTACGACCTTTTTGGCTACAGCTCGTCCAAGAACGGTCGTCTGCTGGGCTACGTTGGGCTGGTGGCGTCCCTTCTCCAGGGCGGTGTTACACGGCGTCTTCCGCCGCTGCTCTCTGTGAGAATCGGCGTTGTGGCGTGCCTGGGCGCGTTTATCCTGCTGGGACAGACGTCAACTGTGTCGAGTTTGTATCTCGCTGCGACGGGGTTGGCTACGACCTCGGCGACAGTGGTGACGGGTTTGAATGCCCTCAGCAGCTTTGAGGCGAACGAGGGCGAGCGTGGCGGGAAACTGGGCATGTTGAGGAGCTGGGGACAGCTGGGCCGTGGTCTTGGCCCTGTGTTGTTTACGAGTGTGTACTGGTGGGCTGGACGGGAGGTGGCTTATGGGATGGGCGCCACTGGCATTGCGGCAGTGAGCTTGCTGGTTCTGTTTGGGCTGAAGACTCCACCGGGGTCGGTGAAGGTGAAGGCCAAGGCGGCAAATGGGGTGAAAAAGGAGTTGTGAAGTGAGTAGATGTATACCTACCTAGGGGGGGCAAACTACTGCCTTGCCTAGACAAAAGCATGTACAATAGTTGGGAGCCATTTTGATACAGGAGATGGATGGATATATACATATGAATTGGTATTGTTAAGCATCTTGGCAGACTTGGCTGTGACTTGCATGGGTCCAGTTTGTGAGGGGAGGGGGGATAGGGGAGGGTTACTGGGAGAGACAAGCTCGGTAAGGCAGGGTATGATGAGACTTCTTTGTTTGGTGGGCTGACGAGGGATGGCGTAGGTGAGATGGGGTCAGTGTCTTGTGCTCCAGAGCAACGCCCAGGTTGGGAATGGCAATAGGTATATCTTGGGGGCCGATGATGATAATAATAATGAGAATACGGGGACGAGGGAA
>Ga0247760_1002974_pt1 | contig 11725 bp, 8 predicted proteins | sample UWRJL171409R4_FD_179936 | JGI IMG/M metagenome (GOLD analysis project Ga0247760, IMG submission 179936) | Plant litter microbial communities from Arlington Agricultural Research Station in Wisconsin, United States - UWRJ-L171-409R-4 | ecosystem: Environmental > Terrestrial > Plant litter >...
AAATAATACTGTGTACACACAGTATTATTTCATCAGCGAGCGGCGTGTCGGCAGCGAGCAGTGTGTCGGCAGTGTCGGCAGCGAGCGGTATGTCGGCAGCGAGCGGTGTGTCGGCAGCGAGCGGTGTGTCGGCAGCGAGCGGTGTGTCGGCAGCGAGCGGTGTGCTTCGCGGCACGAAAACCATCCTGTGTGCACACAGTATTATTTCATCGGCGGGCGGCGTCTGATGGCGACGTTGCTGTTCGCAGGCGGCGGGACCGGGGGCCACGTCTACCCGATGATCGCAGTGGCGGACGCGGTGCGCGAACTCGCGCCCGATGTGCGGCTGGTCTTCGTCGGCACTGAGCGCGGCATGGAAACGCGGTTGGTGCCTGAGCGCGGTTACGAGCTCGAGCTGCTCAGCGTACTGCCGATCCGCGGCGGGGGCGTGAGCGGCGCGCTGCGCGGCATCGCCCGCGCGGCCAGCTCGGTGCCGCAAGCGCGCGCCTTGCTCAAACGGCTCGCGCCGAGCGCGGTGTTCTCGATTGGCGGTTACGCCGCTGGTCCCGTTTCACTGGCCGCGCGCTCACTCGGAGTGCCCGTTGCCCTGATGGAGCCGAACAGCGTGATCGGCCTGGCCAACCGCCTGATCGCGCCGCTCGTTCAGCGCGCGTACACCGCCTTCCCGGAGAGCGAACGGCACTTCAAGCGCGACCTCGTGCTGCGCTCCGGCGTGCCGATCCGCGCCGGTTTTGCCCCGCATCCGTATGAACCGCGGCTCAGCGCGCTGCGCATCCTGGTCTTGGGCGGCAGCCAAGGCGCCAAATCTTTGAACGAGTCCGTGCCGCACGCGCTGGCTCAAGCCGAACCGAACGTCGTCGTGACGCATCAGTGCGGCGTTGCGCACGAAGCCGCAGCGCGCGCCTTGTACGCCCAGCTCGGTCTGGGCGAACGCGTCGAGGTCGTGCCCTTCATCGCCGATATGCCGACCGCCTTGGCCGGTGCGGATCTGGTGATCGGTCGCTCGGGTGCGGGCGCAGTGAGCGAGATCTGCGCCGTTGGCCGGCCGAGCGTGCTCATCCCGTATCCGTTTGCCTCGGGCGATCATCAACGCGTGAACGCCGAATCGCTGGTGCGCGCGGAAGCCGCGCTGTGCTTGCCCATTGCCGAAGCGTCACCGGCGCGCATTGCGGCGGAAATTACCGCGCTTTTGAACGACCCGTCGCGATTGATCAAGATGGCCGCGCGCGCTGCCGCACTCGGCCGACCGGGCGCCGCTCAGGCGATCGCGGTCGATCTTTTGGGGTTAGCGGGCCTGGCGAGCCATGAGCGTCGCGTAGCTCAGAGCCCAGCTCGCGACGGGTCCTTCGAGCCCCCCCTCTCACTCTCGGACTCGGGCTCACTCTCGGACTCGGGCTCACTCTCGGACTCGGGCTCACTCTCGGACTCGGGCTCACTCTCGGACTCGGGCTCGGACTCGCTTTCACTTTCGGACTCGCTCTCACTCTCACTCTCATTCTCATTCTCCGACTCGTTCCGGGAGGCCGTCTGATGTTCCGCGGTCGCGTGCGTCACGTGCACTTCATTGGAGTCGGCGGCATCGGCATGAGCGGGCTGGCCGAAATCCTGCGCACGCTGGAGTTCGACGTGTCCGGCTCCGATCTGCGCGCGGGTGAGAACACCAAGAACCTGGAACGGCTGGGCGTGCGCATCGACATCGGTCACCGCGCAGACAACGTGCACGGAGCCGATGTGGTCGTGTACTCGAGCGCGATCGACTACGAAAACCCGGAGGTGCGCGAGGCCCGCCTGCACGGGATCCCGGTGATTCCGCGGGCAGAAATGCTGGCCGAGCTGATGCGCGTGAAGTACGGCATCGCCATCGCCGGCTCGCACGGCAAGACCACGACCACTTCGCTCGTGGCCACCGTGTTGCGCGCGGCCGGCTTCGATCCGACGGTGGTGGTCGGCGGGCGCATGTCCTCGCTCGGCAGCAACGCGCGTCTGGGCGAAGGCAACATGCTGGTCGCCGAAGCCGACGAAAGCGACGGCTCGTTCCTGCGTCTCACGCCCACGATCGCGGTCGTGACCAACATCGATCCCGAGCACCTCGATTTCTACAAAACGCACGACATCTTGAAGGACGCCTTCGTGCAGTTCATCGAGAAGGTGCCGTTCTACGGCCTGGCCGTGCTGTGCTTGGACCACCCGCACGTGCAGGATCTGCTGCCGCGCATCCAACGCCGGCACGTCACCTACGGCCTCAGCCCGCAGGCCACCTATCACGCTCGAGGCCTGACCTTTAAGGGCCTTTCCACCAGCTTCGTGGCCTTCAACCGCGAGAAATCGCTGGGCGAGTTCACGGTGCGCATGCCCGGCCAGCACAACGTGCTGAACACCCTGGCCGCGATCGCCGTCGCCGACGAACTCGAAGTGCCGCTGGACGTCGTGAAAGACGCCCTGACCACCTTCCACGGCGTGGCCCGTCGCTTCACGGTAGTCGATGAAGTCGACGGCGTGGCGCTGGTCGACGACTACGGCCATCACCCCGCGGAGGTAGAAGCCACGCTCAACGCGGCCCGCCGCGCGTACGAAGGCCGGATCCTGGTCGCATTTCAGCCTCACCGCTACTCACGTACGGAGAACCTGTTCGACGAGTTCACGCGCGCGTTCAACAACGCCGATCAGCTGTTTTTGACCGACATTTACGCGGCGGGCGAGAAACCGATCCCCGGTATCAGCTCGCAACACCTGGCCGACGCGATCGCCCAGCACGGCCACCACAGCGTGAGATACGCGCCCGATCGCGCGGCCATGTCCGCAGAGTTGGCCCGTTTGGCCAAGCCCGGCGATGTGGTGATCGCGCTCGGCGCGGGCGACATCAACAAAATCCTGAGCGTGGTCGGCAGCGGGCTCAGGGCTCGCGTGGCAGCCCGCGGAAACCAACCATGAGTCGGCAGCAGCAACGAACCCACGGCGGCGGCATCGTCGCACCGGACGAAGGCTTCGCCATCGGCGAGAGCCCCACGCCCGGCGCGGTGCAGGCCAAGGGCGTCCATGGCCGCGCTTCCGAGCCAGAAATGCCTGCTTCCCGCTCGGGCGTCGCGCTGCTCTGGTCCGCGCTCAAGCTGGCTTCGGGCTTGGCGGTGGTGATCGGCGCGGCGCTGGCGGTGGCCTGGAGCGCGCATCACTACGCGCTGACCAGCCCCCGTTTTGCGATCCGGACCGTGGACCTAGTCGGCGCCAAGCGCACCTCACTCGAGCAACTCAAGGCCGACTCCGGGGTCGCCGTGGGCCTCAACATCTTCGCCCTCGACACCGACCTCGCCGAGCGAAAGCTGCTGGAAAACCCCTGGATTTCCGAGGTGAAAATCACCCGCCGCCTGCCCAGCACGCTGCGCGTGGAGCTGACCGAGCGCGAAGCCAGCGCGGTCGTGGCCCTGGGCGAACGCCTGTACCTCGTGACGCACGAGGGCGTGCCGTTCAAAGAGATCTCGGCCGGCGATCCGTTCGACATGCCGCTGATCACGGGCGCCTCTCCGGAGAACCTGCAGCGCGACCGAAAGCGCGAAATCGAACGCATCCAGGTTGGCCTGGAGGTCCTGCACCAGTTCGAGCGCTTGCCGCTGAGCCGCGTTTATCCCGCAGAAGAGGTGCATTTAGCCGACGCGGGCGACGTCACCCTGACCTGCGGCAAAGATGGCGTGACGCTCGAGCTCGGCACCGGCCCCTGGCGCAAGAAACTGCTGATGGCCGAAGAAGTCGTCAGCGAACTGCGCAAAAAAGGCCGAACCCCGGGCATCGTCTTCCTCGACAACCAAGCGCACCCCGAGCGCGTCGTAGTGAGGATGCGATGAGCCCCGCCAATCGCCGCACCCACAAATCGTTGCAAGACGGCGGAAACCACCCGCCAAAATTTGGCCCCAGGCAACCCAGCATGGCAGCGTCGGCCGAGTCTCGACCTCGCATTCCTGACTGCAAACGGAGCCGCTGAACGATCATGAAAACCACCCTCACTTCCAGCGAGATCGTCGTCGGACTCGATCTTGGCACCACGAAGGTTACGGCCGTGGTGGGCGAAGTCGATGCCGATGGCATCACCATCCTGGGCGTGGGCAACGTGCCCTGCCGTGGACTGCGCAAGGGCGTCGTCAGCAACATCGAATGGACCGTGCGCTCGATCCGCGAAGCGGTCGAAGCCGCCCAGACCATGGCCGGCGTCGAAATCAAGACGGTGTACGCTGGCGTCGCGGGCAGCCACATCAAGAGCCACGTGTCCGATGGTGTGTGCGCGATCAGCGGCCGCGAAGTGACGCGCCAAGATCTGGACCGAGTGCTGGAAGGCGCGCGCGCCATCCCGGTCGACGCGGATCGGATGATTTTGCATGCCTTGCCGCGCGAGTACGCGGTGGACAACCAAGACGGTATTCGCGACCCGATCGGCATGAGCGGCGTGCGCCTGCAGGTGCGCGTCAATTTGGTCACAGCGGCCACGAGCTGCGTGCAGAACGTGATTCGTTGCGTCGAGCGCTGCAACCTGAACGTCGCTGACGTAGTCTTGGAGCCCCTGGCGAGCTCGGACGCCGTGCTGAGCGAAGATGAAAAAGAGATCGGCGTTGCCGTGATCGATATCGGCGGCGGCACGACGGATCTGTTGCTGTATGTGGACGGCGGCATCGCGCACACCAGCGTTTTGCCTGCGGGCGGCAACAACATCACGAGCGACGTCGCGGCCGGTTTGCGCACGCCGATGGCCGAAGCGGAGCGTTTGAAGCGCAATTACGGCTGCGCCCTGGGCCGCATGATCTCCGACGATGAAGAGATCGAAGTCCCTGGCGTCGGCGGCCACGCCCCGCGCCGCGTCGCGCGCCGCTTGCTCAGCGACATCATCGAACCCCGCGTGGAAGAGATCTTCAGCGAAGCCCGCCGTCGTATCGAAGAGACGGGCCTGCTCGAGCAACTCTGCTCCGGCTGCGTGCTCACCGGCGGCGCCGCCCTGATGGAGGGGATGGTCGAATGCGCCGAGGAAATCCTCGGTATGCCGGTACGCCTCGGGTTTCCGGTGGGTGTCAAAGGCATCGTACAGTTGGTGCAGGGCCCGCAATACGCGACCGGCGTAGGCCTGGTGCGCTACGGCGCCTCACAACTCGCCGATGCGCAGCCCCGCGGCCTGCGTGCCAGCGACGAAGACCGGCGAGTCGAAGCGGCCGCAGCCGCCGACCCGACCGGCCAAAAAAATGGATTTTGGAATTGGTTCCGCGCCGCTTTCTGAGCGCACTTTCTAAGCACGCGGCGCCATCTTCAGCTACTTAGCTTCCGACACGAATACCCAGCAGCGACACGACACACTTTCTAGAGCGACGACACGAGTCCACGCCTCTGCTCCAAAGGCGAGAGGCAAGGGAAGGCAGACCCGGATTCATGACGACGCGCCACAGCTACCAATCCGGGAGATGGGACGATGAGTTTTTCCATTGAGTTCGCCGACGAAACGCGCACGTACAACGCGCGCATCAAAGTCATCGGTGTCGGCGGTTCGGGCGGCAACGCCATCAACACGATGATCCACTTCGGCCTCGAAGGCGTCGAGTTCATCACGGTGAACACCGACGCCCAGGCCCTAAATTCCAACTCCGCCGCCGAAAAGATCGCGATCGGTCAAAACGTGACCCGCGGCTTGGGAGCAGGCGCAGATCCAGAGCGCGGTCGCAAGGCTGCCCTGGAAGACGTCCAACGCCTGAAAGACATCGTCTCCGGCGCCGACATGGTGTTCGTCACGGCCGGCATGGGCGGCGGTACCGGCACCGGTGCAGCCCCGGTGATCGCGCAGCTGGCGCGCGAAGCGGGCGCTCTGACTGTGGGCGTCGTGACGAAGCCGTTCGGCTTCGAGGGCCGTCAGCGCTCGCGTCGCGCTGAAGCGGGCTTGGCAGCTCTGAGCGAGCACGTCGACACGCTGATCACGATCCCGAACGAAAAGCTGATGATGCTCGCGGACGACGACCTGACGTTCGTCGAAGCCTTCCGGAAGGCCGATGAAGTCCTGTTCCAGGCCGTGCGCGGAATTAGCGATCTCATTACGCTGGATGGGATTGTCAATGTCGACTTCGCAGACGTGCGCACCGTCATGGCGGGCATGGGCCGCGCCTTGATGGGCACCGGCTGCGCAAAAGGCGAGGGACGCGCCCGCTTGGCGGCCGAACAAGCCGTGCAATCGCCGCTCTTGGACAACATCTCCGTGCACGGCGCGACCGGCGTTCTGATCAACGTCGTTGGCGGCCCGGACATGAAGATGAAAGAAATCCAAGAGGCCGCCTCGCTCATCCAAGAGCAGGCGCACGAGGACGCGAACATCATCTTCGGTGCCAGCATCGACGAGAACATGGCCGACACCCTGAAGGTCACCGTCATCGCCACCGGCTTCCAGCACGCGAACGAAGAGATGCCCGTCGAGGTAGCTCGTCGCGCCACCGTCGTCCGCCCGGAGACGCGCGAAAGCGTCGCTCCGTCGGTCGCGCGCTCGCAAGTTCCGGCGCGCATCGAATCGCCCGTCCCAGCCTACTCGACGCGCCGCCCGCAAGCGCCATCGATCGCGACCACCGCTGGCAGCTCGCGCGAGCGCGAGCAGATGTCTCTGCCCGTGCGCGAGCGCATCACCTTCCCGTCCAACATGGACACGGACTGGGATGTGCCCGCGTTTCAGCGCCGCGCTGGCGGCTGAGTTTCCAGACAGCGTTACTTTCGGCTGATTTCAATTTCTAAGATCTTGGTGTAGCGGCGCGTTCCTCCCACGTGTCGCTGCGCTTCTGCCGGGTATGTTGAAGGCCCTGGGTCCTACGTTGTGGGGCCTGGGGTTTTCTTTGTGTAACCGTTCGGAACTGGACGCCTCGTAAGTTCTTGGCGGTTCGTGCATCGTGCGACGCGCACGATGCAGCGCTCGTCAAATATACGAAGCCGCAGAAATGCTGGGGTTCGGCGAGCCGGTCACTGCGAGGGCGTGGGGTCGGGCGGCTTCCAGCGGTGCGGCAGCAATTCGTGGATCCTGCTGGCCGCGTGCGTCTGCACGCGCATGAGCACGTCGCTCAGGTAGTCGATCGCGTTGATGCCGTGTTTCTCGCAAGACGCAACGAGGGTGTAGAGCACCGCGAAGTCGTGACCAGCTTCTTCGTTGCCGAAGAACAAGTGGTTTCCTCGCCCGACTAGGTCGGGAGTGACGAAACTCCAGTTGAAAGGGAGCGGTACCCCGCTTGAGCGTCTTTCGCGAAAGCGTGCGGTTAGACCAGACGAGATCCGCCGGGCTTACGTCGCCTTACGCGACTCGCGCGACACTCGCTGCAGAGTCGAGCCGAAGCGCAGCCTTGGCGATCGGTTCGAAGCGGGACCCACGGTGTGGCCGCTCCGCTGTGGGCGAGATGCTCACGCGGCACAACAAGCGCTGCTGCGACGGCGACGGTGCAGGGTTCGTCCGCACGACCTGGATGAGCAAGGATGGATCATGCAACGCGAGTTCGTTGAGATCGCCAGCCAGGTAGTCAGGCACGTAGCCGACGAAACGCTGTTCGCTGCAGGCTAGGAGCAGTGCCTTCGGATTGAACGTGTTTTCTGGCTGCGGCTTCAAAGTCAGGCGGTCGCCGGGAGCGAGGTGGGTGATCGCCTCTTCTGCGCCGGAGAAATGGCGGATGCCGCGGGCAAAAAATGCGCTTCTAAGCGCTGCTCGCTCGCTGCTGGGACGAACTCTGCCACGAGTTCGAGCGGATCGGTGACGCGGCGTCCGCCGTTGCGCGCCAAAATTGTCATTGGCGTGGCAGTTGCGGAATCGAGCCCCAGCTCCGCTAGGTGCTGTGGGTAGTCCGGGCGGCCCGGTTGCAGGACGCGGTTCTTGAAGAATGCGGGGAGCTCGGAGGCTACGTACACGCGCTCGAGCTCGGGGAAAGCGACGAATGGCACGAAGCCAAACGCTTGCGCTTCTTTGGCAGCCGCAATGTACGCGAACTCAAACCTGCCATCCGAAAGGTTTACCAAGCGCCCCACGGGGAATATCCGCCGAGTGTTTTCGTCTTGCCAATTGACGAAGAGAGCTGGGGGAACGTAGGCGGCGATCATTGGGCGCCCAATAGTTTGACATTGCAGTCGAGCAACGCGCAAGCGAATGCCTTGGCTGTATCGCTCATCAGCGCCGATGGCACGCGGTCTACAGCGTCTTTCTGCGCGAGCCGATCGAGGTCGCGCAATCGCTCGAGCCATCCCTGCGCTGCTTGTGGGCGATGCGCCGCGGCCTCGGTGAAGACTTCGTGGGGGGAGAGCTTCCGGCCGCCGCCGTCTTGCATAGAAGGCAGAACGGGCGCGTTTCGCGTAACGTTCGGCTGGCGTACCGTGTTGCGGATTGCCGTGCTTCAGCCGCTGCGCGTCGCTGAGCTCGCGTCCAAGGCTCGAAGCGTGGTCGTACGTCGGTGCAAGCGTGAGCACTTGAGCGGGCTGATTCCTCTGTCGGAGCACGCCCCAGTTTTCGTGATGGCGATCTGTGTTGCCGACCCAGGCGTCGAGCAGTAGGTAACCGAGGAACACACCAAAAGCGTCGGCAACTCCCACTGGTAAAGCCTCAGGCGCAGGTACCCCAACGTGAAACCGGGCCAAGGCAGTGACGACAGCACTGACTGTATGCGCTCTTGCGCCATAGCGCTGCTGTGTCGGATAGCTTGAGTCAACGAACTCCAGGATTTCGTTGCCATGCACGAGCGCATATCGCTCGTTGTCCGTGAAGTCGATCAGCGCAGCGCCTCGGTTTTCCTCGAAGGCGGCTAGCTCGACCGTCGCGTGCGGCAAGCCCAGCAGTTGCGCCAGTTCGGCAGCGATCTTCTCCGACCAGTCTTCCCCCGTGCCGAGCCTGTTGTATTTGAACAGGATGCGGGCGGCGCTGGAGTGTGGATCGCGAAACCATAACTTCTTCTTGCTGCCGAGTGGCTCTCGGTTCTCGGGCGTCATCGCGCCCGGCAATTGGAGGAGGGGATATTCGCGCACGTTGAGGCAGTTTACTCGGGCAGCGCGGCGCACGCGCAGGAAATCTGGCGTACGAGTACGGCGTGGCTCGCCGGGGCGAGCGCTGCCCTACTTCTCGAGCGGCGGCGTCATGGACTCGCAGAGCCCATCAGCTCTTGCGTCGAGTCCGCCGTCAACGCTCGCTCCCACCACGTCTTCAGCAGGTCGCCATCCACACACTCCAAGATCATCTCGGCCTGCGCCGCCGTGAGCGGCACCCCGCGCCTCGCCAGCAGGTCGACAATCAGCCGCGCAACGCCGCGGCGTTCGCCCCCCAGGACCAACGCGAACTGCAAGGTGACGCCGAAGGCCCCCCGCCACCAGCGGCACCCATCAGACGACGTCCCCGAAGACGCAAACTGCCCGCGGGAGCGACCTCGCTCACCGCCGAAGGCGGGCTCCGCGGCGACGAACGTACCAGGGGGCGTTCGCGCTCACGTCCGACGGAGTCACCGCACCACTTCTTCTAGCGTGGACGCGGTGAGGACGCGCTCGGCGAGGAGGTCCAGCTCCTCCGACGCCGCGACGGTCACCCGCGCGCTCGCCCATTCGGGTAGCGGTCCGAATCGAAGCGTGAGCAACCGAAGCACGAGCTCTGCCTTCCCCTCAGCCTTTCCTTCGGCCCTTCCTTCAGCCTTTCCTCTGGCCTGTCCTTCCAATGCAATCATCTCTGCAGTGGTCATATATGCCTCCGTAGTCACTGGACCCAATTGACGAACGAATTCTTCTAAGTCTGGGCGGGGGATTTCTCCGACGCGCAGAGCATACTCCAACAGCGCCGCGAGCGCCGCTACACCGTTTGGGGCTTCGGCGATCTCGGTCAGCATTGGAACCCAGCGTTTGAGAGCTGCGAGCAGGTTTTCGCTAGAGCGGGCGTCGCGTAGCAGGAACAGCGCGACGGCCGCCACGGGAGCGCGCCTTCGCAACTCAGCATCTTCGGTTTTCGAAATGTCGTCCAGGACGAAGCGCCATTCGGGGATGAGCCCCGCGCACGCGGCGAGTGCCAGCGGGTCGAGATCGACGAGCTCGGAGAGGGAGGTGGGGCCCGTCCACGCTCCGCCAGCTTGCTCGCTGTGATGGAGGACCACGGGCAAAATGGCCGGGAGACGCTTGGCAGTGGGATTGTCGCGCAGGAACGCTTCCCAGATCCAGACGCTGTAGCGGAGGAGCCGAAAGAGCATCAGTCGGTTGGGGGTACTCTGGTGCTCGAACAGGAAGTAGATCCGGGCGTCACTGCCGATGCGATGAGCGCTGAATAGTAGGTCGGTGTGGCGTTCGGTGAGTTGGGGATCGACGAAGCTTCCTGGGCAGAGTTCTAGCGATGACCAGTCAATGAGCGCCGAGATTGGTGCCGGCAGAATCAGGCGCAGCTCGGAAGCCGCGTTGTCTGGGTTTCCGAAGACCCTGATGAACAAGGCGTTGTGAGGCGTCGGTACGTGAGACATGGCTTGGGTCCGTGGAAGCGGGCGCTTCCTGCGATGCCTATCGGGATCGACGCCGAGTCAGTTGTTGGTTTCGGGCGCTGCTCAGTTCACTGCCCTCGGGATCCAGCATGCTGGATAATGTCGCCGAAACGCTTCGTGGCCCGGTCGGCGTTGGTCAAAGCGGCCAGGTAAGCGCCCGTTCACGTTTGGTCTTGCTGGCCAAACTGTAAGCGTCCCGAAGATCTTCACCGATCGACCGCAGCTCCTCCATTTCGATCTATCCAACGCCGTCCTTTCTCCAAGAGGCGTACAACGCCGCGCAATGCCGAGTAAGTCTCGAAGCGTCTCCAAAGAGATCGGAGCGTTGGGGCGTGGCACCCGATCGGCCCCCCTGGGGCTGACGGCAAGGACTTCGAGCAACGAGAAGGAAGAGCGCCCGAGCCCGCATCGCGTCGCTGATGTCGTTCGGTGAGCGCGAGCGACCGCGGCCCGGCGGCAATGCAAGGCAACAGCAATCAACGAGCGCGCGGAGTCGGCGGAGTGCAGCGATCCGCTACTCACCATTGAGGCTGACCGACGATTTTTAGCAACCGCCACGAACTACTGCCGAGGCGCGCAAAGAGTGGCAGTCCCTCGCCAAACATCGGAATTCAATTGCCCAATGGAAACCCGAACAATACAGTGTCCTCCGCCTCACTGCGGATTGACTAGCGTGAGGCGTACCCAAAAAGTGAGGCTCGCGCTGCGCTAACAGCCGAGCCCCTGGCCACGGAAGAAACGACCCTCCATGACGAACGCGAAGCTATCGCTGAATACCGACACGATCCACTATCAAGTCCGGAGCGCGGTTGCCGACCTATCAGGCGTCGAGAACATTCGCCTGATCGCCTCCGCCCTGGGCGATCGCGTGGGCGAGCTGTCCATCACCGCCGGCCCAGAGGAGTTGCGGCTGACCGCCGCGGTGGTGAAGTCACATAGCTTTGGTGTGCTGGCGAGCCTGGCTACGCTGACCAACCGAGCCGAGCGCTCGCGACCATCGCGGACATCCGGGACGCGGTGGAACCGTTGCCGGGCAATGATAACGGGGTCTGAACGGACGTTTGGAACGCACTCGGCGCCCAGAATCCGCCAATGGAATACTCAGGCCGTGTCAGGCGGCCTCACCCCACCACTTCCTCCAATGTGGTCGCGGTGAGCACGCGCTCGGCGAGTAGGTCGAGCTCATCGGAGGTTGCGGCAGTGAGCCGCGCGCTCGCGCTTTCGGGCAGTGCTCCGAAGCGACGAGTCAG
>Ga0247760_1002975_pt1 | contig 11724 bp, 10 predicted proteins | sample UWRJL171409R4_FD_179936 | JGI IMG/M metagenome (GOLD analysis project Ga0247760, IMG submission 179936) | Plant litter microbial communities from Arlington Agricultural Research Station in Wisconsin, United States - UWRJ-L171-409R-4 | ecosystem: Environmental > Terrestrial > Plant litter >...
CTCCTCCCCCCAAGTAATAATCACTGACAACGTCAAAACAGAGGCGCGCCTAAGGTCTGCGACATCAACAACAACAGCCTCAACAATGGATTGCGTGCCAGCAGTGGCTGTTCCGGCGGCACTGCCTACCTCTGCGACTCATACGCGCCCACGCCCGTCTCGGACAGTTTGTCATATGGCTTCGCCACCATGGGCGGAACTAGCAACTGCTGCAAATGTTTCATGATCACGTGGAAGAGCGGCAACGCCAACGGCAAGCAAATGATTGTGCAAGCCGTCAACAATTTTGAGGTGACCAAGGATGCTCCGGATGTTCGGGCCAATGATATTGTCATTCTTGCTCCGGGAGGTGGAAGTGGGCCGAATGAGGCGGGCTGCCGGAATCAATACGGTAGAAACTGGTATGTCCTCAACTATCTATTTGTCTCTACTTCATGTTGTTTACCTACTACTCCTTCACCCCGAACTGGAGTTACCGGAGTTAAGTACCTTGGCGCTGACAATGAAAATAAAATAGGGGCCGAAGTGGCGGCGGTGTTGCTAATGGCCAGGAATGCGCCAACCTCCCGCAGAATCTCCAGTCCGGCTGCTACTGGCGATATAACTGGGCGCGTGGCGACGTTAACCAGTGGAATATCGAGTACCAGCAGATATCGTGTCCTTCGAGACTGACTTCCATTTCTGGATGCTCAGCCTAAGAGGCACCATAAACCCAAATTTGGTTGCTTGCTTACCTACCTTACCTACCTATGTACATGCTTGGCGCGGAGTGTGGAGTCGGACAGCATTGATATGTATCAAGTCTCAAGCAAAGCCTAGACTGCAAATGAAATCACGAGGTGCTTTACGTTCCTTCTTTCTTGAATTGTTTCCATCAATTCTGCTGAGCTTTCCTTCATTAATCCGCTACTATCAATCCGTATGACTCTCAATTGGGGATTGTAAAGGGCAAACAAACTCTTAGATTTAGGTAAGCAATATAGCAGAAAACTATTGTATATATTATTCAAGCTAAATATTTTCCACTACGAGAAATGAATGATGGAGCCCGCTATCTTCACAGGTCGATGTTGAATCTTTCCCGTGGAAGCTAGCTCTCCCCCTCCTCTCTCTGCCAATTCCGCGATATTGTCGCACGAGACACATGCATGCATCCCGTCTGCGTTTAGCAGACAGCGCCGCCATCGTTGGTGCCATGGCAGGAAGGGGTGTTGCAGTCCCGAATCTCGGTCCAGCGGCCGCCACGGCACTCGACCTGGCATTCGAAATATGTTAGAGAGGCGATACATGGTGGAAGCGTGCTATAATAGAAAACAATGTGCACATACCACTCCAGTTCTGTCGCAGCCGCAAAAGTGACGGTCTCCGTTGGAAGCCTGGCAAGGGCTGTTTGTGCGTCTCTGGTCACCACCGAAGCCGGGGCCGCAAACATCGCGGACCTGGATCTCAGGGACTGCCGAGGCGCTGACGGCAACAGCGGCGCAGAGGGCGAGGATAGCGGTGAACTTCATTTTGAAATGTGGGTTTTGCGTTGCTGTTGAATGCGGTCTGTGTGACTGGTGATTCAGGATGATGTTGAGAGGGCTGATGAGCAAAAGTTCCAGAGTTTTTGGGGAGATTCTTTGCCATATTTATACTTTTCTCGAGCTCGAGACTGTAGCTTTGTCCCCATCATTCTTGTCTAAATAATTCCGATGGCCGTCGGCGATGACACTCGCTCTAGGTAATCAAAAACCGGGCCAAACCAAGCAATCAAGGACGCTCGACCAATGTCGTAGATGCACGCACCGAATCCTTTGTGTACTACCTGTCGGCGCGTTACACCTTAGGAAGATCCTTGCTCTTTTTCCTGCTCACAATGTGGAGTTCTCGTCTGTTTGCCAATTACCCCGACAGCGGACGAGGTGAAATCAGACCATGATGTCTCGGTCACTTGTGGCCAACCTTGAGGCTATGATATTCGACACAGCCCACAGCCGAGGTCGATCTCTAATTCTAGGTGCTTAAGAATACAGTCATTTGTCGGGCACGTCTCAATTACAGCCAGCGATATCCCCGAAACTGGACCGACCAACAGCACATAATTTCTGTGCGACTTGGCTTTCGTAATCTGACTCCCCCCCCCTTTAACCTCGGCTTGATGGGATAGCCCCCAGTTTTCATCAACCTCCACATGAGGTTGTTGATCAAACCCTGGTCAAGGTGGCAGGCAGCGTGCAGCAGTGTGTTAAAAACTGGCTCACATTGACACCACATACATATTGGAGTCTTGTCCCTTTTTCCAATCCTGCCAACCAATTTGATAAACTCGGTGAACCAACGACATGCACGAGATGCACAGCTTCATAGGAAACCCGCCGCCTGTGTTACAACTCGTTCGTTTCATAGCCAATCATAACCCGGCATTTCAGACCTGCACTTTCAGCTCCGAGTTTTGGCAACATTTTGCAGCTGAGTGGCAACATTTCTCTCTCTCTCTCTCATGCTGTTGGGGGGGGGGGGGGGGGGGGTCGTGGTACATGATCCGCCATAACCATAACCATAGCCCTCACTTCCGGTTTACCCGATCCAATCAATCACTTTTTTGTGATCCTCGGACTTGACATGAATGGTTCATCGCATTCAACCCGGCAACACGGCTCTCCCTCCAGTCCTCTTGATCAACCCCCCTTTTTTTGAGATCTTCTCCAGTCTCAGCTGGTTGACATGGGCTAATGGGAATAACAACCCCCAAAATTCGCATCCGGCTTACCCGATTTGATGGAGCTTCTCTGCTCGGATTCTTTTATTGTTGCACTCGCTGCCCTATGGGGAAATCACCTCCTGCCGCTTTTGGGAACTTATTGTAGATCCCCACTGATTGGTACATTACCTGGCTGGCTGTTCCACAATAGCGTCATAAACATGCACCTGTTGTGAGTCTGGCACTTTGTGTGCTCGTTGGACCGGATTCTATTTGACAGCGGGGCTGAAAGGGTTTTTTTGGGGGGGGGGGGGGAAACTTTTTGCGAAACAATTGTTGGAGTACATGCATGCTAGCATCAAAGCTGTTGGTTGCTGGGAGACTGGAGACAGCTGTGAACATGTAAGATCTCAATCACCGACCACTTGTTTTCGATGTTGGCGGCTTAGGAAGTACTCTCTGCCCAGGACATGATGCTTGGGGAACAATAGCATACAGAACTCTGGGTTCAGATTGGATCCGGAGCGTTAATTCCGGCCTCCAATCCGTATCCGGCATTTCTCTCATGCAGGAACCTTTCCAATCCACCTACCGAGGCGTCCATGGTGGTGACATAGTTGAAGGCAGACACAATCCGTCGGACTCGGCCAACGTCTGCTGTTCAAACCCCGATACAAAGTCCGGTTGTTGACGGATGCGGTGGAACTTATTACTCCGACCAAACGGGAGACCGAGGCGGACTTCAGTCCAGGAAGACAACAATGAGATACTATTCTAGTTGGTGCCTACCTACCTACCTGCCTGCCTAGGTACCTTACCGGACATAAGGCCAATGCTCTTGTTTCTCTTCCGGAAAACCTATGGTGACCACCAGATCACCGACTAGATACCGTATTAGAGGTTGGCAGGGGAGTGGACTGGATGGACATGTAAATCGGCAGCGGCAGCGGCAGCGGAAAGTCCAGCCATCGCGATCTCCGGGCACATGTCGCCAAGGGAAAATTCCCGAGCAGAAGATGCGAGTTCTCTGTTTACAGGCATGCAGGGGTGGGAATGTTGCTTGGGGGCTGGACCTGCTAAGCATCAGATTTATTTGTTCAAAAAAAAAAAAAACAGACGCCGGCACACAAGGTAACTGTGTCCAGTCCATAAGAGTCCCAACCTGAGGTAGGTGCCGAGGTAGATAACTGTATTGTTACTTCGTATTCGTGTCAATTAGTAATGAATGGTTACATGTAGCGCGTGCTTTCCGTTTCCTCAACGCGCCGATTTGCCTTGGCTCTTTCCATGTATGTGATCCAAGTACTCCTAGTGGAATTTAGTTGGTAGAGAGGCATATGTCACCAACTTTATAGATTCCAGGGACATGCCCCATTTTGTTATTTATAACTATTTAGGTACCTAAGTGGGTATCTATGGGAATTTGCAGGCAGAAGTCATCAACCCGGCGGTCAAAGGGTGGCGTCCGGAGGACTCTGGGAGTGAAACGAGGCGGAACTCAAGGTGAACTGTGTGTCAAAATGGAAAGACCAAAACAGTGCGTTGCATACTGGAGAATTCGGCACATGTACTTCATTTCAACAAAGTACTTGTTTTTTTCAGGAGCTCCCTCTTGAACCGCATGCTTTTGATACAATATGTATCCGGTCTTCAGTGGCAACATCGGGGTAGGTCCTGGGCAGCAGCTGAACATGCACGTGTGGTGGGTGGGTGGGGGAGCTGTCGCCCCGCTACCAATCAACCATCTCCCCCCAGCGCCTCATCAGACCACAGGTGCGTTATGCAGCATCCTTGCGTGATATCATCTGATGATGTGACTGAAATTAAATCCGACCACGACGGCATTAAATCTTGTGAATACTCAGCTACCGCATCATTCAACATCACGACTTCAAGTTGACCCTATCAATGCTTACCATGGAGTTGAGTTCAGAACCAGAACAGTCGCAGAATTCGGTACCGGAATCCAATTCGGATTCATTGGCAGATGACAACGGGGACGAAGAAGATCTCCCAGCTAAACTTGAGGATTTTTACCGGTCAAGATCTGTTCCTGGTGCCATTTTGCCAGAGAAAAACATCAAGTTTGAAGATGATTTCGGCTGGCTTGACGCTGTTGACCAAGGCAAGTGCATATATTCCCATACATAGCCACCGGGAGGGGGTAGAGTCTTTTTTTTTCTGACACCTTTGGGAATGGTACATGTGTAGCCGACTGCTTCATGCCGTTTGAGCTCTCGGATTCTCGTCCGTTCAAGACGCTGGATTTTGGCGATTCCGGCTTCACTGCCTCCATCACTTCATCCCACCAGTTACTCCAGCTTACCGCACCCGACCGCCACTGCAGCCTCGTTTTTGTCCGCGGAGACTACCCCGATAGACCGGAATCCATCCTCGCACGAGCGCAGAGAAGAGACCAAAAGGGGACATTTGGACTCGACGTGCAACTCAACGACGAGGACGAAAAGGGGGCACAATGGGTCTCGGAACTTACACCCGCCCAGGGCTTGATCAACTTCCGCTGGCCATGCACACAGTTCCGTTGGATCCGGCAGACCCCAAGCGTTGGCGGCAGCACCACACGAGAGAAATCTGTCGTGTGTACCATGTGCTCTTTTGTCAAGGACGGTACCCTCTATCAGATCTCTCGTCTTGTTCCGGAGCGTCAGATACAGGCACCTCCAGTTTCAATGTCAAATACCGAGATGAATACCCCGGCGGGAGCGGAGGCGGAACACACCTTACCCGTGGCGGGAATCAAGCTTGGAGGCATTATGAGATTTGGGTGCCCTCGCACGGCGTCGTCAAACCGCCGGTCACCTACAAGTACAAGTACATGTACCTCTATTCCGCGTGTCTCATCTGCGACTCCACCCCCTTTTTTGGATCAGTATGCTTGTCACCCAGAGGATGGTGATACCGATTACACATGGTCAGCGTCGAGTTTTCGTCACAGAAAAAGGGTGGCTCTAAGACTCTGGGTCAACAGAGTCCCTTCGAAGCTGGGCCTTGCATTCCCCGACTATCGCGACAGGCCGGCTCCCCGCGAGCTTGCTCTCCGCGGATGGAGTGATGTCTTCCCACTCCTTATCCGGCAGAAAATCCCACTTGCTCTAGACACGCCGACCGTTATCGTCGCATCCTTCTCGGTTGTTGAAGATGATGGTGAATGGTCGCCGACAGAGGAACCGCTGCCGCCCATTGCAGATGCAGAGGTCCAGTTGTACCTTGGGGCTGCGCATTCCTCACTCTCCGCTCCGGCACGATTATGGTCAAGCTTGATTGGCCCCGCTACTCCGAATGGTAGTCAGTTTGAAATGAATGTTATCGCACGTTCAGTCGAGTCGGTCCTCGGGGTCACTTCGTTGCCAGTGGGCTCTGCAACAACCCGAGATGTTCATGTTCAGCAAGATCATCAGGCTGGTGATACAAGCAACGCCGCCACGTCCACCCATGCAAGAGGTATTGCTCTTCTAAAAAATATCATGACACCTCAGACGGTTGATCTGGAAAGTGTATTGTATGTCCTTCATTTGCCTTGAATAACCCCCATTGTCTATGAATTAGCTGACCCGAAGTGACAATAGTTGGCAGGTCAGGCTCCTCGTTCGTGCCGCTGCATTTCTTCAAAAGCCGCCGGCATGGTTCTCCGACCAAAGAAGAGCTGCGGGGCCGGCGTTACAACAGTACAAGGTCATGCAGGACCGATACTGTCGTCGTATTCTCAATCGAATTGTCGGCGTCTGCACCTGGGTCATGTCCATGGCCGGGGCTCTTCGGCGCTTCTCACAAGAGTCCCACGCAGGTGGTCATGCTGAGGGATCATCACTACGGGTAGGTCTCTTGGCAACTGACGCCATGGTCGGTGACGTGAACGAAGATGATGATTTCACTGCAGGATGCTGTGGTCCTCGGGATCGGGATGAGAGAGTGCCGCCACATTTAGGGGATCAAAAGTATTTCTGTGCGGTGATTCTCTGGTATGTGTGTCGGAACCTGCCAGAGATGTTTGGCCACGCCTTTTTCGGCACGTCACGAGAGCCACTCCTCGAGCAAAGCATGGATGATCTTGTCGCCCTCAATCCGGTACCGAGCCTTTGGACTCTCCCCGATGACGATCCGAAGCGTTATATTATACGCTGGTATCACATCGTGTCGGTCTTGGGGATTAGGAATAAATTGCAGCATCCGAGCCGACTCCAAGGCAATAACAGCTGCGAGAACAAAACTCCTGTGACAGAAGCTGACGATCTGAGATGGGCGTGGCAGATGCAAGCCGAGAAATTCATGAAGCTTCTCGAGCAACGGCGCGTCAAGGGTGGTGCCGCAGAACACGAGACGGCCCTTTTAGCAAGCCTAGGATCTGAGCTTGGCATCATCGACAAAGGAGCAACCGTCCTGGGCAAGTCATGCTACCAGCTTGCGAAGCAAATGATTCAACGCCGACGGCCAACGGACAGACTCAGTCCCAGCAGCTCTTCTTCAGCGGCAGTGCATGTACCTGGGGGGCCAAGATATAGAACTGGTTTGGAGATGTGGGCTTCTTCCTCCCCCCAACAGGCACCATGGGAACTCTCTTGTCTAGCCCACTTTGTTCCTGACGCGCTGGGTCTCGTATCTACGGAAACGCGAAGAAGCAACAACCTACTCGGAGTCTTGCAGGAATTCACTTTTTGCGACAACACTTTTATGGAATCCTGGGACGAAAGCGATCCAGCGACCGTAGCAGGATGGTGGGATCACAAGGCATGCAGCATCATATGCGCAAGGTTCCTTGAGAACTTGAACTACACGTGCACGATGCAAGCGGAACAGACAACACCCGAAGAGAAGGAGGAGCAACAACACGAAGAGCCTGAAAGAGTCGAGCTCATGAAAATGATCTATAAGCAGCTGCAGACGTGCGCGACATGCAAGTCTGAAATACTCACGGAGATTTTGGACTGGAAAAAACACAAGCCAGGAAAGCTCTATCATTGTGAGGCCGAGATCCAATCCCTCGAAGACACGCCCGAGACGGCTCGTGCGGACCAGGATCGCAGTGTGGAACTTCGCAAAAACGTCTACCGATATCTAGCCTGGAACCAGATCCTAAAGCCCAACTTCTCGCTCGCGTCTATCAGTCATGATTGTCCCGCAAAAAGAATACACTCCATCAGTTGCTTTGACATGGCGCTCATCAAAGCCAACGACGACGACAACAACAAACCGGCCATTCTGTGCGGGCCAATAGTTACGGGAAGAGCAAGCGAGGCGTTCTGGACAGAATGGTCCCGCGAAGATGGAAAACGTGGCGAGCTTTTGGACTTGCTCCGCAGAAACAACGCCTTGGACATGTACCTCATTGGAGAGCTCAAGCCGCATTCAGACCTGGCCACAATAAACCCATTTATTCGGGACGAGTCGGTCAGAGAGGACCTGCTTTGTCGGATACAGGACTCGCTGTTTCGGGTGCTCAATGATTCGGTAAGTTTTATCCATGTCCAGTCCTCACACATCTATTTCGGCAGTTTCCACGTTTGTTCAAAGTTATCGCCTGTCATTTTCCGTACACACTAATGCATTGCCCAATATCTCAGCTTGTTGATCAGGGAATCAAATATCGCTTCATGTAAGTCGTCACCTCCAGTGTTTCTCTCTCTCTCTCTCTCTCTCTCTCTCTCTCCCCCTCTCTCTCTTAGTCTGGCCAAGGTAGGCAGGTAGGTAGTTACATGGATAAGTAGATAACATATGTAATGGGCACAGTTTCTCCAAGCATTTAACACCGCCGGCTCTCAAAGCAATGGTATATATCTGGCACCCGGATGCGCTCGACACTTTTGACGATCACCTCGGAGAACTTTCGAGTTTTCGAAACTTGACATCCCAGTCCTTTACCGGAAGCTCCGAGACTTGGATCACATCCATTACCCTGAAACATTGGCAGCTGCTTTCCGACGAGGAGATCCGACTGCGCCGAGCAGAAAGAGGTATTGATGAAATGGAGAGAGCCATTCGGGCGATGCGAGCAGCCGCGCCGCGAGGTGATTGGGACGACTTCCCGCCGCGCTGGGTTACAGATAAAGGGAAGAATATCAAGGTCAAACCAGGTCCGTTTAGCATCTACTTCCCAGAAGACACGGCAAGAGAAGGTAGATTCCAGGCCCTTTGGCAATATACCGAGCGCGGCTTGGAGCGCCTAAGAAAGGTCTACTCTCTCAGTCTGTCACTTGCCATTACGGGGGACGAACGGGGTCGCAGCTGGACCTGCTCGGTGATATGCGAACTCTTTGACGAGGCGGACATGGCTAGATACACGACCGAGGCGATGGGCATCCTGCAGCTGTTTCTGCATCAGCAGCATACCGGCCGATGTTTGGTCTTTCTCCTTTTCCTGGGCTACATGTGTGACCGAATGGCGGAAGAGTGTGATAGGTTTACCGTGGAACTGCGCGCACTTGTTAATCTGAGCGTAAGTAAAAGAAGCTTACTATTTGTTACTATATTATTCTTGTGGTTAAATGGAATACTGTGTAACTGATGATGATCTCAATAGCCAAAAGCCATGCTGGAAAGCATGAAATGGGTTCATTCCAACCAAGCAGTCTCACAGTTGGAGCAAATGCTCTGGGGTTTCGAGACTCTCCGTCTGCTTGGAGATAACCTCAGCAGGGTCACAGTGGTAGTGGACAGCGCTGCTTTGGCAATGCGAGATTCGCTGAGCACGGTATGGAAACCTCCTTCTTCCACTCTGTGCTAAAGTCTTTTAGCTGCTGCTATGAAAATACTAATAAGACCCTACCTAGGGCTCGGCATTGCGTCACAAGGTTATGGATGCCTACGTACTCAAAGTCCAGGAGGATTTCAACAAGAGATATAGCCGCCTCACAACGATTTACAACTACATTCAGCAGCAAGTGGACCAAGGAACCAAGCTTCGAGACGGCGTATGCCCCCCACTCGCCCCCATCGAGCTGTATTTTGCTGATAAAAGGTATCTGCTGAAGATCTCCTCGGTCGTAAGCGTAAGGCAGAACGAAATCATGAGTACATTGACCTGGACGACTATCCTTTATCTGGGGCCAGCTCTGGTTGTTGTGAGTACCCGGATTCTCTTACCTGCCCACCTAACCTACATGTATCCTAGATAGGTACCTGGGTACCTAGGAAAACGAGGTATACACCGACACAGCGAGAACTAAGCTGACCATGGACTCCGTTTGCTCCTAGGGGCTCTTTGGGATGGAGCACGGAATCATCCCCGACGATAACGGAACACACGAGTTTCTTAGCATTATGGCATATTTGCTATTTGGGACTTTTATCTTTGTCGAGTCGTTACCGTTGATTCGGGAGGTTTATGGCTTTCTTTTCGGAGTCATACACGTATTCGCCGACATGGCCGGAGTGTATTGTGCCCGGTGGGTGCAGGGCAAGATTGACGGATTTCGGAACATGAATCAGTCTCGCTCGAAGAAGACGGGTGACGAGGAGGAGGCAGAGGGTGATGTAGAGGGTGATGTAGAGGGCTGAAATGTAACCGAGACACAATACAAGTACATACATGTCTAACATACCCAGAAAGTGCTTTGGCCAAGCTACAGGTGAAGAATTTGTTGACCGGTAAGGCCTTTGTATATGCCGCAGCACATTACCTACCTAGGTAGGTACCTAGTCACTCTCCAGATGGCTTTGCCTACGGGGGCTCTGGGCTCCGTCGCTCTCCGAGTCAGACCCACTCTGGCCGGTGGAATCCCGGGCTCGACGCCTGATATGGTCTTTGGCGACTTTGGAGCTGGACCTGCTAAGTACCTAAAGCATTGGATTTATTCCCCCCCCCTAAAAAAAGGAAGAAAAACCGACGCCGGCACACAAGGTAACTGTGTCCAGTTCATAAAGATCCCCCTACCTTAGGTAGGTAGTTAGGTACCTAGGTAGGCAGGCAGGTAACTGCATCATTGTTAGTGCCAGCTAGGAATAAATGGTTAGATGTAGCGTTTGCGTTCCTTCTCCTTAACGCGCCCAGCCATCCTTATGGCTCTGTATATGATCCAATTACAGTTAGTTTGTGTAGGGTATCCAAAAAAAAAAAAAGAGTAGAACGCTATGCCCAGCGTGAATGGTGATTAAGCTGGGAGATGCGGCCCCAGGACCCGCCTACTCTCTGAGTCGCTCAACACCCCTCAGTCAAATCGGCAACAAACCTTCCCATGTGCCAACGCCACACCTAGGGCTTTGAAAAACCTAAATCTTAACCATATAAAAAAAAACTAAGTTGACAACAAAATAGCAAAACCTTCTCTTCTTTCTAACCACCTACCTAACTACCCAAAGCTACTACGACGGCTGGAAAAAGGCAAGCGTATGATTGGACGAGACATTTACTGCTCCAGTCTGGTACCAGGGCCAGGCCAAAGAAATACAGGTTTGGTGCAACCCGCCACCTTCCTATTGGTCACGAGCCAATGTCAACGAGGTTGTTATTATCCGAATTATTGATTCGAATAATAAAAAAGATAAATCGGGGTTCCGGTGTCTGATCGAATTCGGTTACCAGCTTTATATTATTGAAATAGTAGGGGAGGAGGAAAGCTTGGTATTGCCAAAGAAAAAGGAAGAAATGGGCCAGCTTTTACTATCTTGCCGGCAACCAGTATTTCAGTACTGGCTAAGAAGAGTATTGGATATAGCCTCCTGGTGCGTGGAGAATGGGGAAGATTGTAGGTAATAAGGCGAGGGTAGGAAACAAAGAGTTGGTGGAGCGCAACGCCCCCGTAACCAGGATAAGGGGTTGCGCTGGAAGATGGTGGTTCGTATAGTAGGGCGTGTGTAAAGGATCAACTGAAGCCTGCCTTCTGTTCTCTGGCTCCGCCAGAGAGCTCCTGTTATACCGGTAGTTTTATAGCGATTTCCGACCGACCGACCGGATGAACCGGCTTCGTCAGTCCAGCTCCGCTCAGCCTCTATTCAGCTCCGCACAGCTCCGACCAGCCGTACGGCACTCCGCACTCCGCAGTCGGGGCGTTACACGTAGGTACCTAGTATAGTAGAGCTATCCGTAC
>Ga0247760_1002977_pt1 | contig 11706 bp, 16 predicted proteins | sample UWRJL171409R4_FD_179936 | JGI IMG/M metagenome (GOLD analysis project Ga0247760, IMG submission 179936) | Plant litter microbial communities from Arlington Agricultural Research Station in Wisconsin, United States - UWRJ-L171-409R-4 | ecosystem: Environmental > Terrestrial > Plant litter >...
AGCCCTTTTTTTTTTTTTGCTTGGCTATGCGTGGCCATGGTGAACCTTGTCCCTACTGTCGACACCACCGTCATTGCCGCCTCTCGATGGCTGGGAAGCGGTGACGTTGCTGTGGATGCCAGCCATGAGTTCTCGTGATCAAGGACCAGAGCCAATGGCAGGGCGGCTGTGGAATTTTCGGCGGTTTCCGGGTCATCGCCAAGTTATAGACCCGGAACTAAGTCGAGACGGACAGCGAGTCGTCCTCCACTACCAAACTTCTCACTCGTCTCTAAGAATATGTCCCCGGAGGAGCATGAATAACCGTGAAATGTCGGTTCGGCATCTGACACTTGGTGTCGCGAGTCTCAGCCATGCCACCCTGTCACCACCATGGATAAGGATAGGGTATGCTTAAGCAAAAGGGGTACTCGGGGAGGTCCCAGTGCCGGTCATGTTCCAGGGTTCTAAGGCTTCGCATGCAGCACTTTCTTGTCTTTGTTAGATTCCGTGACACCTGGGGTACAGAATGATATATAGAAGACGTTAGAAGTAATGTATTTATAAATTTTAGCTACTCACGAGGTGCGAGATATCCTTACCAGACGGAGTCCTTTCGCCTCCATGCCGCTCATGTTGGTTTGTTGGACGAACAAACGATGGTTCCGCTTTTTTGCCATCAACTTGGTATTTTTTTTTTAATATACCTAGTCAAGATTTAGGGTTTGCCCCAAGCCCTAGGTTGGCACACGGAGAAAGATTTGATCATGCGCTGCCGAAATCAATGGTCAAGGGGCGTTGAGTGGCTCAGTGTGGCGGTCCTCATGTCGCGTCACTCAGCTTAATCACCATTGGCGGTGGGCATATCGTTCTATTTTTATTTTTTTTGTGTTAGGTGGGGGGAGGGGGGAGGGGGGGGGTTGTCCAGGTGCACAAACCACGGGGCCAGGTTCATCGAATGGACAGGAATTTACGCCTGGGAGCTAGCTTCATCGAAGGAGGGAGCTTTATATCTCTCAGGTACGGACTACTGATTACCCTCTCTTGATCTGATAGCCCTTGACTGGTTGCTGTGCCCTTGATTGTCAGCGAGGTGGTCAACATACAGTGACTGCCCCCTCATTTGCTCCGTAATGCTCTATCAACCCCCACCACCCGCACCCGCACCTTCTGGGTCTAATCAGACTTCAGGTCTTTCGGCCCTATCACCTTTTCACATCATCTCCGTCATACTTCCACACTTTCCCTCCCCTGCAAAACGTCTGGCAATTTCTTCCTATCCGGAAACCACATCCCCGTCTTGGCCTCGGGGCTCATTAATACTTCCTTGGAATAGTACTCTGCCCAGAGTTGTGCGTCAACCAGATATGGATTTCTCGTCAAAAAGTACGCAAACTCATCCCCCGTTGCCTTTCCCCGGTCGTTGTCTGCGTTTGCTGTTACTAACGTGTCCGCTGTCGCGTTTGGGTCCAATCCCCCTGCCATCAGGGTATGGGATTGTCGTTCTCGAAATGTGGCCATACGCGTAATGCCCAGGTGGACCATCTGGATCCAAAAGTACGTCATGGTCAGATGGAACGACTTGCCTCCGGTAACCTTACCGCTATGTTCAATGTAGTCTTTGAACCCGGTCAAGATTTTGTCCTTGCCTGCAGTGGACATCAGTATGAGTCAATTCTTAGGTGAAATTGAGGGGACTGGAACTTACCCACTCTCCTTCCATGCTTGAGGAGCAGAATGTAGGCCAGGCGCAGGTGCGTATAGTGGTCCCAGCTGGGGAGATCATGTGCGTAAAATTGCTGAAGGAGTTCTTCTCCGGTGGCCAGGTCAGCTTCTGCTCTGGCAAGCCAGGTTTCCAGCTTGGCGGATAACGCCGCAGGAGAGCGTATATCAGCGAGTAGGTCTTGTGCTGTCTCTAAAGTGTGCGGCTTTGCGTTTTTGGTTGTCTCGTCTTCCGCGGAGATGGCCTCGCCGAGCCAGGAAAATGCTTCTGCCAAACCACTGGATGTAGAATGACAATCTATTTGGAAACTCGTCTCAAAGAACGCAAAACGTCTGCCTTTAAGAAGCTCCTCGAACACAATACGGATTGTTTCCGTGGTTTTTCCGTTTGAGAAGAGATCGATCTTGTTAGCGAGCCTAATGCAGACAAAGCCATCAGTTCTGGCTTCACCAAAGCGAAGAAATCTCAACGATGAAGAGGCAAAGCTTTGGCGATGAAAGGAGCATGTCCGACAGAGACGGGTTTGAACCTACACCACAATCGGCATCGAGACGGCAAAGTTCTCCTCCTTCCCACCCGTCCCGTGAAGCAACACGGAAAGCTCTTCCATGCTATCCCCCAAACGATCCACGTCATTTGCATCCACCACCCAAATCATCGCAGACACCATCTCATCCATCATAACATGTCGCACAAGCGGATAGATCTTGCTACACCCACCAGCATCTGCAGTTCGCGCTGTGAAGCGGAGCTTCTTCCCGGTGCTAGTCGACGGCGAAGCTTGAATAATTGCTGTTTCGATACTAAATCCAATGGTGGGGATGGTTTCGACAACTTTGGAACACGCAAGCTTGTACAAAAGGGTAGTCTTCCCTGCGGCGTCAAGTCCCATGATGGATATATTGAGAAGTGCCTCGCAGGGGAAGAAACGGGTGAGGATGCTCTTCATTTTGGGGGCGGGCGGTCCGACGAGGTGTTTAGAGGACGGGGTTCGTTAAAGAAAGAGCAGACGTTGAGCAGAGCGTTGAGAAGATGCCGAGCAGATGTTGAAGCAAAAGATATATAGGTAGTCTTGCTGATGTATACGTAATGGCAATATGAACACGTATGGGAGCTAACGTTAGTTCACGACCTAGCCTTGAACAGCGTAGCCCCGGGCAACGATATTTTGGTAAGCGACGTGGCATTTTGAGCTGAATCTTTAGTGCGTTGTTGCCTAGATGAGAGCAAGGGGATCAACCATTGTCATCTCTCGACGGAACTTCCGTCTTGCTTTGTCACCCTAACCTTCAGTAGGCTCCTGAAAGTTGCCCTAAAAACTGAGTTGATCATTTGAAGCACTGCGGGTTGGTTCCTGGCTCCCACAGTTTCACAGTCCGGAGGGCGTGGAACAATTTAGCAGCGACAAGCAAGTTGAAGAGGGGCTCGTACAACAAAGAGGGAGGTTGGAAGTACCTGCAGCCGACACACTTGCTAATGCTGAAACTCATTACGTTGTTTTGGCATCTTTAAACACGCCTGGGATTGGTCCCATGCGCATCCGACGAACATATCCAGAGAAAGATTTGTACCTTATTTGCCCCCCCGCGAAAGAGTTTCACTGCACCAATCTAGGCTTTGTCGCTGTCGTCTCGAACCAGATCCGCGCCAAGGTAAGGCTTGTCGTCACTTTGAAATTTCGCGATTTGTCGACCGAAAAAGCCACTTTCACGCACGCCGAGATTCCTGCTTTTAAACTTTGGCTCCCCGTACCCTATTACTAAAAAGCTACAGCGGGTGTGGTGTAGTGGTAGCGTAACACAGCTTGCTTGCGTGTGCGAGAATGCACAAGTTGCGGCGAGCTTGGAGATAGAGAAGGCGGAATTTGCCCAGCATCTTATCACGAGTACGGGGTTGCGGGGTAACCCCGCTGTATTCATAAAGTGGGTCCACACAAACGACGATCAACCTTGGCACACAAAATGCTTGGGCACCTGCACTACATATCTCGCATTTCGAGATGCAAACGGCCCGTAGCTAAACTCACCTGCCTGAGGTTTTTCCTCCGGGAGGATAGAGCCAGGTTGCGCCCGGGCAGCTGTCTCATTCGTCCCTCAGGTCGGACCGAGAAATTTTGGTACGCATCGAACTTGTCTTTTCCTTATGGTTTCACACGGAATGGTGGACAGCATGGGGACAGCGACGACGACGTGGCTTTTTGGATGAGATGAATCAGTAGGTGTCATCCAGAAAACTGAACTGAGTTGGCGACAAGTCATCACCCCTCCCAACACTGTGGAGAAGCGCATCGGAAATCTGGACTTGGTCGCGCGGAAGGCGCGTGGGTGGGCATTTCCCAGTTCCCACAGCTGCTGCCCACCCAGGCACCACGAAACGGTCGCACCTTCCTCCAGGCGCTGACGGCTCTGGTGAAGAGGCCAGCTGCGGAAGCCACGAATGAGCACACTACTCACCAATCTCGCACCAAGTGTGCGCGGAAATTTCGTCGCGCAAATTCGTCGCACTATTCCATCGCTCAACTTCGTTGCGCAGATTCGCCGCGTCCTCCACCATCTCCCATCACGACTCAGTCTCTCTGTCCGCACGCTAACTTGCCCGTACCAACATGACATCCCCGGCGCACAGCGAGGAAAGTGATTACCTGTCTGCTGCAGACCCTCACCACGTGAGCTCAATCCGCCCCGACCTACCACGCCGACCTCGATTCTCCTGCTGACGGGCACAGGCTAAGCAGGTGTACAACGCCCTCATTGACACTGATTCAGGCCGTCAACCGTTGAGATCGATCATCGACAACGACCCACACCCCCAGCAAGCAGTCCGCGACTTTTTCAGCCAGCAGCCCAAGGTCGTCGCCTTGGCGCGCGAGCTCACAAGCAATATGACAACCTACCAGAACAGATCTCTCCGCAACACGGTCAACCGGGAAAATCACGTCGTATTCCTCGACACTAAATGGGGTTCGCGTCAAGCCTGGCTGCCCGATGCATTTGCCAACCTCCAGGGTGGTCAGAATTTCTGTCAGGGCATGACTGCCATCACCAAACTCGCCCTCAAACATGACATTTCGCTGTCCAGCCTCTGGCAGCCCGATGGACTTCTTCATCGCCATGTTTACGCCTCACACCCTCCCAAGCTCAATGTTGAAGTCTTGAGACAGGTCAAGTCCGCTCTCAGAGCGTTGACTGGCCCGACTCCGTCTCTTCGCCGACACACGTTCACGCGTCGACAGCAGCTGACTCCAACGCCCAACCCACGGTCCTCACATGTCGGTTCTCAAGAGTCTTCCTTTCTCACTCTGGATGACCCGATGGGGTTCGACGATGATTCCTTCTTCGAACCTCCCTCGGATTCGCCCGAGCAGCCACGCCATCTGTCCCAGTTGCTTGAGACAGGAAGCGTAAATCGATTCGATGACTCCTTGGTTCGCCTCGATGGTGGTGGCCGCACTGGTGGCAACAGCATTTTTCGCCGTTCCTCTGCCGAGCCGGTCTCATTGCGGCAGTCCTGCCAACTTCCCCAGCTGCTTGACGACTCTTACGTTCGCCGCGAGGGTGTCGATCGCGGCGGTGACGACGGCCTCCTGCATCGTTCCTCTGCGCCTCTTTCATTGATTTCACCCGCAAAGTCCCGCCAGCTCCCCCGGTTCCTCGAGACAGAGATTGTGGAACGGTCGGACGTTCAGATTCTTGACGCTCGCCTCAAAGAGGACAGCCCGAGCAGCGATTCCCGTATCCAACGCTGCGTTGACGAACTTCGAGGGGGTGCCCGTTTGACAGACGATGCAATGGCCCTCGTCGCGCAAGCCTTCCGTCAGAACCAGTCTGCATCACATGGAGTCAAAATTGTGGATCCGTTGTGGCTGGAGGTCGACTCAGGCTCTCTTCCACAAGGCCGCTTCCCAAACAAAGGGCCCTATCAGCTTATCGCAGTTCCGCTTCACCACAGAACGCCCGGGCACTGGTCACTCGCAGTCATCGACCCCGGCAGACGTCTGATCCGGTACTTCGACCCTCTTTGGGATGACGGCCGGTTCGGCAAAGTAACGCGCATTCTCAAGCAATACCTACTTCAGCACTTGGGGCAACCCGAGTTTTCATTTGACCCAGTCGTCGGTCAGCAGCAGACTGACGACAACAGCTGCGGCGTGCTTGTCCTCGCCGCCATCCGCGCTCTTTGTGTTGGAAAATCCTTTGACAATCTCGGCTGCCCTTCGATACTCAGGTCCGAGTTTGCTGCAATGCTGCAGCCTGTGGCGGCGGGTGTTGAAGGTCAAAAGCGCAGAAGGGCGGGCTCGGTCGATGATGCCGCAGAGAACAAACGGGTGTGTCTAGTTGAGGACCAGGCCTCGCTCGCTTCCAACTCTGATTCAGGTTTACCATCCGGCCTCAGTGGAGGAGACAGCGACAAATCTATTCTCACCATGTTCGAGAGGGCCAAGGAGTGCTTAGGTGACTTCATGACCCAGCTAAGGGGGAAGCGAGACCAACTGCAGCAACTCACGATCGAGAAGCAACAAGCCGCTGAGAAGGTAGTGAACCTCAATGAGGTCGCTAGTTATTACGGACGTCTACTTCTTGTTGAGAAGCCAATGATGGGTCATGCATCTGGGAGCAGTAACGCCATGGTGACGGACTCAGACCCGAAGAACGAGGTGGAACGTTTGTATCGAGGGGTCCAGACGAAACGAAATGCCGTCGTGATCGACATCGAAGCGGCCGAGGATGAAGAATCTGACTTGAACGACAGGCTGACAGGGCTGACGGGAAATTTAGCGACTGTGGAGGACCAGTGGTGCGGGCTACGGGCACTTGTATCCGATATGGATCAACTTTTGAAGGGCCCATAGTACACTACGGAGTTTTTGGTCTCATTTTGAAATTCGTATGTATTATCATCTCCATGCTTGAGCGGCACCTACGTCTCGGATGATTGTTATTACCCGAGGCATGTGCAATAGATACCGCCGACGACTAGTCTTCCTTCTAGGGCCAGTTAAAGCATGAAATAGACACCTTTGACTAGGCGTGTGATACAGTTAGTGGCTCGTGACCGACCAACGTCGCGCCCCGGATACTGCATGCGCGTTGGGCGTCCGTGAGAGAGCCCGAGATTTGTTTAGGTGTTTAATAGCCGGTGGGCGTATCAAAGGTAGACCAGACAGCACGATGAATCAGCTTAGAGAACTTTCTAACCAGACCGCTTCCAGCAACAGAGTATGCCGGATTCAGAGGTATCTATACCTAGTCACAGGCCAGAGATATTCAAAATGCATCCAAATGTTCTCCCCAACCACTCTCTACCCCTCGTCTCGAGTCTTGAGGTATCATTACTGTCCGGAAATTCACTCGCTCTCTACGAGAGTAATGATTTTTTTCTTATCCCGTCCTTCTGCCCGGGGGTATATTTAAAAAACAACCCATGTGTTTTGATGAGTTGGATTGAACTGTGCCTTCTTGGCTCGTGGCGCCGGACACACTTTCATCGCATGGGATTGGGTTCTCAGTAATCGCGAGGCTTGATCAAGGTAACGGACGGCACAGGTTGGTCACAACAGCGGGCATGGCGTGTTTCTGGATACCTATCTGTCTGCTTTAGGGTAAAACATGACAGTCTTAGATGGGTGTTGTAATTTCTGTTCTGCGATTTACTCGTTCAAGTTCCATGGGTAGCATCGGGGCAAATACTAGGGATGTGGTAGTATTTCCTATTCCGGTATATTTCTCGTTTACCAACGGTATCGTATACTATACGCCCTTACCCACTACCTACCTACCTACCTAGGTATCCAATCCTATATCAGTGGCTCGGTACGGGCAGAATTACAAGCGGGCTGTAAATGGTGGCTCGTAAATCAGTCACAACGCCAAGAGCATACGCCAAGAACCACAATACTAACCGTAGATCCAGCCGCTCAGCGCGGAAACTGGACTCTAACATGTGGACCCTAGTGTATCAGATGGAATCCGCTTGATGGAGATTCTAGGGTAACATTTCCATTGCGCCGTTTACACTGCCCAACCCCCTTCTTCAGCTCGTTCCCCACAACATTAGGCTTAGATAGGCCGCCAGCCAAGAAACCACACCCACCAAACAACTCCTTGTACCAGCACGCGATGGACATGTCGTACCACCCCATACGGGGCAGAGGGGAGCGACAAGGCTGCTGCCTGTTTTATGTCTTTTTGTCGAGAACCGGCCACTTTTTGATTGGTTGCCGAGGGATCTATTAGGAAGGTAAATAGCCACGATGGAAAGGAAGCGGTGAATGTTAGGGAGAGATGTTATGGATCACAAAAGAGATTGGGAATGACTAGGCGAGGTCTGTTGGTTATATATATCTCTCAACGTGCCAGCGTGTTCTTACCGGGACCCAACACACATCGACACACACACACACACACACACACACACACACACACATAGCTCTTCTCATAAAATGCACCTCTCCGCCTTCCCCGCCTTGATCACCCTCTCCCTCCTCACCTCGGCTTCCGCACTATGCAAGCCCATGGTGGGGATATCTGTATACCGCGACGACTGGGCCTTTACCATTCCGTGTGGACGCAACGACTGCAACTCCCCGGCGACGACCATAACCATTTTCCACGAAGACCGAACCACCACGAGCGTCACAGTCCCTGGAAGCATCGGGTTCGGATTCAGTGAAACCCCCAAACTAAGTGTCCATGAGTGGGACTTTTACGGAAAATACCGCGAGGATCCGGGATTGGGCTTCCACGTTTATGCGACGAGGTGTCCTCCCTTGCCGAGGAATCATGGGGGTGGTTGCTATGAAAGGGCGTTGAAGGTCGAGAGGGGCCTCTTGCCCAAGGCGACGTGGACGAGGTTTAGATGTGGTACGACTTGGTAGGGTATTTATCTAGGGAAGGGGGGGTAATCTGTGTATCAAATGTGGAGAGAGGCTTGGGTTACATGCTGGAGGAAAATTTGTATAACTGGTTGACATCAAGTTTTTTTAAGATGACATTCCTGGATTTGACAGTGTGTTGTCAGCGTTTGTCTTGAGACCCTCTTTCGTGTTTCTGAAACTTCTTTTTCTTAGCCTCAAGTCTTGCTACATCGTGTGTTTTCACCTTGCCGACACCCCCCAAAGTCGAAAGATCCACCTTTTAGAGCAACAGTACCTTGTCCCCAAGTAGCGAGTACAATATTAAGCAATCGTCTCTACCGTAACGTGCTTGTCGCCCGCCCAATCCACCAATTCTTTGTCAAAACGGAAACGGGTTACTAGCAAACAAAGCCAAGCCCGTTGAACGTGCCGTACCTTTGAGTCTTTCCAAGCTTGGCAGTTCTCTCTTTTCCTTCATCTGATTTATGATCGCGCTTTTATGTCTGCATTTCTACTACGTGACAGACCAAATCTTCTCATCCTTACTCGTCTCGATTTTGCCATGCCATCATTGGTCTCTGCGTGGACGAGATTGCAACGCACACATGCCGGCTTCTTTGTCCGCTATGTACCGACCCAAGTACCAGCCCCGCGCAGGTAGAGCGCGTCGCCAACTTGATCGCCGTACTCATTATTATCATGGCCATTACCGTGGTGCCGGCTACATTTACAATAGCAGTAGCAGCAGTGGCAGTGGCAGTAGTAGTGTAGGAGATGGCACCTTCTCCGTGTCGGATACAAGCTCAGGCTTCGTGACGGCCTCTGAAGGACGCACCGCTCGCCGCAGCAACGCACGCATCGACGGCAAAGTACACGGCAACAGCTCCGATTCTAGGTCTAGGCCAAGACTTAGATATAAATACAAGTCTAGATCTAAGCGCAAATCCAGAGACAAATCTGGAAAGTGGTCCAACCTTTTAGCCCTTTTCACCGCCATCCTCGCCGCCAGCATGGCCGCCGGTATGTGGGTGGTTAACCGCCCTAAAATCCGGCCGGTACTGTTACCGCTAGTCAATCAATTGGGGGGGATTCTGGTGGATTTTGTACAAGTGGCCGGGCCAGATATGCTCTTTCTTGAAGATGTGCAGGTTCCGATAGCAACAGTTCCCAGTACTACAGTCACAGCACAGGCCGCCCTCTACCAAACCGCCAACCATATAGGGAGCGTCTGCGACCTCGGCCGACGCCCTTGGTACCTGAACTCGCCTGACCACGCCCAAGCCGTCCGCCAACTTCAAGAGATGTGCATTTTTTTATGTTTATTCCGCGAGAAGGGGACCGCCAATGTCGCCGACGATATATCCCGCCGCCTCAGAACGTTGAACTACACGCTAGGCACGCCGCAACGACACTTTAAGATTACAAATCTATGGAACGGACTGCCCAGTTTGGTTTTGGGTGAGCTGACGATCCAGCTTTGGCACAAGGTGGAGCCAGGTTGTGGTCACCTCTCCAAACCGCCCATGCGGGGAGGCGAGAAAGAAGAGAGGCAGCGAAACTACCGGGAATGTGCAATTCTTTTACTCGAAGTGCTAAACACAGTAGCCAGTCAGATTTCGGTTTCAACATCATCCCCACTGGCGGTCAAAATGGGATACCATTTACACCAGGTGCAGAGGGAGACGCAACACATAGTGGAGGGACTCGAACGTATACGCACGGCTATTCCGGATATGTTTGCGGCTAGCGAGGTTTTGGTTAAGCATCCCCGCGTCATCCAAACTTGGGAGAGGTTCCGTTTTATGCCGCTGGAGAATCTGAGTATGAAACATGATCAGGACGACTTCAATGTACTCCGCGAGTCTAACTCGGCTGGAGTTCTCCTCCAACTCGACAAGCTGGTTCTCCACCCCCTCCTCGTCAAACTCCGTAAATTCCAAACCCAACTCATCACTCGCGTGGTTAAACCGCTGGAGGAATTTGGAAAGCTCATTCGTTTGCTGGAAGCGAACAAGCGAAACATGGTTGATGTGGTTTACGATGCTACGCCTCTCAGTAATCGCTACGACTCTTTAAAGGTGAAGGCCGTCAACGTGACCAGACCCCTGTCCGTCGATGGCGTGTGGGTTACCAGGGTAAGAGACTCTCTTTCTTTCTTTTTTTTTCTTCCTTTTTTTTTCTTTTCTTCTCTTTCTTGACCGAGGGAACTTAAACACCGAGGGACGGAAACTAACGGCAACGATTGATGATATCAAGGACGAAAACCGGGCCAACGTACTTGTCATCAAATATCTCCCTTCCATCACCGCCGCCCTCCACCAACTCGCTCACACGATTGAAGCCCTACAAGCCGCCCGTGATCATCGAGAGGCCGAGCTTAACAAGGCATGTTGTCCCTGTTGGTTTTTGGGACGGCTTTCTGGGGGAACCCCCCCCAGACTCCCCGTCTTTTTTTTCTTTGTTTCCCCTTATTTTTTTCTCTCGAAACAATCGCTTTCCTTACTCCTATACTAGATACTAGATACTGGACTGGACTAGACTAACAGATGAATTACCTGCCGGGGGACAGATCACAGCTGCTGCCGCCACCTGGGATGACACGAGAACTCTCTTTGACTTTAACGACTCCCCGAGACCTCTGGAGCGTTACACGTACGCTAGGCTGTGGAAGATTCCCAAAATCTAACCTACCCTAACTCGAAGGCCAGCGTTTAACATTGAACATAAATAGCGAATATGAAGACGACGAGGTCTAATACATGTAGTGGGGGACTGGCCATTGAACAGGTTCGGATGTATACAACGTTGGGGATATTGTACATAGGTACGTGGTGGAAACAGAAATTTACTCTGGTGCGTGGAAATCACGAACGCAAAAGGCGATTTGCAGATAACAGAGAAAATTTCGTTAAGTCGTTACTCGAGGGTAAAGAATGTAATAACCAGTACATGTACATGTAGTATCTTCAAAACTCAGGCATATGCGGTGCACGCTCTTCCCCAAGCGCTCGCCCATATACAGTTACGACCCCTGTCGCTTCTTCCGCTGAGCAAAAAGGGGGCGGGATACATGGTAGGGCCAGACTCCACTGCAACGTCAACATTGCAGTGCAGCGCCTCAGCCGCGAATACTTGGGTGGTAGCACGTAAG
>Ga0247760_1002978_pt1 | contig 11703 bp, 12 predicted proteins | sample UWRJL171409R4_FD_179936 | JGI IMG/M metagenome (GOLD analysis project Ga0247760, IMG submission 179936) | Plant litter microbial communities from Arlington Agricultural Research Station in Wisconsin, United States - UWRJ-L171-409R-4 | ecosystem: Environmental > Terrestrial > Plant litter >...
ATCTATGCCGCAGATGCTCAAATCCAAATCCCCCAAAAAAATCCTATCGATGCGATGCGCTCACCATCTATTTGGTGCACTTGCGCCACTGGAGATGGTAGTACTGCTTGTACTTGAAATCCGACGAGTCGACCTGCAGATATCAATCATTATTAGCCCCAAGCTCGCTCACAGTCAAAGGGAGGAGGAAAAAAAAAACTCACCGTCATCTGTGCCGCCTTGCTGGTTCCCTGGAGAAGCCCAATAGAGCTCTTAATGTTGAGCAGACCCTCGGTACCGCACGGCGACCAGACAGTGGACTCGATACCGATCCTGTCCTCTTTCAGGTAGTCGGAAACCAAGGGTCCCTTCCACGTCACCTCGCGGTCAACCTGCTTGTTGTTACCGCTAAAGTAGTAGGTAGACTTGGCGAAAGCGTTGGTTCCGCTGGGGATGTTGATGTAGCCGCGATAATCGGCCTTGAAGACGCCATATCTGTTGATGGTTCGTCAGTCATGATTTAAAAAAAAAAAATTGTTGGGATACTCACTGCCAGCCCTGAGGGATCTTGAGCTTCATGTTGATGGTGCAAGCGGCGCGGCTCTGGGACGGCGTGGTTCCCGGGCCCGCCTGGGCAATGTACTTGTCAAAGAACAGGGTGATGAGTTGGTTATCGGACGAGATAGCCTTGCCGACACTGCCCTGGGGACAGCCGTTGCCACCATAGGTGATATCGGCAAAGGTAACCTGGTTGGAGGGAGGGGCATCACGGGCCTCGAGGGGAACGGCCGAGACGAGACCGGTGCCGGTGGCGGCGGCAACAATGAGAGTGGTGAAGCGCATGTTGAGGGATTTGGTAAAGAGTGATGTGAAGAGAGAGAAGGAATCCAAGCGAATGCTGTTGATTGGTCTTGATCTTGAAGTGGATGTAAGTGTAGTATATATAGATGTAGATGTTGTGGATGCTGATGGTGATGAAGGAATTGGATGAAAACAAGCGAGTCATCGCTTACCTTTATACATGATCATCTCATCCAAACTCCCCTACCTAGAAACAAAAAAGTACCGACCTACTCGATAACAAAGAGCTAGTTCCTTCGTCACGAGAATAGAATCAGCCCAAACACAATCTCCCCTTGGCCCTAGCTTACACCAACCCAACAGCCATGACTCCTCCAGCCTTGTTCCCCCCCTCCCCCGGATCGGACGAAACCCTCAGCCTCAAAAGGGGTTCACAACCTATCGCTTCTCACCAAGGCCACGTTACTCGTCAGTCCACACTGGCCAGCTGATGTCTAGTCTCTACCAGGACGTTCCTAGTGGGAAGAAATCCTAATGAAGCCATCTCGGCACTTGGCCCCCAGACCGGGTTGCTGACCGGTTGGTGCATGGCGATAGGCTGCGCTGTCGGAGGGCCTGGGCCTGTGCTTCCAGGGTCGCTGCTAAGCCACTCAGGGGTAAGTAGTACAACGTGCTTTGCGCCTCTTTTCCCGGGGTAGTTGAAACCAGTTAACCAAACCCCGCAAGAGGCTACCCTGGCCACTGGGTGCCCAACAGAGCTGATGGGAAGGTGGGAAGTGGCAAGGTAGGTGCCTATTGGCCAAGATAACACTCAGCCCTGAATCTCGGAGCGGGGGAATGACTGCGAGCCTGCTGGTTTTCGGGACACGGAAGGACCCGTGTGCTGGAGTTGGGGGCTGAGAACAGCTGACCAGATCGCTTCATTACGCGCTACCAATCGTGGTGCTGGCTTGGCATTCTCATCTCCGATGCTTTTCGCGGGCCCAATGGCAGCCAAGGCTCTGTGCATAAAAGTCAAAACTGCCTCGCCTGGGGTAATAATGTCAGTACTCGGTAGCACCTGGATTACTAACGTGCCTAGTTCGCATGAAGAGCCCCCAAAGCTCAAAGTGCCACGCAGAATCAGTGTCGCATCGGGAATCGGAATACTAATTCCTATTGAATCCAGACGACTAAAGCCTACTTTCAAGTGTTGCCTGGGCGGATTTGCGTCCAAACTGTGCCCATAGGCCAAGGCTACAGCGAACCAACGGAGGGAATCCGTGCCACAAACATCATCCGACCCCTCAATGCTCGCAAAAGCTGTACTCAACTGATGCGTAATGCTCCCTCGCTTCGCTCTGAAATGCTGAACGTTCCTCCATCAGCGCAAGTCGATGTTGCTCAGCCTCGGTGCGTGTCATTGGCAGCGGTTCATCAAGCTCCTTCCTCACCATATCCATGATTTCGTTTGGCAGCTTGCCCCGCGGCAGCTTGCCCTCGACCATAGCCTCCTCAAGCTTATCTTTTCCGAGGCCCCGCTCCAGCATCAGCTGCGCAATCTCCGGGTGCAACTTCAGCCCAATCTGGTCCGTCCCGAACACCTTGTCCTCCCACCACTCTGCTTGCTGGGGGGGCACATTGCCTGTATTGATGACCCGAGTCAAAGGGTCGACGAGCCACAAAGCAATGAAGCGCCGATGGCCAGGCTTGGTGGGGTCAGCGAGCCTAAAACCAGACACCCGATGGTGAAAGACATTTTGAAAGGTGAGGAGTCGGCCCTGACGCGTGAGAACACTGCCGTAGTTCTGAAGGCAAGAGCTGCCGGTGCCACCAAGTTTCGCCCCGTACACGCTCTCCATCCAGTGATACGAGTCCTGTCCAACATCCCAATCGTCCTGGTAGCTGCTGGTCATGGTCCGAAAATCCAGATGGCTGTCCGTGATGTTCTCCGAGTCCAGGTAGTAGAGCGCTGTTGCCACAATGTGTTCGTTCATCTGACCTTCGACATGCCAACCCCCAGGGCTAAACTCGGGTTTCTCCGGAGTCAGCTCAATCGATGCCATCTTGACAATGATCTGCAATCCAGTGTCTTTGAACTGGTTCCGGAGCGCCTTCTTCGGGTTGACAGCGTAAGTGCGGACTTTGCTCTCCTCAAAGGGCGGGGGAGCCGGCTGAACAGGTCGGCGTGTTCTAATCCAGCGTCCGTGATTCTTAAAATCCTCGTCGGTTCCCGAGACAGACCATTTGCCATTCTCCAGATCATTCTTGGCATCTTCGGCTGAAACCTCCACTGCCTGGCCTGCGCTCGCGGCAGCAGCTTCTAGCTCCAGCATTTTTTCAACCGACGGTGGGTCCCAGTTCTCGGGATTCTCGTCGCTAACGTGCAAAATCAGTACGTGCAAAGGATGCGATTTGCGAGACAGGTTACGTACTCGGGATTGTCGGGTCGGATTCGAGCAATCTGACGACCGGGCCCGTAGACCGTCGAATGTTTTGGCGCAGTGTCATATCCGTCGCCCCTGCCCCTGTTAGTCGTCGTTTAGCCAGTTCTAGGGTCAGGCGTACCCTCGCTGCACAAGACACTGGTCCCACATTGGCAGGGCAGTCTCGATGAGTTTCTCGATGGTTTTGTAAATTCCTGGATACTTGTTGGGGTGCAAGTTGTTGATGTAACTGGTGAACTGAACACCGCCTTCCGGGGTGAACTTGACGTTAGCAGGAAGCCATTGGTAGACCTTTGACCAGTACGATCTGTGAACTCCGGATCCCCCGATGTCTGTGTTACTACCATATCGTCTAGTCGATGCTTCAGATGGCGGCGCATCCCACTCGGGCCGCTGGGGAATGACCTCTCCTTTCCCGGCGTACTTGTCAATAGCGTCTTCAACACCAACCACTTCGTCCTCGAAAAAGCGGGAGCGGCCGTAGACGAGCGGATACATGGATGGGTGTACGAGATCCTGGACAGTCTCGTTGGTGTTGGGGTGCCAGTCGGGATTCTTGGCATGGTCGGCCTTGAGCTGAGCAAAGGCGTCACGCAGGGCTGCGTGAAGTTCGGGGGTCACCAGGACGTCCGACTTGGCGATGCTGAAGTTTACGTCCAGTGTAGGAATGACGCCGGTTTCCTTGAAGTATTCTGCCTTCTGGCGCAGCTCGAGGATACACTGTAACTATGTGAGCCAGGCTTGTTGGCTAAAGGGGAAGCAGGGCTCAGCCGACATAGTCAACAGCCTCCTCCGTCAGGATCTTCTTGGGTCTCTCTGGAATGAAGGACTGAAGATCTGCTTCATCCCAAGTTTCGGCCCGATAAGGCATCGCATTGCTAGTACGGTTCCACAGGTCGTCCTCGGGCCAGGCCAGCGCCTCTTGGCGCCACTTTTGGGCAATCTCGTCGTCGAAGACTTTGATGTGCCAGTCAGGCTTGTCAGTCAAGCGATCCATGACCAGCATCATAGCAACCTCGCCGACGGTCAGCATTTCGGAATCAGCCCCCCAGCAATTGTAGTGAATGCCCGTGGGATACATGGGCTCATGCTCCTGGTTGAACCATCGCAGGTCAAGGTTCCAACCGGGGTATTTATGCGGCATCTTGAACGGGATAGGTAAAGGCGCTGACAGTGTGCTTATTTCTTGATGTCGGGATATGGAAGCAAAGATAGGAAGAAAGGTGGGGAGGATGGATGGTAACCAAGCAGCTATTTATCTTCGAATTCGCCCATCGACGACTGGACGGGGATCAATTAAGGCAGGCAAAGCGAAACGCCACAAAGTCGCGACGCGAGAGAAAGAGACGATTTGTCGCGAAATCACCTGTTCACGCGGCGCTGTCAGCTCCACGAACACCCTGTCTGCCTGTTGTCTGCCTGGTGGTTGAAGGGGACAGTCATGTCAACGTCTTGGCAGAGGTTGGGATTTGGTGGGGAACCCCGTCGCTGCCTGATCAGTCTCCATGACAAAAAAAGCCGAACTCACAAACCTGCCCAGATGGGGGCAATGTTGCAAACCACACCCAAAACACAACCAAAGTGCATCAAAAATGACTGCACAGTAGTTGCAACGTTGTCTTCACTATTTCCGACTTATCTTTAGTATTTTAATGCACTAGATTAGAGCTTTCCTCCTGTTGTGGGCTGAGATTTTATGGGGGATTTTCGCTATAAGTGGCCTGTGGGGCTGGTAGGCGAGTTTGTGAGTTCGGACTTTTTTGTCCTGATGGAGGTAACTGGTGAACCCGATGAGAGTCGAGAAAGTTGCGACAAATGTGGACTGCAATCCGGTCCTGCTCACGTGCAGCAGCTTGCATACCTCCTTCCTCTTCTTCTTTGGCGGGGTCACCAACCCTAATCCTGGCCCAATGATTGCCAAGATGCAAGACATGGATATTTGGTAGCCAATTCGCAGCTCCAGACGTAACTTTATCTTCAACAGCTTCGAATCTGGAAGCTCAATTACCCGCCAAGCAAATATCGGACTTGGCTTTTTGGTCCGCAATTCCCGCATGCGAACCTGCATCTCAAAAGGACCGAGAATCACGGGAGAAAGTCTTACCGGCAACCCGCTCGCTTATAGTCCATCTCGGCGGATTTCCCCTCAGTGCAGCAGTCTGGTATGTTCTCGTTGCTTTTTGAATTGTCCAGCATAAAATCCAATGTTTTGAGCAAACCTGGCCGCGTACACTTGGTTTGAGATCAATGCAGGACTTTTGCCATGGGAGTCTCGATACTAATACTGTTCACGGGCTTGCTCGCTACAACAGGTGTCACCCAGCAACTCCCGGTCAAGCTCGAGGTTAAAGTCAAAGCCAGCAGTCGGTTATCCAACATCCACATTTCCTCAGCTGATAAAGCTGCCGGCCCACTGACTATCACCTTTGGCCGGTGTGACACCAACTCTCACGAGAACGCCCATCACATCGTCGCCAAAGTCAATTCTCAGTTCAACAATGCCTCACGCCTTGTCTGGGTGCTTCCCGAGGATGCAAACCTTGATGGATGTCTCTCTGCCTGGGACGACAACGGTGTTTTGCGTGGACGAAGCGAGCGGCATACATGGACTCACATCAAGAAAAGGGCTGCCATCTCCATGACCAATGCGTCCGGCATTGATGTGCGGGGTCCCTGGTTTGAGGGCGTGAAACTCCTCAAGGACAAACAACCCAGTCTCGTGGATGTTGCCGCCGCCAAGTCCAAGTCCATCGCTATTGTCGGTGCCGGGATGTCCGGTCTTATGACGTATTTAGTTCTCTCTCAGGCAGGGCTCACCAATATCTCCATTATCGAGTCGACAAACCGATTAGGCGGCAGAATCCGTACTGAGTACCTCTCGGGTGGGCCATTCGACTACTCATACCAGGAAATGGGACCAATGCGGTTTCCAGCTACATACTTCGACCCTGCCACCAACCAGACCGTCAACATCTCAGATCACCAGATGGTTTTCTTTCTGGCCGAAGAGATGAACAGACTCAATGCCGGAAAAAGCAACTTGTCCGTCGATTTCATTCCCTGGATTCAGTGGAACCAAAACGGCCTTGTCTATATGAATGGCTTCAAACTAGACACCGGATTGCCCCCGACAGTGGCCCAGATAGAGGCCGACCCTTCGCTCATCCCATCCTTGACCCTTGATGCCGAGACGCAGAAACTCCAAGCGACAGCGGAGTCATTCTTGCCCAACAGCTTTGCGTTAGACATGGCCAAGAACATGTTCAAGGCACACCGAGAATGGCTTAGTAGGTGATCCGTTAGTGTGCAAGACTTGGTCAGAACTCATTTTGAATTACAGCGAACGGTCTCAAAGGACTTGGGGGTGATGTATGGTCCGAGTCCGCCTTCTTGATCAACTACCTGAAAGGATCTCTCAACTCGACCGACATGCTCGTCGGCTACCGAGTAGCGGATTCTTTCTGGGAATATGTACGTCCCTTCACATGCATAATACCATTCCTGTGGTGCAATCCCATACTGACACTGCCTACCGCTCCCGCTCCCAGTTAACCGTCAGAATGTATTTTTCTGCCTCCAGTTTTCTAACCATAGACGGCGGCCTCAACCGACTCCCCCTGTCCTTTGAACCCCACGTCAAAAACATCACCACCTTCAACCGCAAAATCGAGCGCATCACCTACGACGCCTCGACCAAAAAAGTTCACCTCCTCTCCCGCAACAGTTTCACCTCCAAGACCTTTAAGACATCCACGCACGACTACGCCATTATCTCCGCCCCCTTCACCGTTGTCCGCCGCTGGCGTCTACCCCCCTTACCGACGACGCTTACCAACGCCATCCAAAACCTCGCCTACATGTCCGGCTGCAAAGTCGCCCTCGAATTTCGCACCCGCTTCTGGGAACACTACCCGACTCCCATTTACGGTGGGTGCAGCACGACAACCGACATTTGGGGCATCGGCGAGATATGCTACCCCAGCTATAACCTCAACGGGACGGGACCCGCCAGCATCCTCGCCAGCTGGGCACCCATCGACTGGGGCGAGCGGTGGGTGAGCGTGTCGGAGGCAGAGCATGTGGCATATGTGCTCGAAGTAATGGAGGAGATCCACGGGCCCGTCATCCGCGAGCAGTACACGGGCAAGTATAATCGAAAGTGCTGGCTACTAGAAGAGACGGGGGGTTGGGCGAGCCCCACGGTGGGGCAGCATCAGCTTTATATGCCCGAGTATTTCAAGACGCATAGCAATGTGGGTTTTCCCCCCAGAGTGAACGAGTTGTTATCCGATCTAGAGTTTTTGTGCTGACCGGTTCATATCTTAATTACCTAGTTAATCTTTGTTGGGGAACATACGTCGTTTACACACGCTTGGATAGCATCGGCGTTGGAGTCGGGAATTCGCGGGGGTGTGCAGCTTCTTCTTGGTGAGTTTTTTCTTTTTCTTCTTTTTTGGTAGATATAGTGGAAAGACGAGCAACTGACGGCATGAACAGAGTTGGGATTGGTCGACGAGGCCAAGGCGGCAGTAGATAAATGGATGGCAAGATGGATTGACATTGTAAGTGGTATGGATTGGGTCTGGTGGCTCATGGATGGCTTGCTAACAGTGGAAAGTAACGGATCAACTGGAGCTCTCTGGCTGTGGGTGTAGGGCTGGTGGAACATCTATGGGGAATACCTATATAAGAGGTTGCCTCGGCATGTCCATCTGATGCCATCATATCCCTGCAGACCAGACCAGACCTCGAGCATATTCCGTTGATCCATCCATTTCTCTTATTCTCCCTCCACCTTTCACGCCTTCAGCCCCCCTTTCAAAGTACCGTCGAGGACTGGAAGTCGGTAATATAAAGCTAAGGAGAGTAGATGCCCTCGGTGCGAGTAGAGACGCGCTAGAAGGGTGAAAAGATTACAAATAAGGCGGTGGGAGGTTCAAAGGGGTTTTGTTCCTTACTCCGTATCCGCTGTGAGCCCATTGATTCCATACGAAGCGCCTTAAGGCGTTCCCTTGACAGTTGCACATGCTGGGATTCCTCCTGTGGCGGTGAAATCCCGGCCACATTTGCTTGCTCCCCCTAAAGCAGTTCCCGGCTAGCAAAGCAAGTCGGTTCGGGCTTAGTTTGTTCAAAAAAGGTATCCAAGACTGAGAGACACAATAGCTGGCACTAATATCTTATACTCCGCTTATGACTGACGCTGGTCAACGCATGTTCCATATCCAAAAAAAAAAAGTCACTGCCACCGAGACTGCATAAACACAATTCCTATTCCGCTATCCCTACAAACAAAGACCACCTTGCCACGTCGGTGATGTACATATAACCCGCTGTCTCGTTATTATTTCAAAGTTTCCAATTCCAGGCGAACTTTGCCGTCCTTGCAGATTCATCAGGGGGGCGGGGAGCCGTGATTGTTCAAAAGTGAGCGCATCCTTGTTTTTACGGCTTCTATTCCGGCCTCGCTGTCATGAGCACCGTCTCGTGTTTCGATCCTTTCAGGAGATTCATCCCTAATGCGCGGGAAGCTAACAAAATCTCGAGCTCCTGCTGATGGAGACAAGGGTTCTTCTGAGCGGATAGGCGCCAGTTTAGGGCTTGTTGAGTTGGCAGGACTGATATGTGGAAGCTGAGGCTGAGTACGAACCGGGAGCTAGCCTTTTGGTTCGAGCTGAGGCCTGAGTGAGCTGCGCGTCGATGTAGGGTTGAGTGTGTTGCCGCCCAACGACGATGGCCTCGGTGATGATGGCCTCGGTGACAATGACCTTAGTGATAATGACCTCTGTGATGGCAACCTCGTCGATGACGATAACGGCGAGGGCGCGTCCTCGACCTCGCTTTCCGGTTCGGGGCTGGGGATGTTTGGTGGTGGAAAAGTTGTCAGACTATGAGGCTCCAGCTCGCTGATTGACGAATCTCCCGGTTCATCACGACTTCCGGGGAGCGGTCTCGGGAGTTCAGCCGCAGCAATCTTACCAATCAGGGTTAGCAGGGTCCGTATTGAAGAGGGGCTTGTTTTCTTACATCACTGTCTTGTCTCTCTCGTCCCAGCTCGTCCTGTTCCTCACCATGCTCCAGCCTTAGCTCGGCGGAACTGTCTTGGTTCTTCAGCGTCAGGACCTCTTCTTCATTACGTCCAGGTGTTGACCGTGAGACGTTGTGCCACGTGTAAGTTATTTTCAATACTCTTCGCGGTGGTCGCGGTGGTCTTGGAGGTAGAGGTGGAGGGTGTTCGTCGTCATACAAGTTTTCATCGTCTTTGTTGTCAGATCGGCGTTCATGGTTACTGTGCGAGTGCTCTGCTTGATAACGCGCAAACAGGAGTGCCCCCACAAGTAAGCAGCCGGTCAATATGCCGGCAGCGGCAGCTAATACCCAGATATTTTGAAGCGCAAGCCTATCCTTTCTGCCGGCCATCCTGGCTGCCGCAGCGTCTGATGATATAACCTGTTTCGGGGATGTCCGAGATCTTAGTGGATGCGGCGTCAGAACCAAAACCGGCAACCTGGAATGCTGTTTGGGCCGAGGCGTAGAACTAGTTGCTACCTCCCGAGCCCCTTCTCGACTCTCTAAGTGGATGGCAAGTAGGTGGCAAGTATGGATGTTCTTTCCACATTCTACATCCTCGACTAGGGCAATGCTTAATTGATGCCTTCCTACGTGGACCCCTGATGAATGTCCTGTTTATTTGTAGACTCTGTGGTCTGCAATGAACTCACGACCAGTTTTTTTGGCTAGTCTCCTTGCAGTTTCACGGCGACATTTGCTCCAAAGGTGGCGGGGCCAATCCTCAACTAAGCCCACCTTAGTCTTCAATTCGACCGATTGGCATGTTCTTCGCTCCCAAGTTTCGAAATGTCGGCAAGGGCCGCCACCCCGTTCTCTGATTCCAGAGATCCTCCACAGCACTTGCCCACTTCACCAAATCCGACTCTCGCTGCACCTTGTGTTGGAACGACAGAGAGACGGGGATTCCGTTCTTGTCGACGCCAATTGGAATGCAGATGACGGGGTAGCCTGCCTGAGCTGCATACTGTTGCCCGATCCCTTTGCGGTCGCAGAACAAGAGGGCATCGAACTCTGCCTTCTTGCCGTTGTCTGTACTCGTATGCGATAGTGCGGCGTCAATACCATTTTCCCTGGTTTGCTTTCGGATATGTTCCAAGGCTGAGCGGTAAGTCTCTCCCTCGACCCCCTTGCTTTCCGCAATTTCGATCAGATTATCCTGACCACCCGGATACGTGTTAGGCATCGTTCCTGGTTTTGCGCCCTCGCTTTCATCATGCCGTTTGTTGAACTCGACGACATCCTCGACTGTTCGAACCTCGGATTTCTTTAGCCCCTGCAAATATGCCGTCATGTCGTTATATGCGTCCACCTTCGCGACTGTCCACTCAGATTTTTGTGGAGGTCCTCGCTCCCAATCCCAACTCCCGCTCTCATCCACCCGCTCGTCGATGCTTGGGAAGTCTACCTCAAAGACTTCAGCGCCCGCCTCTTTCATAGCCTGCACTACACTCTCGGCCACCGCCTTACACGACTCCTCGACCATCTCCCAGCATCTCTTTGTTGGTATGCCGAACTTGGACCCCTTGAGAACCTCGCTGCTGCTGATACACCTGCTGTAAGAGCTCTCGCCACTCTGTTCCGTAATCACATCTAACACAGCCGCTGCATCCGCCACGGTCCTTCCAAAGCATCCAACCACGTCCATCTTCCCAGAGATCGGCACTACCCCGTCCTGATTCGTCACTCCAATTCCAGGCTTGATACCCACAACACCGTTGACCCCAGCCGGCCCGATAACCGAAGTGTCCGTCTCAGTGCCCAAAGCAACAGGCGCGATTCCAGCCGACACGGCGACGGCGGAACCCGAGCTTGAGCTGAATGGACTTTTAGCCAGGTCGTACGGATTCCTGGTCTGACCACCACGAGGGCTGTATCCCGCCGAATGCGTCTTGCTGCGCATCGAAGCCCACTCAGACATGTTAGCCCGCCCGAGAGGAATGGCGCCAGCCTCGCGAAGGAGCTTCACCACGTGGGCATCTCTGGCAGGGCGGGACGATTTCAGCGCCAATGAGCCGGCTGTGGTGTGTGTTTTGTCTGCAACAGCAATGTTGTCCTTGATGAGGATGGGTATGCCATAGAGAGGGCTCTGCGCCGGCTTGTCCCGGAGCTCCTTGGCGATGGAGACTGCGTCGGGGTTGGTCTCGATGATGGCTTCCAGGTAAGGATTTAGCACCCGGATGCGTTCCAGACACCATGACACGTACTCTTCTGGTGTGAAATGCTTCTGGGAGTAATGGTCTTGAATGTCGCCAAGGGTAGCTTCGTAGACATCGAACCCGTTGAGCGGCCGTGGCTGGATCTCGGTCGGGGCAGGGCATGGTGGTGGTCCCCGCCGAAGGCGTCGTGGATTTGACATTTTGGTATTTTAGTAGCTACTGCTGTCTTTCTGGTGGTTTGCAGTCTCGGTGGTGAAAATGGCAGCTTTGAT
>Ga0247760_1002981_pt1 | contig 11701 bp, 9 predicted proteins | sample UWRJL171409R4_FD_179936 | JGI IMG/M metagenome (GOLD analysis project Ga0247760, IMG submission 179936) | Plant litter microbial communities from Arlington Agricultural Research Station in Wisconsin, United States - UWRJ-L171-409R-4 | ecosystem: Environmental > Terrestrial > Plant litter >...
TCGAGGTCGAAGAGGGTTACGTTGTGAGGGGGGGAGGGGAGGCGTGTGGTGAGGGAGCGGCCGGTGGCGAGGACGAGGACGCCGCGGGAGGAGAGGGCGTGTAGGAGGGAGAGACCGAGGGAGGGGGAGGGGGAGATTCCGGTAAGGAGCCAGACTTGGGGTTGGGTGGGCATAGTTGCGGTGGTGGTGGTTGGGTTGGCGTTGAGAACCTGGATATGTAGGAAGAAAAAGGGGATATTGAGGCGGTTTGGAAGATGGAAGATGAAGTGTGATGGATGGGTGAGGGAATTTGACTGTTTTTATAATTGTATATAAAATAGTAGTGTTGAGGAAATTACCTCGGTTTGTTTATTGATCGCGACGTTGGGGATTCGGATTTAGGGGTTGGGTTGTGGCTTAATCCGTATTGGCCGGCCCAAAACAAGCACCCAACCATTCTCATCGTTTTTACTCCGTAACTACCTCGCGGCAGGTTCATCGGACCTCTCGATATCAGGCAGCAGAGACAAAAGGGGCCAAGATCACCCATTGAGTCATTGTCGACCGGGGATGTTGTTTCAAGCTCAGCCGGAGCGGTAAGGCAAGTTGCGCACCGAAGGGTCGACAGAGCGGCCGGCGATTCGGAGGTAAGCTCGATCTCCGCGGCCCGTGAGGCTTGGCGCGCCGAGCGATGCCATCCACTAAGGTACCTCTGTGGAAAACAACAACCCAATTTACTTCACATTTTGTGTCAAGGATCCAAGAGAGAGCAGGGACTGTCTCACCGGGAGAACACCACCCAGGAAACCAACGTGGTGCCGAGGATGTGACGCAGGGCAGGCAGGAGGCAGGAAGCTGGAGCTACCCCGCCCCCGCACTTCAGCAGCTCGCAGCTCCCGCCAACACCACACTCAGCCATCACCATGACCGTCGACAATGTCTCAACCCACACCTGATTGCCTGCCGCAAGCTCCCAAGCAATCGATGCGCGTGCCGTCCCTCGCATCCGGGGCACCGCTCCGGCCGCTCGTCGACTTCTTCGCCCGCAGCATCGCGTCGTTCCAGCGCTCCGACGCGACCTTCCAAGTCGTTTGCACCCTCCCCCGACCACCACGCGACGCCGCCCCCCACGATGCCCTTCCGACGCCAATCCCACCCAATACGAGGCCTCCCTCCCTCATAGTCCTCGACTCGTCATTCAACCCCCCGACGCGCGCGCACCTGCGCATGGCGACCTCCGCCCTCGAGACGACCTCCTCGCACCCTTCCGGGTCGCGGCTCCTCCTCCTCCTGGCAATCAACAACGCAGACAAGGCGCCCAAGCCCGCGGCATTCGAGCACCGCCTCGCGATGATGTGGGCTTTTGCCGCGGACGTTCAAAGCGCCATGCAGAAATCACCACAATGCCAATCTTCCTCCCCGCCAGCCCACGAGAAAACGGAAACGTCAATACCTACAATCGACATCGCGCTGTCAACCGAGCCCTACTTCCACGACAAAAGCGGCGCCATTGCGGCAGCCGAGTTCTACAATCCTATGGGTAACAAAGGGGAGGGGGCTGAGACAGAGCAGGTCGTCCTCGCGGGGTATGACACGCTGATACGGATATTTAATCCGAAGTATTACGGCCCGGCAGGGACAGGGGTTCAGGAAGGGGGAGTGACGCCCATGCAGAACGCGCTGGGGCCGTTTCTGCGGCGGGCGAAGCTGCGGGTGACGATGCGGCCGGATGATGAGTGGGGGGATGGAGCTGAGCAGAGGGCATATCTTGAGGATTTGGTGAGTGGGGATGGGCTGGGGAGGGTTGGGGGGAAGAGGGAATGGGGCGGGAGGATTGAGCTGGTGGAGGGGCAAAGGGAGGGCGAGGAGGTGGTCAGCAGTACGTATGCGAGGGATGCGGCGGGGGAGAAAGACTGGGAGAGGTTAGGGAGGATGGTGACGCCTGCAGTGGAGGGGGTGGTTGAGGAGCTACAGCTGTATGTGAAGTAGCAGTCTTGTAGGGGTATCACCTGAATGAACATCACGACGGGAAACTTCAAAGGAGCTTGCCTCCATGCCCGGTGAGAAGGGTGTGGAACCAAGCAGCCGGGTCTCGGGAGCGTGAGTGCCGGCATATGCCCCACATCGGAGAATTTCCACAGCGCCACCAAAGTTCGCACCCGCGCACGGGCCAAACTACAACCACATAAATGTTCCGATCGTGCCTGCCCTTTCCTCTACTTTTCTCTTTTTTCTTCATGTCGACAATACTTCATAGAATCATTTCTATAGTAGTCGTCCTCTTTTGTGTTCCCTAAAGGAGCCACAGATCCCACCCGGGTTGATGATCAATATCCTCAGCACCAAACCAGTGAGCACTTCAGCTCTCGATCTGCCTGCAAAGGCAGCGGTCGTTGCCCTTTGGGCGGCGGCTGTATAGAGAGCGTGCGATGATCTGTACCCCGTCTTTCGAGTCTTGCGTTCGGGCGCTCGGTCGGGGTGGGTGTCCGATGGAAGTCTGACCGGCTTTGCATTTTGCAAATTCTTTTTTTCGTTGTATTCGCTGGCTGTGGCTTGCGATGTGAGGAAGAAATTGACATTCTAGGATTGGGTGAGGGGCAGTGGTCCTGTTCCCCCACTTCGCGGCTTGTCGAATGTTTTCGGGAACTTTTTAGCCTTCACCGTCATGACTTTGTAGTACGAACCGACCGGTCCCATCTGAGTCCTGCCGTGACTTATCCGACGATGTGATGAGCATTGATTTTGTGCCCTCTAGACATACCAGCCATCCAACCGATGGTTCAAGGACCGTGCCTTCGACAGCGGCTATCAGCCCTGGAAGGATGCCTTTCGCCACCACGATGACCTCGCAAGACTTGGCCTCGGCCCAAACAGGCTGCGCCCTCTGCCGCATCGTGCACGACGACCTCACTTCCTTCGGCCCCGACGACTGCAAGGGCAGCGTTTTGCTCCATCCATTCCAGGGCTTCACATTTCGTTTGAGCCACTCCCCCACCATGCGCACCCGCCCCGCGCCGTGGATGGAGCAGCCGCGGTTGTATGAGCTCTTCCAGCGCCGCTCTCTCAGTTCTGGAATGGCCAAATCGAGTCCTACAGAGGGAGCTACGCCGTTCCTGCGGACGGGACATTGGAAGACGTTTTGCTCCGAGTACACCCTTCGCAAGAGCTTCGGTCTTTCGGGAAGTTCCTGTCCGATTGCCCGCTCAACTCGAGATATTAGTACCTTCAGCAGAAGTTAATGTCGCCTGCGCTCCTTCACCTCGGCTCTTAGCAGATCTTCTGGAAGTGCGGCCGTGACAAAGCGTCAAAAGGCCAACCTGTAGTCAGCAAGAGTTACAGGCCACCCGTGGGAGCGCGCCCGTTCATGGGGCTCAAGAAATATATTCCCTCTGAGGGGCCGTCCTGTGACTTGTGGTACACTGCCGTTAAGACATTCTCCGTGAGGAATCTGACGTTCATCGCCGACAAGTTTTCTGCCCTAGCTGGCATTGGGGTTCGGTTTCAGCAACGAAATAAGGGTGACACCTACCTGATAGTTACGCCGCGGAGATTCGCCAGAATGTCGGACACCTGGTCTTCAAGGACAGCAAGGATATTGTTTTCATGGGCTCCATGCTTGACTTCGAACGCGGCAACAAAAGAGAACGCCAGTGACTGGACCATGGTTATCTTTGGGGTCTCGTGGAAAGGGTTCATCCCGCTGGAAGAGCTCGGGCTGCATTTCGTGAGGATTGGGCTCGTTATGATCAAAGGTATGGCAAGCTTGACATGACCAGGTTCGTTGAGATGACGGTCACGGTTACTTGATGTCTTCCACATCTTGCAGAAATGGAGTATCACGGGCAACGCCTGTCAAACATTCCCTTCGGCCTCCCGCGGACCACCGGCATTCGTCATGTCTTCCTTCTGGAACGATGATCGAGGTTTCGTTGCTATCTGCAGCCACCCTCGGCCTGGTGGTAGTTTTCCTGCTATCCATTGCCATCTACCACGACGCAACAAGCATCAGGCTGTCCATGCCGGTCCTGATATCATCTCACTCACCTGGAAACGTTCGCCCCTTGTCATCAAGGAGATCAAAAGCCTCCAAGCGGCGGTTGTTTTAGCCGTCTGCGAGCTACAATAGGGCCAGCTTTGATGCCTATCATGCCTTCGCCTCTTCTTCGGCCTTCATTCCGGGGTTTCCAGCCACCCCCGCAGCTTCTTGAGCGAGTACGTGTCGTGCTTTGCCTGGGAGGTGAAGAATATCTCGTACCATCCGGGCGAGCCCAGCGACTGCAGACGTCCCCCAAACGGCTGGCATGATCCAAAGTCAATCAAGATGGGATTGTAATCCTTGACCATGATGTTGTACGGGTTGATGTCGTTGTGCGCCAGCCCCCAGCGAATGAAGGTATGCCACGGCGGACTCGAGCTCGTCCACAAACTTGGTCTTGACGAGCTGGGAAAAGCCAGGTTCGTGGATGTAGTCTATCAGAGTCTGGTCCAGGCGCTCCAGGAAGATGGACGTGATTCGGCCGCGGCGCACACGGCAGCCAAGGTAGGTGATGATGTGGGGATGGGCGTCTTGGAGATTTGCCCCATGATCAGGGTCTCCTCGAGGACTCCTTTGGGGACGAAGTTGGACCCCTTCATACTCTCATACGAGTTCAAACCGGGCCGCTTGATGAAGGCAGAGACGTCGTCCAAGTGGTCGGGCGCGATGGTGAGGGGCGTGTCTGGGGGAACCTCTGGGTAGATCTCGCTGTCAGGGACATGCTCCAACGCAGCATTGTACTCTGCTAAAGTTATCTCCTGCTTTTTGAACGACTGGCCGAAGTACAGCTCATCTTCGGGTGTCACCAGGTAGAAGGTGACGTATTTGGATTCCGTGGCCCCTTGGTCGAATGCCTCAAGGATGGTCAGGTCTCGGAACGATAAGAGCACCGGTAGTTCCTTGTTGGGACTCTCGCCCGTGCTGGATGTCGCCATGGCAAATTTGTGGGGCGGGGTAGAAGCTCCGGTCTAAGAAAGGCGGCGGGCTGTGTTTGAGAGCATGATGCTTTTGGGAGAGGTGGTGAGCAGGAACGATCCTGTCCTATTTGGTTGCAGGGTCTGAGAATCGGGTCTTTAGACCAATGAAATTTCCCCCGCAAACGTAGCCATGGCATTCGCCGGGCTGCCTCTGCTGCCGCCCAGCTCTCAGCCCCCGATCCGGCCTGCTGCCCAACACACCCAGTCACTTTTCTACCCCGCTTGGATCGAAGTTCGCGACAGCTTCGCCCGCAACCACCGGGTCCCAGTTATTATTCCCTGCCCCAGATTCTCAAACCAGAGCACGCGAGATCTATTTTGTTCGCGGTTGGCATTGACTTTCGCAACTTCCCGCGATGCTCAACCGCTTGTCTCAACCCTCCACGGTGAAAGCGACATTCCGTAATGGCCCCACCAAACCGCGACCACGAGCAACGCCCAAATGGGAGGGCTGATTCTCCCATATTGAGTCTGAGACAGAGGTTGAGAAGTCGATGGTCAAAGAAGAGAAGCACCGTACCGCCAACTCTGGAGCCGACGGCCGTTGCAGGCAGCAGCGGCCGTACCAAAGAGGAGCCTGTCACTGGGGACAGTAGCTCAAGTGGCCACAACCAAGCTGGCGAAAGCGGATCTAATAATGGCGCCAGTGATAGCATCCGCTTCCTGGGAGATCTCCAGGCCTGCATGAGTCCGGTCGCCTCCGACGAAGAACTGCACACGGCGCAGTCGCTTTGGGATCGTGCATACGTAAACCTCGGGGAAAAAGATGAGCACCTGGTGAAGAGGTATGAGGAACTGTTGTTGAAAGAGACCGGGTCAAGTATGCACCGCACGATAACCAGACACACGTCCCAGGCACTGACTATGTTTTCAGGTCTTGCGCAAGATGGCGGCGCAGCCAACAAGCTTAACGAAACATCACGCCAGGTCACGCTCGACACGGTGATCCGCCAGGGTCTGGGACGCATGGAAGAAAAGACTGCCAAATATACCATCGCCGGGCATGAGTTTGTTCTGCGGGACCAGGTGTCAGACGCAACGAAGTTGGTGCTGTGGGGAAAGGATCTCATCGGAGAGGCCATGAAGGTTTCCCCCGAGGCTTCTATCGTATGGGCCGGTGTGTGCCTTATTCTCCCGCTTCTCACGAACCCCACGACTGCGGATGAGGCCAACCGCGACGGTTTCGCATATGTGTCCACCCGAATGCGTTACTACACTGCTCTCGGTCCCCTCCTGGAACAACTTTGCCAAAACCCCAAGGTCAATGGCGCTTTAAGAACGGAGGCGAACGGTCACATCATTGACCTCTACCAGCACATTCTCGAGTTCCAGATTTCCAGTGTCCTACGGTTCTACTATAGCAGCTTGAGACGCTATGGTTCCGACGTTCTTCAGCAAAAGGATTGGAAGCACATGCGGCTTGACATCGAGAAGCTCGATGCAACCTTGCATCAAAATTTGACTCAAATATCCACGCTCGTCGGGGGACAAGAGCTTGAAGATCTGAACAAGACAAGCAGACAGCTCAACGAAACAACCAATAAGAATCTCGAAGTCATGCAAAGCCTTCTATGTATTTCCGAACAACAACTGGAAGTCACGAAAGACCAGCGAGGCATTGCTCAGAAGCAGCTCAACCTACAGGAAGATGTAGCAAGTCGTGTTTTATCCCAGGAGCGGGCACAATGCCTCCAACTCTTTCACCTCACCGACAGTACCAAGGATATCACGTATAAGTGGTACAAGGGACGTATCGAAGGCCGCGTGGAAGGCACTTGCCAATGGTTCCTTGGACACGAAAATTTCCAGATGTGGCTGGGCCAGGGGTCGGGGCCTTTACTTGTCTCAGCTGATCCCGGCTGCGGGAAGTCGGTTTTGAGCAAGTACCTCATCGACAATGTCCTGCCAGCGCCAGCTGTCACAGTTTGCTACTTCTTCTTCAAAGATCAAGACCAAAATACAGTTCGCCAGGCACTTTGCGCTGTACTTCACCAGCTCCTCTCCCAGACACCGGAGTTGATTGACCACGCCGTGGATCAATGGAAAAAGGACGGCCCTGGCCTGGTCAACTCCACGAATTCGCTCTGGAGTGTCTTTGAGAATGCCGTCCAGGATTCCCGAGCTGGGTCTGTGATAGTTGTCTTGGATGCCCTGGACGAATGTGGCTACGCGGAGCTCGAGAATCTGGCAAAACGCGTGGAAAGGCAATTCTGCGGCAACCAGGGAGGCTACCAGAACCTGAGGTATCTCCTTACAAGCCGCCCATATGATCAGATCATTTCCAGCTTGCAACCATTAGCAGACGCTTTTCCGCATGTTCGGATCCCAGGCGAAGGCGAACATGAGTCTGACATTATTAGCCGAGAAGTTGACCTTGTTGTGAAACACCGAGTCGATGGAATGGACATGCCACCCCAAGTCAAGCGCCGTCTTGAAAAGAGACTGCTTGAAGTCCCCCACCGCACGTATCTCTGGGTATATCTCGTGTTTGACCATTTGAAGACAAACCCCTTCAAGAAAACAGGAGCGGGGGTTGAAAGCGCCATCGCAACACTGCCGAAGAATGTCAACGCCGCGTACGAACAGATCCTGAACAAGTCTCCTGAACCACACCAAGCCCACAAGGTTCTCTGCATGATCTTGGCAGCGGAGAGGCCACTGTCAATATCCGAGATGAACCATGCCGTCAACACAAACGACGATACGAGGTGGTTGGACGACCTCGATCTGGAAGAAGAACGTGACTTCCAGACAAGCCTCCGGAACTGGTGTGGACTGTTCGTAGCCATCCATGATCGCAACATCTATTTTCTTCATCAAACCGCTCGGGAGTTTTTGCTCTCGGGCTCCACCTCGCAACTACCTAGGCCGGCTTCAATTCCATCGGGTCATCATTGGCAAGGCTCAATCACCGGTCCTGCTGCGCAAAAGGTTCTTGCGGAAGCCTGCATTAGGTATCTCGGCTTTTTCGGCATTGGCGTCAAAGAGTATCTCGGCGATAGCATGAGCACCGCCACACGACAGAGCGCCAACGATGGCGGAGGCACTAGGGAGAGCGCTGGCGACAGCGTGAACACTGGAGAGAGCCAACACGATTCGCACCACCGCCGCCATACGTGTGCTTTCCTACACTACTCGGCTTTGAACTGGGTTGTTCACTTTCGAGAAGCTGGCTTCGGAATGGATACAGCCATAACGTCGTTGGTCCTTAAAATCTGTGATCCATACTTGCCAAGCTGCTCGGCATGGTGGGACATATTCTGCGAGTACTCATCATTTTGGGACACCAACTTCAGACTCGGAGTCCCCCGCAAACCCGGCACTTCCCTTATCATAGCTGCAATATTAGGGTTTGAAGACATTGCGAAGTTCCTACTTGCGGGTGGGGCCGATGCAGAGGCGGTGGACAGGAATGAACGGTGCGGGTTGACGCCACTGTCGTGGGCCGCCTTTCGAGGCCATGGGGCTATCGTTGGGGCACTGCTTGCTCACGGTGCCCACGTGAATGCGAATAAAGGGGTCGGTCGTCGGACGGCGCTATCTTACGCAGCCGAGAGAGGTCACAAGGATATAGTCAGTCTTTTGCTTTCTCACGGTGCTGAAGCAAATAAGAAGGATGGGGATGGCCAAACGCCGCTATTGTGGGCCGCCATAGAGGGACATGAGGCTGTAGTTGGGTTGCTGGTTGCTCACGGTGCTGACGTAGAGGTCAGCGATGAAGAGTATGGCCAGACGCCTGTATCATGGGCCGCTGAACACGGCCATGGCGGTGTGGTCAGACTACTGCTCGCTCACGGTGTTGAAATTGAGGCGAAGGACAAGAGGTTTGGCCGGACGGCGCTATCATTTGCCATTGATCAAGACCGCGAAAGTGTGGCTAAGCTACTGCTTGCCCACGGTGCTGATGTGGAGGCTATCGACGAAGATGGCCGGTCACTTCTATCATGGGCCGTTATCACTGATTACAAAGGTGATATGGTCAAGCTACTACTTTCCCACGACGCTGACGTGGAAGCTCCGGACAAGGACGGCCGGACGCCGTTATCCTGGGCCGTTGCACAAGGCGGCGGGCTCCTTACGAAAAGCAACAGGGCTGTAGTGAAGCTGCTGCTCGCTCATGGTGTCAACGTGGAGGCAAAGGATAAAAACGGCCGGACGCCACTGTCCTGGGCCGCAAGCAGAAGCAATGCGGCTATGGTCAGGCTACTACTCGACCATGGTGTTGAAGTAGAGGCCTTGGATGAAGATGGCAAGTCACCGCTTCTGTGGGCGACGAGGGAGGGTGAAAACGCTGCAGTGGTGACATTGTTGGATTATGGTGCTGATTTGGAGGTGAAGGACAAGGATGGCCAGACACCACTATTATGGGCCGCTAAGAACGGTGATGAGGAAGTGGTCAAGATACTACTTTCTCGTGGCGCTGATCTAGATGCAAAGGACAAGGATGGCCAGACACCACTGTCCTGGGCCATCAATGACAGGGACGAGGCCCTAGTCAAGTTGCTGCTCGCATACGGTGCTGATCCAACGTTATCAGGTGCGGATCAAGAAGATTTCGAAACCGAGTCTGACGTCGATCCTCGCCCCAACGAGCCATCTCATATTGAGGGCGACAGTTCATAGCAGAAACTGATGGCACGAGCTGGGGCTGGAGGGCGAGCTTGATAGTTCCTGTAGCATTATCTCCAGAAGAAAGGTCTCGTGGCAAGACCCCATGGGCCGGGAATAAGTAGGTAAGCAAGCAAGCAATGAGAGTAACTTAGTACTACCGTATGATGCCAATAGACGGCGAGTTTGTACGCGAACGTTGAAGGCTTATCGTCGGCCCCAATTCCGCTCCTCGCACGGTTAAACGGTCGGATAGGCCTGGTTGATCAAGCACTTGCACAAATTCCGCGCAGCTCTGCTAGGGGGCGCTTTCTGCGATTTCGTCGTCGCCGCTCATTGGCAGGGAGGGTCTTAGTGCGGTTTAGCACCTAGCGAAAGTCGGTATTCGGCCTCGTCGTGATAAGGAGTCCTAGTGGCCGCATGAATGGCGTTGCAGTAGTGCAATGCTAAGGACAGATCCGATGCTTCGATCATAGTTGTAGTACAGGTGGAGGAGGCGAGGTCCTTGTGCATTTAACGACCGAACCCTCGGGCTAGTTTTTGATGGGTATGCCGCCAACGATTCTCGACGCTTTACTTCTCGTTCATTCCCCCAGCCCGCGTTAGCGCCTGGTTTGCGCCGCTCCTTCCCGGACATGTCCGGCAACAAGGCGTACATCGGAGCCTGCTGGAACCACTCGAGTGGCGAACTGATCCTCACGCTGCAGGACCGAGAAGCGTCCATCTTGTCTTCTGCAATCGCCATACTTGTTAGCTTCGTGGCGTCGCAGGCATGGAACATCCTCAAGTTTGCGTTCCACCAGGTCCGCGCCTCGAAAGTCGGCGATGAGCTGCACATCCAGCAGCAGGTCGTCTTGCGAACGCCATCTGGCTGATGGTCTGTCTGCCTTGCCCCTGGGTGGGGTGCCGACAAGACCCTGCCGCTCATCGTCGTTGTTCTGGTGTCATTCGCGGGGTAAACGACGGCGCAGCTGTTCGTCTCGCTGGTGTGGACGGGAGCAGGCGAGTGAGCAGCCACTCGTGGATCTCTCGGATGTTAGCTACCGTACCATCCTGGGATGAACCTGCACGACGTAGTGGGTAGGTATGGAGAGAGCTGTAGTGCGGTAGTAGAATAATTTTTTTTTCAGCATTAGGAGGAGTATGGCATGTCATCATCGGTTGTGGACATCGCAGAAATGGACGGGATAGGAGATACTCCTGGGGGTTCATCGAGCACCACAAATTAGTGCACGGGATCCGGGCGGATATGTAGTGGGTTTATTCAGAGGCCCCACCCTTGGAGGGTGAGGCGATGCGGCAGATATCGCGCCAATCCTCGAGAAATTCGATTTTTAATACTAGCAAACGAACATATACTCTCGGGCAGTCAGTCAGTCCAACTTTCCCCCTTCCCCAACTCAACGAACCAAATCCCACAGATTTTCAAGCAAGAGCAAGGATCTTCTTCGCCGCATGTTCCGCAACAATGACGATAGCTGCCGACGGGTTGGCGGTGATCATGCCCGGGAAGATGGAAGCATCAACAACGAAGAGATTGTCGGTGCCGTACACCTTGGTGTTCAGGTCCACCACGGCCGTTCCGTTGTTGCGGCCGTCGTCGGAGCCGATCTTGGCGGTTCCTGTGGGTGTCAACACATAAATTCTACGATAAAAAAGAGATACGGATAACTCACCAGTCCAATGATTCGACCCGCGCCGCGCCGGAATGGCAGGGACAGAAGCAATAAACTGCTCCGCCGTCACGTTCGGCTTCGGCGTAATCCAGGTGAGCCCAACAACAGGCTTCAGCACCTGCTGGAGGCTGATCAGACTCTGGATGACAGCGGCCTTGTCGTTGTCGGTGCGCAGATACGGCGGGGTCGAGACAATGGTGTTGAGCTGCCTGGTGATTGTCAGGCGGCCGCGCGAGGTTGATCCGGTGCCGAGGTATTGGGTTACGGTCATGGAGGTGTTGAGGGTGCCTTCTACGCGGGACTGCCAGTGGAAGTGGCGGGAGACGCCGTCGGCACCTTTGATGGTTTCCCAGAACTAGGGGTGGTTAGTACCGAGGTATGAGGCTGGTTGGGGGTTTGAGATGGGGGTAGTTGGGTCTTGAGAT
>Ga0247760_1002982_pt1 | contig 11700 bp, 8 predicted proteins | sample UWRJL171409R4_FD_179936 | JGI IMG/M metagenome (GOLD analysis project Ga0247760, IMG submission 179936) | Plant litter microbial communities from Arlington Agricultural Research Station in Wisconsin, United States - UWRJ-L171-409R-4 | ecosystem: Environmental > Terrestrial > Plant litter >...
CTCTAGAATAGACCCATGCGTCAGCCGTGAATCAAACGCGGGGCCCATCGATGGCAACGATGGATTTTACCACTAAACCACTGACGCTTGCTTGCTTGTGTTGTACTGTGGGTTCATATTCTGTACTTCCATACACCACGACAACGTTTAATAATCTGACACTCTTCAAACAACATCATGTTATGTATCTGCACTTTTTGTCCAGTGCAATTTAATCCACCTATGTACAATACATTTTAGTCCGCGTTACGTCTCCCGTTCTACCTGCCCCTGAGGCCAGGCTCTTGCCGACTCCGTGTCTACTGAGGCGCAAACTGAGTAAAGAATTCCCATGAATTCCTCGGCGCAAACGGCGTCGACGACCCGCTATCCGTCTGGCTAGGGTTATGATCACCCCTGTGGATAACCCAGGTCACAGGGTATCCCTCCTTGCAGCCCTTGTACACCGTCTTGACCGAGGTAGCGCCGTTGGGCTGGGGTTCGGGCGAGACGGCCGTGCAGCCGTTATTGCGGACGAAGCGGTCGCGCATCTGGCGGCCTCCGGAAACGTTGAGGACCGAGTCGGCGGTGCCGTGTTGGCCGTAGTAAGCGACGGGGTCGGAGCCGCCCTGGCAGCCGCTGAGCTGACCTCCGGAGAGAACGGCAACAGCGCGGATCATCTTGGGGCGGGCGCAGGCGAGAGCAAAGGACATGGCGCCGCCGTAGCTGAAGCCAGTAGAGAAGCGGAGGCTCGTTTCTACGCAGAGGTCGGCTTCGATGGTCTTGACGAGTTGGTCGAAGAAGGTGACGTCCTCGCCGCCCTGGTTGCCCCAGCCAGCGTTGAGGCCGTTGGGCACGACAAAGATGGCCGTGTTGTTGGCAATGGCGTTAAGTCCATAGTAGGGCAGGGCGCCGCCGCGGTTGGGGTCCTCGCCATTGGCAATCTTTTGGGCGCTGCCGCTGAGCTGATGCCAGGTAAAGACAAGACGGTGGGCGTACTCCTTGTTGTAGCGGTCCGGGAGCTTGACGATGTACTGGCGTGACTTGCCGTTGACCGTCATGGTGTACTGCTGACTCTTGATGGTCGGATCCTTCCCGCACCCAGCCGATCGCTCGGCTAGGGCGCCAAAGGTAAAGAGTGTCAAGACGGCAAGAAGAATCTGCATTTTCGATTCCTAGGCTATACAGTCAGTCTGTCCTGTTGCTGCAGTTGGTTTCCCAATGTTAAATCCCCGAGCATTATATACGTCAAGCTCGGATGTCTTCTCCGAGCTGCTTCTCAAGGTGCTAATTGCAACAAGATACAGCAGATTAGCCGTGCAACCTTCCACGTACCCCATCATGGCAGAGTGCAACGCAGAGACATTGCCATCGCCACTCACAGGTGCGCTTGACAGCTCTTGGCGGTGTTGTCCATATAATGGTAGAGCGCCAAGTCGTGGCCAAGCCTTGATCACGGTCTTGGGACAGAGGGTAAATCGCCAGAACAACATGAACCGGCATGCGCGCGAATCACGACTTAGGCCTGCCTCCCGGGAGCGCGTGTCGGTAAAATAAATCGGAACCCTTCTGCCGATTTTGTGTCAACTTTCCTGTTGGGGCTTCCGGAACATCTACTTGACCCGCCGCTGGCCGACTTCACCTTGTTCGGGACCGGCCATGATATGGACATTCCTTCGGGAGTGTCCGCTAAGTCTGGGGTATTCCGCTGTTTACCCTAGAAAGCCACTTGCAGTAGTGTACAATGCTGTCCACGTGGCGAATTGTCTGACGCATGCGTGGTGCCGTTCAACTCCCAGAAACCGTTAGTGTCTGTGGAATATGTGAAATCTTGTGAATCCTCACCTTCGAAATCCATAAGATTTGCAAGAGATTCAGCTCCTACAACGAAGGCAGGTAAGCACTGCCACGGCCTCCTAGATTGCCCACGACTTAGTCTTTCGGCCTCAATCAAGACCAGAGGGTCTCACTGCCTTGGTTTCTCTCCGTAGATTGGTAGTTGCGGCCCGTTGTTACGTTGTCCGCGTCATGTCGTTCACCCCGAACCAAAGGGCCCACGAAAACTGTTTTCCCATACTCGAGCCAAGATGAAAAAACTTCCATCAGTCGGCAGATGCAGTGTTCTTCTCGGAAATTACATTGTAAGCCGGCTGAAACCCAGCACATACTGTGTCGGTGATAGCGTCGTCGATGGTGCCCAGTTCTTACTGAACAGGAGAAGAAGCCGATTTTACAGAACTGTATCAGAAAGATATTAGGTCAATATTGCAACGCCACCGGCGCTATTGCTTCACAAACGTACTGGCTCAACCACCGATAGTTTGCCAGTCTGCACGCTCAAGGGATATCTCGGCGCTAAGAATGCTGTTTCCGTGCTGCAAAAGTACGGCCGAGGTTATGAGATGTGTACCACCACAGATTTACCCCTGATAGTTGCCGTTACCTCCGGTCATATGATTCATACTTAAAGTCTTGTGCAACGGCGTTGTTTGGATCATTGGTAACACGATCCTCTTGTCGTGTAACCGTGTAGCTCGGAGAGACATCATTCATTCAGTCAGCGTTCCTTCTGCACATTTGTATGCAGGGGTAAATGGGAACCCAATGGCCAGTCTTGGTCGGCCGTGGTGTTGGTAAATGACATGTAGCTGCAGGGTCTCGGCGTCAGCTGGATCGGCCCACTAGCAGCACCACCCCGAACTCTAGAGCTGAGATAAAGTGTCAGCCCCGAGAAAGAACAGCGAGGAAGTGTAGAGACATGAGGGGGCTAGTGCAGAAAGAATGTTACATCATCTTCCGATTTAGGGAAAGAAATTAATCCTCCAAAGGATCATTGGCGTCCAGCTAGCGCGAGGTAGTGTAAGATATCAACCGTTACCCATCAATATGTAGCTTGATCGATATACGCACAAACGCAGTACGTGCTACATACACGAGGCGAGGTGTGACTGCAACGTAACAAAGACGACATATTGATCTCGATCGGGCCATCATGGGGCATGGCGGATCGACAGAGTTCCCAATGCGGAGGCGAAGGCCAGGGCCGGCTACCGGAGCCTCACCCCTGTATCAGTGATCAGCGCACACGATGACTCGTCAAGTTCCTGAAGACTGGGTATGCAGTGGTTGGGCAGTTCTTTTGCGATGCCAAGGTGTGACCCCTGATGTGCGTAAAATTACCACGAATGAAATCTGGTTCTCTGTCCGTGCAAGACATGCACCCACGTGCCTGGCGGGCGATCCGAGCACGCATAGATGCCATGCCATTGTCATCATGCAAGAGTGACTGGGGATTTGGAGGTGTTTGTCGTCAAGTTGTGATATCAGTATGAAGTAGTTGTTGTTGTGGGGAAAAAGACATGGTAGGGTTACCGTCATTTCAAAATCGTCCGGTGACCGTCCGTACGGGTTGCATTGTAGGACTGATATTGGGTGGCCAGATGGAAACTGAGGCGCTCGACAGGGCGTTTTTGGCCCCTGTACACCGCTAGAGTTGAAGGTTGGTGCGGGTTCTTGGTTGGGAGGTTCAATGTCACATTGATGACCACGTCGGCCAAGCGATTGGACACGAGGACATCGCTGAATCGTCAACCAGGCTGTTGGCGCGGGAAACCACGAGGTGCTGGAAACCTCCGATGGGAACTTTTCGGGCTCCGGCAAGATCGGAAGTGACTCGGTGACGTGCTCTACTGGGCCTACCCATTTCTGATGTCTTGCGAGCCGTTGTACACAATAGCTTCTGGACAACGGATCAGAAAGTCTTCGCCGAAAACTCGTGTTTTTTTGCGCTCGGGTGTCCTTGGCTCTCTTGGCTCTCTTGGCTGGCAATTTTCACAGATAACTTTTTCTCTCTCGGACTCTGCTTGCATCTGAAATTTTTTGAGAAATCGTGCGTTGTCGGCGCCTTCCCCATGGAGTATTCGTACACGGTGGCGCAAAGGATGCAGGGAAAGTGCAGATGGACTTGCCAAATCTGGCGTGCAATCTCCTACGCGTCTGCCCCTGCTCGCTGTCTTGCATCGATTTTCCCCCCGCGACAATCAACGCCATACCCCGTTCGTCTCGCAATTCGCGAGATTCCCGGGGACACAACGTGGTTGTCCCCCACCAGTCGCCGGCCGGCAATGCGAGGCGCCCTGAGTCTGACAAACGTGACGAGTTGCACAACCGCTGATGGGCGGGGATTAAACGGCTGACGATGGACCTCTCGGATCGATAGCGTCGACAGAGACACGCCAAAGCCACCTGATCGGTATAGTACGAATACTCTGAAAATGCATGTCTTGGCAATAATTACTGCAACACACCGAGCGACAATGCGGACGCGCAGAGCTTCTTGCAAGTCGCCGGGAACCGCTTTCACAAATGTTGCCTTCCCCTCTTCCCCTCACGCTCTTCCCAGGCAGGCAGCTGGTTTGGCGCCTGTGTTTGGCGCGTTGAGCGGGTGGCCATGGTGACACACAGTCTCTTTTCCCATTCGACAACCAAACTTCTATGAAGAAGCACCGGAAACATGATGGAACAGTGGCGTTTCCTCGGCACCCTCAGTGGTCGGCCGCGTTTGGCGTTTTGGCATGAAATCCTGCACCGGGTCCGTTCGCGGGGCGGCACGGGGGACCATCCGCCCACTTCGTTTCCCGTGTTCCAGCCTGCAGCAACCCTACTAGTCCCCCTCCAAACCGCGGCCTTCCGGTGGTCTCGCGACCCGCAACACTCGAAATCGCGGCCGTGCGGCCACGGGGTCCGCCAGGTAAGTCTCGGGGTTACAGCGACAGAACAGGGGGCTTGGGCTATTTCAGGCCTTATTCGTACCTCCCTGCTCGCCGACCTAGCAACAGCCTGCATGGCATGGTTGCAGCCACTGTCCCCTTTGCAGCGTTTGGTTGCGACCCAGGTTCAAGGGCCTTCCCTGGCCATGTCTTGCTTCTAGCATGGGATCTCGAGACCACCGGGTCGTGGTTTTGGGATGGCTTCCCTATAATAACAGCTATGTCGATCCCTTCCTCTCGTCCCGGAACTCAACCACATCTCCAGTCCCATCTCATTCCTTTTCCCTCCCCAGCCAGGGTTTACGCGTGGCAAGATGTTTCTCAAAACATATCTCGGCCTCGCCGCAGCGGCTGCGTCGGCCGTTTCCGGCTTTAACCTTCCTGACTTTGGCCAGTTCGCCGTGGACTCGGGCTTGGCTCTCGCCGGCCTCAACTCCATTGCCGTGCTGAACTCGCTCGGTAACACCAAGGGCTCTTGCAACGTCGGCAACCTCAAAGTTCGTCAAGAATGGTAAGTTAACTGCCCGGAACTCAGCCAGGATTGACTGCTCATCGACTGCTGTTAGGCGTACTCTGAATCCAAACCAGCGCAAGAACTACATCTCGGCCGTCAAGTGCATGTTGAACAAGCCATCCATCCTCCCGGCCGGCACTGCCCCCGGTTCGCACAGTCTCTATGACGACTTCGTCTATGTACACATGAACCAGACACTCTTCATCCACCTGACGGGTAACTTCTTCATGTGGCACCGCTACTTCATCCATATCTACGAGAGAGAACTGCGTGCTTGCGACTACAATGGTGAGTTCTATGCCGATGCTTTTCGAATATCGGCGGGGACTGACAGACACACACAGGCAATCTTCCCTACTGGGAATGGGGTTATGATGTCAACAACCCCCGGAACTCCCCCGTCTTTGACGGTTCGGACACGTCGTTGGGAAGTGATGGCATCGCCATCCCGCATCAAGGCATGCAGATCACCTTCCCCGGCGCCACCGTCCCAATGGTCTTCCCTCCGGGAACTGGCGGTGGCTGCATCGAGAAGGGGCCGTTCAAGGGCATGAACATCAGCCTCGGCCCGGTCGCTGTTCCCATCTATGGATCACCGAATTCAAGCAGTGTTCCGGATCCTTCCCAAAACAACCCGCGTTGCGTCAAGCGGGATCTCAACGCCAATATCGCAAAGCAGTGGACCACTTTCCGCAACACCACTGATCTTATCCTGACCAAGAACAACATCGCCGCCTTCTCCGGTGAGATGGTAAGATAATCCACACTATTTTCATGTCTGCAGGCCCTAACAAGATCTAGAACGGCGATCCCCGCACTTCGACCAACCCTGTAGGCGTCCACGGCGGAGGCCACTTCACCATCGGCGGCGACCCGGGTGCTGATCCCTTCATCTCCCCTGGTGACCCTGCTTTCTACCTCCACCACGGCCAGGTTGACCGTGTGTACTGGATCTGGCAGATGCTCGACTTCCAGAACCGGCAAACTCTCTTTGGCACCAACTTCTTCTTCGACCTCTTCCCTAGCCCCAACACCACTCTCGACGATTTTGTCGACCTGTCGCCTATTGCCGGCCCAGTCAAGATCCGTGACCTCATGAACACTGTCGGGGGACCCCTTTGCTATATCTATATCTGAGCTTCACTGAAGCATGCTGTATATAACGAAAAGGCGGTGGTTTGCTTTTAGAGGCGCTGTATGGATGCTTGTCTTAATAGCTACCTTAACATAGTACCGTATAATAAACATTGTACATTGCCTACTTGCATACCTACCTACTTGTGCATTCAAATCCAGGAAGATTTTCTCCCGCGCCGCGAGCAGAACCCGTTGCCAAACTTGCCTGGTTTTCCTCACACGGCTCGTAGCGAGATTTCTATTTTCCGATTGATCGCTCGTTTCAGAGGTGTGTGAACCAAACGAACGGGAAGTCTGGAGGCGCCGGCCCTCACATCTGTGCCCACGGCGACTCTGACTGGCGAGATGCAACAACACAGACACACACTCTCTCGGCCACGCTTCCCGCCGGGCTTCAGTGCACTGCCCAGGTGGATACTATGGTCGATCACGGCAGTGATGCCAAAATATCTCCGCTGCGTGACTCGGGAGATCGCTTTGAACCTTGCTAACTGAAAAGTGCCGTGGAAGATCCGGCCCAGCCCGGAAACATGGGGTACACGATTGGGCGCCACTGACTCCGGTTTCGACGCGATCGCTTCCCATCTGGACCCGAAGGTCTGGGCTCGACAGAACGCTGCGGGGGGAGCCGCCGATAGACGTTCACATTCGGCCCCAACAAAACATCCAATGATATTTTTTTCTCCCCCAATGCATTGGAATCGTAATCGCAATCGCTGTGCCATCGGGAATCGATCGAAATCGCTGCGCCGTAGCGCCGTAGCGGTGCGGCGCCGTCGATTTTTGACACTTTAGTGATGGCGTGCTCCACGAAGGAAGTGGTTCAGTCCGATCCCTGAAAGAATGTTCGCGGGGTACACTACTTTACGGCTTGGCAGTCATGAACCACCCAACAAAGAATCCTGAGGGGCATTTCCTTTGAAGGGTTAGTGAGGGAAATGTAAGGCCTCAGTTTTAAACCAAGGGCTCAAGGGCTTTCGTTCAACGTCTCTTCAAATAACCTTACAGTTACTTAAATAGTGTGCAGACCCCGCTGTAATGGTGTCGATCAAGTCCTATGCTAACAAATTTGTTCCTCCAGGGTTGGTGTGCATGTTACAGCAGAGTAATAAGTGTGGGCCAGTTTTGGCGTCCATCAGTTCTCAGCATCGGATCGGGTCCCAAGACGCTGTCCGTATCATACGATGGCACCATAAGAGCCAAGTCCCCCGGACTTGATAACGATCTCACCGTCGCAGCCGCCGCGCGAAACAAAAGCTTGTCTTGACCATATGTTGGGGGATGAACCGCCCCGCCAAGCCCCACCGCCCCAACTTTCATCCCATCCTGGTGTTGCACCAGCTTCCCCAGCGCCAACACAACCAGGCAAGCTCAGAAACCGTGGCACGTTTGGACGCCTCTTGCTGCACACCGGCTTTCTAATGTAGCGATCTCAACTGCGACATCCCGGAGAATGGCTTCGGCCAACCGATCGTAACGAGACCACGTTCACGCGTCGGAGCGCGACCGCCGATAACTACAAGTCCGAGCTTTTAGTACACGGCCTGAAATAAAATGGATGGATATACAAAGCTTGGAGGCCGGCCAGGTCGCCGGGATGCACGAAATCGCGTGTATCCTGGCTGTACAGCGTCTAACCTCCTGGGTCTGACCATGCTGTTCGCAGCCGTTCTCACCCTTCTGGCCCTTGCCCGTCGACAACCCTTCGGCAGGGACGCACCGAGCGGCTCGTTCGGCGCCCTCAAGTTCCAATCGGACGGGACTTTCCAGATCTCAATCTTTGAAGACCTCCATTTTGGCGAGAGTATGTCCTCCGCAGCTCCTCGGTCGAGTCGCAAAGACAAAAGCTGACAGAGTGGTCAACAGATGCGTGGGATGTCTGGGGACCCCAGCAGGATCTCGAGTCGGTCAACGTTATCGAGGCGATCCTCGACGCCGAACCGACCACAGACCTCGTCGTACTCAATGGCGACCTTATCACGGGCGATAACGCATTCTACGAGAATAGCACCATCTACATTGACCAGATTGTCACACCGTTTGTGGAGCGAGGCCTGACATGGGCATCTACGTACGGCAATCACGACAGCGCTTACAATCTTTCGCGGTCTGACCTGCTCGCCCGTGAGCAGAGCTGGCCCAATTCGCGCACGCAGAGCATGGTAGATGGAGACGTTGGCGTAACCAACTATTACCTGCCTGTATACGGGGCAGACTGCGAGGACACGAGCGGGGTCGGTTGCGCGCCTGAGCTTCTGCTGTGGTTCTTTGACAGTCGCGGGGGGTTCAAATACCAGGAGAGAGACTCCGACACGGGCGGCCTTGTGGGCCAGGGAGACTGGATTGACCGGCGTGTAGTCCAGTGGTTCCAACAGACGAACGCGGAGCTTGTCGACCACGCAGGCCGCGCCATCCCCGCGCTGGCGTTTGTGCACATACCCACCAATGCGTCGCTGGCACTTCAGGACCTGGGGGTACACAAACACCGCCAACCAGGTATTGACGACGAGCGGGTCAATCAGCAAGGACAGGGATGGTGTGCGGACGGCAACAATAATGGGAGCTGCAAATATGGAGGGCAGGACGTACCTTTTTTAGCGGCGGTGACGTCAACACCCGCACTATTTGCGGTGTTCTCAGGTCACGACCATGGGAACACGTGGTGTTACCGATGGGATAGGAAACTGCCTGGGATGTCGGTTACTGGGAATGGGGTCAACTTGTGCTTTGGACAACATTCTGGCTATGGGGGGTACGGGCATTGGATGAGAGGAGCCAGGCAGGTGGTAGTCTCGCATGAGAAGCTGGCCAAATCCGTCTTGGACACTTACATCCGACTGGAGTCCGGCAGTGTGGCTGGATCAGTAACACTGAACTCAACATACGGCAAGGACCGGTATCCCGCAACGAAGAACGAGAAGACAAGATGTGGCAAGTGTAAGTATTAACCATTTAGGCCACGCAGGGAACATTGCGACCGGTGAATATGATGTCTAGACAGCAAATCCCACTCCTTTATCTGTCTCACCCAAGCCCTGACGCTCCTAACTGGTCCCCGCCACGGTCCGATGACGCTGTCTCGGGTGCGCCCACGGCTGCTGTAACACTCAACAGCTTCTGTCAGTCAGATTGCACGACCACAGGGACAGGGAAAGACTTCTCTCCACCACTCGAGGTAGCTGTGTGTTGGACCTGCCCCTTTGAGGGGCTGATGACGCATCCGAAGCGCCGTTGACGCCAAACTCGAGAACACTGTACACCCTTGGCCGAGAGTACCTCGGTTATCCAAACTTTGTTCTTTAGGCAGGGCAGGGCTGACCCGCCAAACTCAACCCACGCCCTACCTGCAGGCGCAAAACCCACCACACAATGAATGCGAGGCAGAAATGGCACAAAAAATTCACCAAAGCATCAAGGTTCCAACCCTTCCTGGGCCATTGAATATTCACTGCTCTTCAAAGGAGATTACGGTGGACGTCCCGAACCGAAGCCGAACACCCTCGCGTGCCTTCCTTCCTCTATTCAAGGTTCTGTGGGCGTGGGGACAAGTGGTACAGGTGCAATACAATGGCTCCTTCCTTGTACATGTCGATCTCGGTGTGCCCAGTCGTCGTACTGCTAGCTGGCATTCGTCGCATTTCCATCCCATTTCCAAATTCCCATTTCCACCTTGCCAGCTCGGTTCATTCCGCCGCCCTTCCGTTCACCCCATTCACCTCAAACATTTGTTGTCTAGGCTGCCTAGAGCAGGTGCTTCTTTCTCTACCCACCGCATTCTTCGCCAAACAACTGAGTGCGGCGCGATGGAAGTGGAATTGCAGTGAACATCTCAACCAAATATCGCACACGATAAACGAACATTGATAATAACCTGACGAGCCATCCGGCCGGTGCCTCCTGCACCCGAGACACAACCAACGATGCAGACTTCGCCCCCAGAAACGGGAACCACAAGCAACAGCACAACACAAATCAGGCACGCCGGAACCATGAGCGGCGGCAACTCGCAACCACGGCTGCGAAGACTCTTGTCCTCTCTCGAAAAGCTCGATACAGGGATCAAGCATATCATTTCAAGCAAGAACCCCCCCGAAACACCCACGCCTTGGCCGGGGACATTTGATGAGCACTTCTGCCAGGAGGTGGGCATATCGCTGTTTTGCTGGCGGGCATGGGTCCCGATAACTTATTTGCGGGATGTAAGGGTGAGCCTGTCTCCGAAGCCCCCATGCTAGTAGACCGCGCCGTGCAGAATGGTGGTAGCAGGGGCTGACCTGCGCCGATTTACCGATTAGGCCTACGTACGATCGCGAAACCCACTTGTTAGGGACATCTTTGTTACCGACCTAAGGGAGTTCATGGCCTGCTTCCTCTTCTATTTCGGCACATCAAGGCTCCCGGGTCAGACGGGTTCGACGGGTTCGGTACTAGAGCAATCGCTGGACGACGCGTATACTTTCATGCTTGAAGTAGTTAAGGATAACATGACCCTTAAGGAGCGCTTGGAAGTGTTTCAACCCCACTGGAAAGTTGGCTTATCGCCGAGGATCACCATACGGATGGAACTACGGACGACGCTGGAGATGCAGCTGGCGGATCTTCTGAGTTTCGGAAATGATACCCGCAGGGAAGATAATACCCCCATGGAAGATAGAATGGACCTGTCGGAAGACTAGAGAGCCACCGGGGAAGCCATCAAGCTCCAGCCCACTGGGCTCCAACAGCAAGCTGATGAGGTGGTGCGGAAGACGTCTGAACTAGAAAGATGGGGCGACCAACGGGGGAAGGGAAAAGAAGAATACGAGGAGGAAGAATGCAACGTGGAAGATGAAGCATTCTATGGGCCTAACCTATGAATAAAACAAGCGGCATGCCTCTCTGGCCAGCGATTTTAGCGGAAATCTTTTGGGTTTGCAGGGAAGTGCCTGACGTGTGAAGTGAATAGATGCGAACTAGCGCGTGACACATGGGGAAACCATTAGTGTAAAAGCAACAGATAAAAATATTATTGTTATTGATCTTGCACTGCAGTGAGCCCTACGGCTCCCGCCTCGCGGTTTCTTGGTGAGGAGAGTGGAAATATGAAAGAAACGAGCTGTATTTTCAGTTGTGTAACAATGAAATGAAAAAAAAAAAACGTGCGCGATCCGAGGTTCGAACTCGGGTCCCTTGCTCTTCCCAAATCAGGATGGGAAGCAAGGATTCTAACCACTAAACTAACCGCGCTTTGCTGTTGTCTTGGTAGTAAGAGTGGAGCATACCCACTTATTAGCGCGGTTTGGAAGTGGGCAAAGGCAAACA
>Ga0247760_1002983_pt1 | contig 11698 bp, 11 predicted proteins | sample UWRJL171409R4_FD_179936 | JGI IMG/M metagenome (GOLD analysis project Ga0247760, IMG submission 179936) | Plant litter microbial communities from Arlington Agricultural Research Station in Wisconsin, United States - UWRJ-L171-409R-4 | ecosystem: Environmental > Terrestrial > Plant litter >...
GGAACAGGCGGGAACCACCAAAAACACCGACCCTAGCGGGAAGAGCGTGGGGAGGATTGTCAACTTCGGTCGAGGCCCCTGCCGGTGGCCAAACCCACCAGCACCTCTATGCTCATGTCCGTCTGCAACATTTGGCTTCAACTTGACGTGATATTCTTTCCGTTCCCACTGTGTAGAAAATCCCACAACTGCCGTCCTTTGTCCAGGTTTTCTGAGTCAATTGGTGTTTTATCTAGCCGCCGGCACGATGGCACCGACCGAGGCGAAGAGAGTGGAGTTATGTTGCGCTGAACCTCGAACTCGAGCTCTTGGAAAACCCGACCGCCAAGCGAGCAAAGTTAACCCGAAGACACAGATTACACTGAGCATTGGTGTTAACTGGTACTATGTAGCACTGGAGACGGCCAGGCATATCGCTTCTGGTCGCTTCATGGCCTTTGAGAGGCACGGGTGAAGACGATTTGATGAGGAAGAGAGGGAGCGGCGCAGGTCGACACTTGGTCGAAACAAATGCTCGAAACACGCAGTGTGTTGCAGTTTTGTGAATGTATTAGCTGGTGGGATAGTCTCATGTGTTTCTAAGTCCTTCTCTACTAAATTATGAGCCACCGGGCACCATCCGGGCCACCTCTCGCCACGCCGAGTTGGCACGCGGGTGAGACGGTCGAAGAACGTACATAGACCGAGCCGCTCAGAGTAACAGCATCCAGCCCCAATTCGCACTACTCCCAATGGCACTCAGTTTATTCTGTGCCAGCAACATCGCTTTTCATGAATTGCACAAGCTGCGGCTGAGTAGTTCATTGAGTTCTCTCCACTCCTCATATCCCCCGGGCATCTTCTCTTTGGAGGTTCACTTGAGAGAAAATTTCTCCGGGATCAGTGTTGGTTCTGCGTGCTCATTGGATGGCAATTTAGCAGGTGCTAGGCCACAAGCTCTCCACTGCCTACGTTGCTTGGCGGGGAGGCGGGTTGCGGGCGGGACGGGCTCAACGTTGAAGCCTGGGCAGAATCACCGCCGTTTGTTGTCCTGGCAAAAATCTGTGCGACGGGCAATTTCCTATAACTACTACGGTACAAACTAGTGTATACTTCGTAACAGTACTCCCAACTTGCCCGGCAGCAAACTTGCACATACTTGTGAGCTCAGGACCACTCGACAACATTTACCTACTTCCAAGGAGCGCAGGTGGCCAATAACAAGCTGAGCTTGGCACCAACAGTTAACCAGCTGATTCGCCTGTGGAGCTCGAGCTATCAGGAAGGGTAACTGGTTAGGTGCTCAGGGGTGGATGCTGACTGCTGACTGCAGGCGAAGAATCACTACCATGCATGAATATCACATCTTTTCACCACGACGGGCTAGTCGCATCTCCCGCAGCTGTTTCTTATCACCACAAGCACCAATCCCGCATTGCGACACCAGAAGTGCTCAGAATATCACAGCATATTCATTTTCTGAAGCATCAGCAGATAAATCCTACCCTCTAACATAACGACATTTTCTTTACGGGTTTCCAAAATCACGCGCCTCCTCAACGTTACTGCCAAGAGGGGCATACCGTGGACTCTCTTGATGTCTGGATGGATAATTACACCCCCCACTGACAGTGGCCCGCACCCCGAGCTCGCTCTGGCCAGCTGGTGATCCAGTCGTCGTAGCGGGCAACCACAGTGTGGGGAAGCTTCTTTTTGCGCCTGAACCCAACATTTCGAGCAGCCGACTCCATACCAAATCGAGAGAGTGAGCCTCCAGCACAGATGCGCTTATCTGAACTCTGGGTAGCGCGTGGGCTTTCTGTCCCCATTTTCTGGAGACTTTTCCTCGCAGGAAACCGCCTGCAGACGACGGCCCTTGTCGCTTGATTGACCAACAAGGACATCCTTGCCTTGTTCCTTGCGTCAAAAATGGGCCCCTCCATCGTGTCGGAAGCCCCAAACCCAAGGGCTGCACACAAGCCGCAGGTCGGTCGGTAGTCAGTCCAGTCCGCGCATTTCCTGGGTCAACAGACAAGACTGCAGGCCATATTTATTATTACTACCTCACAGCAAGAGGTTTTTGTTACGCAGCAAGTTATAGAGTACCACAATAACAACTGACTGACAGGAAGATCAAGGTGTCCCTCTGTGAAGCGTGGCCAGTCAACAAAATTGAATGTTGCCTTCTGTGCATAGCAGTATGCGAGGCTTCAATGGTTTCATAATCTCCACAACCTAGCTCACGCGTTTCAGCAGTGCCAGTGACCGCATCTGGCCGACCCAAGATACGAAGCCCGCATCTGTTTCAACAGTCTTCGGAACACTGGTTTGCAACATTTTTTTTCTGGCAGGTTCTCGTAGCCCCAAAAAGAAGCGAGACATGCATCGGTAGAAACCAGGGGATTACACTAAACTTGTGTCCCTCACCATCGGCGCCCACAAAGTCCACCGAGGCTACACCAATCCGTGCTGCTGCAGGAGGGGAATATCCCATTCCCAGCCAATGGCGCGACTCGGCTTCGCGGAACCCTTCCGGGTGGTGAAAGGATTTTTGAGGATTCCAGGACAACGGAGCGATTGACGGCGAGCAAAGACTTTCGCCGCTATTTTTGCGCCGGACATCTTGGCTGCGTCTTGACATGCGAGTCCCTGCATCTTTGGAGCACCCCAAAAGTTTGGGTGCAAGGCCCGGCGCAGGTTGGAAAAGGGGCTTGCATCAGTGATTACAGCCAATCACCACGAAGCTCTGTGACTGCAAGCCTGTGATTCGTCCGACTATTACTTTCTTTTTGGACGGCGAGAAATACCGTGTGTCCGTCCAGTCCGAGTTGAAGTTCAATTTGGGAACAGAGTATGCCTGACGCGCCTGTCATCAACGGAATGATACATTCCCTTGAGATTCACTTCCAACGTCAGCCGAAGCCGCTCCGCTCCGCACAGGGTCCAATCTGGGGAAGAAGATGGGATCACCATGAAAACAAATCCCCAATCTTTGTATCGAATCGTGACGTGATGAGGCTTAATTCCCGCGGATTCCCAAAGCGGCCAGTTTCTCCATCCAACCGGGGAAAACAGAAGGCCAGTGCCGACGCCAAAGTGAGCGCGCGCGCGCCGCGCCGTCAAACCCAGCTGGTCACGGCGCTCCCGCTCACCCCGCAGATCCGCCCTCGGATGGGTGTTGGTGTTGGCAAGTTGACGTGGATGCGGATGCGGACCGTGTGCTGACTGTATTCCTAACCACCCTCGCTCTTGAGCCTGTAACTATGAGCTAAGACCAGCGTCGCGTCAAGTCGAGAAGGGACCCTCGAATTCGGCCACTTTTTTTTGGGGTACTGGTTGAGTCGTGTAAGCACGCCACCGCCTAACGCTATCGATTCACGCCTCTTTCGTTGCTTTTTCTGGAGGCTTCTCAAATCCTTCCCGGCTGGCTTCGAGCGTCTATCGCGACAAATGAAACCGCCACTTCGCGGTCGGTTGGCTGCTACCAAATCCTCCACCAAGCATTTGCTCATCGGCCCTTGTTCTCTCGCTACCAAAGGCCCTGAATTGTACCGTAGCAAAACGGCTGCCAACGATTATTTACGTTACCTGCCAGTCTTCGAATTTGGAACACAACGACTCGAAAGCACGCGAACAACGCTCTTCGTAAGGCAGGCCTTATCAAATAGTTATGGGGCGGTGGCGTCTCCGTTTGCACCCCAGAAACGCACCGACCATGGTTCATCACACCCGAGAAGGGATTCCCAGCCAAGCTTCCCTCAAATAACAGGGAACAGCTTCGCTGGTCCGCCCTCACCCGGGCTTCCCCAGCTTATTATTCACGTCACTCTCCAATGCGTCAGTTTTGTGTTTTGTAGGAAGTTTACTGCGGCCTGGTCAGCCAAAAATTGACCTGTCGTTGTCAGCTCCAGCCTCGCGAAGCAACAGGAGAAACAAACACGGGCTGAAGCGACGCTGCGGACCGACGCGGAGATACCCACTTGTTTGCTCGCCTGGTGCTGCAGCCATGAAAACTCTCTCCGTGCTACAGAACATATGCCGTTTCGAGCTGCCGTTTTCCCGGTGTTCGTCATCTTGATTCATTTGCTTCAACCTTGGGGCCGACTTTTGCCATTTTTCCCGACATGGAAGCCAAGGTGTTCGTAAGTTGTGTCTAGGAGACCGTTTCCACAACATCAACCGTAGATCATCGCCAATATGGTCCTCGAATGGACATTCAACGTCCCGCCTCGTCTGTGTGCCGTCCTGCAGTGGAAGGCCAGCGGAACACACAGAACTGTCCAATAGCAATTTTCGCTCAGAGGGGGGGGCAAATTACACCCACGTTTTTTGACAGCAAGTGGTGGTTAGACACAACGTCTGACGGGTCGCGTAGCCAATCGCCGCAAAGGAATTTGACGAGGCAGCATTTGGTGGGGAACGGATTACCGTGCTTTTGGAGGTAGCGTAAAATGAGACACACCTTCAGCCTCGCGAAAACATTCTCTGCAGAGCAGGACCGCCTCATCAACTCTCGTCACATCACATCTTACTCCGGACAATACTGCTGCTCGTGGTTTCCAATTATAATTCCGTCATCCGATTGTATTTGCACCGGAGGTCGCCTCATTGAACTCTAAATCCATGGCTTGACGTGACAGCGGAAGCTGTACTTAACTAGCGCGGGGTTATCTTCTGCCGAGCAAAGAAGGAGCGTGACTGAGACGGAACAGCTCAGCTTTTGTTGCTTCGTCATCAGCTCCCCCACCAAAACCAGCTTGGTTTCTCAGGTGGTCGCTGGTCTTTCCGTCCGCCGATTTGGGCTTGCTGTTGAAGAATATTGGAGTCAAAGCGACAGTGACACGGCTGTCTGCTGCGTACCAGCCCCGCCGTCGATCCTCCCGCCGTTGCATCCAACCCTCAACGTCACCCCTCCGCGCCGTCCTTTCAATTGGTCTCGGCCTTGCATTTCCAGGTTTCCCAGCAGAAGAGCTCCTCTGGGTCGCCGCGCGCTTTTCGCGACACCATGTCGGCCTCAGACTCGGGCCAACAACAACCACCTCCAATCACAGCTCCAACCAGTCCCGCGAGTCGTAAATTCCGCTGATCATTGCCGCCACGAGCGCCCGCGGCTGCGAGAAAACAAGCCCCTTGTTACACCGCTTTTGCGTCGACCCGATGCCGCTGTGAATCTTCAAGACAAAAACGTGGGCTAAGACCTACTACCCCCACTATGTCGATCTCGGCCTTATTCTCTGGCCGCCCCCTTATTGCGGTGCGTAAACAAAGGCCAGCTGGTCGACCTCATTGCCGTCCTGCCCCAAGAACCCTACTATCTGCCAACCCCGCGGCGCCGAAAATACTACGCAGTCCTTGGTCATGGTTCCGGCCTGAAGGGTACGCCCCGTCGAGGTAGTCGCGCGGATGTAGAAGTTTCTCGTTCTGCCGTCTTTTTGGGCCTGACAGAGCTCGGCCGCGACCCAATACTCGGATGGCCCAAGGGCCAATGAGACCTGAGATCCGCCGCTACCGCCATGGGCGAAGCGGGTGCCGTCCGTCAAAGTCAAACCAACGCTGTCCAGTCGGGATCCTCCGCGGAACATCAACAGCGACGCCTTGGGCTTACTGACTTTGGCCAGCGCTGGCACATCACTGAACCAAGTTCCGTGTGGTCCGCCCCAGAAGCGACTCTGCTGAAGAGTCGCCCCTGCCGTCCAGGTAAAGTTCACCTTGACCGGATTGTGGTCAGAGAGGATGTTGCCATCAGCCTGCAGGAACAACTTGCTGGCATAGGCGAAATCCTCCGCTTGTATCGTCATTAAGGGGCTTGACCGGTAGTAGGACTTGTCAACAGTCTCGCAGTAGTTGTTCGTGCTTGGGTTGGTGCAGAAGGTCTCGGCAGTTGGGGCAACATCACTGCGCTCAATTTCTATCCAGGGATCTTTCATGAGAGGTCCGTTATTGTTTACGCTCGCCAGCAACTCCCGGATGGCGGTGTCAGCCGCCCTACTGTACCGGCTGTTGAAGTCACCGAAGACGAACACTGCATTGCCCTTGCTCCAGGTTGCAATGTAGTCAGCAACCTGGTTGATGTTTGACTGCCGAGCAGCAAGGTCACCGTCTTTAACGCCAGCATCTGCGTGCAGGTTGTAAAAGTCGGCATAAACGGATGTTGTGTTGGAGTCCGGACCCGAGACGGCTACCCGCATAAACGTGAAGCCCTTCGGGGTAAGACAATCACTTGAAGAGGCATCGGAACAGGTGTTCCACTTGATTCGTCGAAAATCTACCCACGGAAAGTTGGACAAAGTGTTGAGTCCGGACCCGAAGGGCACGCCACCGGAGGTAGCGGTCCTGTAGGCGTGGTTGTCGGTCGCATAGATGTGCGCGTGGTAGTTGAAGTCCTGGCATTGCGCACTGCTTGTTAGCTAACTGGCCAACAGCATTCCCAGCATCAACTCACCTCTTGGACATGGATGACGTCGTAGCCATACTGTGCGAACTTGGAACCGATGATCTTGGCGTTCATAGCCTTGTCTCCTGGGACGTCGTTTGGGTTGAGGATTGCCGGGAGGCCCGCCACGTTCATGGACAGGATGTTGAAGCTGCCTGAAGCTGCAGCCTGTGCTCTCTCGAGCAATAAGGCGGTAAGCGCTCCTCCGATTCCACATATCGACTTCATCTCGGTTCGGAGGGTGGATAGGGAACGGACAGATCAAGTTTCTGTCGACATCCCCCAGTCGAGCGGATGCTGAGATGGCATCGCTTCTATTTGTATCTAAACATCACAGCTTCCGGGCCTTTATCTCGCTATGATCGTTACTCCCTCGCTTTACTTTTCTCAGCCCGAGGAGCATCAAATCACTTTGATCTGGCTGTCTCCTTCCTAGATCTGAGCTATCTCCGGGGCTGAGAGGCGAGGCCGGAGCGATGTTACCTGAGGCCGGAGCTGTGGGGAAACCTGGCATGTTCATCTCCGCACCTCTTGACAGAGGTAGGCGCTTTCTTGCTTTGCCTTCGTTGCTTGACATCACAAGTGGGTTTCCATAAGAGCAATCATCATCGGACTTACCGACGTCATGCTCATCTTGAGAAGCATCCATTTCACCAGCAAACATCTGAGTGACCTCGGAGCAGCCAGATTGCGTGACCCCCAGAGCAAATTCCGTTGACAAGCCTGACCGTACCGCCACAGTCTTTGCACTATCTATTCATTCCACTGATCCCTAGGCGTAATTCAGAAGCCACCCCTAACCGGGTTATTCCGAACTGGGCACTAGGACGTTGTTTGCTACTGTATTTGCGCAATCACAGTCTTCGATGAGCCTTTTTTTTTAATTTTGCGATGCGCCTCTCTGAGGGCTGACGTGACGCAAACACAGCACAGCAGCCGCATCCCGGCAATCAGATCGCCCGATCTAGTTCTTGCGAACTACGTCCCGGTATTTGCATATTTTGACAACTCTATTGGGCTTTTTGCCAGGTTTTGCTGAGGGTTGCAGTCTAGGTCGAAACGAAACGCAGGCGTGATAGGGGAGAACATCAGACCAAGACTGTCTCACGATGCTCCTACCATCCCCCCCCTGCGCCCGCCGCAATGTGGGATGTGCACACCACACTTTGGGCAAAGACCAAATCGCAGCCGGGAGTTCCAGAATCCGGGACAGCAGCGAGCTGACCCTGGGCGCCGAGAGTGGGAGATGGACGAAGTTCATGCGATGGGCTCACCGCCCGAGAATAGCAAATTGATGCACCGGGCGGAGCCTCGGCCGATCACACAGCGATCCGAGGATCGTGTCGGGCTGGAAACCGTCGCCGACTCACCTGCGGATCCGAACAGGCCGGTCAAGCCGGGTTTTCTTTTTGCATGGAAAAGAAAACCTGTGGAACAGAGGTCGGCGGATCGACTGATCAACTTGGCTCGAGCCTCTGGTCGGTGGCGCAGCTTCGGACAGAGAGGGGATGGCTCTCTGTTTCACGGCTGGCGCTCTCGTAAGAGTGCAGCTTTTGCGATTTCCTACCTGAGCCAGTGACCCTGCGAGAATATGCACTAACACGGCGGGGGGTGCGACAGTGAAGTCCGATCTTGCATCGGATTGTAGTGTTGGAGATGACATCTTTGAGGAGGCCGTTCTTCTCTCGCTCTGAATGGTTGCGGGCTGCGGGGGAGCCCTCAGCAGGTGATATAGTGGGCATACTATTGAAATGTTGGCGCGCTCGAGCGGATGCGTGGGCAATCCCTTTGGAGTAAGGGGTGTGGTGGTGGTGGTGTTTGGTAGCAGTGGTGAATGTGGACCGATGATCCGAGCGAGCGGAGCGTTTCTCGGCGGTCGGATCAACCAACCCCCAACCTCTTGACGTCTGCTTTTCCCAGCTACGTTCTCCGCCACTGGCATCGCATCTTTTCCCTCTAGATAGGACGGGAGAAATGGAGCATCCTGTTCCCATTCCGAGCACAACTTGGCTGCCGCCGCCGCGGATAGCGCGCTTTTGGTATCGGAAAGGAGTGAGAGAGGGTGGCAAAAAAACCTTAGCCCGGCCCGGAGGAAATCTTCCTCGGCTTTTGTTGCTGTGGTTCGGGATTGCAAAACTGGGTCCGTGGCGCCGGCCGGTCTGAGGCTGACCGGGCTTTATTCCGACACCATCTTCACACCCTCCCTCACCCCACTTGACAGGCTTACGCCACCGATAATTGCTGTCACATCTACCACTAGGATAACCAGGTCGGGGCACCGCGAGATCTGGTGTACCCGATGGAAAAGGGGCTTCGTGTTGCTAGCCTGTGGAGGACCAGAGTTTCCGATTGTGCAAGTTGCCGTTTTGTGTTCATTCTTTCTCTCGAGTCACGTCCAAATTGGGGACAAGAGACGCGTGACACTTGTCAGGTTTGGTCCGGCGGATATTCAATATTTGATCAGTGTTTGGTTTTGGCCTCCTTAGCTCCAGCGCTGCTCAGAGGGTACGGGATCGATCGGTGCAGTGCAGCTTTGGGGTTTATTCACATTCGTTTCACAGGCTCCCCTTCTAACTCCTACCCCTCACCTCACCCCCCCTTTAGTCGGCTGCCCCTCATCCCTATCGAGATCTCACCCCACCTTGCACCACAAGTCCACACTTGCGTAATACGACACAACACACAATTATATACTGTGTTATGTTGTATTCTCATCTCACAGATACACGTACGAACTCACGTACGAGCGAATAGTGTGGCAATAGCGTCTGTTCTTCTCTCGGCGCTATGTGTGTGTCCGACCTTGTAGCATCGCATCCGTGCGCAAGATTTCATCACGGGGTTTCACTTAACCTTTTCTGTCATGTTTCGCTTCACTAGTTGAATATGTCTCTCGGTAGGTGAGGTGAGGTGAGGAGGTAGCTTGGGGGGTGGCACAAACTCTCGAGCAGCAATGGAATGGTCATGCCCGGTTCGGGTAGGATTTCTTCTTTTCTTTGTTCTCGTCCTATTCGCGAACATGACTGTAAAGCGGGGATATATTCGGCAGACTGCTCTTTTTTTTTGTGTCCGAGGTCGGTCACTGCGCTTGCGTGCGTACATATGCAGATCCCTTGGCTCAGGCAGGGTCAGATCAGTTCAAGTCAAGTCACGGGCAATCGATGGGTGTGTGTGTGGGTACGAATAGGTGTGTGATGGGAGTTTTGTGATGAGGGGTGTTGATCATGTAACAAAAATGTCCCTGCGTTTGCATGCTGATATAGGGGTCTTGGGTAATAGTACATTTTCCAAGGTTAGGTTTTGGTTTTGGTTTTGGTTTGGTTTATATAAGCAGGGTACTGAGCATATTTGTATGGACTTTACCTGGTGGCAGGTAAGGGGTCTGGCACACCGATGTCAATGCGGGGAGAATGGGGATAAGATACCGGGGTGGTTGGAACCGTTGCTAGTGGTTAGTTAATCCGTGGTGGGTGGCCTAGAATACCGCGAGGGGGTTGGCTGTGATAAGGGGAGGGGGTCACTCTAGTGTAATGTCCTATTGCCTCAATGTTGATGCGATGACGCGGGGGGAGGAGGATCTATGCAGTGAGTGAGTGAGTGGTGATAGATGTTTCGTTTTTTTATTTCTTTTTCTTTTTTGTTCTCGGTGATGACGTTTTATCATTATGCCTCGCCGGGTCCAATTTATGCTACACAATAAAAGTCCCCATTACAGTCAGTCAGTTCATGTTCGTGGGCACTCTTGGGTTGCGTAGTAGAGTAGTAGATTTTGTTCGTACTTCCAACGGCCCGATACTCGGCGTTTTCACCCCCCCCTCTCCCAGCTGAGTACATACATATGAGTATCCATCCCCCCAACAGGTGATCGACGTGGGAGATGCTATTACAGGAAGGCCATACTGTCTTTTTCTTTTTTTTCTTTTTGGCATTGCATTGCGTTGGGGCGGGGATCTTCACTCACCGGCCAGTGGTTCATACTGCATGGACCGACCATAGGATTGATCATGTAGAATCTACCTACCTAGGTAAAGTACCCAAGGGAACTTTATTCGTCTCACCTCACATCGCCTCACATCACTTTACCCTGTGAACCAGTCAATCGCGAACCAACATGAAAGTTTGACAAGGACAAGGGCAAGGGCAGGGAGCAGAGCAAGGGGTCGCATATTCTTCTCCCTCCAGGGGATACCTTGGCAAAGATTGGCAAGATTGGTCATGTGAGTTTTCATATGTAATTCATTATTCAAGTTTTGCTTCCGAGAGAATTCTAGAGAGAATCTGGTCTCGCATGGTCCAGTCTGGCCTGGCCAAGAGACCAAGGGGGAGATAGATAGAGTTTTGAAAGCTGGAGGAATGCCCAAAGAGGCTATATCTCCGGACTTTACCATGACATAACAGCAGGAGCAGCAGTGGAGATGGATGAAAAGAATCTCTGTCAGGTTCTTTTTTTCCAGCTCTCGCTAAGCTCTGAAACGAAAAGAGTTCATATATGATACGTCCTCACTCTCACTAGATAGATAGGTAGGTAGCCTATCGCGAAGGAAACCAGTTTTTGGCTTGTGTTGCGAGGAAGGGGTATTTGATTTGATTTACATTTTTCTTTTCACATAAGCATCTCCACCCGATGGGAATCTGCAAATCTGCAAACTTTGCAATGCGTCGTAAAACTGATCTGACCTGGACTGGACTGGACTGTCTGGATGAAGCAAGACTTGTCTTCTTTCTTCCTGTTGGAAACAAAGGAATTCACCTGACGCCGTGGCAACCCCACATTTGATTTTGTCTACATGTATCTGCATGTGTCTGTGCAGGCACTGTAGTATAGCATATGCTGACTGGTTGGCTGGTTGGCTTCCATACAACAAATCCATCCCTTATTCTTTCTTCCAACCGGGTCCTTCCCGGGCAAAGAAAATGTTTGGTTTCGAAGAAAAAAAAACCCCCCCCCCGCCCACTGGTTGCGATATGCATGCATTGCATTGTATTGCATGTCGGTAGTTGGCGACCAAGCAAAGGAAAAGGGGTTCCTGTCTCAGACGGACGGGAACTCTCTCCCTTCTCTCTCACACACATAAAAAGAGCTTTCTGGAATAGAATAGAATGGAATACGCGAACCCTGCACTGCACTGCACTGCATTGCCCAAAATTCAATGCATTTTGTTTGGGTTCCAGGTTGGTTCAACCTCACCTGAGCTGAGGTGATTTCTCAGCCGATTTTTGCTTGCTATGGGCGTATCATCATACTTGACACGTCGAGATTGATGTTTTCTGGGTTGAGTATGGCGT
>Ga0247760_1002985_pt1 | contig 11695 bp, 8 predicted proteins | sample UWRJL171409R4_FD_179936 | JGI IMG/M metagenome (GOLD analysis project Ga0247760, IMG submission 179936) | Plant litter microbial communities from Arlington Agricultural Research Station in Wisconsin, United States - UWRJ-L171-409R-4 | ecosystem: Environmental > Terrestrial > Plant litter >...
TTTTTGTAAGTACCGGCCTATCTGCACGACTGACTGACTGCATGTGCAGACTGCATGTGGAATGTGGAATGGCGGAACAGGGCAAAGTGGGATAGGGCAAAGTGGAAGTGTATATATATATATGCGCGTATGCGTGTGGTTGTGTCTTGGAACTTGAGAGTAGATACATATACTTTTTCAAAAGAGCTTCGAGCTTCCCCGACATGGAGTGGCTGTACCGGCTGGAGGGGCTGGGGGGTTGTTTTGCAATTAAAGGGTGACGCTCCTTTTTTTTTCGTGTTGAACGGTAAATGGGTATGAAGAAGTATGGAGTGTAAAGTCGGGTAACGTACCCTCCTCCTTGGCCCCTACACTGGGCCATTGCCCAATGACTATATCAACTAGTTAGACGTGCACCTCTTTTGAGAAGTTCAATATTATTCCCTTTCAGAAAGGCCAGGTCCACTAGACCTCAAACAGTCTTGACGGTGCGCCCCCTTGTGTTACCTTCCCTTTTCCCCCGCTCCCCCCTCCCACCGCACGCGCGTGCAACAGGATCGATCATGCAGCTCGCGTCTATTTCCCGCCCCCAAATTGGCATGGAGCAAGCAAACTGCAGCGAAATCCGCGCGGGCCACTGAGCGTTGCAGCCAGCCCCACCCTACACCCCCCCTTTTTTCCTTCAAGTGCATGGTTACCACTCAAACGGCAATCTCTACCACGTTTCTCGACGTGGGTGGTGTCGGCACCTTGCCTTGTTTGCCTTGGTGTGACCCCAGCCGGTCCGGTCGCGCGTGACCCGTCCTTGTCTCGACACCGAGCCTCAAGTGCGAGGACTTTACACACCCATATCATCAACACCAGACAGCGAGGTTGGCTCAGTTGGTATCCGTAGAGCGCTGGTCTCATATTAAGAAAAAAGAAAAAAGAAAAAAGAAGATCTGGTTAAAACATCAGAAAGTAATCCAAAGGTCCATGTCGTGAGTTCGAGCTTCTCACACTTCAATTGCATGTTCAATTTGATTCCGGGGACCAGGGTATCCGTATGGAGAGAGTTTCAGCTGCTTAGTCTAGGTTTTTTTCCCCCATTTGGCCAACAATCCATCTGACGTGTCTGACGTCTGACTGGGGTAGTTAGTCGGAACCAAAAACTTCCAAGGCTGGCTTGCTTGCTTGCTTGCTTGTTTCCAGCGACCCGCTTCGCTTGTTGGCGCAGCCGTTGATGATGACCTGATCTAACGACCGGACCTGCCATTTGCCGCGAATTGTACGACTTGCTTTGCCGCCCGAGGTCTGCCATGCAGGCCACCATGTGGTCGTCTCTAATCCTTTTGCACAGTTCACAGCTCACATGGCGATTAAATCACAATCAGAGTCAGAATCAGAATAAGCGCGCCTGTTACCCGATTATTGCCCACTTTGTCCAGTCAATGCAGCCGCATTCTTTTTTTTTGTGGTGAAAAGAGCCCCGTTTTATCCGTCAATGTTCCTACATACGTATTCAGCTTTCCCAAACTGCCGGGTCTGGGCAGGGCTGATTTTTAATCTGTAGAGAGAATCTGATTGGAAAGGATTCAACCAGTACCACCTTCCTTTACATTGAGGTAATTTAAAACCAAGACCGAGAATTATCGTGTTCTGTCGTGCGAGGTTTACCCACCCACCCCGGACCGCCCCGGGGGGGCCCCCCCCCCCCCCCCCGGCTCCTGGCTGGATGGATGGATGGATGGGATGCAGTAGGCAACCCATTGCGCCGCAATCCCCAGTTTCAGGTTTCTGAAGAGGGGGGGAAATCTCCCGACCTTTCCTCTCTTTCTCGCAGTTTATCCTAACCTACCTTACCAAAACCCCAACACTGCCAAAAATTCGCCTCCAACAGCTAGTTACTAGCGCGCCGCCGCCAGTTATCAGTTCCAGATCAACAAAACACAAACCCAAACCGGGGAACTGGGACTGGGGAACGGTCTGGTGGTGAAGTCCCCCAAAAAACTTGCCAAATAAAAATAAAAAAGGAGACGGAGACACCAAAAAAATGGCAACACTCGACCTCACCGTCTCGTACACGCTCACGAGCAAACTGACGGGGTCATCTCGGCTGTTTGCGATTCCCTCGACGGCCGATTCTGCACGTCCGCAAATGCTCGAAGTAAAACCCGGCGGTGGCAAACCCCCTCTCGACGCGCAGTTTTTCCTCACCGAGACCGATCTCCGCCCGTTTTACCGAATCCACACGCGCCACCATGGAAAATCCCTCGCTCTCGACGTGATTAATTCCGGAGACGCTGCGAACTCGACGGAACTACGCCTGAGCGCGACATCGCGATATAGCGCGCAATACTGGCGTTTCGACAAATGGCCGGGCGAAGCGGAAAACGCACCCTACATCTATCGGATTACGAACAATTTCACGGGACTGAATGGGAATCTCGACGTCAATCCCAATACTGTTTTCCTCCCGCTTGTAAGAAGCGGCGGGTTCACAGGCCAGTATTGGCGGTTGGAGGTTCTTAAGAACGATGATGGTCCTACGGAAACTACTACGACGGGAGGACCTGGAGCAAGTCAGACTACCGCGGGGGGCACCACAAGTCCGGCCGGGTTAGGCGGTAGCACCAGTGATGGGGGCTCATCATCAGGATCCGGGTTATCGACGGGGGGGATTGCGGGCGTGGTGATTGGTGGGATTGCGGCGTTTGCGATAATCGTCGGCGTGGTTTTCTTTATTTTGACAAACATGAAAAAGAGGAGACGAGAGATGGAAGTTGGCGGGGCCATGCCTTCGACTCCAGGTCAACAACAACAATATTATGGGGATTATGCCTCGTATTCAGACGCGAACGGAAACGGGATGATGGAAAATAAACCGCCCGTTCTTTATGGGTCTGGAGGCGAGTATGCACCACACCACCCGGGCATGTTTCTGCGGCCAATCGAGCTTTCGTCAAATCATGCTTCGGTAGAACTTCCCTCGACTTATACGGTGCCTCCAGCGGAGCTGGCGGGGGGAGGGGCAGGGATGGGGACAGTACCGGGGCCGGGCACGGGGATGGGAACCGGGGGGAAGTAAGGAGAGAAGGAGAGAGGAGAGAAGGAGGGGGGGATAATTCAATCCGAAAGTTGTTGTTTGTTAATACATGTTTCCTATCTACCTTGATGAGGTATAGGTTTTAGGTATCTATCTAGCATTTGTCTAGCGGGTTGCAGAGCAAGTTTTGGTTTTCTGTTTCTGTTTCTGTTTCTGTCATAAATACCCGGGTTTTGTTTTGCAGCAGCCATGAACATGAACATGAAAATTGAGTTTTGCTTTTTCTTTCTTGGCTTTTTTTTCTTCTTTCTCTCTTCAGCTCAGTTCAATTTTTACTAATATTAGAATAATGGACGAGTCAGTATCGTATCGTATCGGAAGGGTTACAAAAAAAAAGGTCTGATTAATTCTTAATGTGGAAGACCGGATGAGGTCCATGTCCTTCAGCGTTGGTCCATGCTACAAGTACGACCTGACCGGCGGGCAGACCCCCCCAGGCCGACCGACGAGCAGTCAATGGATGTCCTAAAGCGATATATAGGGCGGTACTTTTCCACTTATCCCTAGCGGAGGAATCGTAGTTATCAAGAAGAATTCAAGCACCAGTAGTTCCGATGGTTTTTGGTGAGGTGTGTTGAAATGAGGTATATGTGCCGAATCCTCCACTATGGAACGCACTGATCAGTCTTTCCATTTGTCAAGGTGGACAGGAGCACAGCATTATGAGGGACTGGAGGACGACGAATTTCTAGCCTTGATTCGGTATCACCCCTCCAAAGACTAAAGACGGTCCCGCCCCGTACGTACACCTTGGATCATGGTCCCTCGAAATCGCAACACCTAGGACGCACTTATGGTTGGAAAGGCACGCTACAGAACACCCGACTACAGCCGTTACATTCATCCTACCACTACCCATCTATATAAACAACATGCAGTCCCAGCACGTCCAGTCATCGCAGCGAAGGCTATCAATATCATGTCTATCATCTTCATCATCTTCATCACCACTCGAGTCTTCCCATAATGCCTCGTTGCTCTGAGGCAGCAAATGGCTTTTCTCCTTGCTGATCGTTACCAGGGAGCTCAGAAGTCTCCCACTTGCATGCAAACTGTCGAATCCCGTCGCACATGAGAACAAGGGACTGTATCTTCGGAAATGTAACTCGATAATGCTCGCAAACGGCATGCTAGGGCCGTAACCGTTCAGACAAAGAGCTTCCCGTTCTATCCTGTTGCGCCGCTTCTCGACCTGACTCTTTCGGAACCCGCACACTGGTCGACAATAGGGTATTTCGTAAACGGAAAAGGGAGGCATAATTGGATCGACAACCCGCCACCACAGGTTCCAATAGTCCCTTGCTTGCCCTTGGAAGCACAGACGACCCTTATTGTACTCCGCCATCAGGAGATCGAGTTGCGTAGCGAGTTCGCGATCCTCTTCTTGCATTCTGCTCTGTTCTTCATCCGAAGGGGACTCTCGTTTTCTGGCACGGGCGAGCCTGCAGCAAGTATGTGCCATACCAAGACGATCGAAAAGCTCAATCCTGCAAATTTCGCCGAGTACCTGGTCAACTTGTGTCTTTTCAAGCTTGCACATGGCTAAGAACTTTTCCAGCATGTAACCCCGATTTCTATGCCGCCTCCGACAGTACAGGGGATTCCCGAATTGGTTTGGCCCTTTGCACCTCCAAAACAAGGAGGGTGCAATGCAACCGCGATCTGAGCAAAAGCATTTGCATTCATCGGAGACCGCATGGTGTTTGTGGAGGATTGATGATACCGCTTGGAGGTTAGTGTTCTCCAAATCAAGGGCGATCAGATGATCTTCCGCAACGATGTAGAAGAGAATAGTAGGGAAATATGAGCAACTCGGTGGAAAGATGGGGCTGGCGCGATGATGAAGGAGCCAGAAAGCAACATCGGGAAACTCCTCGTCTTGCGGCATCGACGTGAGGTTTTGGAGCGGTGTTAATCCCAGTCGAGTTGGAATATCAACGTCCCGGAAGCCAGTGCCGTACCAGACTTCAAGGCTTTCTCGCTTATGATAGCTGCTCCAAATGATATTTTCGTAGACGGAGGTCATGTGATAACGAAGTCGTACTGGAACCGCGATTCTGCTGGCCAACACGTCGTAGACTTCTGGCGGTACCCACTGAGGAGAATCAGACGATGCCAAGCCAAACGCTTTCTGTTCGTCAGCGGACAAACTTTGGATGGCCAACCCCTTCAAGGCTTGACAGCGGCGCCAAAGTTCGTCTGCAATTGGTCGAAGCGTGGCCAGTTCTACGTTGATGTACTGTCCGACGGGTGGATGCACTTGGCCGGCGTGACATCTATCTCGGCTGCTGAATATTGGGAAGTTTGTCCGCAGTAGGATCTCCAGAGACTGAATATCCTTAAGTTTAATCGCGGTGCCGATCGCATGCATGGGACATAAGTCAAGTGTGATGAGGAAAGAAAGTCCCTCGGGCCAGCCGAGGGCAAGTTCAAGAATGGTGGGCATGTTGCTAGGAGGTTCGCACCTTGAAAACGTCGCTGGCAACCTGATAAGTTGCTTCACGTCCCGTAATGAGCGATGGATCACCGCCATTTCTAATTTGCCATATCCTGGCACTGCACCAGGTGGTGGTCAGCTGGAGGGGCCGGGAACACGAACTGTCGAGGTTCATACCTGCTGATAACAACCCAGGATATCTAAGAATGTATTTCAGAGAGTACCCCCAACATTCTGAATATCCCCTCCAAGCTCCGGAATGTGAATCAAGTATCCCTTCGGCCTGGGCTTGAATTATGAGAGGGTGGTCTTGTTTGGTCGATGATGCCTGGTGGACCGCGAATTCCAAAGGCGTACCCACATTAGGGCTGTCCTATGAAGTTAGCCAACATCTCCCTTGCGGGACTGTAAGCCTGACTTATGGAAAACAGCGACGCCGTTCGTCAGCGCCAATCTAAATAGGGGCGAGCGTTGCCAAGGATCCGATCCCATCCTCAGCGCCATGTCCATGAGGCGCCCTAGATGGGGGGAGACCTTCCCCCAGTGAGCTGACAACATATCCGCGAGCCAGAATACTTCCTAGATGACATTAATACAGGTACTTTTCTTCGGGGCGCGGGTTCTGAGCTCACAAAGAGAAAAGAGAATCCCGCTTCGTCGGTATCGGCCCCAGATGCCAAACCCAACTCAGCGGCCATTCGGATCTCTTGACAAGCCTGTTCAAGACCCAGGGACAGTGCGGAAATATCCCACTTCCAAGTCATTGCTTGGTACAAATCCAAACAAGGCTCCCCCACCCTTATGTATCGCCAGGGTAGGTCATCAAACAAGCGAAATATTGGTGACTCAGATCTTCGGACCGTTCCGCGAAGACGGAGAGGAGACGCCACTGTCCACCGGCCTGCCCCGCTCGTGGCACCTAGTACGAGTTCGACGGTTTGGTTCAGTAATGGAAAGAGCTGAGCTGCCACAGAGTAGTTCCAAGACTTGAATCCGGCAGCATAAAAGTGACAATCGGGGCGGTGCTCCGACTCGGAATTGTATGCAAATACGAGTTGCCATGATTGGTGGTGTCGGCTGGAGACCGTCGGTCGGCAAGAACAATCCCGGTACTTCTGGACAGCCAGTCGGGCGTTCTGATGCGCATTTCTCAACGAGCTAGGGTAACGGATGAGCTGTCGGCAAAAATCCTTCTCCATCTCGGCTTTCTCCTCAGATGTTAATGCGGAGTTCCCGGGTTGTAAGCCTGTGGTCGCGACACCAGAGAGGAGAGAAGTGGTGAGATTATCACTCAAAGTTGCCACCTTGATCCAGTCCTCGCGAGCCAACATATGGATTGTTGGGTGGTTCGATTGATTGTCAGGCTGTGATTCTGACACACTTCGTCCTGGATTTTGTTGGGCGATCAAGATATTTGTTGTAATGTACTTAAGCCGAGCCTCTATGCGTTGGAAGCTCTGTCTCATGTCGCGAAAACCATTCTCAGATGAGTGGTTATAATCGCGAATCGTCGTCTGTAATCCCTGGCTTGCAATATCTAGGCGGTCAAAGCGTGTTGAATTGTCGGTTTGGCTGTCTTGAATGGCGGCCGATACTTCCTGACTGGAGAGATCAAGACTGTCAAAGCGCGCAGTGTTGACAGTTTGGCTGTACCGAACGGCACCTGACATGTGCTGATTGGCGAGGTCGAGGCTATCAAAGCGTGTTGTATTGACGGTCTGGTTGTTCTGGACTGCAGCTAGAGTGGCTGACGACGTCTCGCAAGATACCACCTGCATCTCCAGGCTGACGAGCTCGAGCTCCCGGACCACTTCTAGGTTCAGACGGTCAACCCTCGATAGCATCTCAGCGACCTGGTCCTGCTTGTATACCGCCGTCACAGCCTTCCAGGTTCTTTGGACTACTGCTTTACCCCGGTTGCTTCCTGGGGCGCTATTGTCGCAGAGGGAAGCGAGGAGTCGTTGGAGATCATCCATGGCTCGGCGGGCTTCCGCTGCGCAGTTCGATAGGCGGGCGCATTGCTCAGTAGACAAACCGCTCCGAGTCCGTGGGTTAGGCTGTAATAAGAGCGTCGACATGTTCACAATCCGTTGGGCAGACCGATCAACATCGACGAGAAGTTTAGCTGTCCGCTCCGGGATTTCTCGTAATTTGCGCACTAGCGTAGTGGCACCCATGATGGAGCGTGCTGCCAACTCAACCAGTTGCACACTGGCAGCTGCAGCACCGAGCGCTGTGAGTGGCTCCATGATCTGAGACGGTTGAGCTGATGTGATGATTGCTAGCTTTATCCGTCGATGGCAACGATGGAGGAGGAAGAATGAAGTTTACCGCATCGTGCCCATTGCTGCCTTGCATGGGCTGAAAAATATCCCGAAAAAAAGCCGGGCCAGTCAAACGAAAAGCAGAAGGCGCTGCATATGCAACATCTCAGAGAGGACACCTAGGCAATGAAAGCGTCGACAGACAGCCCGGTTTGAACGCATCCAGGCTTTCGGGCAGGTTAGGCAATGAGAAAATTTTTGACGGCGCATCAGACACAGGTCAGGAACGATGGCCAGAGAAGATTGCCGAACAAATATTCCCAAAGTTTGGCTAGCGGGAAGGCAGCAACCTGGCGTGGCACCTGCATACATGCCTACCTAGACACCTAGAACCCAAGCACAGCACTGCACTGCTCCGGGCAACTCTGGTGCAATGGAACCTACTACCTGAGAGGCACGATTCGAATCGCGGAATCTAGCAGATGTGCTGACCTCGCACCCCTCAAGATCAAAAATTCAGGGATAATCCCAGAGAGGCAAAAAGTGATACTTAACAGTGACCGTGCAGGCAAAATGAAATGCGAAGTGTGAGGCTCGAACTCACGACCTTTGGATTACTCTGATGTTTCAATCAGATCATTACTATGAGACCAGCGCTCTACCAACTGAGCCAACCTCGCTGGATTGATGTTATGTCCAAGGTGGGAGGGTTGTACTTAACCCTGGTTCGGGGGTACAGAACTCAGTTGCAGTATTACGAGCATAGCCACTGGCTTAAGATGCATGCATACATGCCTCTACAGCGGACCGGATCCACCATGCTTTGCTATCTTTAAAGATCCTGGGTCTCGTCACTCTGTCTCTCAGCAAGCTCAGACCCTTCCTTTATAGGAAGAAAAAAAAAACAGGGGGGGTTATCCTATATACCCTTCCGTTTGCATCCCTACCCAAACCAATTACAACACCTACCTATTTTTTTTTCTGTAAAGGGTTTAAGGAAGGATGGTCGCTTTTCATATCTTGGGTCGCTAGTACCACGCAGTAATACCACTACTACCCCCACTACTACTAGTACAAGTACTAAGTGCTGGCGCACCTGCCAACTGAACCTCATACGGTTTGTACATTACACCTCCTTCTTTCTAATAGCTATAAATAATATAATATCAGCACAGGGTACGCTTGCAAGCCTGAGCTCCTTCATTTTAGCAATTTTTCAGAACGTCAACGCCACAAGCCGGCCACCCGGAAGTCCGGCGACATCCTTCCTTCTTGCTTCCGGCCGTCCCTCTCTTCTAACCTGACTTCAGGGCAGCATCGTGTCCAGTAACGTAGGCCCCCCAGTTTTGATGGCTACAGCCACCAGACAGGAGACCGGCCCCCTACAGTGCCCGCCGATGCCTTTCGGAACGAGTCTTTTAATTTTTTCCAAAAAGTCTACACTATGGCGTGATCTAGGTCTACTTAGGAGGAGTCAAAGTGCAGGGGGCGTAAGGCTGTAACTTAGCCCTAGGGACCAACCTTGGGACCCAAAGGACATGTGTAGTTCGAGCTTTCAGATATTCAATAGTTGACGAGCCCCAGAGATTGAAATTTTGAGTCCTTTTTTTTTTTTTGTTAAATTAACAGTTGCAATAAAAAAAATGAGAAACCTCTCTAAAAGTGAGTCTTCGGTAAGCCTTTTACTTTTTCAACATTTTTAGACTCGAGAGAGCCATACGAGAGAGAGAATGATGCACCAACCCCAAACAAGGGGGCTCTCTGTCTAACTAGGTAACTATGCCGCGAATAGACTCTACCTACTCCGGCCTTCTGACTCAACACCGATCTCATCAAGAATTGCTCTCAGCCTCGTCGTGGCCTTCCTGGTGGGGTGCTCCCCCTCTGCCTGGAGAAGCTTCCACGGGGTAACGTACGAGTACGAGCCATCCCTAGTCGCACTCATGTATCGAAACACCAGCCTCATCGCTCTCCGGGTGTGAAGTTCGCGCAGATACTCCTGGGGAAGGAGACGAGGAGAGATCTGCGTTGCAAAAGACAAGACCGCCGCGGCGATTCCGGCCGAAAGAACCGTCGAAACTGACGTGCCCGACAAGGTCTGTTCGTCTTCTGTCTAAACCTTGGCTGGCAGCGTGATGCCCTCGCCCAGGACAGCAAAATTTTCCGAGTACTCCAGAGGAATAGAGTTCCACGGCGATATGCGGCCGTAGCCATCCGCCGAGTTGGTCAGGATGACCTCTTCTAGAGGGATGCTGGATCGCTGGAGACCATTGAACCCTGCTGCGGCAAAGATAAGGATGTCGTCGTGAGCGGCCTGGCGAATGGCGGCGTTCGGGATGACGCTTGACGTTGAAAATGAGGCGTTGAAGGCAAGTATATCGACCCCCTTAGAGGCAGCCCAGCGAATTGCCTGGCAGCTATGTAAGAATCCTGTGGTTTTTAATCCTTTCCGGGGCCTCCTACATACCTTTGCGAGAGCCTCAGGCTCTATTCGGTGCGTTTCAGCGATGACTGCCGTATATATATCGGCGAATGGGGCGAAGTATGCAAGTAGCATGCTATATTTCCCTGGATGTCGAGAGAGATTTGATACATCAACTTGGGGGTCTGGTGACCAAAACTCCCGGATCTGGCTCCGACTTGGAGCCTGTAGGACAGAACCAGTAGGCTGGTCGATCGTATCGAGCACTACAATCTTGACTCTTTTCGTCCCTCTTTCCTCGTAAGATTTAATGAGAGCTAAGCACTGTTGTCTCCATTGTGACATCCATAAATGGGCTAGGCGAACCCTGAGGTAGGTTAGTTCCTTCTTCTTCGGGTGATGTGATGCGCGAACCCACTTATTCTCCTCGCCTGTAGTATCTACCTGAGTGGTGGTGGGCTGTCTTCTCTCTCTTCTGTTTCGGTAATTAGATGTCAAATCATAAGATCTGAGGTCCAAGAGACTCTTACGGGTTCAAGCCCTCGTCTCGGTCACCTTCTCTAACATCTTGTCGATCCTCTAGGAGCCTCTTTCTGCCCAGGTAGTTACCAAGAATGCTGCGGCGTGACTGTTAGTATATTCTGGCTTGGCATCATATGTCAAGAGGGTTTCTGTTTTGCGAGCCTAGGTCGTTTTCTCGGTGGATGCAGTCGTTCGGTGGGAGACGAATCTCTGCGAGTGGTAGAAGGCGGTGCAGCCTCAGTCTCGCTAGGCCCGGCTGCGATTAACGGAGATTCTTCGGCGGCATCGCTGATAGTCAACCCGGAAACATCTGCTCCTGGCCTGACTCTCTGACCATCTCATGATAGCTCACCTTTGCTCACCCTAATTACCATTTTCGCTAGGCTGCGCCACAGCATGCTGAATTGCTTCAACTCTAACCGAGGGGCCCAGAACTGGTCCCATATATAAGATGGCCAAGATGTGTTCCGTTTTGAAATATGTTGTCTTGTGTGTTGGTATTACTTACCTGAGCGTTGGAGATTTCTATCCAAGTCCCGCGCTTACGCCTCCTACAAATCCTCCCACGGTCAGAAAGAATGGGGTTCTGGCCGGAGGTCAGAGCACTGGCAAGAATGAGTGTTGAAAATGAAGGCTTTAAAAACCACTAGAATAGTCGATTTGTAATAGTGGCCACTGAGCGCCTAACCTTTGCCACCCTTTAACAAACTATAAGAGTGAGTGTTAGCGGACCCAGAGTGTGAATAACATAAGTAATACAATTACAGCTGCAATTTAAGGTGCCGTGTTTCTGACAGACCTTGTATGTGCACGTACACAAAGAAAAAAAACCAAACAGCAAATTATTTACGCCTTTAAGCGTCCCTGGATCTCATATAGTAATTAAATATCTTAAGAATGGGCATGTTGCATTAGCGCATTTAGGTAAATACTAAGCGCGGGAATTGTGTATTTTTTTTTTTTTTTTAAAATTACCTTTTTTTTTT
>Ga0247760_1002986_pt1 | contig 11693 bp, 7 predicted proteins | sample UWRJL171409R4_FD_179936 | JGI IMG/M metagenome (GOLD analysis project Ga0247760, IMG submission 179936) | Plant litter microbial communities from Arlington Agricultural Research Station in Wisconsin, United States - UWRJ-L171-409R-4 | ecosystem: Environmental > Terrestrial > Plant litter >...
GTTGGGCATTCCCCTTTTATTCTATCATTCTAGAGACTTGACAGACGACAACCCCCCCCCCCCCCCCTTTTTCACCACAGACAAAAACACCATGAAGGCCACCGCAGGCTTTCTCACAGCCCTCGCGCTGGGCGGCGCACTGGCGGTTCCCGTCGTGCCAGTTGAGGAGAAATCCCCCTATCTGATGCCGGGTCCCGTCCTGGGCGGCCACAAGATCAACATTCTCAAGCCCATCCTAGGCTCTGGCGATAGCAGCCCTCGCAAGCCTCCCAAGGACGGGTATCGCGACCTCAGGCTGAAGAAAGATATCACGCTGGCCTGGAAGAACGGTATGTCTGCAACTCACTCTATTAATAAATTTTTTTTATGTTTTTGGCTAACACTCCTATCTTCTCTCCTCCTCCCAGATGACGCCCTCACCCAAGCCGTTCTCAAGGCCAACTGGAACGACGCGCCCGAGTACAAGGTCATCAACATGGAGGACTTTGACGACCTTGTCGAGGACGTCGATTGCACGGCGCCGCACCTCTTTATCGACTTCAAGCGCGCCGAGGATATCTCCAACGCGATCCGCGAATGGGGCTGGGTCAACGACCAGTCGACGCACAAGCTCGTCGTCTTTGCCAATCACGCCAAGTGCGGCGAGGATGCCACGCGCGAGCCCTTCCTCGTCACGGCTATCAAGTACGACAAGAAGGAATTCCGCGCCGACATGCAGGTCGAAGCCATCAAGGACTTTGAGTCGGTCATCCCCGAGGGCGTGCTGGAAATCGACACGCTGATCGACCCGGAGGACGTGCTCCCGCCGCGGTCCTTTTTCGACGCCGACGACGACGCCGCCACCACCTCCCCGGCCTCCCCCTTGTTGACCAAAACCAAGCGCGCCGACGCCACCATGTCCCTCTCGCTAAACCGGGACATGTCAGGCAACATCTTCCGCATCCAAAAGAACGGCAACTACGTCTCGCTCGACTGCACCGACTGCGGCACGCGCGGCTACCTGCGCGCCAAAGCCTACGTCCACATCAGCTGGTTCAGGGTGAAGACGGCCTATGTCGAGTTCCGCGCCGAGGGCGTCGAGGTGCGCGTCAATCTCCTCCTCGAGGCGCATCTCGAGCACCACGTCACGGACCACAAGGTGCTGGTGCCGCTGATGGTCTATGTCGGCATTCCCAAGATCATTGCCCTCCGTTTCGGGGCCAACCTTGGCATTGGCTGGGACATTGGCTTTGAGGCCACCGGACGGGTCGGCTGGGGCATCGTGGGGAAGATGGACAATAGTTTGTACAGGAACTGTCTCAAGGGATGCAGCGATGTGAACCAAGGGTAGGTTATTTTTTCCTTCCCTTAAAATACCTTGGCAGAATACCTACCTACAAATGTATCAGATGATGGCTAACATGAAAAAAAAAAAACAGCTGGGGTATGACATGGACCAAGAAAGACCCCTTCGCATCGGGCGAGATCAAGGTGACCACCGATATCCACGCCTTTATCAACCCCAACTTTGGCGTCGACCTGTTTGGTTTCGGCTACGAGGGTGGTGTCGCGTTTTTGGCCCCGCAGTTCCTAGGCGAGGTCGCCCTGCGTGCGGATACCAACGGCGGCATCTGCGACAACGACCCGGCCGCGACCATTGGCCTAGATGTCGAGCTCGCCTACGGATACTCGGCGTTTGCGTATGTCGGGCAAGACTACCAGAACACGAACTGGCAGGCGGATTTGTTTCCGCCCAAGAGCTTTGTGTTTTACGACCAATGCTTTCCTATCAAGAATAAGAATGCCTAGGTAACTACCTTTGGTGGCTGGAATGATGACTGGAGGCTAAACGGGGTATATCTACATAGGTGGCTTTGGTGTGGGTTACATACCTAGCTAAGTTTTGAGGGTTGCTTGATCGCGTGCGGCAAAGCATGTCTCGGTCGTTTTTACTGTGTTTTGGTTTTACTATGTTTTGGATTTATAGATACTAGTTTCCATTCAGTGATTAGATTACCTAGGTACCTAACAATTCACCCTGCAATAGGAAAACAAGAGACTGGATGGGCAAGCGGTTTTTCCTCCTTGTCGACTCGCCATTACCGGGACCCGCGTTTGGATCTTGCAAGAAAGTCATCCTCCCTTTCCTCCCCGGCTGCTCTCCTCGCGTATGTGTATGTTTTGACATACCAATGGGATGATTGAAATTGCTTTCTAAAAAAAAAACCCCTACTGGTATGGAGTGGACTTGATCGAAGGTGACGAAGAGTCACGTGACAATGAGCATGGGTACCTAGGTACCTAGGCTTGCTAGGCACCTAGCCCTCGGTTTTAGCCGTGGTGACGAACTACCGCGTCAATTCCAGGCTTACTAATAACCGCTTTACACTTGGGTACGGCCATTCATCGGTCTTCGGTTTCTTTTTCTTGCGTATCTATCTCGGCTTCCAGCACTGAGCAACGAGCCGCCAAGAGTGAGGTGTTCAATGTATGCCCCCCCAAAAAGTGGAGCTTCTCATCACCCTGTGAAACAGTTTTTTAAGTACACTAGATAGCTGCCCGCAGAACCCAATAGATCGTCCTTTCCATCGGCGTGGAGTTTATGCGATTTCGATTCCTTTCCAGATTTGTCAGCTAGCTAGCTGCAAGCAAAAAGACGTGCTCAAGACAACACTACAACAAATAAGTAATCGAGATTCTCCAGCCACATTTTTTTAATACAAAAAGGCATCTCTAAGCCTGCTGCTTCCTTACCGCAAACCCCTATCCTATTTCAACATCATTTCTATTCTATCGAATCAGTCTCACCCACGCAACGGGCGTATCTCCTCCCGCCAAACTTGAACCATACCACAACAGATTCGATTCACAAGACAAAGACAAAAAATGGCCAACTCTCGCCTCTTCCAACCCGTGCAAATAGGCAACATGACGCTCCCGCACCGCATCGCCATGGCGCCGTTAACGCGGTACCGCGCCGACGGGACGCACACACCCACTGCTCTGCAACTAGAATACTACGCGCAGCGAGCCTCCGTTCCCGGAACCCTCCTGATAACCGAAGGCACATTCATCTCCGCGCGGGCCGGCGGCTACCGAAACGTTCCCGGGATTTATACCCCCGCCCAAATCGCCGCGTGGCGGGACATAACCAAGGCAGTCCACGCTCGGGGCGGCTATATTGTCAGTCAGCTCTGGGCGCTAGGCCGGTCGGCGCGCGCGGACGTGGCCAAGGAAGAAGGGATTCCAATCAAGAGTTCCAGCGCGGTTCCCGTTGACGACACGTATGCTGTCCCTTCTGCGCTTTCTGAAGAAGAAATCCAGGAGTTTATCGCAGACTACGCTACCGCTGCGCGTAACGCTATCGACGCAGGTTTCGACGCAGTAGAGATCCACGGTGCGAATGGCTACCTCGTTGACCAGTTCCTGCAAGAGAGCGTGAATCAGCGCACGGACGGGTATGGCGGAAGTATTGAGCGGAGGTCCCGGTTTGCCGTGGAGGTGGTAGATGCGGTTGTGGCGGCGGTAGGGGCGGAGCGCACGGCGATACGGCTGAGTCCGTTTTCAAACTTCCAGAACATGCGAGTGGCGGATCCGGTCCCGCAGTTTCGGGACGCGGTGAGAAAGATTGGGAGGCACGGGTTGGCGTATATCCATCTGGTGCAGCCGTCGATTGCGGGGAATCAGGTGCAGGCGGCGGGGGCGCAGGATAGTTTGGATTTTGTGTTTGAGGAGTGGAAGGGGCCTGTGCTGATTGCCGGTGGGTTGGACGCCGAGGCGGCATTCAAGTTGGTGGACGAGGAATATCCCGCAAGAGAAGTGGTGGCTGTGTTTGGGAGGTACTTCATTTCGACGCCCGATTTGCCGTTCCGAGTCCGCGAGGGGATTCCCCTAAACACGCCCGACGCAAGCACGTTCTACTTCCGTGGGAGTCCAAAGGGCTATATTGACCAACCCTTCAGCAAGGAGTTCGAGACGAGATACGGAACCCAACCTCCCCAGGCGAATTTGTAGACGAGCAGTGCTGGAGTGTATATATATTCATAGAAATCATAATAGATCATTAAATTATTCAAGATCCTGAGGCCTATTCATTGATTCTGAGAGGTTGCAAAACCGCGCCAGACATTCTTGCCTCCTCTGTTGCAGGTATCGTGAGCTCCAGCTGCTCCGGTTCACGTGCGTCCCCCTTCTTGTATCCAACCCAGTGGAAACTAATGATCTCGTAAACCAACAGCAATAGCGGCCTCCTGCTTCCCCCGTCATCGCTCTCTCCACCCTCCTCGGATGTTTCAAAGATGGGGGTTCTGTCGATTTGGAAAACTTCTCCGCGCACCGACTTTCTCCAGTATAAGTACAGCCGAAACCCCGCCCAATACAAAACTCCGGCTCCCAAGACCGAAAATACTGTCGTCTGGCTGGCAAACCACGGCACCCAATCTTGGCTCTGAGTCTGGGACATGTATGGGACATTGGGGTTGGGAATCCAGATGGCAATAAGAGGGAACAAGTTTCCTGCTGCAAAGATGATGGCCGCAACAATACCGATGAAATGAGGAACTGGCGACTTGTTACGCCATGTACTGCCTGGCCACAGGCGGAGATAGAGCATGGCGACGCCGATTACAGAGAACCAGAAAATGTCTAGGCTATATGCGTATGCGGCTGTCAAGAGGTAGTATGCGGGGAACTTGGCGTCTCTCTCATCGCCATGGGCACTCACGGCTGCTATAATAAGGATCGAGGTTGCTGTCCAGTGCAGCAGAAGAGCTGCGGCGGGGCTCCGCGAACTGTGCAGCTGATAGCTCTCACGAGTTTGCGGTACCCGGCGGAAGCCAAAGCGGCCCGGCCGAAGCGAGAACGAGTAGGAGGAGGCGAAGAAGAGGGAGAAGGGTATCACTCCTTCTTTGGCAACCTCTTGTTTCACACGAGCAGCCGTGAACGTGAAAACGATGACGTTGCCGAGTGCCGAGAGCGCGCGGATGAATCCACCTAGGATCTTAATCTTGGTCTGATTTTCCTTTTCGCGCATGTCCAGAAAGCTCCCAATGGTATATGTGAAGAATTTGTTGCTGAGGTCCGTCCCAGCAAGCAATTCCTCTTTTGGAATGACGGCAGCCTAAGGGAGAAATTAGCGCGAAGATGTTCCTAGCGTGGGCATGCAATCTTACATAGAGAACATTGATAGTGACATGTAGACAGCAGATCAAGGAAACGCTCAGCAAAGATACGAGCGCAAAGTTTCTCCGCGGCTGCCGGATTTCGGCGAGCACCTAATAGCATCGACAACTGTGAGAGCAAGCTACAGCAGCTGGGTGAGGGGAGCATACATAGTTTGCCTGGTGGAAACCACCAAACGGAAAGATTGCAAAGATTGCAGCCTCAGCATAACTGTATATGGGCGCAGCAGGGCTGGCAAAGGCCTTGTTGGGCTCAAGATTCTCGGCAGCGACTGGCCTGTGCCGGGCAAGGCCGATGAAGCCGAAAATGACAACCACCAGGAGCATTGCGAGTTTCGCTGTGCCCAGAAAGTTGTTGAGCGTGATACCCCATTTCCTCGACATACTATGCAGCATACACGCAAATGTATTTGCTGCTAGCGCAATGCCGACGATCGCTCCTTTGTTTTTGGTGACATTGGCAGCTTCTAGGACGCCGATGCCAAAGGCAATGGAGTTGACCGCCGTGTTTCCGAAAGCGATGAACGAAATACCGAAAAGGCATGTTGCAAGAAATTTGGGGGTTTTGAAAAAGTAGTTGAGCTGTCTCTGCGTCAGTGGTGTGCGCGGTTAGGATAGCTGAACTCAGGTACCAACATATGGGAGTTCTCCTCCTGACCGAGGAACTGACTGCTTCTCCTTAGAGTCGCCTATCTGGTATCGCGGCACTGTCAAGCCAAGCTCGATGTAAACAACAACCCCTGAAAGTGCAACGCTGGCACCCAAGAGCCAGAGAAGAGCCGAGATGCCAACGCTATTGGTGCTTGAGTAAATCACAGCGCTGCTGTTGAAGACACCAGATCCTGGCGAGAAGTTCAGCCAGGTCAGCAACAGTGCACAAGATGGAAATCGAGGTACGCTCACCTATCATGCGATTGAAGATGAGGTTGCTAACATCATAAGGTCCGAGACTGGCATTTTCGAGAGGGATATCCTCTACGATGGCCGTGGGATCTCCTTCTGCCTCATTTAGGCGGGCTCTATCACGGGAAGAGACACCACGCCGCCAGCGAATTGTTTCGTTGCCCGGAGCTGGTCCGCTCTGACTCGAATAGATAGATTCCTGGGATACTGACGCCATTTCTTTTCTCAAACAGCCAGCCCATGTGACGGGAAAAGAAGTTGTGGGCGGCAACAAAACAATCCAGGCAACTGCGGCCAAGCTACTTCTTGAATGTGAAAAGGCTGCACACCAAAAGCGAAACCGCCCATTGCCTTCCCTCGTCGGCATGAGCTATTTGACCGAATTGGGCAATCGCAAGGCAACGGCCTTTGGGCTGCCTCCGACACCGAAGGGAAGGCTCCGTCACCGCACTTCCCGCTTTAGATATTCCAGCCCGTGGAAGGGAAGGCGCGTCAGCAGCTAGCGACTTTGGCGTTGCCCAGCCCGTGGCGTGCGCTAACGGCAACCCTCTCAGACGCCTCACATCCCGATCGCAAACACTCCCGTCCAATCGAATTCTGCTGTTACGTACCGTTGCTGCACCTCGTATGCCGTCCCACCCATCTCCAACTCGGTTCTGCCTTGCGCTATTGTTACCGAGCGACGCCAGTGCGACCTGTATTGAATGAAAGCAAGTCCAAAAGCCCGCCCTGCGTCAATTTTCTCAGTTTGAGCGCAGAGCTGGGCCGCTCCCCTGCCATGCGAGGGCCCTGCCAGCTGCGCAGCCTTTGGAAGACTCGGCGAGTTGCAGCACCGCATACATTACTGCCCGTCCCAGTTGAAGTTCTCCACCTGTTTTCCATGCTCACATGTGTGTCTTCGGCAAAACGATCCCTCTCGCTGTGTGTCTCGGTCGCGCTTTGGGTTGACCTGCAAGGAGGGGAAGGCTCCTCCCCTTCCTCATCCTTGCGCGCCCCTGAAGACTTTTTGTCTGAAGTATCTGGAAACTTCCTATCGGTCCTTTTGGCCATGCTTATCGCCGACGTCATTGAAGTCCTCAAAGCCTTGGCCACCCTTCGCGAAATCTGCGAAATCGGCTGGTGGCCAGACAGAGACGCTGGTAGGTCGCAGGTCCTTGAGTCTTGGGAGCAAATGTCTGATACCGCGCCCAGCCCAGCAGTACATCGAGTTCAGAAACGACATCGCAGCGCTCAAGCAACACCTAGAAACCCTCCATCAAGTAATTTGCCAGGTGGAAACACTCGTCCATGGCACCCCAAGGGAGCGACCCGCGGCTTCACTTGGGCTTCACCACCTGCTGAGAGACTTTAGCGCCGTCCTGGAGGCATGTAGTGCATTTCTGATTAGAGAACGAGGTTATGCAACATCCAACGGCGCCATCGACAACTGGAGGTGGACCGTAGAGGCCGAGGACCAGGTTATCGCATTCCGGGACAGTATTGCCTTTCTGAATATCAAAGTAGGTATTCTGCCATTTCGAGCCAGCCAATGCCACCCTGACTTAATTCTATAGTTATCCATAGCTCTCAGCGCTCTGAACATGTACGAGATTGACTTGCTTTGAACACCATGGGACTGTGCTGACAAGTCCTGCAGCTCAAACTTCGCACATCTCCACGCCCTCATTCTTGCCTGCGTCGAATGGCTCAGTCGGCATCTTCACCGAATAGAGCATACTTTGCAGGGCTCCACTCACAATCCCGTCTTGGGCCATGGACTTGAACCGCCAGAGGCCCGGCGATCAAGCGCACCGCTCATCACTATCCCGCAACAGGTCCAGGAAACCCTGATTACCATCACGGAAGCTCGGCATGGGGCCCTTGCCGATATACCCGTTGTCGAGGGTATAAATGAGGTGGTCTTTTACTTGGATCGCGCTACCAACTGGCATGCGAGACAGCGATTGGGAGAGAGCAGCCGTGGATGCAAGGTGGCCAATGCTATTCGAGCCTACTGGCTCCTCGGCCAAATCCAGCAAGCAGATGAGTACAAGCGCTCGGAACAAGACCTGTCTCCCGACCACTTTCGACAGCAGCTCACGAGCTACGGCATGACGCTATCGCACTTTGTATCACAACTGGAAGATGTATGGCATTGACTTGAAGCATGAAGTAAAGGAGTCACAAACTGACGAGACCCTAGAAAATACTTAGCGTCCATGGGAGGCTGCTTCTCAACCAAAATGAATATCCTTCTGCCTCCCGGCTTCGTGGAATTCTGGAAAGAGAGCGAGACAGCTGGATGCAATATGGAAAACTGGGCACGCAATGGAATGCTTGTCGCTCAAAAGAGGGGAGAATGCTTATGAAGCTGTAAGGTCGCTCAAGTACACTGAGAGCTGCTAACTGACGGTGATTGAGCAGTCGTCTAGGTTCTGGTAGCGAGCGCCTCCACTTCGAGGTCTACCACCGCAACGAAGACAAGGTGATGACAATCATCACTCGCGCTGCCAATAGTCCAGATCGTGACAGGTAAGCTGTAGACCGACCATGACGAGGGTCAGGGTTGTCATAGCCAGCTGTTTGTTGACAAACTGCCGTGTTCAAAAGATACCGAACCAGTTTGAGCTCACTTCATTTTGGATTGAATCCTGGTAATTCCAACTTCACCAACAGTTTATATTCCACAAATTTCAAGCAAAACCGCAGCAGCAACACCGAGCCGCCGGAAACAATCCCCTTCAATAAAGATGAAGGTGTGATACCCGCGGCCAGCTTGACTTCGCAGCTAACAAAGCGTAGATCTCTTCTCCTTTCAGGAACTCGTTACCGGGTTCAAAGTTGTCGATGACTGGTAGGGACTCCATTGGCGGCCCCTCAGGTTTCTCCTTCAAACACCAGTACTGATGTGATGCTAGGCCCGGTGTCGACGTCACTTGCCAATACTCGCGCGGAGGCAAGTGGTACAATCCCCTGGCCGGCGCCCAAGTGAACTCACTAGGAAGGGTTCAGTTGTGGAGGTCAAATCTACGCCCACCCGCCGACCCTGGCACAGGAGAGCCACCTGCCGAGGCACAAAATGCTTCCAACCCGACCCGGTCTCATATTGATTCAGGGAGCAGGTTCAGTCTGGAACAATCCAGTGTCGACGAAAGAGGCGACTCCAGGTTGGAACGGTCCCGTTCTGACGGAAGAAGCAACTCCAGTCTCGGCCAACCCAGTATCGATGAAAAAAGTGACTTCAATTTTGCGGATTCATCTTCAAATCCCTGGACGAGCCCAGCCTGGTCTGCCCAAATCTCGTCAGCGTCAATTCCAACAGTAGGAAGAGGAAGCCGAGCAGCGCTCACGCCCCCTCCGGCGAATCTTGTGCGCACCATTACTCCGGCCGACACTATTAGCACATCTGCTTCAATGCAAGCTAGACCGGCTTCTCCAAGGGAGAGCATTTTCAGTACGGCTGCCCCGGTAACCATTGTGCGGGTTGACCAAGCTGGAAACATCGGAGGCATCCTCCAGAGGCCTGACGCGCCCCGCTTAGTCTTGCTCCTCCCAGGAGTGCTCATGACGCTGAAGAGTCAGTTCGACCTTGTAATTGTTTTCGTCGTTGCTAATATTTATGTGTAGTCGACGGGAAAATCTCCATCAAAACAGACCGATGTGATTGCAAGTCAAGTGATGCTAAGCGACGGGAAAAGTGCAAGAGGGTCGTCCTTATGAGCACGGACAAGCACATTTGCTGCAGGAAAAGCACCGTGACACACTACGAAGCTGGGCCTAATATCGCCAGCGTCGGCCGTTACCAGAAGGGCGGCCTGACTGAAGTCGAAAACCTCGTGTTTGCCATGTTCGACTTTCCCACTACTCAAGGTACAGTAGACTCTGCTTTGGACGCTGTCTCGGGAGGAAGCTAACTCGAGAATCCCTTAGCTCGGGGCGATTTTGTTAAGACATTTCAGGACTTAAAGAAACTGAGTTGGATGGACAGGAGGGAGCTGAGATTGGTGTAACTATCTTGTATAATATACCAGCAGCATACGTAGCCGGTGTTGCATGTTACTTTATTGAAACTCTACCTGTTTGTCTGTCAGTGGTTGGTGGACCTGAGTTTTAGCTAGTGTTCTGCACAGCAGACGACTGAGAACGTCATTACGGTGCATGCAATGCATCACAACGTTAATGCATCGACTCATGTCAACCATGTGTCAACATGAACCGATCATGCTCATCCACTCGTATACAAACTGTCATGTAGTGCAGTGCAGTGCGACACGAACCATCACGCCTCATCTCCACTCTCGTCGGTAGGTATCGAAACCCCAACTCCGCACATGCAAACTGCATGCAACAGCAGAACGCGTTTTGCTCCACACGAAAACGTAACATTACGAGTAGTGTAGGTCCTGGCTTGATCGGAGAATTTAGTCACATGTTTTTTGTCTGGATTTTTTTGCTTTTGCTTTGCTTTGCTTTGCATTGCTTTGCATTTTGCATTTTCCATCATCTGGTGCGTGCGTGTAACTAGTGCATGTAGGCATTGAGTTCATCACTGACAATGACACTGACAATGACACTGACACTTGAACTAGTGTTCACATACGTATGTACCTATCTTGTGCAGGCAGTTGAAGTGGAAGAGGAAGTGGAAGTGGAAATGGTTGTGGTTGTGGTTCTTGTTTCGGGAGATTTGATGGGCCCCCTTTTATTTTATTTTTAAAAAAAAAATTACAGTGTAGCAGCAGTACTTTGCTGCATAGTAGTGACCATTTCCCCCGTGATTGCCTTGTGTCTGTCGGTCTGTCTGGGTCGGGCCGACGTTACATTTTTGTGTATTTTAGTGCGGGTAGGATTAATCAGATCAGATTTTATTTCTCTTCTTTTGTTGGTTTTTTTCACCGTCTCAGTACTTGAGTCAGAGTCGGACTATTTCTCGGATTTCGTTTCCTCTCTCTCCCTTGATGATGAGATACGATATCTTTCTTTTTCCGAGCTCCGACCTCGTTCTTCCAGGTTTTCAAGTTTCCAGGTTTCCCCGCGAGCCTTTTTGCCTCACCCCTGAGTTCCTTAATCCTTTCCCCTGTGCCTGTTAACGTTACTGCCTGTCTGGTCTGTGCCTGGTGGGAATCAGAAAGAAAAAAAAAAAGGTCCTGATCCTGTTCCTGTTCCCTCTGTCCCCTGTCCCTGTTCCCTCCAGTGGAGGGCCTCCACTGCTCCACTGGTCATTCCCTGTTCAGCTCCACTACTGGTGTGGGTGCCGAGCGTAACCCTTCCCGCCACACCACAACCACGCACTGCGACGCTGTGGCGGCTTAACTGTTCTGTTCTGGTTTTGGCTCCGCTCCGCCCGCACAAAAAAAATAATAGAAAAATGCGCCGTTACTCATACACTAGTGTAAAAACCCCTGTTGGGTCGCCGCTACAAGAAATTCATCCTTGTCTGTCTCTCTGTCGCAAGCAGTGCCAACCAATGTGAAAATCCACTGTAACCTCGGCCCCATTCCCCCCTCTTCCCCCCTTCTGTCGCCGCCTGTGCTGTGCCCCCTGATCCAAAGGAATGGAAATTACGATTACCCCTCCCTACCTACATTCACCTGTATCTGTATCCCGTATCCCGTATCTCGGTGCCTTGTCCAAAAAAAAAAAAACCTGTTT
>Ga0247760_1002987_pt1 | contig 11693 bp, 8 predicted proteins | sample UWRJL171409R4_FD_179936 | JGI IMG/M metagenome (GOLD analysis project Ga0247760, IMG submission 179936) | Plant litter microbial communities from Arlington Agricultural Research Station in Wisconsin, United States - UWRJ-L171-409R-4 | ecosystem: Environmental > Terrestrial > Plant litter >...
GGGGTTGCTCCCCCTCTGATCAGAGGGAGAGTAAGTGCCGTGGGTGGCATGTCGTTGAGTGTGTGGAGGCGTGAACCACATTGTGGGTGGGGGCTGTACAGGGGTTGGCCCCTGTACGAGCCAAGGCTACAGGGGGTCCGTGCCGGACCCCCAGAACTGTCATTTCTCAACACCAAAGAAGATTCCAGAGATCCGTGGCATGCCAACTAGCCCTACCGAGCCCTCTGGAATTCCAGCACTGAACGCACGCTTCCTACTGTAATTTAGTCATCTTCAGGGCCCTGCGGGCCCTTCAGGGGCGTCTCCACAGCTGTAGAAAGCTTTTGAAGAGAGTTTTTCTCGCGATAAGTTTCCCCATTCTTTCCACTCCTTTGGATAGTTTCTCTCCTCTCCTTGAGTAAATCTATAGCTTATAGAGCCTTTATTATTAGTACTCAGTTCACTGTAAACCTTTATCTCGTACCCTGAAAGAATCCTCGTATAGTATTACTGCCCCCGTATTCTTCCTCTTTTTACTTCCTTTAGCACATCGCCATCGTACCGCAAGCCTTCCGCTGCGCCCACTGCAGGACCTCCGGCTCTGCAGTAACCTGCACAGGTACTCCTTTCAGGCCTGTCAGGTCACAAGCTTTAACAAAGGTTCTAGGTTTGCCTTACGTAATTGGTTAGCTCCGTTATAGTCTGAGCTTTTCATCGACGACGATAATTACCCGACTAATAGCGACGAATTGTAACCCCTTTAAGCTAATCAAAATATATTCTAAATAGTACCCTACTAAAACTAATTTACTAGTAGTTAATGGGGGGAAAGAGCTTAAAGCCAACTGTTTGGCTTCGCTAGCTTTGGTTGCAGTAGGGTATTTTCCATATTAGGTTAGATACAGTTATTCTGTTAAGAGTGACGGTCATTTTAACCAGGTCGAGAATTCTGAGGCTCCGCTTGGCCTGCTTGGCTCGATCAGGGTGCTGCGAGTCGGATACTGTTCTTCACTGAGGATGCAGCCGCGGAAGGAAAAGTGGACGCTTTATACCAGGCCAGGGGCTTGTAATTAGAGACAAGTTTCAGCAAACCCGCGCGCCGAATAGTAGCATCTATCTGATTTCCTGTGCAGGGTCTAACGATTGGAAGGAAAATAAAACACGTCGCAAATATGCAGCCCCGTCGGTGACTAGTTATATGCTTTGGTCCTGAAGATGGAACAGCCTAACGATGCCTGACCATCGATTAATAGTTTGCATAAAGGTGTATATTAGATACAACAAATTTTCACTCTTTGATCTTCAAGAACAACACAGTTCTATCCAAACTGATTCTCACTCGACTTTGCCAATCCGACAACGGCAAACAATGGCGGAACTCGGCTTCCTCGGACCGACCATCGCGTCGCTCGTCAACACGGGGCTGATGGCGCCCATGGCAGCAGAGACACTGATGATGAACAGCAAGAAGATGACGGTAGGTCACTTCCCCAGGTCTACGAGAACGTCTTGCACTCACTGAAACTCATCAATAGCTCGACCAACAAAACGCATGTCGAGAGGCTCTCGCCAAGGCGCTCCAGGAGATGGCCCAGACGCTGACGCAGAGCTACAAGACCCGGCTCCGGTACCTGCAGTCGGCGGTGTTCCCGACGACAACAGCATCGCGAACACGCAATGGGCCGTGCAGGCGGTCAGGAACCACGACGACGCGCTCGCGTCGGAAAAGGTAGCGTTCGCGCGGGCGTGGGCCGCGGCGACGGCCATCGGCAAGGACAGAAAAAGGCACAAGGCCATGCTGGCCGCGTACGACCACAGCTTCGAGACACTGCTACCGCTGGCCCAGGACCTCGTCGCCCTCTGGGACCAGCGACAGTCCGGCGGAAGCATGCTGCGGCAGCGGCGAGGCGACGCGCCGGACTGCTGGAGGAAGAGGAACCGGCAGCTGAGCCGGCCGTGACGCAGCAGCAGGAGCAGCAGGAGCAGGAGCAACAACTCCCTGCCCAGGTCTCGACTGGCTACCAGGAACAAGGGGGAAGCAGACCTTGGTGGTCTCGGTGCACGTCTGCCAGCGTGTTTCAAGACTGAGATGCCAGTGTGGTGTTTGTTTCTTGTTTTCCCGACTGGGAGTTCCTGCAATTCGCTCTCGTGTAGAGACTCGGACACTTGTACAGTCCATCCTGCACTTGTGCCGATTCGCTATCATGTTGTCTGAGCACTGCTCCAGCCATGTTATCAGTTGAATATTAGCTATTCTCGAATGAGGTTTTTTTTTATAACGAGGGTGCAACTAACCCCTTTGGATCCTTTTTTCTATGAGAGATTATAATCTCTAGTTTGGACCGTGAACTTATCCCGGGTGCCGGTCTACGCCTCTTGTCTCAGCCTTCCGAGGTATCGTAGGCTCGGGATCCGAGCCGCTCTCCTCTGGATTATTTGTCGTGCTACGACATTTCGACGCCGTCACTGCGGTCTAACATCCCCCTTTCCTCCAGCAAACTCCACAGATGTCTTAGTCAGTACCACATCAGCTCGAGCCTCTTCTCACAAAAACGGCTGCATGAGCATCCTCACCAACACATCCTTTTTCCATACTGCTTAACCGCACTATCCTCTCCCTTCCGTACCTCGGGCGCACCTAGTTCAAGGAAATACCTCAAAGTAAGCTTGGTGATATTAAACAGGATGTAATTTTGTTGTAAAAAAGAGCTTATTCATATATAAAGAGGAAATTTATTTCAGCTGTAGCCCAAGGCTATTTCCACTGTGGCACATGGTGGCCGGTTGTTCCGCGGCTCTGCGGGAGTGAGGTATCTTCCAGGCTGTCTTTCGATCTTTCTTGTACACCGCGTTTAAAATGTATAAGGTGTGAAGATATATTCCTAAATGGCTTCAAGCCTAATCCGAAACCCCCCCTATGGATCTCTTCTCAGAGCGTTAGCATCCTCCCTCTGATAGGTCCTATTGAATTAGCCACAACGCCAGGGCGTTGTGGCTGATCCCCTGGCTGCGGCTCGGGTCCACCTCAGGGGGTGGCATGTGCGCCGGAACAGAGATTTCCAGAGTGATTGGGCAGAGCTAGAGAGCTCCAGAGATAGAATACAATATAGTGGATTTAAGCCGATTGACGAAGAAGTAACTAATCCAACAGGTCCGATTATAGGAAAACGGCCTGTTTAACCGTGGAAATAACCCTGACTTATAGTAGGAATGGGCTAAAGATATCGGATAAAGATTTACTAGTTAGTTAAGGGGTCCTTATAAAGGAATACATATGTTACGAGCTCTAATCAACTTCCTATAATAAGACTCCTTAATTTAAAAGGCAGTTTATTACTATATTCGTAAGCTTACATAGTAGCAACATTAGTGACCAACATTCAGGAGCAGGTAGCGACTCCCTTTTCTTGACTTTCTCCTTTGGCAATCCCGAGTGCTGATCCATGCCGCACTATCTGGTTATCATTGGTGTCAGATAAAATAGAAACTTACCACTGGATAGAAGTAATGAACGTTTCGCGCTTTTTGGCGCAGTAGTAGTTTGTGGCAATTGCTGTGAAAAAGTGTTTGCAATGATGGCTTGTTTGTTCTAGAAAAATAGAAAATTCAACCTAGGCACAACGGTATCAGAGGCAGTGTTAAAATGGCAGGTATTTTCCTCATATTTTTTTTTTATTTTTTTTTTTAAAGAGAATGAAAGCGTGGCTTGGTGTTGGAGGCAGTGGTGGTGGTAGTGGTGGTGAGACGAGGGCCCAAAACTAGGTCCTTATAACTCCACGGTCATTTTAGGCTGTGGCAACTATAGCCGAAGCAGCCCAGAACAGTGATCCCCTCGCTCAGTCTGGCTCAGTTTGTCTCAGCCTAAGGCGGTAACTGCTCAGTTCGGAAGAAGGAAGGGAAATTCGTGGTTCTCGATTTTAGGGTGGTGAACTTGTTGTTTCACTACCCTAAAATCGGGAACCACCCATACTCATAGTCACGTGACTCTTCATCCCTCCAGCAAACATTGACCCATGAAACGTGCGCGAGTTGACTACTCTAACAAGATTAGGTGGCGTACAAGCGAAAAAACGATAGTAAATTGTTAGCAGCCTTGTCAATTTCTTATCGCATGTTCTTGCACACACCACCCAGTTTTGTTAGAGTGGTCAAGTCGCTTGTCTGGCGAACTCGCTTGTCACGCACGTTATCTCCCACAAGCAGATTGTGTATCCCCATGGAAGCCCTCGCCGCTATTAGTCTCGTGGCGGCCATCGCGCAATTCGTCGATTATTCACACCGGTTGTTGTCCAACACAGCCGAGATTGTTCGGTCCGTTGACGGCGCGACAGCTGAGGCCTTGAAGACGGAGAACATCTTTGGCCATGTCCAACGACTCAGCGAAGCCCTCGCGGCTCCAAGCGCCCCGAGTGCCTCCGGAGCTGTCATCCCTGAGCCTGAGGCCACGGCGCTGAGAGACCTCGCAGCGCTCTGCCGAAACGAGTGCACGGCGCTGCTCGACGCAGTCGGTTCTACCAAGGCGACGACGGGCAACGGGCATTCCCATTACGGCAGCTTTAAGGCAGCCTTGAAAGTCGCCCTGGGCGCAAAGAAATTGAGCACCATGCAGGCGACCATCGGAACGGCGCAGACGGCAATATCGCTGCAGGTTCAAAAGATCATCGGGTAAGGAAAGCCATCTAGAAAGTAGAGGCCTGGCAGCTACTCGTTTAAACGGGGGGGGGGTTCTGACTGATCGAACTTTTTGCTCCTAGTCGGCAAATCGAAGCCATCCAAACCCAGCTGGACAAGTCATCCCGAGAAAACAGTCTGGCCAGCCTCCAGCAAGGCCAACGAATCGACCAGCTACGAGAGGGCGTTGCCCAACTCCAGATGAACAGTCACCGCCAAAGTACCGCAGTCGCCGCCCAAGTGGGGGACCTGGCTGCGCGCATGACCCGTCTCACGATACAGAGTATGGAGGCGGCGAAGGAAGTTGCTTTTTTGTCCAGCCTGGCGGACCGAGACATAAAATCACGCCAGGCCATGGTCGAGGACGCCGGTGGCGGGACGCTTGACTGGGTCTGGAATTCTGGCCTGTCGTCCTGGTTGGAATCTGGGAGTGGGATATTTTGGATTGAGGGTAAACCGGGGTCGGGAAAGTCAACACTGATGAAGTACATTGTTGGTCGAAACGAAGTGGTTGATATTCTCTCCAAGTGGGCGGCGCCACGGACTGCAGTTGTGGCAAGTCACTTCTTCTGGTACGTTTTATTTCCTTGTTTTGGTGACGGGTAACCTTCGTTTCGCTTGCCCCGGGCACTTTTACAGCTGAGTGATGCTTGTTCGGAAACTGCCCATTACAAAGGCTGAGGAATCATGTACACTAGGTCTTCAGGGACGGATTTGCAAAGGTCCCAGCAGGGCTTGCTGCAGAGCCTGTTGTTTGACATTCTGCGCAAATGTCCTTCGTCGATACCGCGCGCGTGTCCGGGGCGGTGGGAGTCGAATCGACCAGGTGCCTTGGAAGCAAGCTGGACCGTCCGGGAGCTTGTTGGCGCCATCAGAGCCATAGCTGGTGCTCCCGAGCTCCCCACTTGCTTGTGTATTTTCATCGATGGCCTGGACGAGTATTCAGGTGATCACCTGGATCTCTGCCAACTACTTTCCGAGCTCTCTCAGGCGTCATCACACCTCAAACTTTGCGTCTCCAGCCGGCCGTGGAATGTCTTCCGCAACGCCTTCGGGGATGGCACAAGGAAGACGCTCAAAATCGATGACTTCACCAGAGAAGATATTCGCCGCTTCGCCCGGAGCCGTCTGGAAGGACATCCCAGATGGAAGCATTGCTCGCTGAGCGACTCCGATAGGAATACTATCATCTACGCAATCTCTACTCGGGCAGAAGGGGTATTCCTTTGGGTGTTTTTAGTGACGCGGTCTTTGCGTGAGGGGTTGACCGACGACGACTCGATGGATGGTCTGATGAAACGGCTGGATAGCCTCCCGAAGGACCTTGAACGTCTCTTTAAAGGCATTCTTGACGGCGTTGACCCACTGCAGCATGAGAAAATGGCAGCCATGCTACAGACCACCATTCAGGAGAGATACCCGCGCCTCGAGCTGTACTATCACCAAGAGCTCGAGCTCGAGCGGCCTGGCTACTCCCTCGCACTATCTTGCAGGCCGATTACGGAATCGGACCGTGTCAGAATCACCGAGAAGACGAAGCGGTGGATCAATGCTAGATCTGGCGGCTTGTTACATGTCGCGTCAGGCTCAGGCTTCGGAGACACAGTATCGTTCATCCATCGCACAGTCCGCGAATTTCTCGATGGCAAGGAGATGACCGAGTATCTGCATTCCAAACTCAGCCAAAGGGCCGCTGACCCATACCTCCGTATCGCCAAAGCCCACAGCGCTGTTGTCAAAACGGGAAAACACCTCGAGTCCTGCCATGCCATGTTTCTGATGGTGCGGCGCCTCGACTCTCGGGAAAACGCAGTCAGAGGCCTGCTCCATGCCCTAGAGCCTACCCTCAGGGCTACGGCTCTGGTCGCGCCAATGAATCTCGACTCGGTCGTCGAGCTGATAGATGACCTGGAAGACTCGCTTGTCAAAGCTTACGCGCGACCTTTCGAGCCACGCCGGCCAACCGATCCTGATGTTCGGACGAAATTTCGCGAGATGGTTCTCCAGACAGACAACGCGGACTACCTAGCCCGAAAGCTAGCCGATGGATACGAGTACCAACTTGGGCCCGGAGTGCCGCTACTTTGCAAGGTGCTGCCAACGGTGCCGTTCCAGCCGTACGCTCGCCGCGTGCAGCGAGTGCTGTTGGAGCACGGCCACGATCCAAACTCGACGACGTATGATACTGACTCCTTGTCCGGATGGGCGCTGGTAGTTCGAATGCTTTGGGAGCAGGACCTACAGGATCGACGGGAGACTTTGAGGAGTGGGGTTCTGTCGGCTTATCTCGACCACGGCGCGGACCCGAACGCCAATACCATGTGTTGGAGCGAGAGGACGGGCACGGGTGAGATGGTGTTTGAGACGGAGAATATTCACAACGTCATTGAAGGGGAGGGAGAAGACGGCAGGATATGGACCACAGCCTGGTTTGGGGGGAGAACCCGCTGTGGAAAAGGAGAGAGATGCCATTTGTCAGCGTTTGCTTATTTTCTACTGCTGCATTTCGGGCAGCCTGTGATGGACAGTGAAACAGAAGACCGGTACATTACCCTGCTTAGAGAGTTTCTCGCTGCCGGCGCCGACTTTGAGGATCGGATCCTCTTGAGCTATGGGTTTTGGGGTGACCAGGAAAGTCAATGGCATCCTTTGGGCGTCATCAGCGGCGGGGTCTCGACGACGACAATAGCTAAGGCTTTTTGCCACGGCCTAAGAGAGTTGCCCGTCCGCAGGATTGCCGGGGTTCGGGGCCAGAATGCGCTCAGACGGCAGCTGTTTCGGATCACAAGGGAGATTCTAGTAGCTGGCACGAGACGCAGTTGGGATCTTTCGGAATTGCTGGGTGTGGTGCCGTCGTTTTTTTCTCAAGAGCAGACAGCGTCGTTGTTGGGAGCATCAAAAGGACCTTTCTGATTGGGTAGACCAGAGATTATGGCCTCTTCTTTTGCTTGTTCTACGAAGTTGGGGGTTGTGACTACTACCCCTCTCTTTTCTCTCTTCTTGCCGTTTTTTGGCCTCTATCCATCATTTCCTCCGCCGGCCCATATATCGCAGCCATACGCAATACCTAGGTACCTACCTACGCGAAAAGTCGCATCCTGGATACTTACTATAAGCAGGCTTGGACAAAGTCAATTTGGGATATATGCTTAACGATGGTAGGGACTGGGGAGTGCCCGTAGCTACGATAGAATAGACGAGAAGTTTACCAAGCAATCTGCTTAGAGCTTTTGTTTGCGCCAATGGGTGCCCAAATTCTGGCAAGCCAAATGATATGGTCCAAATTGTGGCTCGCGTGGGATAAAACTGGTGCGTCGTGTAAGATAGTATATATTATCCTAGTTTAATCCTTAATGAGAACACATACCAGTATATGCCCTGGGATGGTGCAAAATACCCCAGCTCGAAATTTTGGATGGTATATGATATACCAGTACCGGTGGGATTGTCACACGGTATAACAGTACATGATGGGATGTCTTGGAATATACCAGTACCATACCCTGGCTAGTGGCGATGATGGAATCGCAGCAGAGCGTGAGATACCGTAACCTCGCGCACCCTTTGTGCGGTTACCAGTACTGATTCTGGATTTGGCTTTGAGTTTCAGTGTTGTGTGCGACGAATCTGGGCACACGAAATTGCCTTCTTCGTATCGCCCCCCTGCCTGACGTTGCTTACCCCGGCTCAGGATTGGCTCAGGATTGGGTTCAGGGTTGCTCACCCTAAGAACTGTCAGAAGAAAAAGGGTTTTGACATGTTGTCCAAAAGAAGGGGTTCGATTTGGGCACACACAAAACCGGGCAAGGCCTAAATTTGGGACTACTGTTGAGAAACTGCTAAGGCGCGATATCTCCCTAATGCAGCCGAGTCGAAAAAATATTCGGCCTGGGGTCTTGCATCGATGATGGTATATCCCTTGGTGGTAGATGGCCTGGAAGTTGATGTTTTGGGCCACTGGGCGCACAGCTCGGGGTTGGGGGGAATGGTTGGCATATTGCCCGGGGCTGGTTTCCGTTTTTGGCGACTGATTCTAGTGCCATGATGTGGTTTGACGGGCGAGACCCGGTTGTGACCGAAACAAGAAAGCAGGTAAAAGGAAACTCCAAAGACTCTTCTCCAGAAAACCACCATATAACACAGCGTTGTCACCATGTCAACATGCCTTTAGAATTCTAACATGATGGTCAAATTTGAACAGTATGATGAAAGGGGGGTCCCTCCTGCTATGTAACTCTACCTACTTGGCCAATCATTGATGATAGCAATTTGTTGATAAGTTTTAACAAAAATGGTAGTAGAGAACTGTATTTATCCTAACTGATTATAAGATAGAGAGGGTGGGGTTTTTGATCAAGCCAGGCTTCTTGTCTGTGTTGGGGGCTGCTTGGTTTTCCACTCCAGGCGTTTATTAGGTCTTGCAGGCAGGCCGTTGTCAACCTGTCCCTCTGTTCTGCGATTAGCGACCACACCTCCGTTGCCTGGTCTCACAGGCAATTCCTGGTGCCTGAGCTGATTCGCATTCTTTGCCCTCCACCAGGCGATGAAGCCTGCGAGTCCCACTACCAAAACGCACAGAATTACCCCAAGAGCAATTGCGGCTTGTGCTGCTGGGCTGAGACTGTCTGGAGCAGCCTGAAGTGTCGGCAATGGCCCAGACACGGACGGCACGCTCGTCGGGTCTCCTCCCTTGCCAGCAGTTGATCTCGCATCACCAGTTGGTTCCGTCACTGTAACCCTTCCTCCAGCCGCGCTCAAGGTCGTTCGACTTCTCTCACCCACAGTTGTGGAGGCAATGAAATAGCCCAGGCTGTTGCAGTACCCATTGTACAGACTCGACGCTGATGTGAGGTCAATCTTGTAGTCACCGACCACGCATCGGCTCTTGACGCATGCGGAAAGGAACGAATTCGCTGTTGGCATGTAGTCCGGGCGGCAGTAACAGCTGTTCCGGGCGCCGTACGGCTTGCCCTTGCAGTTGTAGTCGCAGCCTATCGCGTGGGCGATGTTGTCGCCCCATTCACCCAGTCCGCATCCCGGCGCGCCGTTCTCGGCGATACAGCCCCTCGCACACGGGATGAGGTTGCCGAAGCCGTCGAGGCTCGTCAGCGTTTGGATCGACGCTGCTTCGTCACCATAGGAGCGGTCGAGCAAGGCGAGCCAGGTGGCAGCAAGGATGGCTTTCATCGTGCCGCAGAGTGCCAGCTAGGTTGCCGTGATGTGCAGGGGTGATGCAAAAGCCGGCGAGTGGGGAGTCCGAGTTCGCCCCAAGCTGAAGTGGGAGGTCAGTCAACAAACCCATCCACCTCAATTCGCGTTTGGTTGGGAAGCTCTGCCTCACTAATAAGTCCCTCCCGCCCGGGCGAAGCGCCGTGCAAATTATCGCATGCAAAGAAACAATAGCGCAAATTGCGCTTTGTCGCGTTGAAGGTGTGTGGCCGTCTGCCAGGGATCGGAGTGGAAATATACAAGGTGGAAGGTGTCAGCACTAGCACCTTCCTGTCTGCCCTATTGCAGTATCTGCCAAAACAGAAACATCAGTGAACTGAGCGTGAGGCAGACCTGCCAATTACATCCTCCACTCAACCATGTGGCTTGGGGCTGAGGGGCCAGGACCGCGGAGATGCGTTAGAGGTGGCGTGGGGACGCATTTAAAACGCCTATCAGCCCGGACATTATGGTCGAATAGCACGAGTTGGGGCCTCGGAAGCAAGAAAAGACGCCCTTATGGGATCTATAGATTGCTTGAAAGGGTCCGTGACGGCTCCCAAGTTATGAGGGGGGTGATCGCACCTATTTAGGGGCAAATGTTTGCGGCCTGTGTATCACAATACTCTTACTGTTCAGAAAGTGCCCTATTCTCGATATTCGTGCTGAGGCCCACAGGGAATAAAGTCAGGGCCGCGGGGACGTGACTGCGGCTGAAGCAAACCGCCATGTGGCTGCACTAGGTTGGTGGTGTTTCATGGGGGGACATTTCCACCACTACCGATAAATGGTGACGGTGAGATCTCTCACCGACCTCTCTGTCTGCAGCCACGCTGGCGCGTGTTTGGCCCACAGCCCGAACTCGCCCCAAAGAGCGACAGTTGGATTTGACGTGTTTTAAACTCAAACATATCACCCATCCACTAGAGTCTAACACCAACTCCGATATCACACGGCCCCTCGACGAGTCCCTACTACGTAACGGTTGATCTCTAGCGCCCATCCTTCTTCGATATGCACATCCAAATCATGTTCACCATCTCCCATGGCCAAAGATAATCCGCCATCTATTGGGTGTGTTCGGCCAGGAACTCGTCCTCAGCACCGGTATTCTTTCTCCCCAAGACTGCATTCCTGGCTGGGTATCTTCCAAAACGGACCATCAGATCCACGTGCATCTTGGCAGCCGCAATGCCCTTGTCAACCCAGTCGTGCTCCTCCGCGTTCGTGCACCTCGGCTTTAGGGTGTCGCACAAGGCGCGGGCAGCGACGATGGAGATCAGGTTCTCCTGAGCCAAAAGTGCTATGTACAAGGCCGATGCCTGCATGACCGTGACCTGCTTGTCAAAGTCCCGGGCGATGGCCCTCGTGGCAATTTCTGCCGCCTTTGCATCGCCACTAAAGGCGTCCACCGAACCGCGGAAGATATTTCGCATGAGCTGGTTCAACAGAACGACCAGCCCAAGGCTGCCCTCTGGCGTGGCCGCCCAATCGTCCAGCTCATTGTCGCGGGCCTTCAGGACAAGATCGCCGAACTGAGACCTGCACTGGTCATCGAAGCCCTCGGGGGCGCGCATCCAGTCCATCGGGTTGCGGTCGAACCAAAAGGTCAGGATTCGCTGGACGTCGGGGTTCATGATCGGCGCGACGGAGGCCACGGGGCTAGCGGCCGAGGTCTGATGGTAGTGTTGGTATCTTAGGGCTAGAGCTTGCGGGCTCTGTATAATGGACTCGCTTGAGCACCAGGTAACTGGACACTTGGCGAGCAGATGTTTGTTGGAGTGTGAAAATTTTTGCTTGCAAAGGTCTTCTTATTGGACCTCCGGCCTTATGAT
>Ga0247760_1002988_pt1 | contig 11691 bp, 12 predicted proteins | sample UWRJL171409R4_FD_179936 | JGI IMG/M metagenome (GOLD analysis project Ga0247760, IMG submission 179936) | Plant litter microbial communities from Arlington Agricultural Research Station in Wisconsin, United States - UWRJ-L171-409R-4 | ecosystem: Environmental > Terrestrial > Plant litter >...
ATACCGCCAACGCCTACTCCAACGGCGCCTCGGAAATCATTGTCGGCAAAGCCATCAAGCAATATGACATTCCGCGCCACAAGGTGGTCATCATGACCAAGTGCAACTTTGCCGTCGGCGAGACACCCGACCTGCGCGCCGCGTTTTTCCGCTCCCATATTGCCCAGTCCAAAGACTACGTCAACAACTTTGGCCTGTCCCGCACCGCCATCTTCAACCAGGTTGAGGCTTCTCTCAAAAGGCTGGATACACCGTATATCGACGTGCTGCAAATCCACCGCTGGGATCCCGATACCCCTCCGGAGGAAACCATGCGTGCCCTGCATGACCTTGTGCTCTCAGGAAAAGTCCGCTATCTCGGAGCCAGCAGCATGTGGGCGACGCAGTTTGCCCGATTGCAGTTCATCGCCGAGAAGAACGGGTGGACCAAATTCGTGAGCATGCAGAATCATTATAACCTGCTTTACCGCGAGGAGGAGCGGGAAATGAATCGGTTTTGTAAGGATACCGGGGTGGCGCTGATTCCCTGGGCGCCGCTTTGTCGAGGGCATTTGGCGAGAAGGCCGGAGGTGTTTGGAGAGACGAAGCGGAGTGCGCAGGAGAAGCAATCGCAAAAGGGATCGCATGGGACGGTGGAGCCGGATTTGTCGATTATTGGAAGGGTGGTGGAGATTGCGGATAAGAGAGGGTGGCCGGTATGTTTTTTTCTTTTTCTTTTTATTCACTACGTTTCATTCTCTCATTTCTATCTCTGTGTGTGGAAGAGAGAGAGAGGAACTGACAGTGATACCTTTACTAGATCTCCCACGTTGCGCTCGCGTGGATCAACCAGCGTGTCACCAGTCCGATTATCGGCTTTAGCAGCGTGCAGAGGATGGAGGAGGCGGTTGGGGTGAGAGGCAAGGTTCTGACCGCGGAAGAGGAAAAGTACCTCGAGGAGCTGTACGAGCCGAAGCCGATTCAGGGGCATTCCTAAAGGGATTTGTCTAGGCAGTAAGCAATAGGCTAGGGAGTAACAAGGTGTCTTACTCTGAAGATAGAAGTTCCTACGGGATGTGAGTGAGGTGATATGATCAAGGGTTACCAAGGCAATATACTTGCTTGACTAGGCACTAAGTAAAGAACTTATGGTTTAGTCCAGTCCCTGAAAGATTGTTTGTGTGGTATGTTGACACTATGTTGCAGTCATATGGTGTGTGCCACTCTCTTACCCCTGGGATTAGTGCAACACATAGGGTCATTTTTCTTTTCTTCTACGTCTAACGCAGAACAGGAAACCTCAGGCTGTATCCTCTAGTTGCAAATCACTCTACTGGGGGGAATGAATTTTTTTTTCGTGGTTTTTTTTTTTAACACTTGATAGCGATACATAGATTTTTATTGTCTTATACAACTGGGATACATGGTAGTAGAAACCCAATCAATGACTTTTTAATACAGCAAGTTTTACTTCACGCGGCTCTTTAGCTGTTTGTTATTGCCATGAAATATTCAGTGTTAAACACTGAAGAAATCTCGTCCCAACGTTGAACCTTTCTGGGGCTGGACTGTATTTAAGTAGGTAGGTGGGTATATAGGCAGTTAGTTAGCTGCGTGACACTTTTCTTGAAGAGAGGATCTTTATGTCGCAAAGAATATGACTTTCAGTGATCAGATCCAGTTGGTCCCTTGTTGGTCATTTTGATCCTGACATTTATCACATAACTCCCCTTGACTCCCCCTCTGTAAAACAGCCTTACGTTGCAGTTTGAATTTAAGCTTATGTGTGTATATGTGTGTGTGCGTGTATGTGATTGTGATTTTTGGCATAGCCCGGGGACAGCAAAGGTACACTCCATCTTTTTGCTTGTCGACATAAAACTATCATGAAATTTAAAAAAGATCTTACAAGGTCCTGCAGAGGAAGTAAGTAGGTACGGATTTTTTTTTTTAAAAAAAAAAAAACTACTGATCCATCCCCACATAAGTCCAAACATACGGCGCCCCCTCCGCCGCCGCTGGGGCTTGCCGTCCCGAAACCACCACCCGAACCGGCTCCGTCCCGGGAATCAAATCCAACCCGTTATTATCTAGTTGAATCCCCTGCCTCTCGGCAATACAGAATCCTTTAACAGGTTTCGTTGCGGAAATCTCCAGCACTTTTTCACCTCCCTCTCCGTCTCCCCTTAATTGGATGTGTATACCGCGGTCTCCGGAAAAGTCTACATATTTGGCGGGGTCGGGCCACGATACGTCCGAGGCGCGGGGGCGGTCATCTTTGGAAATATATAGCTCGGCGAGAATGGCGACGTCTTCTTCCAGTATCTTCTTCTGGTTCTGGTTCTGGTTCGGGTCGGGGGACGAGTCATGAAAGGTGTGGTTGTTTTTGCTGTTGCTGGATGATGATGGTGGCGGGGAAGAGGGGAAATGGAGACGGTATCCCGAAAGCACCTCGGTAGTTCCATTAGGGAGAATTTCCACGGCCCGTTCCAACGGCAGAATCACATCCTCGCCCGTAGCAATAGAGACAAAGCGGATAACTACCCGCCCCTCCTGCGGGAGTAGGTCGGAGCTGGCTACCCATACGTCACAGACGACGTTGGTACGTGATCGCCGCGGGTCGACATGGCCGGTGTCGCGGCGCCACAGGTCATCGGCCGGCCGGGTCGTCCAGTCATGCACTTTGCGGGTAACGGCAATGGTATGTTTGGCCAGGGCACGCCGGACGGCGTAGTAGGAGAGCTTGGGGAGCCCGTGGTAGTCAACCATGGACCAGGATATGGTGGGCCAACAGTCATTAAACTGCCAGGCGAGAACACCGCCGCAACGCCGGGAACTGCTACTGCTGTTCCCCCATTGGCGACGCCAGGATTTGTAGGCCCAGGATAGGGCGTCGGCTTGCATCACCTGGGTGAGATGGACAAAGCTGTCGAGGCTAGCGGGGATGCGGAAGTTCTCGCCAAGGTAGGTGAGGAGGCGGCGTGTGTGGCCAACGGCCTTATTGTGGAAGTCGAGAGCAGCACTGCCCGGGTAGCGCTGGCTGTGGTCAGTGACAAAACGGTGGATGGTGTCCATGTGGGGATAAGCCGCCATGCCGAATTCACTAACAAAACGACCGCCCAGGTCCGGCAGGTGTTGGTAGAGACGCATGTCGCCGTGCCAGACGTTCCACTGGTGAATGTCGCCGACGGTTGAGTCGACCTTGAGGGTGGTGCTAGTTCCGTTACCCCAGGGGCTGCTTGGATGGTAGGGCGTGCCGGGGCATTCCTCGGCCACAACGTTGGGGAGGAGATGTTCGTAAATGTAGCGAGCGGGAAAGTTTGTCTTCAACCAGGATTCGGGATTCTTGTCGCCCGCGAAGTCATACTCGAGGTTGTAGCGTTCCACAAGCTGGTAATCCTCGTTGTTGCCGCACCAGAGCACCACGCAGGGGTGTTTGCGGATCCGGCGCGTGTTTTGCTCCGCTTCCAGCTTGACTGACTTGAGAAAGTCCGGGTAGGTTGGGTACGAGGCGCACGCAAACATAAAGTCTTGCCAGACCATGATGCCGTGCTCGTCGCACGCAGCGTAAAAGTTTTCATCCTCGTAGATGCCCCCGCCCCAGACCCGGAGCATGTTTTGGTTCCCCTTACGCGCCAGGCCGATCATGTCCCAGTACTGGTCCGAGTTGACTCGGGGCGTAAAGCTGTCAGCCGGGATCCAGCATGAGCCCGCGCAAAACACGTCCACGCCGTTGACCCGGAAGTAAAATGACTGGCCGGAATCATCCCGGTCTTGGACCAGCTCCACCTTGCGAAACCCAGTCCGGTGGAATTTCTCATCTAGAACCGTCACCCCATCGACCTCGAGAGCCCTGACGCGGAAGTCGTAAAGATTCTGCTGTCCCATGCTCACTGGCCACCACAGCTTGACCTGAGACAGCGTGAGCTTCTCCGACCGGAGTTTCCAAACCGGCCCGGGGCCATCCGATGTCATGTCGAAGCTTTCCATGATTTGACCGTCGCTGCGAAGAAGAACCACGTCGACGTGCACCTGGGAGGTTTCTCCCGTTCCAATAATGGCCAGTTCCATATGGGCTGTCACTGTAGGCGGGTTCGTGGACAGGTCGACATCATAATCAATCCGGATCTCGTCTATTCTTTGTTGGAAAGTCTCGAACCGAACCGGCCTCCACGGGCCGCAAGTCACCAAGATAGGACCCCAATCCCAACCCCAGTGATATTGTGCCTTGCGGACCGGGCCTCGGCTGACCTCGGTCTGGTGTACAATGAAGTCGTGTTCAGGGTGTTGCCTGATGAGCTCGAGACCTCGCTCCCGAGCTGGCGTAAACACGATTTCAAGGTCGTTCATCATCACCATCTCACCATTACCGTCGTCGTCGTCGTTGTCGTCACCACGTCGGAGGAGATGCGCCACCTCGACGCGATGCTTGATAAACATATTGTCCGAGGTCAAAATGACCTCGCCGTTCAGAGTCACTGTCGCAAACGTGTCGAGTCCTTCAAAGACCAAGCTGGCGGCCAGCACCTCGGGCGGCGTAGCAAACCGGTTACGATAATGCCAGGTCCGCTCTGCCACCCACGCGACATCGAGCTCGTTGAGATCGACAAAGGGGTCGGGGATGAGATGGTGCCGCATCAGCTCCGTGTGGACGTTGCTCGGTACTTGAGCTGGGCGCCAAACATTCTGTGATGAATCTCGGAATTCCCATCCCTCGGAAAGGAGGTTAGGAGTATGCGGTGCCATGACGGTGTTTAGCAAGCCCAGTAGGATGATGAAGGGGGAAAAAACTAGCCTTTTTCGATTGATTGACCGATCGATGGGCCGGGCCGAAATGCGGGGGTAGGGTTTCGATTTCGATTTACTAAGCATGCAGACTAAAGGGCGGTTGGTTGGCAGAACAGAACAGAACAAGCCAATCTCATCAGTTCTAAGGATATCTAAACTAAGGTAGGTAGGCAGGTGGGTATATCGATATAAGGTAACATAAGAGGCTAGAGGTAAGAAGAAATTTCATGATTCAACAAGACCGTAAATTCGCTCGCTGTTGAAAGTCACAGACGCTTTCAATGAGAACGTGAAGCCTGCCCGACAAAGACCATAGCAATATGCAATGCAGCAGCTGTGGGTCAATAGAAGCGTAGAGTTGAGGTCCGTTCCGCGCAGAACTGAGTGAGTGAGGCTAGGAGGGAAGCATTCGGCAGTTTGAAATGACCGTCAGATCCCATGACTGGAATGGGGGAGGTGCTATATGGCTGGACAGACGCTTGCAGGTTCTTTTTGGGCGGTATGAGATGCGCGGGAGAAACATGAATGGCAAACCCTCTCAGGTAGAAGACATGACTTTTGCTGACGACTCCAGGGCTGCAGGGTCCGAGTCCCCCGGGGTATTGGGCAGGAACATGAATTCTGTGACCCAGGTGTTTCGGCGGGTGTGATGGATGGCTTTGTGGTGGTAACGCTCCCGTTCAAGCCGTGCTGCGAATTTCGTGGCAAATGAGGTTTGGGTTTCGGCCGTAGTCTCAAGTTGCAAGTTTGGCTGCCGATGTCATGGTTGGATTCCGCGGTACAATCCGGACAGAGAGTGTTGGCAGGGCCTGGCCGTTGATCCATGGCCTTGCTTCACAAGCAAAGTTCAGGCCAAAGGTGAATTTCGCCAACCCTGTTCCGTCGAGCGACCCGAAGCTTTTGAACGGCAGCCTACCAACATAGGCATTGAAGTTGTAGATGCCACATGGACAGTCGTTCGTAATATCCCGAGCCGAAGCGCTGCGGAAACCACACTCCCGCCGCTGGTAAGCTCAAAAACTTGTCGTCCCACGCCCATCGGAATCTTGTACGCAAAGGCACCAGCCGGGGGCTTCGTAAGTAACCGGTCCATTGCTGCCAGAGGTCACAGCGATAGACCCTGCTTGCTTGCTTCAAGAGAGAAACGACAAACACAAAGTCTTTGACAGTGTCATGGCCGTGGGGCTGTCCCATGTAGTATCACCGGTTGCGTTGTTTGCCTGAACCATGGTTCATATCGGTGCTGTCACAGTTGAGGCTTTTGGGAGTTGGCCGATACCAGTAGACAATCTGATCCTCTTCAATAAGGTCGTTGACGCTCCTGGCACCTGCGTGGTAGGCGGCGATGTATGGTTTGGAGCCCAGCCAATGCGAATACCAAGCATCCCCATCCTCGACAATCATCCGCGATGCGTGGCAAGGGGCCCTGTTCATGCCGTTGCTTGACTAGGCTAGCTAGATGGCTGCGGTATCGACACCGTCATGGTCTTTCGTCATGGCTGGATGGAAATTGGGAGCCCAGAAGATATCAATTCCAGCCGCGGCTTTCATGGCCTGGCAATCGAGCCCGTCTCCCATGTACGACGTGGCAAACACCCGGTTACCAACTCGCAGCTGTGCTGGCCTCGAAGCAAACATGGCAATCAGCTGGCCGACTCTGGATGCATCATCGGTTGAGAACCACGCAAAGTCGACAGAGATGAACACCTTCATGCTGTTTGTTGTCTGCAGCTGACTGATATGCGAGTTCGAGCTGCGGTTCTCCGTAATTTTCCGTGCCAAGATTGAGGGAGAAGGCGTCAATGCCCATCTGCTTTGCCCGGCGCATGTCGTCATCGTAATCTGCTGCTATTTGTCGGTGTCCTACAAATTCCGAGCTTCCGGTCCTACTAGGTGAATTACCTACCTTACGCATACCTACAATCTGTGCCCAACCTTGAAGACTGGCCTCAATCGCACACCCGCAGATCAAAGCCTCGCAACATAATTCACGATGGCAGACGCTCTGCTTAAGCTCGTTGGTTCTCGTCCAAAGAAGATAATCATATACTGCGATGGCACATGGCAGTCTTCAGTTTCCGGCGGGCACAGTCTACCGTCCAACATCACCAGAATAGCCAGGACCATCGCAAAGGCCGGTACTAAAGGGCGGTACCGTCTGGCAGCAGATCGTCTTTTACGACGTAGGTGTAGGTACTAGCTCGTTATCCTGGTTTAAATCCAACCGCTAAGGTACTAGTAGTAATAGCTTGGTAACTAACGTAATTAAAGGTTATAACTTCGTAGTTAATAATTACTCGCCTGGTGATAAAATTTACTACTTTGGTTTCTCCCGCGGCGCATTTACCACACGGGCCATTACCAGTATAATCACCGATTTTAGCGTTATTTAACCTTATTACATAAACCACTTTACATTTTTATTCGCAGCGTATAAAACTAATAATAATAAGTATACGTTTTTAAAAACTAAAGAGTATTTTAAATAATACGTTAGAAAAGCCCTGTCACGGCACCAAAGGACGCAATGCGTAAACACCACAAAAAGTGGAACGTTGTGCAGTCAGGGCACTGTACCGTAGTCCTTCTACATCTAGCTGCGTAGCTACAGGCAGGCAGCATCACGGTACCGTGACACTGCTTTAGCGCCATTCAGAACCTACCCTATTTATTAACCTCCAAGGCGCTCTTTCAACCCCAGGACAGTTATACCCTTATATATAAGGCTATATTAGCTCTAACAATAAGAAAACCTTATAAATACAATAATAAGTCTTATAAACCCTACCAATTACTAGCAAACCTAGGCGAAATTAACAAGTTTATTTATCCTTCTGTAAAATAAAGGCTGGAACAATCAAGGATAAACGACGAGGCCGAATACCGATACGAATCAAAAGCGCTCGAGGGGTTTGAGTACACCCAGAAGGATGGTGTTGCTTATTGGTACAAGGAAAAGGGCGGCATCTGGATTCAGGAATGGGCTATCAAGGGAGCGCTGCAGGAAGAGGATCCGATGGGAGGTGGAAATGCCGAGATGGCGCTCATTGACCAGTGCCTTGACAAGGTCAAGGTGCGTGAGTTCTTGAGGTCTCATACCGTGGCTTGGCAGAAGACGCAGACGCCGAAACTGCCGTCAAAGGGAAAGCCAAAGCCAAAGAATTAGTCAGGTACATTTGAGAGTGTCGTTGTCGCTCAAGATTAGATTCGACATCTAGGTCGTTGTACCCTTTTTTTCCTAATATTTTTAGTTAGTCTAGTTAGTGGATTTCCGGCTGACTCACTCACAATTTCAGATTCTGTGATAAGTAAAACACATCATGATCTACTTAATCTACACTTCTAATCTCAAGATCTTATTCTTTAGCTATTCTGCCTTCCAATGTAGTGTCCGCCTGTTGACATAGAAGGGGTAACCACTGCCTGCCTGCCTGCCCCAAATAGGCAATAAGGCTGAACAGACAAAGGGTTGGTGGTCTATGTCGTGGGCTTGAAGCCTGACTACTCCTAGCGGGCAACTTGCCCGTCTACTATAGGTACATCTGATCTGTAGAGTGAGAACAGGGAATTCCACCATTATAATCTTTAAACTTCGATCCCTGTGTAAGGTATATAAATATCCACGCAAATTAGGCTAGCCATCTAAGTGATTAAACACCTCCTCTAGAAGCTGTATGTAGTTATTGCTTCCCCGACCGCGCAGATATAGGTTCGATCTGGGGAAAACCGGGGCTAAACAGCTAATCGAGACCAAGTCCAAGTAGAGATAGAAGCCCACGTCCTTCACTTACCATCCTCGTCATCACACTTGAACGAGCTGATCTTGTTCTTCCATTCGCTCGGAAAGCGCTGCCCCTTTTGTACGCCATGAGCCCTTCCCAGCAACAAGGACGAAAGGGCTTCGCCACCTCAACTCACCACAACAGAATCACTCATGCTTCGCTCCATCGGCTCCGCATTTGTTGATCTCCAACTTTTTTCAACTCCAGGATGACACTCTTGTGCGATCGTTTCAACTTAGGCATGCCCACCATATGTTTAATTATTTCTCGCCAGATTGAAGTAATTATAGGCAGGTAAGACGTAGTTAAGCCCCTGTCAGGATCTAGTTTTGTCTGGTCCTTTACCTGACAAACATATAACCGCCGTTAGTGCTGCGCATAGTGGTCATGATTTGACGGGAAGAAGACGGCATGCAGTGTTTACTTTCCCCACGGCATAGCTGTCACGGCTATCTCGTCATCCCTATCTCTTTGCTAAACACGGTATTTGTAGCGGCCTTATGCCTGAGCAAATTGTCCGAAAAAGGTTTGAGCTTTTCAGGGTGCGATGGGTAAGCGGGCGAAAACGGGCCCGAGTTCAGCCAATGGGGGATTCGCCGCCTTTGAGACTAAAGTCTGCACCTCGCATTGAATCCGATCGGGACGCGTCGATCTCTTTACCAGCGTTTTGGCAGTCTCTCTCCACACCCCGGTGGGATCATCGCCCAACTATATATTATATGCTCTTGCTTGGACTTGGCATTTCTCTCATTTTCCCCTTAACTAAGCTTTTGGCTCCCTATCTCTGTCCAGCAATCACAATTTTTTTCTCGGCACCAGATGCACGCCATTATCATTGGCGCAGGCCCCGCAGGCCTAGCCGCCGCATTGGCTCTCCATCAGCAATCAACACCATCTTCCCCGATCCGCGTGACGGTGCTCGAGCTCCGCCCTAGCGTCCAGACCCTCGGCGGGGCCGTCAACCTCACGCCCCTCGCAATGCGCTATCTTGACGCGCTCGGCATCGGGCCCCGCCTACGACCGCTTGGCGTCAAGGTGGGCTACATCGACCTTGTCTCCCTGCGGACGGGCAGTTCACTTGGCAAGCTATGGCCGAATGTCGATGCGATTCGCGTCCTGCGGCATCAGCTCGTCGAAGCCATGGTGGAAACCGTTCGTGCAATACCAGACGACCAAATCCGGCTGCGATATGGTGTGAGGGTGACGGACATTGAAGAGCAGGGACACGCGTCTAGCGATGGTAGTGTCAAGGTATGCATTGTCGATGAGCCGGCCAGTGGCGGTCGGGAAAGCATCGAGGGTGACCTTGTCCTGGGGTGCGATGGTATCCACTCCTTTGTCCGCAGCTCGCTTGTGGACCCGCACCGACCGAAGACGTACTCGGGGAGAGCTAGTGCGTACGGGTACATCCCCGTGTCCGAGGCAGGCGATGCGGGCATCGTGACGGAGAATGGGAGGCCGTTAGTGAACGTTACGACTTTGGTGACCGGGCAGCTCGGTTCGCTGCTTGTTACCTTTTTCGAACCGTCGCTGAGCCGGCTTTATTTGGCGAATGTGATTGCCCAGCCAGAGAGGCTGGCAGAGAGCGATGGAACGAGGGTGGCCGGGGAGGAGGACAAAGAAGCCGTCAAAGCAGATTTCCTGAGACGATTTGGTGGGGGAAAGATAATCGGGCTGGAGGATGCGATCAAGAGATGCGAGGAGTGGGTCTCATTTCCGGTTTACATGCTCCCGCCCGGCGGATTGTGGTCGAAAGGCCGTACATTGCTGCTGGGGGATGCTGCTCACGCTGTAAGTGCATTCTGCCGCGCTTCTGCCAACCTTTTTTTCCCGCACCAACTCTAACAAACAATCGCAGATGCCACCGCAGGGTGAAAGCACCGGCGTAGCGATCGAGGACGGTGTGCTCCTCGCTCGTGTTTTTAGTCGCCGAGACACTCGGTCCATCTCACAGCTATTTAGCGATTATGAAGTTTTGCGGCGACCTGTTATTGAGAAGACATATGACGAGACTATGTTTCGGTGGAACCGAGTGAGTAACAGAGGTTGGTTCATGGCTTACCTGATGGAGTGGCTTACTTTGGTATATGTTTGGTTCATGAACAACTGGAGTAAAGATAACTTTGATCGAGATGTTAGGGAGCTGGAACTGCCCACCTAGGGGCTTTACTCTGTCGTTCAAATAGGTATAGCAACGACAGGAACTCTGTTCGACTTTCAAGCCTAATCAGCTGGTGGAATAAGTAGATAGATTAGAATCAGAGTTTACACTTATAAGGAGTGACCGGGAAGAGGATAAGATAAGGGGGGAAGTGCCGAGGACCAGCTTGGGGCCCAAGTCCCCTAAGGACCGTGTGCCATTCGAGTTTAACCTTCTTAAGGGGCAGCGGCGCAAAATCCCACATCCTGAAATTGTAGGCGTTAGATTCCATCTTACGTCTACAGTGCAGCTGATGGTAGTGTTATAATATACTTGCTCCTACCCACAAACCGATGACGGCACAGTTCTAGTCGGGTTGCCGTTTAATCCTGTCCGACAATCTCGTTCTGTTAAGAAACTTAGGGGCTATTAAGGAGGCTGGCGTAACTTAACTGTATCACCGGCGTATCTTCGTCTGGATCGGCGACCAGGGGGTCTGGAAAAACTCTATCCCCCGCAGTCTCCGACCAGCTCCATACGATATTGCTATTCTTAGCCAGGACAGTGCGCTGCTCTCGACGCCACGGTTTACAATTGAGCTGGAAGTAGGAAGATTTAACATTGAAGCTGTATGAGTAATATCGCCGTGCTTGAACTCATAACTGCGAATCAAAGCCTGGGAGCCTATGGGGAGAGCGCCCAGATGACGAGCATCACAAGGGTGAGAGGAGGTCCAGGCGGCGCAGCAGAACGGCTACTTCATGACGGCTCCAAAGAAATTACTACCTACCAATTTCCTCGAGCTCTATGAGCTTGACGCCTGCGCTCCATCTTGTAGGACGCCCATGTCTTGAAGCCTTGAGCCGTGACGGCAGCGGAGATATCGTGATGAAAATTGCCAGGATTGCTCTCGTTAATTGCGCTTCTCGCGAAGAGACGCGGACAGACTCACTCAGTAAAAGGAGCAGCAGAATGATGCTCAGACTGTCCATCAAATAAAAC
>Ga0247760_1002989_pt1 | contig 11690 bp, 15 predicted proteins | sample UWRJL171409R4_FD_179936 | JGI IMG/M metagenome (GOLD analysis project Ga0247760, IMG submission 179936) | Plant litter microbial communities from Arlington Agricultural Research Station in Wisconsin, United States - UWRJ-L171-409R-4 | ecosystem: Environmental > Terrestrial > Plant litter >...
TTTTTTCAATTCTTTCTCTCATTCTTATCACTGTATTCTCAAAGACACCAAACTGACGAGAATGCAGAGCCGATACCTAAACTATAATAGACGTTAAGGGCGACGAGAGGATTCCCTCTCAGGAGTAATCTGTTGGATGGATGGATGCATGTACAGACCACAGGGAAAGAATCCTTAGTGTCAGAATCGTATGCCTCGAATTACAAAAGCCCGCATGGCGTGCGTGGTATGGGGGAATGTATTGTTTTGTATTGTACCAAGTAATAATCCTGCATCTTGCATCTGGTCTGGTATCTAATGGCGACTGGTCCGGTCTGGGTTGGTCTCGTTGAGAAAATAAACAAAACTTGGAAATGGAAAGGGATCGGACTCACATAGCGAATCACCAATGCCTGCATAATGAAAGATTGAGTCGAGCAAGTCGATACTCTTATTATTGACTACCGCACAAGATGTACTAAAGCACTCATGTGAGTTTCGAGCAACAATACCATCTAGCAACTTTCTGCCGCCCCTTGAGACGGCCGAGGCAAGAATGTACCAGCCGCGTAAACCACCCTGAATTCATAATTCTAAAAAAGACAAGACTACAAGACTCAACGAGCCCGAGACCAGATACTTAGGGAAAACCACCAAGCCGTCGTCATTCATCGCAATAATGTCCATGAGCTCCCTTTACCCAATTATTTTCACGTTCTCGCCGACTAGAACCCTAGGCAATAGTCGTTGGTCCCGTTCCCGCCGCCTTTGTCGGCTCCTGTGTATTCGCCGCCGTTGTGGTCGTCTCGCCTTGAGCAGGGGTAGTCTTTTCAGGACCAAATACCTTGTCCAGCCCAGCGGCCTTGTAGGCGCTCCCACCGGCCTCCTCTTTCTTCAGATCGGCCAGACGGCGCGCTTCCTGGTGGATGTCGGTGACCTGGTGTTGCGTCTTGGTGTAGAAATCGACAATGCGCTTGCCAGTGGGCGTGTGCGTTGCCTTCTCGAAATAGGAGCCAAGTCCCGTCAGAAGGGAAGACGCGCGGTTGGAAAGACCATAGGTGCTATCGGCGGTGCGGGCGCGGTCTGTGGCGTGCGTCTTCTTGTCGAGGGCGTCAAGGGTGCCGAGGAAGCGCTGCGTGACATTGTGCTTTTGGTCGAGCGCGATGGCGCGCTGCAGACCTGTGTCAGCGACGAGGTATCCATGGGCGAGATACTCGGCGAGAATGCGCGTGCGTGGCTTCTCCTCTTGTGTGATCTCGTCATTGTCACGGTCAGCGTTGGTAGTGGGCGGGGTGCTCTCGCCGTTGTCGTCGTCTGTGTGCGAAGACGTCACCGTGATATTGGTCGGCCCGAACTTGGTGTGGTTAAGCAGAAGGGCAGTCTTGGCGGCGGTTTCCTTCTCAAATACTACAGTGGCCGACTTGTGGTCGCCTTCAGGAGTGACAGAGATGGACGTGATTTTGCCGCTGAGCTCTGTTAGTCGGTGGCGGCGAAAGTGGGGTTAGGAGCAGGGCAGGAGTGGTTTACATACCAGAAGCTGAAAAAGTCCTTGATCTCCTTGTCGTCAGTCGCCAAAGCGATGTTCTTGACGTAAACGGTGGCCATTCCGCGCGTGGTGGATGGTGCCTTGGGGAGATATGGCGTGGTTTGGTAACCAAGATTTGGTGGTATTGTTGATTGGATGCGGGGTTAAATCCGTGGTTCCAGGGCCAGGTTTTCGATAGTGTGGAGGAAAAATTGGTTTAGGGGATATCAAATGATAAAATGGGATGGAGTTAGGTCACGGTCTGAATTTAAACAAGAGAAATTCTTCTCAGAGATTCCAAAGGCCGCGTGTTGTTGAGGAGCACGGGAGGTGGGATGGATGATGAGGGGCCGTCGATGCCATGTCGTCATCACCCAGCCGTCGAGGAGGTGCGAGGGGTCCAGCAGTGTGGCTGTGCTGGAAACCTCACCCTTGCAAGCATGTGGACAGGGGTGGCCTGTGTTGTGGCGGCTGAATCGTCGCAACCTCAAGTATGTGAAAAGCTGCAGTCATTGACTTTGACGACGAACGCGCAACTAACGCGTACATTGGGATCGTTTCGCAAATTGATATCACCCGCATATCCTCTCCTGTGGCACATTTATGCGAAAGAACGGGTTACGGTCCAATCCCTGGGTCATTGTTTGGAGGTCACTGTTGAGTCCATCTTCAATAATTATGGTGCCAAGTCCCAGATACTCAACGGCTGATCTACGTATACTAGTGATCCACGCGTTGCCGTCGAGGCTTCGCCTTGCCGCGGCATCCACCTTTGATGACGGGTGCGAGCACTAGGGGCTGGTAACTGCTGCATGTGTCGCAAAATCAGACTGGGTCATTGGGTCCCTTGCGCGCTGTAAAAACTCGAGCTGAGCTGAGCTGCTTGCTGGCCCGCTTTTCCGCTCACCCAGCGGAAACTGTGTCTGTGATTGACCCTTCTGTGGCGCTCCCAGGGGGGCCTTGCAGAAGTTCTCCACGAACAATTTGGCGTCGACTTCGATCCCGATGATGACCTCCATGACATCGCCTCAGGCCATCGTCCCCGAATTTAGGTTCGTCTTTAAAACGAGTTGTCCATTCTCGCGGTATTCAAGTGTCCCCTTACCGTCTTTTACCGGGTTCATGTACTTCTTGGCAGTGGCGGAACCGATCCAGTACAGATGGTAGCGACTGGTCTGGGACACTTTTTCAATGTCACTCAGGTTGAATGTCTCTGTGTTGACCTCTCAAACAACTGCCTGCTTTCGCCCGTAATCAGAACATTGAATAGTCGCTCGGTGGCAGAAAAAACGTAACCAACCGGGCGCAGGTATGGTCAAGTCGGTGGGCGAGCGTCAAAATGGGACATCTCGTTCTTCCAGTTCTTCTGAGTCATTGTTCGCAGGCAAAGCTGGCCGTTTCAAACATCGCTCTCACCTTTCTATGATGTATTGGCTCGTTCGCCGACTTGGTCCCTGTGGGGCGAACGCACTGCTTCAGAGCAGGTGGGTTTATTACGATCAGTACACGGGCGTCCGGTTCCCTCTTGCGAATACCCAGAAATCCTCGTAGAATATATGTCCTGAAGGGTGATTTCGTACAGGTGTAGAACAAAGCGAAAGACATTTGGTCGACGGGACACAACCATCCTGCTTATTGATAGTAGCATTCACGTAACTGATCCCCCCTCAGATGATTTGTGGATGAGTCTGGGTGTTGCCCAACTCAGTTCAAAGCTTAGCCCCTTGCTGGGCAGCAGGGCGAGCGTAACTGCAGGATGTTGTGTCGACAAAGGGGCCTTGGTCAAAAGCATGTTGAACGGCCATATTCGTATTGTTCTTTGGTACACACAAGTCACGCTACTGGATGTTGGGATGTTGACCGAGTTTGGCAACTTGAAAAGAAATGCTCATCTGAAAGGAACGCCGAGGTCCAGACCAAACATTGACAAAGCCTAAAATTACAGTGTTCTTGAACCATTTGGAAATTGCCAAAAACAATCCCATGTTCGTCTGAATAGGACGTCCGCTGCGCCTCATATAGCAGCCAGCAAAACTCTTGCCCGCCTCACTCTCAATCAACACTAGATCAAGAACCGGGTTCCATCTTGGTCGTCTTGGCAAACTTGCGAGTGACCTCATCGTCGAGAGGGCCTTTGGGGTTGGAGGTCAAGCTCTGCCATGTGTCAGTAATTAGGTGGTCGAGAGCACCATGGAAGCTTTATCATACGTCCAGAACAGACTTGTTGTCCTCCTTCTTGTGGGAAGCGTCGTCGACGCCATGGCCAGATGCCGGGGGATCATGCATCTGTTTTCCGCTTGATCGCTCGGGTGGCGGCGATTGACCACGTTCAACGGGCTCGGGCATGGTTAACTGTGATGGTCTGTTACGTGAGTGAAGCTACGACCGAGTCTTAGCACATGACAGGACATCCACTGTTGGAACTGGGATCAAACACGCACACTTATGGTTTTGAGAATCTTGCAGCGACAATCGCACTGGGAATGAATTGAGGAGCTTGTCGATGTTAAGTACGATCTTTATCCTGTGCCATCATTGTGCCCATTCCGTCATTGCGTATTGTGCAGCCAACCATGACATCATGGCACGCCAGATCGCCGCAGTTGCAAGCCGCTCGCTGTGGATCCGGCGGAAGACAAGCCACTCACTGTCTTCCTAATAAGGAGGAGCCTAGGTACCTAGGCACGTAATAACTAAGCAACACCAGCCTCACATTTGCCCGTGAACCGGAAGGCTGAAACATGCACCAGGAACTGATTCCATGGGCAACCCAGCACAAGTCTTCCCCGCACATCCCCAATTCAATCGTGCAATCGGCGACGACTCTGGGGGTTGCATGAATGGCCAGATTACTTATCATGCCATTGCCGATGTTTATTTTGGACGCGAATTGATGCCGTGTTCTAACCAACAGAGCACTGACTCTTTTTCAGCCTCCTGGTAGTTTTCTCGATCGGCTGATCACCCTTGCACTTTGGCCTCATCGCGAATCCTCAAGTCCTCCTCAAATCCGCGACAGGCAGTTCCACCAGCGTCATGCCTGACCTCAACTCCGTTCCACCTTCTCCCCATCCGCGTCGAGTGTCCTCCCAGCAGATGCCTCCCCCTCCTGTCCCGGCCACCTCTTCTCTTGACATCCTGCCATCAAACCAGAACGTCGTCAACAACGCCGGAAACCCATCGCTGCCATCTCCCCACCACCCGCCCGTAATGTTCACCTTGGGAGATAATACAGGCGTCGGCCCGGGTCCGGGCCCGATGCGCCATCCACGCCCGCTGACGGCTGCTGATCTACACCTGCAGCTTGAGAAGGAGCAAGAGGCGGTCGTATGTATGACCGCTCCGTTCAAATTCATCTTCTACTGACAATCTCCGATGTAGGTCAACCGACTTACCCGGGAGCTCTCCTTCCTCCGCGCCGCCCACAACGCATCAGTAGTTTCGAACACATCTTCGACCTCGGCGAGCGCCTCGGAATCGGTCCAGCTCGGAGATACGTACGTGGGATCCGGTCCAGGTCTCGCCCACCATCGAGCGCCGGTCCACCACCGCACTTCGTCAAACACTAGCAACCGCAGCTTCACTGCGAATGCGGGCTCGGTATCAACTACATCTATGGCCGGCATTTCGTCTCCAGCCCCCGTCCGGCCTAGCCAGCAGGTCCTCGGTAGTGTTGGCCTCAGCCGACAGAACAGCAGCGCCTCTCGCCGAAGCAGGGCTGCCTCCCCATCGCCGGCCTTGCATCATACAGCGGGGCACGGGAGTCACAATCAGACTCCATCCCAAACGCCGAGCTATACCCACTCCCACTTGAACGACCCTTCAATGGTAACCTATTTCGCCAATCGCGTGCCCAGCTATACGTCCGCCCCCGCTGCTACCCCTGGCTCGGTTGCTAGTGAGCTCTCCCCAGGCCTCCTCCCGGGAACCTCACGTTACGAGGAGACGGTGTTCTACCGCTCGGAGTTGGAGTCGGTGAAGAAGGAGAATGAGGCCCTGAAGCGCCGTGTCCGTGAGCTGGAACGAATGGTCCGAGATCGCCGCCCTAGCGACGCCAGTCGAGTTAGTGCTAGCGTTCAAGCTGGGAGGTCGCGTAGTGATAGTGTCAGTACCACGGCCAGCGTCAGCGTGGCAGCAAGCACGGCAGGAGGCGGAGGCACTAGCATTGCCGCCCAGCGCGAAGGTAGAGAGAGGCCGCGGGTAGTGAGCATGCTGAGCGCCGCGGGCAGTGTTGCAGTGGGCGTTCCGGAGGATGAGGTTCGCGTTGGAGAGAGTGCCGCCAGTGCTGGACTCAGGGGCGAGAGCTCATCGCAGTCATAAGAGGCTGGTTTATCAATTGTTAGTTTGATAAAGGATCCTTTTCGAGTTGTTACGGGGCCGCACAAGTTGGATGCGTTTGAGGAATTTGTAGCGCTGGTTGGAGAAAAATGGTATGCTGGCGTTTAGCGGTATGGTGTTCTCAGGTTTCTTTATGGGCCACGGAGCAATCCGATCAAGAGGCACAACAATAAATGTAGTTTGGGTTCAAGGTCCCAGTAGATGTTTTGACAGCCCTTCTCTTTCTTTGCTTAGCCATAGCGAGGGCAGCAGAGATTGACTTTTCCCTGCATCCATAATATTTTGCTCAATACACATCCACACATATCTTCCTGATGGCTTACCACAGAGAGTATGAATCAAATCGTGAGAACGAAGGTCCATCAACGAAGTCAGTTCTGTGAGACCATATACATGATCCTGAGATTTCAGCACTGTGGTACAGGACCCAGATTATGTACTAAGTTCTGGAGCACACTTTACCGGCACGGCCCCTAGAATATAGATATGCTGCCCAGGCAAAAGCATTTAATTGTTATTGGGCTAGGAAAGTCCTCACCAAGATGGTGTGAGCTACGGTCAGAATTGCATCCTTCCCTGGGGGCGATGTGCTGATGTGCTGTGGGATGTCACCATAACCGTGTCCTTACAGTATCTGGTGTTTATCTCCTTTTCTAATCAACGTCATCTGATACAACAAGCGCCAAAGGGAAGCGCATGAGGAACGGCGGATCACGTCTCCTTGTCAGATTTGCTGAAGAAAGACATGTCAAATACATGACAGTTGTAGCATCATGTTCCGTTTTACCCCCCTACATGTGATTACAAGACAATACACTCAACCAACAATAGAGGACAGAATTCAAAGAACAAAAACAACCATCCTCCCTCGCCTGCCTGAAGGAGCTACAGAAAAGTGAACGGGGTATAGATACTTGAAAACTCAAAGCCAGCCAGAGACAGCCGTCAGAACAGGGCGACGGAGATGAAGCAACGAGACAAAAAACGACATCGACGGTCATAAGAAACTCAGCCTCCGCTCCACGCTGCCGTGTTATACCCCCCAGTATATCCAAACAAAATTACTATGCCGAGATATACAGCCAATCTTCAACACACCGAGCTTCAGCCCCTTAACCCACAGGTTTCACCTTCACCTTATCATCCTGCAACTCCTGGATCTCGTATACGCCAATATTCCCCTCTAAATCGCCGACGAAGAGAAAGCCGCTATCTGCGGCGAAGCTCAGCTCCGTCACTTTGCCCAGCCTTTCGAGTTGCTCGAATCCGGCTTTAGGCCCGCTCTCCATGATACCCGCTTCCGGGTCCGGCCAGCACCACAGCTGCTTACCCGTGGTTGCATCGAGGATGACCAGACTGCCGCGGGCGCCGACGTCGGTGCCGCGCGTGTCGCAGTAGGCTACATAGCGGCAGTCGGGCGAGACGCAAGAGATGGTGTTGGGGATGCGGAAGGTGTGCGTCGAGTTGGCTGAGAAATCCCATACCAGCACGTGGCGCCAGTGCACTTTGACGGGCTGAAGGTTGTAACCGTTCCCGCCACGGGCGGCAGTCACGGGAACGGCGCGATAGGTGGCAGGAATCCAGATGGACACGGCGATACTGCCATAGGTGGCGAGGCTCGAAGGGAGGGCAGTTTCGAGCTCCACGTGTTGCCAAGGCGCAACGACTCGGTACGGCTCCGATGTGACAAGGGTTGATGCCGAGTCGCGGAAATCTCCACCGGGGCGATCGTGGATTTCCCAGGCGACAAGGAGGGTTTCACGCTCTGGCGGGGGGTGACCGAGGCGTGGGGGGCGGGGCCCGGAAGCAGTTACGAGGATAGGACTAGTGGCAGAGAAGGCAATCTCAGGATACTTTGGGAGGACGGGAAGGCCGGCGCGGCGCAGCTCAATGGTGCGGGTGCGCTTGAAAGGCTTCTTGTCGTGGGTAGGGTGGTAGAGGTCAATGGTGTCGGTGTGACCATGGTACGTGACTAGGGGACTCCATGCCGACTCGTAGACGTTGGAACGGACGGCTGCCCATCGATCTGCCTTCTCAATGGACTGCAGCTTCTTCTTTTTGGCCCAGTCCCAGATCTCAAGCGTGTCACCAAAGCCTGTGGCGATGGCGATGAGTGTCGTGGGTTCTGATAGAATGGCGTGGCTACGAATGTAGTACTCTCGCGACCGGGCCTGAGCCGTTGTGTAGCACGAGATCTTGATGGTGCTCTGAACAGCACCCGTGCCGATGTTCCAAACCTTGATGAGCTTGTTGCCGTGCTTGCTAGCGAGACTCGACGCTGTCGTCGAGACGTCAAAGTAGTACACAGCCGGGTCCTTGATGCCCTTCTCATTTTTGGTAACGAGCACCTTCCAGGCCCCAAGATCTAGAGGACTAGCTGACGACTGGAAGGTCAAGGGGACAGATCTAGCTGGGTGATCATCTGGCAGCGAAGACTGGAATGGCATGGGTGTGAGCGGGAGGTTCGGGGACATGGGCATGACGCTGGCCGAGATGCGGTCTGGGTTAGAGCTCTCCGAGTACCGGGACGAGGCGGCATCCGAGTTGGCGGAAGCTCGCGATGCCGGGCGGTGCATGCCTTTGGGAACCGGGGGAACAGGTGGAAGAGCTCTTGACGGTGGTTTACTTGGGGCCGGGTACAACGTGTAGCCCGAAGCGCTACCCGTTGTTGGTGTGCGTGATGGCCGTCGACCAAGTAAGGCCGAATCTTCCCGGGCACCTCCTGTCCTGCCCTTAGACTGCGGCCTACATAGGGCTGTTGTGCTGTCGCCCGTCTCATACGACCGAACTCGCGACAAGTCCTCCCCCTCACCATACCATAGGGAAGAAGGAACTGGCGGCCGCTGGCTAAAACGGTCATCCTCGTAGTCGACATGGGATCCTCCTGTATTGAGTCGGCGGAGAGTACTCCTTGACAGAAGTGACAAGGTTAGTGACAGACTTGATCACAGCAGAGGCCAGGAGTATTTCTTACGCCATCTCGTCCATGTCGGCCGCAGAGCGGGTGCAAGTGTCCATATTTCTGGATGGCGTGAGCTAACACGAGTACTGACTCGCGACTGATGCTTGATAGTTGGAGACAGCTCTCGAAGATGTCTCCCGTCGGCCCTTCTCTCGGGCAGTGATCAATGACAGAAATCTTGGACTGACAGCTAGGTGGGAGAGGTAGACCGATCAATGGCGAGGGAAGAAGGGGTTGGGGCCATGGCAATCGTAGTCATCCTGGGGAAAGACAGGGGAGTCCCCTTTTCCGACCTGAAGTGTGGTATCCAGTTTTACTCCATTTTTCCTTACTCTCCCGCCACCAGGCTCGCTCTCACAGCTCCCAAACATGTCAGTCTTCCCCATCTCCCCCAATTTGCAAATTTCAGGCTAGAGCGGCACCGGGAGCCAATAGTTTGGCCGTCTGTGGAGTGGGATGTTGGTCTGTTTCGAGGAGGCGACGGGGATATTGAGTGGAGGGTGGAGTTGCGCCCCGCGAATTCTCTGAGGGGAAGAGCTAACTACCTAGCTAGGTACCTACACTACCTGATGACCCGCATTTTGCCGTTTGGAACCCTCGTGGCTGGACGTTCTCTTGCTGTCAACCCCTGAAAGGCGCTGCTGCCCGCTGCAAGCTGCCCGTCCCAGGCTCCCAGGGTGGCATCACAGCGCTGACACCTGCACGCCCAGCTCGTCTGCGCCAGCGCCCCTCGCTCGCTATTGTTCGCTCGTTGCTTCTTTCAACGCTCCTTCAGCTCCATCCTCGCTTCCGTATCGGGCGCATTTTGCAGCTCCCCTTTCTTTTCTAAACGCTTTGGGACATATTCTTCATCTCCACGCACCAGCAGCCAACACGCAACTTTTTTTTTTTTTTGGCGCATCATTGCAAATTCGAGCCAGTTGGACGCACACGAAAAACGGCCCGAAGTGGGCCAACTTGGCCAGCCATGAATATGTTGCTAGTGGCTGCTAAGGTTGCACGTCGGCCAGGTAAATGCCCTGTCCTCCCACCCTTCTTCGTCACGGAACTCTCAACTAGGCTTAAAGGGGTATCGGAATGTCATTGTCATGGAGAGTGTCCGAAGATATTGCCGGAGGATGGCATGTTTGCCTCCCTGCGCCATGTCGGTGGATCGCCAGATCGTTCTGCCGTCGTCCTGGCGGTTGCGGTCAGCGGATGGCAGGAACAGACAGTTCTCACTTTGACTGCGCTGCCCTAACGCTAGGAAGAACATCGGCCAGCCGGAAGGCCCCAGTCGATCCGCATGTCTCAGACCCTGACCTTTCCCAGATCCATGATGCGACTCTGACATGGTCAACGCGGTGAACCCCTCTCTGCTGGAAACACCACACGGACACAGGGGGGTGAGGTTGACCTTTGAAGTCACACAATGACATCGGGAGCCACAAAACAAGTTTTACGCTAGTAATTTAGACGGTCACCGACATCACCAAATGATGCGACCTGCCAATTTCTTCGATACTCGTTCGTGGACTCCACCATTAGTCTCGATAGTGGCGGGTTCATTTATCAGAGCGGAGACGAACCGAGGGACTGGAACCAGCCAATGCTCAAACACTGCGCAGTACGACCGTCATAAGGTCATCCCATTCCCGCGCTTCACGTCTCCAATTGGTGGGCATACGCGCGATCTACTGCTGTCACCGTTTCCGCCCATAATTGTATCTAACGCGGTAAAACATACGGAGCTTGATGGCAGGGCTTGTGGAAGTCGGAAGGGGCCGCACCTTACACCCCCACACAATGGGTCGGAAATGCAAAAGTAGCAAATCGGAGGCGTCTTGCCTTCGGTTGTCGGCTATGGCTGCGGATACAGATATGGAAAGAAATTCCGCGGAGGAGGACTAGGATTAAAATATCCGCTGACCTGACCGCAGATCCTCGATAAAGCACGCCCTCCCACGTCGCGCCCTACGCGTCCACTATATTTCTTATTTTTTCCTGCTGGGCTGAGGGGATCTGCAAGACTAGGGAGATCACCCACCGCCTCTCCCGATGATGCTGCAACTTCAAAGGGGTCACCCAGATGTCGTTCTCTTTTGGGGTGTGCTTGCCGATGATTTTCTCTGAACAGGGGCATGGGGATACGACATGCGGTAAAAATGGTGCCCTGTGATTAAGGGACCTGATTAAGAGCTGATTCTCTACCGCGGTGGGAAGAGGTCACCGCCCCCAGGACGAGCCACTATATTGGCCGAATGGGTGGATTAGATTAGTTAACCAGTGAAAAAGAAAACTTGTGAATGAGATGTTTACAGTGTGGTCGGGCCGACGTTTTCCGGATTCGACTCGGTTCAGCGATGGGCCAGCCTATCCAAAACATATTCCAATGATGGGACACGTCACCCGCCGTAGAGGCGTCGGCTTGCAGAGCCGAGCCGGTCCGGCGCCTTTACATGGTTCCGCTATTGTGGGGCCGAGACGGTGACCGAGATCGTAGCCGGAATTCGGACCTTCCCGATCAAGTTTGTGGACGACAGTCCTGGACCTTACGATCATACGCTTTGGATGAACATAGTATTTCTATTCATCGAACGTCAGTCCTAGTGAAATTGGGGGTTGGGTGTCGTCTGCTTGATGCTGCACTTTGAGGTTTCTCACACCCGCTTTTGACTTACTATTGAAAGACCGAACAATACCTCTATCATCTACTTACAACCCGCCACCCAAAGACGGAGGCCCAGCCTACATCATTCAGTCTGTGTTCTCTACGATGAATTGGGTTATTCTTGGGCACAGTGAATGATTCAAAACGGTACGCATACACTATTCTATTTAATTTTAATTTTTTTTTTTTTTTTTTTTTTTTTTAAAAAAAAAAAAACATCTTTTTTTTTTCTTTTC
>Ga0247760_1002990_pt1 | contig 11689 bp, 4 predicted proteins | sample UWRJL171409R4_FD_179936 | JGI IMG/M metagenome (GOLD analysis project Ga0247760, IMG submission 179936) | Plant litter microbial communities from Arlington Agricultural Research Station in Wisconsin, United States - UWRJ-L171-409R-4 | ecosystem: Environmental > Terrestrial > Plant litter >...
GTCTGTTTTTTTGATTGGTGTCCGAAATTTCTTTTTTTTTTTTTTTTTTTTTTTGGAGCCTGACTGTACAAAATACAGGCTAGCGTCAACAATGAAATTCACTCCTAACCGCCCCTGAGTCAACACCCCAAGTCATTAGGAGCTTTAGCCGAGGGCAGTCAAAAGCGAAAAGCACGGGCTCGTACCTCCTGTACATAGTTCTAAGTTGTCTCCGGCATGAATCCCTGTGCTCCCCCCAAAGCCATTCCCAGACGGTGCCAAGCTCGCGCTCCAGAGCGTTAGCAAACTTTTAACTATCATTCAACGACTAACGGCTGGCGGTTGTAGAGCTCTAACATCCTGACCAAAATAAACTGTCCGTTTATTTAAGCAAAGATCCAACCGTGCCAGTGCACTTCCGATCACCCCAACTTTCTCAGAGAGAACATCCCTTCAAAAGCCCTCCTCCCCAACACCGCCCCGCTCCAACCATCAGCCATCCTCTTCCATCTCAAACAACCACCAAATGGGCCACCGCAACACCCCCAAATCGCCCTCAGCGGCCTTGCACCACACCCTATCCCGTCCTACCTCCTCGGTTACGGCGGCACGAACGGCTTAAACGCGAAGTTAACAACCTAGTTATAGTCATCAGCACTCTCCCTATTTTCGATGCGGGTGCCGGAGGAGGAGAAGATGATGAGGGGGACGTTTGGGGATGCGTGGGAGGCTTGGCATGGGGAGACGGCGAGGTTTGTGCCGGGGGTGTTTTGAGGGGGGAGATGCTCGTGGGAAAGGGGAGGGATGGAGGATGTAGATGCTTTCGAGAGCGTATTGTTGGATGGGAGGGGAGTGGGTATTGTGGGGGACGGTATTGTTTGAAATGGTTAGATTCGAACGGGGCAACGGCGGTCGACGGTTTCAGGGGTAAGGGCCTTTCCTGTATGACTAGCCCCTGACTAGTCTTGATTTAGGTAGTCAAGGATAGCTTGATTACTCATTAAGTAAGCTTCATACAATAACCAAGTCCATACACATCGAAGTCCTCTTCGCTGGAAGGGAAAGGTCAAAAGGAGGAACCATATCTCCATGGCCAAGATATCCCGAAGAAGGCAGGAGAAGGAGGCAAGGCGTCAGGGTTCACAGGAAGTGCAAAGGGGAATCGACAGGGGAAACGCGGACAAGCTGCACAGCCGATTCAGGAGGAGAAGTGAGAGGATAGATGTCTTGGTGTAAGCGCACAGCTCGAATCGAATAACTGGGAGAAGGTATCTCTGGAAAATAAAATGGTTATCGTCACCTTACAGACATGGAGTACCATAGTAAAAAAGACGTCGACCGCATTGCGGGTGTACTTTTGGAGAAGAGGGGTATTACCCATTGCTCGGTCGACGAACCAAGTCGTGTAATAGGCCAAGGAAGCGGGCTGTTAGATCTGCGGCTGTCAGCAAGTAATCAGCAGGTTAGGCAGTAAGTAAGCTTCGCAGTGGCATAAATTTAACTACGTGCATCGCCGGCCTCAGTTTCACTGTGGTGTTGGACCCGGGACGACACGCCGTGATTGCTTATGTGACTGTCTCTGGTACCGCAAGCCGCAGAAATCAGAGTCGTTCGACTCAGTTGCGACCAGGAAAAACACAAACTGACTCTGGCTGTCCTTAGCTAAAAGTAACCCTAACAGTTCCACCATCTTCCATCAGGCCTCCTGAAGCGGCTGGTAACAAACCTACTATAATCGGCTTAGCGTTAGTGTTTATATACGTTAGGAGACTCAACAGGTGACTAGATTCCATGGCAAAGAACAATCATCCATCAAATAGCAATAAACGGTCAGATGACCAGGTAGAGGTACCGCGAGACACACTTAGAGGCTGGAAATTACTATAGCGAAATAGATACCGGAGAGGCAATGTGGCCCTGTTTTTTTGTCAACCGCTTGCTGCGTCAGCTCAGCTGGTCAGAACTACAGTTTGCCACTGTTAATTTCTAGCTTCTGAGAGCACTGGAGAGGCCCTGTGTTACAGGGCTTTCTGTCAGATGCACTGCACTTCTGGAATTCTGGTGGAAATGATCGGGTTGCAACTGCTTCATTTCATTGCTCGTGTTGGCTCTTCTGGCGAAGCCAGAGGGCCTCTATTATAGTAGTGGTTAGTGGCAAAGAGGGTGGCAAAAGGGAGGCATTGCCAGCTGAACTGACTATATTAGTTTAGCTCCCATGAGCTCTATTTTAGCTCGGCTAGCCACACCTGTTCTGGCCCCTGGCTAGAACCCCCTTCATTCTAATAGAAACACTGCATACTGGGAACTCTGGAATGAAAGTGGATTGTAACTGCTTAATCTTTTTTTTTTTTTTACTTATTAGCTCTCTCCCCTAAGCTCCATTCAGCTCAATTGGCCACACCTTCTTCCTATGCATTCCAGCCTTTAGCTATAGCTCCTTTTTTCTGACAATTGGTATGACAAGCTCCACCACGACTCGATCAAAATCTGACAAGTGTGTGTAGGTCTTGTGCTAAGGCCTAGCTACTAAGGACTACATGCCAGTCCAGAGCGGCTAACAAGAGGTGTGAGCGATAACATGTAGCAGCCTGACCAAGGTCGGTAGGTACATGTAGGAGATGGGAATTGCTCCATTTGGGGCTGCCACGAGCCTTAACCCGTGATAACAAAATGGTTCTTATCAGCTGAGAAAAAAAAACAACTAAATAAGTATAAGTAAAGAGACAAGCGAAAGCTAAGAGAAAATAGTAAGAAGAGGCCCAGAGCAAAAGCTCCAGCGCTTACAGGGTTTCAGTATAAGTTATATGACTTAAATGAGTGGGATCAGTGGAGAATAAGTACACTGTTTTAAAACCACTGCCGTAAGTAAAAGAAAGGAGAGTGGGTCATACAAGCGGTTGTAACCGCCTAATAAGAGGTCGAGGCCGTGTTACTAAAACTAATTTATACTTATTTAAAATGTCAGCTTCAGAGCAATTATTATGCCTTATTATGCGTTTATGACATCAGCCTACGGTTAATGACGTAGGCTGATGACGTATATTAATTATCAGACTCTACATCGCTGTCACACTAGTAAATTAGTAGCTTGGCATCGTACTGGCTGTTCCAGCCGACAAGTGGGAGCTAGTATAACGATTAGTAAAGAATAGTACTCTTTAGGTTTACCCCGCTACCGTAAGCAAAAGAAGGGTGGTAGGGCATGTAAGCGGTTAAAGCCGCCTAATTCGGCAGTATCTACTGCCAAATCGGGAGGTGAAAACCATAACACTAAGACTAATGGTATTGTTGAAATTACAGCCCAGTTGCCCTGTAGCTACAGCACCCTTGGGTGCTGTAGCCTAGTTGATCTACTGCCCTGGGAGTGCTGCCAACTGCACCATGGTAAAGTGCAGTCACCACAACCACGGGGAGTTGGTGTTGTGGTTCAGGGGGGTTGCCAAGCCCCCTGGACCCACTGGAACCTACTAGAACCGACGGGGAGTTCCGGGACCCACTACCTGTAAGCTTGGCCTATAGGGGTAGACCCAGCACCATGGTTACGTCAGCCCAGCTAACTTGTTGCCCTGGAATCCTTTGGATTCCAGCGTCAACGTAAGCACCTTTCCCTCTGTAGTATAGGCTTTCCTTTTATGTTTTAGGGCTCTTACCCCCTGTAAGATTGACCTATACCTACTAAGGGCCTTATAAAGAACCATCTCCCCTTTTATATTTCTAGTATCTAATTCTTTTCCTTTCTTCTACCTTAAGCAAAATAGTTTATATATAACCTTAGGGCAACCTTTTAACCTTTATAACCTCTATACAAAACCTACTATAATCACCCTATTACAGGGTATAAACCTTTATATCTTTATTTATTATAGCAGGTTAATTTGCTAATTTTAGCTTCTTTTAACCCCATTCTAAGTAGTTATTGTTAATTTGTGTGGCCTGACTGGTCTCAGTGAGGCCCAGTATAGGAGGTTACAGGGGGTGAGTCCCCTGTAACGGGCGCAGCGGAAGGCTTTGGTGGTACGATGACTGCCCGAGACGGGGTTAAAGGAAGCTAATATCAGCAGACTAACCTGCTATAATAAGTAGAGATATAGGGGTCTATACCCTATAATAGGGTGATTACAGTAGGCTTTGCACAGAGATTACGAAGGTTAAAAGGTTGCCCTGAGGCTATATATAAACTATCTTACTTAAGGTAAAAGAAAGGAAAAGAATCAGATACTAGAAATATAGGAGGGGAGATGGTTCTTTATAGGGCCCTTAGTGGGTGTGGGTTAACCTTACAGGGGGTAAGGGCCCTAAAACACAAAAGGAAAGCCTGTACTACAGAGGGAAAAGTGCTTACGTTGGCGCTGGAATCCAAAGGATTCCAGGGCAACGAGTTGGCTGTGCTGACGTAACAGTGGTAGTGGGTCTACCCCTGTAGGCCAAGCCTACAGGTGGTGGGTCCTCGGAACTCCCCGTCGGTTCTAGTGGGTTCCAGTGGGTCCAGGGGGCTTGGCAGCCCCCCTGAACCACAACACCAACTCCCCGTGGTTGTGGTGACTGCACTTTGCCATAGTGCAATCGGCAGCACTCCCAGGGCAGTAGATCAACTAGGCTACAGCACCCAAGGGTGCTGTAGCTACAGGGCAACTGGGCTGTAATTTCAACAGTTATTATACCCCTAAAGCCTTTTGCTACGCCTGTTACAAGGGATTTACCCCTTATAACCTCCTATACTAAACCTTACTAAAATTAATCAGGTTATATAAATTAATAGGTTATAAGCCCGAACTTTATAACCCTTAGCCAACTTTGCCTCGTTACCTATAGTTAGTAACTACCCCCTATAACGCTTCCACACCCTTTACAAGCTATATTATCTACCCTTTAGAAAAGCCTATATACTAGCTAAAATTACCCTTAATATAGCTACTAATCCTTTTAAAAAGCCCTTACACCGGCTATAATTGCCCCCGTAATTGGTATTATAACCCTTATATTAGTTACTAACCCTTTTGAAAAGCCCTTACACCGGCTATAATCACCCCCGTGGGTGGTACTATAATCCTCGTATTGATTACTAATTCTCTATTTACGCTACCGGTATTACCTATTATAATTAATAGGTTAGGTCCCTGTGAGATTACTATACCTTAATTCTCCAGGGGAATAATACCCTTTAAATTTCATTACTATTAGAAGTATTACCCTTTAAATTACTATAAATAGTACTACTGCTATATACCCCTATATTCCGGCCTCTTATACGCGATTACTACCCCTTGATTCCGAATATATTTAGGAGAATCACCCCCTAAAGAATACTTATATCTACTAAAATTCAACCCCTTATAGTAGTTATTACAATTAAATATACCATTTGTATAATAAATATATAATTTATATAGTAGGTTGACCCCTATTATAACCTATATACTATTAATTACCTACTAAAGGTCCCCTAGCTTCCTTATAAATTTATTAACTTAATTATAGTAGTACGTACGGGAGAGGTAATTCCGTTACGTAATTAAAATTCTAATTGGAAATTAAGTACGATATAATAGCTAATAACGATTTAAATATAGCTTTTATAAGCTAAAGCTAATAATTTACAAAAGCCCTACCTATTTAAAACCTAATATAATAGGTTTCCGAACTTACTTAACACTTTAATAAGTTATTAGTAGTATTGGAATAATAGCAATAAGCCCGGAATATATTAAACACAAGTACTTCTAGGGCCTCCTAAAGGGGGGGTAATAATTTAATAGTAATTATTATTAATCTTACACCGCAGAGAACCTCTGGTCCTCGCCCTAGTGGGCAAGCGGTCCCTCTATCTATCTGTATTTAATAGTAATTATTAAAGCCTTTAAAACTACTTATCCTTTAATAATTCCAGCTATTAAAGACAAGTTTAGTGTTTTTATAATTAAAAAACTTATTAAATAATCCCTTTTTTTACCTAAAAAATAACGCTTATTAAAACCTAAAAATTATTAGTAGTAGTTTTAAGTATTATTAATCCAATTTAGGGCCCTCCAAATCCTTAATTTCCTTTATAATTTACAGGTGGTTATAAAGCACCTTAGTAACCCTTAGAAAGCCGCCCTTTTATTGATTTTTCGGAATATATTAAAAGAAGGCCCCTTTGCTATTATAACTTACAAGGAGGACCCTAGATCTACCTTTAATCGGCTCCGCTAATAATATACCTTAACTTAAACTAATCTCCGTAATAAATTCTACTATTAATACCACTCCTTAACCTTTAATAATAATATTATTATAGTAGATTTTAACGCTATTTTTAATATTTTAATAGGTTGTTTTAGTACTTAGGGAATTATAATTGCGGAATAAAATTAAATTAATTATTATTTTAATATTTTAGAACCCCAGTTTCTACAATAGGTTAAGCGTTTTAGGGTATTATTACAGTAAGATTAATAAATTGTAAACGCTAATACTGGGTTTTAAAGGCTACTTAATACCTTTACCCTTTCATATTTCCAAAAGGACCTATTTACTAAAACCCGGAACCCTAGTACCTTTTTAGTATATATTTTAATTATATTATAAATTAATTAAAAAAAGTTTAGGAAGTTTAAATAAGGTTCCGAAAAAGGTAAAAGCTAATAATAGGGTAAATTAGGAGCTTTATAAGGTAATTCCAGGCTTAGGGAAGTTAGGAATTTAAAGAAATAAAGTAATTTTAGTAATAAAAGGGCGTATAATAGTAATACCTTTAATACGGAAAATACCCCTAAAGGTATTAATAAAATCTATAAAATTAATACTATTTCCAGTAATTAAGGGGAATTAATTACTATAAAGGAGGCCTTCCCTATTTATTATAACCTTAATTAAAATATTATATTTAATGCTAAACTTACCGATTTTAATAATACCTTTAATAAACCGGATACTTTAATAAACCATAAACCCCCTATTAATAACCCCTTTAAACCCCCTATAATTAACCTTTTTATAAGGGGTAATTCTACTAAGTAATAGCTTTTTAATACCAATTTTACAATATATATTTATACTAATAAAGCCCTATTTATAAAGTTACGTATTAAAAAACTAGTTATAATATGTATTAAAAGTAGCCTAGTATAGCCTTAGGGTATTAGGATAATTAAATTTAAACCTTATACTAATATTATTAAGGGTAGGCCTTAATATAGTATTATTATATTAAAAAAGTGCTTTATATTCCAACCTTCCCTATTAATATTATTAATAGCTACTACCTTTACAATTTAGGGGGTATACTTATTAAAAATAAGTTTTACAACGCCTTTAAAAAGTTTATTACCTTATTAAACTTTAAGGATTTAAATTTTTATATCTAATTACGGAGGTTATAACTTTTTAAAACTAATTATATTTAATAGGATTATAAAAATATCTGGTACTATTACCTATCTGGAGATTAATTTAAAGCCCCTATTATAATATTACTTACTATAAAGGGGGTAACCCTCTTCTTAGCATACCATAATAGGGCTTAAAGGGGTCTTTTAGTAGTAATAATTAAGGTAATTAAGTTTTAATACGTTTATTTAGGCTATATAGAGCTAAACCTTTTAAGGAAAACCACCTTAGTTATTAAAGAAATATTTAATTTTAATAATATACGTTTTAAATATATAATTTGTAAAAATTATAATATTATTAAATTACTACGCCAACCCTTTTCTAAAGCTATTATTAATTTTTTTAACATATTAGGGCAAATAAAGGGGGATATATTTATAATCCACCCTATACCCTTAAATAATAAACCTTATAAGCTTATTTTAATAAATTAAAAGATTTATTTTAAAATTATTAGGTTTTAAAATTTAAAGATAAGGTTGTTATAAAAGTAAAGGTTGCTATAAAAAAGATTAATAATATTTTTAAACGGTACCTAATATATTTATATTATAATAAAGGTAAGGAAATTAGTAAGCTTAGGTTTTATTTACGTAAAAAGAGTATTATTTTCTCGGAATCTAACCCTTACGCGTATAATTAAAACGGTTTAACTAAATATACTATACGGGTAGTTCTAAAACGCCTTAAGGTTGTAATAGTTACTTTAGGGCTTTTATCTTCCCTATAAGGATACGTTATAAGCTTTATAATTAAATTAGTTAAATAAAATAGTAAATATTATTAAGGAACTTACCTTATATTAGTTTTTTTTTAATAAATTAGTACCCCTATAGGCCCCTTATATCCCGGATCTTTCCAATTACAGGGCTATAAATACTAATTATATAATATTAATCCCTTTTAAAAAACGTATCCAGTTTTAAAAACTTGCCCTTAAAGGCGTTTAAAGTAAGTTACTAGTTATATTAGGTACTTAAACCTACCTAATTTGGTTTAGCTAATAAAAGGTTATTTAAATTAGTTTTATTAAATTATACAAAAACCCTTTTATCTACCTACAAGGGCCCCGGGGCCTAATTAACGCCCTGGACCTTCCGGATACGATTAAAAATACAAAGTACCAGTACCCTGATTATAATAACTCTTCCCCTAAGGCGCCTACTAAATTCGCCCTACTAATAATACTACTACGTAAATTAGTTTAATTACCCGTAGTAACTTTTAAACCCTCTAAGTCTCTTATAGGAGATAAATTTAGACTTATTATAATAGAAGTCCCAATTCTATAAGTTACTAAGATTTAGCAAAAGGAATTTAAATAAGTAAAAGTTAAGTTTATAAATATTATAGCGGACCTAATTAACTACTTTATTAATAAAGCTACTAAACAAACCAAACTTAATAATTATTATAATCCCCCTAAACCTACTAAAAACTCAGAGCCTAAATCCTTTAAGTAAATCCTAAGGCACCCCCTAAAGGATTAGTAATTAGTAATATATTTTAAGGAAATATAGTAATTATTAATTACTAAAACCTTTTATTTCGTTAAACGGTTTAAGGCTAAAAAGGTACTTATTACTATTAAACTAGTTATTAAACTTAAAAAAGATACCTAAAATAGGGTTACTAAGTTTAAAATCCAGTTAATAATTAAAGGGTTCTAATAAGCCCCTAAAATCGACTTTAAGGAGACCTTTACAATTACTATAATACCGTTAACCTAGCAAATTATATTAATATTGGTTATTATTAAGGATTAGGAAATTAAATAAGTAGATTTTATAGAAGCCTTTTTAAATAATAAGTTAAATATAAAATTTTATATTAAAGTCCCTAAAGGCCTATACGAGTTTAATTTTAGTAATCCTAAAGTATTGGACCTTTTAAAACGGTATAATTAGAACCCCTTTAAAAATTAAGCTATATTATTAAATAAGGGATTTTATAGCCTAAAACAGGTCTTATATTTTTGGTAATAAAAGGTTACAAAGCTACTAAAAACGCTAAACTACAGCCCTTTTACCAATAACGTAGCTACCTATTATAATATAGTTTATAAGATTATGGTAATTACCTACGTTAATAACTATCTCCTTATTAGGCCCTCTATAACTAAAATTAAGGTATTAAAGGTTTAATTCGGCTAAATATACGATATAAAGGACCTAGACCCTACCCGCTACTTCCTAAGGGTCGAGATTTACTATAATAGAGTACGCCGCCTTTTATAGGTTAATTAAAAGGCTTATATTAAATAGGTTATTTAGTATTTTAAATTTAACTATAACGGACCACCTACCCCTTTCTCTTTAGGACTTATAAGGCTTAATTCCTTTTCCAAGCCCCTAAATATTATTAAAATCTAGTTATTTTAACAACTTATTAATATTATTATATACGTTATAATTTAAATTAAACCGGATATAATATTTATAATATAGTAGCTTTCCCATTAATTATAGTAGCTTATTATTACTTATTTTAAAATAGTAAAGAAGCTCCTTAACTTACTTATTTTCCAACGAGCACCGTAGACAATGCGAACGCCCTCTGCACCCGGGGCGTAGTGGTTGAAGGCACCTGGTATCCGTGTGAGCCGTTTGCCGACGGCGCCGCGTTTAGGCAGTGCTATTGATGCTACGGCTTCGGCCATGTGGCAAAGATGTGCACTGCGAGGGCGGTCCGCTGTGGGTATTGCAGTTCCACATATAGGGAGACGGAGTGTTAGGCGAAGAAAGACGACCTGGAGGATGCGATGCTTAACGGTACGTATGCGGCCCGAACGCGATGCGTTAACTATACTAAGAAACACCTAGTATGGTCCAAGTAATGCCTTGTACAGGTAAAGTGAATTGCTTAGGCAAAGGAGAGATGGGCTGATAGGCCCCGGTATTTTATTTCGCCAGACTATTCGAAGAAAATAACATAAGAAAACGCGACAATAGTAGCTAACCCAGTTACGGTTGGGCTTCGTAACGGTAACGTTACGAGGAAGAGACGAGCTGAACCAGACGAAGTAAGCCGCCCCGTACGCCACTGGGGTCGCCCCCCGGCTTTTTTGGTACTGGTACGGCCCGAATACGGCTCTAGGGACATCTCCCAGATGATCGCGGCGATAAATTAGTCGGTTAACAACACGATGGTTCTGGACGACGACTAGCCCTTAGAAATAAATATTAACGAGGGCGTATTGCCCTCGTAGGGGGACCTTACCAATTGGCAGAATAGATGTATCCAAATAGAAGGCCGATGACTGGACCCCCCCTTCCCGTAGGGGAGGGGGGTTTAGGTCTGATTAGGATTAGGGAGGTTTTTTATACGTAGCACCGGTTAACTGGATACCTCGCAACGCAGGCGCAGCGTTTTCCACCTAGATAGTATTGATTAGAAGTTCCGCTTGGCCATTAGGGCCGGTGGGTGGCACCCACCCTACGCACGGAGTAAGACAATATATATATATTATTTTCCAACGTAAATTAGGGTATTTATTTTAGCACCTTTACTAATCTTACCTTTATAAAATATACTAATAGCGATTTCGCAGGGTATAAAATTATTACAAAATTAATTTACGGCTACTTATTTATAGTAAATAGAGGATTAATTAGCTAAAAGTTAAAAAGGTTGTTTATAGTAGTTTATTCGACTTTGGAGGTTAAGTTTACGGGGCTTATAAAGGGTAATAAAAAGGCAATTTAGTTTTAAAAGTTATTTTCTAAACTGAAGCGCCCTATATAGGGACCTATTTTACTAATAGGAGATAATAAAGGCGTTATAAATATAATAAATAACCTAAAATATTATAACCGTACGAAATATACCCTTTTAAAATACTAGAGGGTAAAAAAGAGCGCTACAAAAGGCAATATTATTATAATATATGTACTTATAAGAGTCACGGCAGGTGCCCTAGATGTCCTACAGACGTGTTATGGTGAGTCAGCCCTTGGGCTGACCCACTGGTTAAGGTGCTGTTGCCAATGCTGTGCCCTGGGGCCTGCTGGGCCCCACCCACGCAGATAGATCTTTGGTATCGCTGCCTCGCAGCGATTTCTCTCCTTCTTTCTTCTTCACCTTGTAATTTTATATGATGATTATTGGGAATAAAACACACTGTACAGCACAAGTGCTGTACAGCAGCATAACAATGCTGTGCAGCAGCATAACAATGCTGTGCAGCAGCATAACAATGCTGTGCAGCAGCATAACAATGCTGTGCAGCCCGCTGCACAACAAGGCCCTGCAATAAAACCTCGTATTCTACCACACTAAGAACGCCACAGCGCTTTAGCGCCTCGGCACCTCGGCCTTCGGCCTCTGCCAGAGGCCGATG
>Ga0247760_1002991_pt1 | contig 11688 bp, 8 predicted proteins | sample UWRJL171409R4_FD_179936 | JGI IMG/M metagenome (GOLD analysis project Ga0247760, IMG submission 179936) | Plant litter microbial communities from Arlington Agricultural Research Station in Wisconsin, United States - UWRJ-L171-409R-4 | ecosystem: Environmental > Terrestrial > Plant litter >...
TATCCGTATGTGTTTTTTAGCTGCAAAAGCCCGGCAAGACGAAGCGAGATGTCTCGGTGAAAAAATCATGAGCTTATTCTCGATGGCCGCTGATAGTCTCGCTGCACCACTACCAGCAGCAGCTCGGAATAACTTGACACGACTACTAACAACAATGATGCCAATCACCAAAAAGAACCAGAAAGTGGCGGCCGTACAAAGTTCCGTCACCACAATGATGCCAATCATCGAAAAGAACCAGAAAGCGGCGGCCGTACAAAGTTCCGTTTTGTTTATCCAGGATTACGCTAATGGGCTTCTGAAATGGGCTTATAAAACCCCCCACTTCTATAGGAATCCTGAGCGGGTCGGGAAGCCGGGTTCTGGTAGTGCCGCCGAGTATTTCCTCTCGTTGCTAGAAAAGCCGTCTTCAGCATCAGCTTTGTTTTCAAGCAGTAATTGTCAAGCCAGCGGCTGCGAAAACCCGATCTTGGATTCGCCTTGCTATTCAGCGGCAAATCGATATGGGGGCTCCCCAGTCTTTCATGGGGAGTGTCTGACGGAGAGCTTGAAGGAGAAGTATTTCTTCATCTCGACGTGCCGACATTATTGTTTTCTTTTGTATCTTGGTCTGGCGAGGTTGCAGGAAATATTGCGGCCGTCGTAACTGGACTCGATCCAAGGAGAACTAGGGTATTGTATTATAGAACAAATCCCTAGGGTTCATGCTCCAGCAATTACATTACATTTTCATTGTCAAACCTCCCAGCCCACTGCTGGGAACGGAACTTCGCAACGAAACCAAAGACCCAACAACCTGTACCGTCGTAACGCGGAAGCGAAGCGAAGGGTATTATTATTCATGTCACTCTGATGACTCGAAAAAAGCGCGCGGGGGAAGAGTAGAATAGAATCCACAATGATTGAATCAGGAAAGCCGCAAGCTGCGATGAAAATGGACACAGTGCCATGAGGCCCAGCCGCGACAAGCCGCAAGTCTAGTAGAAATCGGGATAAACGACCGATGCATCTCGACGGGGCAACGGTTGTAAAGGAGCTGTCAACCGCGGGGGTTGAACCGTTGACAATACCCAAACAGGGATTATTACTCATCTTCAGCGAATACCGAGTATCTAAAAGGGACCTACCTCCGTATAACAGTCTAACAGATAGCCGCGCTCTTGGGTTGGCGGTCACGCAAGAATGCGGGGTTGACGCGCAAGATGCGAGATCCAAGAAAGACGCCAGCACCAGGGGGGGGGAAGGTATTCCTTGTGCATGTCTCTAGACCAAACCCGACCCCCTCAACAAAGGATTTAGGGTCACCGTTCCCCGGAAAAGTGACCAGGTGGCAGGCACCATTGGTTCTAGTCTGAACGGATGATATTCTCGGAGTAATTCTCCCGTCGTCCACTGTCACTGTCCACACGGTCCGCCATGGTTGTGGCCACATATGCCAAGAGTATTGGTATTGGAGACACCCACCTTCCTTCTCCGCACACTCCAAGATGCAAAGATACAACCGAGAAAACAATACTCAACCCGGTAACAAGCTCGCGGTCATATATATTCGTCCAGTCTAAAAACAGTCAGCCCGACCACTACATACCACGCAACCCGACTACCGAAATCATCAGGTCTTTTTTCCTGGAAACCTGCGCCTAGTTATTTCCAACTTGTCGGCCCAGGGCAGATCTCAACAATACCTAGGTTTTGTAGTTCGGAATGTCCAAGTCATTTTCCCAAGCGAAAGGAGGTGACATTGGGCTGGAAGGGCACGCCAGAGGCCGGTGCGTTCAAGGAAGGTGCTGATGGCGGGACTAACGGGACTAGTACCGCCCGTGTGGCAAAGTAGTGTAGTGTAGTGTAATGTAGTGTAGTGTAATGTAGTTGTAAAGGTGGGTAGGTGTGCACACGAATGGCGTGCGTGCCCCAAGCGTCGTTTTGGCGTCGATTCCTATCTGCAGCTTTTCTTTTTTTTCTTTTTTTCTTGGAAAACGCGGGGAAAATGCAGGACTTGACCTGTTTCTTTTTTAGTAGTGGCTGCTTCCCCAACCCACGAAAGGGAGGGGGAGGGGAACTTCTGCAGGTTCCCGTGGCACCTTGACCCCTTACCCCTCCCTCCTTCAACAAGTGCCGAGGCAGATTTCTCTGGATTGTCTTGTGACTGGCTCAATCGACAGAAAAAGAGGCTCTTAGGGCTTACTTGCAGCAGCATCAGCAGCGATGAGATTAGATGGCTCTAAGCCCATTTTGGACTTGGCGTATTATTTTGATCAGATCGATCATGGTTTTCCCGGTTTTTCCAGTCCCCATATTTAAGACAGACTCGCAGATCACAAACAAGCTCCTGCCAAGTCCTCAGCAAATTGGTAAGCGACTGACCAGTTCAGAGAAACGACAGAGACAAAAAACTTAGCCGAAGAAGCTCAACAATCCAACAAAAAGCTGGTTCTGGAAGCTCTCCCCCCCTAGATAGAGGTGTCGGCCCGCGGGGTAGCAACTACCGGCTTTCAGGTACAATTCCGGCTCAATATCCGCTGCCATTCAAGGCCAAGTGACCAACGACCAAGCTCGCCAGTCCGGAATGTTGGAGAAAAGGGCCGCCTGATAACGGGCTAGCTGTCCTACGATGTGACCTTGGCCGCCTGTGCGGTGTTGCATCCACCTGGCATGCGGGGAATGCCTGCCACCCACCCAGTCCAAGTCCAAGAGTCCAACATCACCAACATGGCCGTTTCACTGTTTCGTTAGACTTGGGGTCTAGTTTGGGTCAGTGAACATTTTTCATGGCGCGAGATAAAAATGGTACCTTTTGAAGCCAGGTGATCTAGGTAGGAGGAGAAGCCAGGTTGGAAACTGAGATATAAAACTAGACGGGTTTTTCGTCTCTCTTGGAAGAGTCGTGTCAGGCTCGCTCGCATTGCATCTTCATCTTTGACAGACTCTGATCGATTACATCGCTACTTTGTGTCTTTTTCAAGATGAAGTTTCTCGCCGCTTTTGCTACCCTTGCGGGTCTCACCTCTGCACTTCCCACCGCTATCGATCACGCCGAGGAAATCCGATCATGGGAACTCCTCGAGACTCATACCCGATTGCTCGAGGCTCGCCAGAGCAGTGAGACGCGGAATGAGCTTCAAGCAGGCGGTGCATGTCCTCCTATCATTTTCATCCATGCCCGTGGCTCGACTGAAGGGGGGAACCTTGTACGTACCTACCTCCTACCTAACTACCTTACCCCCCTCGTCCCCGCTCATCTTGATCCTCTCAACTAACACGTTTTGTTTCTGTCCAGGGCTCACTTGGACCGCGAATCGCCAACGTTCTCGAAGCGACCTACGGCGGCAACAATGTGTGGGTACAAGGTGTCGGTGGCGCCTACAAAGCAAGTCTTCTCGACAATTTACTTCCCGACGGGACCACTTCGGCGGCTATCAATGAGATGAAGAATCTTCTTATTCTCGCCAACTCCAAATGTCCTCAGGCCAAGATTGTTGCTGGCGGCTATAGGTTAGTTTCCATTCCTTCCTTCAGACATACCTCCCTCCACCGTGCACTCATGCTAATGCTGTAATGGGTACAGCCAAGGCGCCGCCCTCGTCGCCGCCGCCATTCGCGACAGCAGTTCCACCATCCGGGAACAAATTAAAGGCGTCGTCCTCTTTGGATATACCAAGAACGAGCAAAACGGCGGAAAGATCCCCAACTATCCCGCCAATCGCCTCACTGTTTATTGCGAGACCGGAGATCTGGTTTGCAATGGCACCTTGATTGTCTTGCCACCTCATTTGACTTATGGCGATGAGGCGGAGGATGAGGCGCCCAAGTTTTTGATTGCGAGGATCAATGCCAGCTAAGTGAGTGTTGTGAATAAGGGGCGGTGGTCATGAGGGATATGAACTTCATGTCAGGAAATGTGGGTTGCATCTGAGGTGTTGGGGCGTTATTCATATTGTTATCATTGGTCAATTCTTGGAAAGGAAACCTGTCTGCTGTTTTGCCAGTAGTCATAAAAGGAAAACAATCTTGCTTCCTCCTCTCAATCATAAGTGATTGATACCTGCTATGCGATGTGGTTCTGTCAGTCTACATGCGTCTGTTCGTCGAAGACTCAGCGCGCAAAACGACTTGAGCTGTTGAGCCGTGACCCCCGGAGATAACATCAACACTCGCGCAAGAAACAAGCAAAAAATAAAGACCAAATACCAGTACCTGGAATTGTCGTCACCTGTAGGATTCGAACCTACGCTCCCGAGGGAACTGCCTAAGCTTGTTGACACATAGCAGGGCAGCGCGTTAACCACTCCGCCAAAGTGACTAATGCGATTTGTTGACAGTCCTCAGGCTGTAAAGTGCTCAAATGTTGGTTATCACATGCTCTGATACTTGTGCTGTGCCGCAGACCAAAGTTTGGTGACCGAATTATGGCTGATGAGGTATCCCAATCCTTGGTCCGATTGGTGCCGGATGAAGCCGACTGCAGGATGCAATAAAGTTGCGATTCCCAAACAGAGGGAACGAACATTTTGCAGGACCTGAACTGTTTAGCCGCCGGGACAGGCGTTGGTTGGGAACATGAAGTTGAGTGTGCAGTTTAACTGACCATGTCGCGCACTTCAAAACGCAACAAAACCCAACGTGCAACTCCCAGGTTCCCCTGCAGTCTACTGAAACCTCGGCGACACGACGATGCATCAAAAACAGATTGCGCTCGTCCTCGCCTTCGCCGCGTACCTCGCCGCGCCAGCCACGGCGCAGTTTGTGACAGGTCCGATTGAACCCGCGACCCCAGCATTGCCGCACACTGCAGTCTACACCACCACCGTCGCACAACGGAACCACCCCAACCCACCACAACCCACGGCAACCGTCATCGTCACCCTAATTGTTCCCCGCGACGTGGCTCGGCCTACCAATTCCTCCAGTTCTAGTTCCAAAACCCTCGTAACCGGCACCGTCATTTCGCATTTCTCCGAGGGAAACAGCGATGGCGGCGCTCCATCCACATGGTCTGAAACCACACAGCTGGTCTGGTCAACGATTTCCGAAGAAGACCAATTCCCCCCGGTGATTCTTGAAGAAAGTTACTTCGCCAAATCTACGCTTTCCGCATCCTACACTGATTACAAACACTGGTCCGCAGGGCTATACGGCGCATGGTCAATCGTGCATTATAATTTCTATTCAACAATCCGTGAGACGGTTGTTGAGAGGGTAGGACCGGCATATCCCGCGACGATTGTTAGGACAGGATATACAGATGTTAAAGTGGCGTTGACATTGGAATTTGAAAATGGCCCGACCCAAACCCAGCCGGATAGAGAGACTAGTACTGAGGTGAGAACGACAACGTTAGTGCAGGTTACGGCAAGGCCGGTGGGATAAATCACGGCAAGGCGGGGTGAATCACAGGAAGGCGAGGGGTGATTAAGGGTCAGCGAGCAGAGCATTGGAGTGGAAAAGTAAGGCCGAGATCGTGGGATGAAGTAAAGTGTGGATAGTTTGCGACCAGACGGGATTGACGTAGGACGAGTTCCAGTTCAGATGATACAAGGGTGTTGAGTCCGTTCGGCGCGGGTCCCAGGGTTAGGCCGATGGCTTTTACGAAGGAGATTGCGATGGGCGTTTTTGTATGATGATGATGTCTGTGTTGTAGGCAACTCAGCTAGCTTCACCAGTGCCTATCTGGTAATGCAGGTAGGTAGGCACCCATGACTGCTCGTCCCTTGTAGTGTATCCTCCGGGGCCCCCGAAGTTGTCTCGTGATATCCTCACACACCTAACGACTAGTTTGCTTCCGTGAAAGGATTCAGAACTTCAAGCATAAAGGCACGGCGTGGCTTATCTGTCCGTGCAAGTCAAGCTCCAGGGCGTTGGGTTCGCCAGGATTCAACAACGTGGTAGCGTGCGGCACAGAAGGAAGCCAGCGTGTTTGGTTCCCACCAGACCAACCCCAGGGGCAGTTCGGACAATTCGAGTCACAGGCTTGGGAAGTTTGCATTTCCTGGGATTTCGTCCCATGTGCTGAGGCTCAATTCTTACTTACCGTAAACACACACAGATCAAGTCAAAGTCTCAGTGAGCCTTGCACGTGGCACCCTGAAAGGCGCTGTGCCGTTGCGTCGTAACTGCTCGTAATGGTTTCACCAACAATACAGAAACCCTTGCTGGGTGACACCGACGACAGGGCACAGCCGACAGTTGAGAAGAGTGAGGACTATGAAAAGGGGAGTTCCCGTCTTGTTCACAGCTGTCTTGAGACATCACAGCCTTGATGCACAATCACATTCGCTTGACGTCAAACCTCGGATCTCTCTCCCTCATTCCACCTACCTTCGTTATCTTCCCTTAGTGAGAATTAGTTGGTCAAATCTGAACCGAGATGAGGTCACTCACTCCAGGCCTCGGCCTCTCCCTCTTAAGTCTAGTCGCAGCGGCCCCCTCCCCATCGCCCATCGAATCACGCCAGAACAACACCCCCAAAAACTGCAATAAAGCCTTCTTCGACAATGTTGTTGCCCAACTCAAACTCGGGGGCAGCGTTGACAGCCGATCCCCTTACACGCCGAATAGCGAGCCTTTTACGGCCGGTCGCGACCCGTACCGAGAACGCGTTCTTTACTATGCCAATAACGACACCCCGCTGCGCATCTCGGATATTTGCGGTCTCCGAGTAAATGTTGTGGATAATATCGCGTTTGAGCTATACCTCCCCAGTCCCGAGACATGGAACCAGCGATTTCTGACCGTCGGAAACGGCGGGTTTGCCGGCGGAGCAAGTCGCAAAGACATGTTCAGCCGGGTTGTACAAAACTGGGCGACCATGTCGACCAACACGGGCCATGACGATCCATCTCTCATGCTGAACTGGGGAGCCGGCACCGCGGGGAAGAAACTACAGATTGACTGGGCTTACCGAGCAATGAACCTGTCGGTGCCGTATGCCAAGGCGATTGTCGCGGCCTACTACGGCGCCGACAAGAAGACCAAGGGGAGTTACTATTCCGGCTGCTCTACCGGTGGCCGGCAGGGCATTCGCCAGGTTGAAATCGACCCGAAAAGTTTCGATGCCATGCTGATTGGCGCGCCGGCGTGGAACATCAAGTCTTTTTCAGCGGTTCTGTCGCGCATCGGCTATTTGGCTGAGACGTCAGGCCTAAAAGTGCGATTGCGTGAAGCCACCCCCACGGTGCTGGACCGTATCTGGACGCTGGTATACAAAGAATGCGATGGACTCGACGGGTCTACTGCCGACGGCGTGATTCTCAACAGGGACGCTTGTTATGCGCGATTCCGCAACCAAGCGGAAAACACGACTCTCTGGGCCAACACCGACACGACGGTCCAACAACGCAAAGCGTTCCTAACCATTATCGAAGAGTTCAAAAACCCCAAGGTGCCCGAGTTTGTAGGACACGGATTCGACATCACGGCGATCCGCGATCTCGGCAGCTCATCGTATCTGATGGACAAGCTCGACAATCTCGATTTCACACAGCAATTCGCACAGTACTTTCTCAACAACCCTTCGCTGAAATGGGACACGGACGACAACGGCGCCGCATTAATCGCTGCGTCTGAAGCCTGGAATAAAGAAGTCCTCGCCAACGCGGACCCTTCCGTTTTAAGCCCTGGCGGGAAATACACTGGTAAAACCATCCTCTACACGGGGACTTCTGACGGGTTCGTTTCTTCCGCGGGGACGCGTCGGGCGTTTGATCTCGCGGGCGGCAAAGACAACACCAACCTTGCGTATTTTGAAATTCCGGGAATGCCGCATTGCGTTGACTTGGGTTCCGGAGCCGTGAATCCGCCCTGGTATATCGGTGGCGGGGGCTTACATATGCCGTATCCGAATTCGGTTTATTACATGCCCGAGAGCGCGGGACTACAGAATCCGAAAAATGACGCGTTGTTGGCGTTGGTGGACTGGGTGGAACAAAAAGGAAATACTGGGCCGGAGACGCTCGTGGCCACGGCATTCAAGACATGGGGCGATGGGAAATTTGAGGTGGCGAAATCGAGACCGGTTTGTAGGTTTCCAAAGCAATTACGCTTGGTGGAGGGGAAGAATGTCAATGCCGTGGAGGGGTGGGAGTGTAAGTAAGCACCTACATGTGGAGTGGATAAGGGCCTATTTCTCTTTTTTCTTTTTTTTTTTCCCTTTCTTAGATATCCCTGTTCTGTCCACAACTGGGTCACAGAAGTTGGGCAAGACTGTTTGTACGATGAGCATTCTTTCCCAAGCTTAGATAGATACATAGACAGGCCCAATGCCAACATCATCTCTCAACCTGGCAGTGACACCGAATGTGATTTCTGCTAGGGCAAGTTATGAGTTCGGGTGACTTCGATTTGCTTTGTGGGATGGGTAAGAGTTCATTGCGTCCTGAAACAGATATACGTATTGCTCACCAGTACCTTGTCGCAGTCTGTCCAGAAGGGAATCATGTCGTTTTCTCTCACAGGCATTTTTGCCTGATACATGGCATTAAAAACAACTAGATACAAAGCCAACTCAAGCTAGTCCAGCGGTCGGCAACCCCAATTACTACCGACTTATCCCAATCACCACCCCAGAATACCATAGTTCCTCATGGCACCACCCACGACAACCGAAGACAAAACCTTGCTACTGGTAGACTTGGCCGGGGCTGCCGACCCCGTGCCCGCAACGGTGGTGTACTCGCCACTATATCCGCTCGGTGCAGACCCCGCTCCATAGGAACCCTTTTGCGCCATGTACACACTGAGCGCCTTGGGTCCGCCGCACTTGTCGAGAGCATAGCCCGGGCAGGGGATGTTGCAGTCGGCTTCGTTCGGGTTGGCAGAGTTTCCACCGACGTCATTTCCGCACCAGCATTCATTTCCGTTGTGCAGTCCCGCGTAGGTATAGCGTTCGGAAGCGCATCGGTCGGTGCAGAGGCCGATGGACATGAAGGTGTCGCTTCCGGGGATTTTTTTAAGAATGGGCTTCGTGGGGTCTTGCTTGTAACATCCGAGGGGAATCCACTTGGTGGGATGCGCGCTGCCGGAAGCACCGGATGCGGTAACGGAAGCAGTAATTGTCGCGGTAGGGCCGCCGCCGCCCCAGGTCGATGGGGTTTGTGTCAAAGTGATGGACACTACCGAGTCAGTGCTGGTGGCGGTGGCGAGAGCCGCGAGGGAGAGGGTGACAAAGACTTTCATGGTGATGGACAATGACAAGCGTGATGAACGAGTGTATGAGCGAGAGTGAGCGACGACTGGTTCAGCGAGTGTTGAGCGGGTGGATGAGCAAGAGTGGCTAGTCTAATTTGGGTGCACGTCGAGATTTAAAAGCAAAGCAGCAGTGCGCTTCCAGAAGAAAGACCTCTACAAAGGATGACCCAACCCACTTGTGTGGAACATGTCCATGGCCAGGGATGTGCTCCGCCTCGTACCAACCGCCAAGGCATCAACCCCTGAATCCTTCCCGTCCAACTTACGCAATCCCCACTTCTCTTTAAAGAAAAGAGACAGTGCAAAAAGAATGCTGAACCATCTCATGCCACTTCTTTTCTCTGTCCTTGTATATATTTTACTTTCCACTAGAATGTCATTCATGACAGTCAACTTGTTCTCGATTCACATAATTTATGACGTCAAGATGAGTGCGTGGCCGCCTACACAAGAATAAATAGGGTTACATGCGGATCCTTCACCCTGTTTTTTTTCCCTGTCAATTTCCAACAGGGAATTCCTCGGATTTAGCATTAGCATTCCTCCATCCAATCATGGACGGCATCTCGGCAAAAAGTTGTAACGAGTGGACCCGCCTCGCATTTAGGGTTCGTATTCCCGGTGCAAGGGGATCGATCTACACGCGACACGATTGATTAGAGAGACAGGATGAGGTATGCAAGGGCTATACGAACACTGGCAGTAAAAACCAAACACAGCGTGTCATTATAGGTTGGTTGTTTTGAATCCCTTGTTGAGAGTCGCTGATCGTTGCTAGAGCATATCTCAGCGTTTCTGGAACCGATGCAACATTTCGGACTAACCCGCCTCGGTTTCTGACTTTTGCATGCTTCTTCCTCTTCTTCTTCAAATTCCTTCTCGCTGGCTGGCTTCGCCCACGGCTCTCGCGGCTGCACTCCAACCCTCGTTTCGCCGAGCAACTTGGCTCCTCCATCGTTTAGCCCTAGATACCTATCATATCTAGGTAAGGTAGGTAGGTATAGAATATGCCCGCCATAAGTCTGCATCGAGCTAAACAACAAACAGAAAGCGTTCTCCCACGCCGGCCTTCTCCCTTTTCCCCGGCGGCACGGCAGTACCGCAAAACACAATCCTCCAACGACCGAAAAACCTTGCGGGCGGAGTAGGACCAATCGGCCATGTCCCGTAGAGGCAATCAAATACCTTGTTTTTGAAAGGCGGGATAGACATGCATCCGATGCTACAAGGGGTGCGCGCCATATGCAACGACAAGACCACCGACAAAGATTGATATCTCGGGACTAGACCACCAGGAAAGACGATGGCTAGGGCCCGTATGTCATGATCGGGAATCCGAACCTTGGCTCGCATACAGCGTCGTGTCACACACACACACACTTGTTGAGGAGTAGCAATTCCCACATGCAAGCAGCCATGATGGTTCAAGTAATTCTGCCCTCATATTCTTCCTGAAAGCCCTCTTCACATGCTCTCGCGCCATGCTGTTTTCCCCGAGGACACCAGGTCGTCGTGCCCCTGTCCGATCCGCACGCCCTGACGCCGTACCCGGACCACAACTCCTCAGCGCCGAGCTGCACCGTCGCCTCCCTCGGGCGCGGGCCCCGTGGTCTGGACGCTCGCCCAGCCAGGCGATGACTTCACCCTCACCCGCTGGTTCGGGACGGCGTGGCGCTCCGACCAGATGCCCACGCGCATCACCTTCAGCCCGACCACGTCGGTGTTCCCCCCGCCGTGCCCATGACGGTGCTCATCCCGGTGGAGCGAGTTTGGCCATTCTCGCGAGTTTGATGCAAAAGGTAAGGGAGGCAGTTTTAATTGTAAGATGACACACGGCGACTCCCGCTTCTTCTTGGCATCCTTTGGCTCCTTCTTGGCAGCTTCCGTGATATTCTCCATGTTGCCAGTGGCCTCGCCATCTTGGGGCGACTTAATGTTCGTCCTTTTATAATTCGCAGCTGTTTGATCCTGGTTCTTAGATATCGCTCCTGATCTGAAGTTTTGTTTTGGCCAGGTACGCATAGAAACAATGAACGTATTAGCGATAAACTGCCGGTGAGTTACCCGAAGCTCACACTCTTACACTTGATTTTTTTCGGGACCTACAAAACATCATGAGCGACGGCCTTCCGCCCTCAAGCAAGCCGTAGCCCCGGTCTTCGAAGGCTCCGAACATGATATCAGCTAGGCCGACCCGGTCATCCCAGACATGGAATTCAAACAACTTGTGCTCGGCGCTGCCATCATGACCACCGGGCGTCTTGCTGTACCTCAGCGTTATTGACCCCTCGGTGTGGACCCCGCCGCCGGCACCGATGAAAGGGAAGCTGTCGCTCTTGTTGACATGGTCCATGGTGTATTCCAGCTCGAGCAGCTTCCGGAGGGAGATCAGCGGGCCCACGTGGTTCCCCGTGTCGTAGAATGCCTGCACAATGACCGCTCCGTTCCCCGCTGCCTGTCTGCGGATAGATGGGTCGTTTGTGGTTGGCGACGATGAAGGAGGGG
>Ga0247760_1002992_pt1 | contig 11687 bp, 9 predicted proteins | sample UWRJL171409R4_FD_179936 | JGI IMG/M metagenome (GOLD analysis project Ga0247760, IMG submission 179936) | Plant litter microbial communities from Arlington Agricultural Research Station in Wisconsin, United States - UWRJ-L171-409R-4 | ecosystem: Environmental > Terrestrial > Plant litter >...
TCTTGACCGAAGGAGTCCGGAACGAACCGAGGCTCAGTAGGGTTACACGACCCATGGCAACTCATATACTCGGGGCTGCTTTTGCTCGCGTTACGGCGGACTCGATATAACCTTGAGCCGACGTAGCCCGCAGCCAGCCAGCATGGTACAACGGGAAGGTGGGAGTTCGCGGTCGACTGCACCGAAGGGCGATGGCGACACTTGCTCGGGTATCCACCCTGTGTCGTTTGGCGTCGCGTTTGTGAAGACATGGTGCCCTTTGGGAGGCGCAGGATCCAAGGATTCGGGTATGTCCAGACGACAATGTAGTGCGACGGTGGGGATGGGAGTGATGCATACCGGCGTCCGGCAGTTGACGTACGCCACAGCGAAGGCAGGTTCGATTCGGGCCTAAGCGAAGCAGCATCCCATCATGTGGGAATCCCGCCGGAACCTGTGGTCAGGAGTTTAACTCAACCTACCCGTACTGACAGATCAGAAAAAAAGGGGCGGGGTTTGGATGGCTTGGAAGGTCGCTACGGCCGGTACATGCGCCAAGGCAAGCTTGGGGAAACTGTGCAGCCCTGTCCTCAGTTGAGATGTGATCGGTCTCGAAGAGCGGCCGAAGAGAATTTCACCGGTCACTCTGTCAGCGAAGCCTGGGCCCGGGGCGTCTTTTCCGTCGACGTGGCAATAAGTTGGGAGCCTACTTTTGCGGCTAGCTGCAACGTAATACGACGCCTTCTTCAAGTTTCACCGTTGCCTTGAGTCAAGAGTTTATACGGGCAAAAAAAGCCCTAGCGAACTACGACAAGCGAAGTATCAAGACAATATAAAGCACAATACAAAGCACATTATTCACTATTACCTATTGCACGTAACCGATTATCCTAGAAACTGTTTACTCAAACTATTTTTGGCGGTTGACAGTTGGGTGGTACTACTTCCAGAAAATGCTCATGCAGCCTTCTTGATGTTGGGCCAGGTTGCATTGATCGGCTTGGCATTTTTGCAGGCCACCCCGGGCCCCGGATGAGCAGCCGCGTAGGCTGTCGTTTGTCGGGTCGAATCGGGGATGGAAGGCCGCCGCGGCCTGTACAGGGCTGGCTTCTCGCTGTGACACACACCGGGACTAGCAATGGCAATGCATTGCGAGTGCGAATAGAAGGCTTGACAACCCCGGACGGTCTGAAACTGCCTTCCTGCATTTCAACAGGGGGGTTGTGTTGGAGGGTTGGAACTGGCAGCGAGTGGTGGCTCAGCTGCCACATTCGGTCACCCTCAAAGCGGCCTCGTGACGATTGGGAACCTTTGGGCCGCCTCTCACTCGCGCCCCGATCAGAGACGCGTCCGGGCAATGGAGTAGACTGATCACGTCGCACGCTGTTTCTGCGTCTCCTGAGATCTGACAGGCCGTGTTGTTCAATTCGGACGCCTCCAGACATTACGTAGCAGAGCCTTCTCTGTGAGTCCTGTGTTCTGTCCTAGCTTTTCCTAGCTTGTTCCGCCGGTCTTGGGGCTATGCACAACAGACCGCCTTGCAGCAGCAGCAACGACAAGCAACTTTATAAGAGGCCGGAACCGCCCTTATCGGCTCTCCCACCCTTCCCCCATACGGATGCAACGTGCGCCGTGTTGGTGGCTGGCAGCAACGAACATAGCACGTTTTTCTCGACCCCTGCCGCTCCCCGCAAGCATGGTATGTCCTCGCCAACCCCAGCCTCGCGGGTGCGGCGACACTCCGGTCCGGGCCGTGTGCCGTTGCTAACGATGCCTACAGGGGTCCATTAACAAGGACATTGCTCGGTTCGAGCTCACAGCAGTGTATAAGCACCCGCTGGCCAAGGCCGACATCGTGCTGGTTCACGGTCTCAACGGCAATCCGCAGAAGACGTGGACGGCGAAGAATGGCGTCTACTGGCCAACCGACTTGCTCCCGGTGTCGCTCAAGGACGAGCATGCCAATGTGCTGGTGTACGGTTACAACGCCGACGTCTACTCGAGCAAAAAGGACCAGAGCCCCAGCGCCAACTTTATTCATATGCATGCCCAAAGCCTCGTCACATCGCTCACACAGTACCGCAAGAGCGAAGGCACAGAGCGCAGTCCCATCATCTGGGTCGCTCACAGTCTTGGCGGTATCGTAACCAAGCGCGCCCTGCTGTACTCCAACGATGTTCGCGCACATCACCATGAGGACTTCCGGTCCATCTTCGTCTCAACCTACGGCATCATCTTCTTGGGCACGCCGCACACAGGATCCGACCTCGCCGGGTGGGGCCGCATCCTACAGGCCATGTCGGATGCCGTCGTCCCGAGGCGCTTCTTCGAGACGGAGCCCATCCTCCTCAAGACACTAAAGAAGGACAACGAGACACTGCAGGCGATTAACAGCCACTTTTTAGATATTTACCAGCGCTTCAGAATATTCATGGTGCACGAGAATCATACGACAGACATCAAGGGAACTCGGTGAGTTGACTAATGTGTGCAACCGGGAGAGCATGTGCTACGATACTAACTTGGTTACAGTGCCATCGTCGTGGACGCGGCATCAGCAAGCCCCCAGCTCCCTGGTGTTACCTACTTTGGCATCGAAGCCAACCACTCGGGCATGTGCAAGTTCGAGAGCGAGAATGCACCTGGTTACCGCAATGTGTCGACAGGGATCCGCGAGTGGGTTGCCGACTCTCCCAAGATCATTGCCGTGCGCTGGGAGGTGGAGGAGGATGACAGGCGTCTGAGAGCGAGTCTCGAGAGCTATGAGCGGACTCGTTCTTATGTAAGTTCGGCTTCGTCCTGTCTGACGTGGCGCAACGCTGAAAGTTACGGGTATAGCGTACCACTACCAATGAGAGAGCGCCGGATCGAGCCGACAGAGTTTCCGCGAGGGTGCCCCAACCCCCGCAACCAATTAGTAAGTCAAATGAGGATTGAACACAGAAGAGCATCGACTGATGTCTGCCTACAGTCGAGGAGGCCAGCAGCAGGAGCAGCAGCACAGCCAACAATGACATGACACTTGTTGCCACAGTCCCAGCCGCCCCTGCCATGATGATCGGCCCGTTGGTTGAATCGCCAACCCGGGCTCATGCCGTTGAAGCACCGCCCTCTCGAGTCGACTCGATGCCGAGAGACGGGCCGCTTTTCATCCATCCCGAAAAGTTCCGACCAAACTCGTACTTTGTCGGGCGAGAGGATGAGCTCAGGGGGCTACACGAGATGCTCATGGACCGGAAGCGCAGATCAGAGGGCACATCGGCCGTGCTTATTCAGTGCATGCCGGGAGGAGGAAAGACACATCTTGCTCGTCAGTATGTCTTCCAACACAAAGATGACTACCCCGGCGGTGTGTACTGGGTGCGTGCCAAGTCCCGGAAGGAGATGGAGTATTGGTACTGGCGCATCGCTAAGAACGAAGCGCTACGAGGCCTCCTCGATCAACGGGACCGGGACGAGCTGCGAGACCCAAAGCGCATTGTTCAAATGGTGCGAAAGTGGCTCAACCACCAATCAGGATGGCTGCTGGTGCTCGACGGGGTGCAATTTGACACTCCGGGGCTACGCGAGTTCATCCCCGACGCTCGGAACACCAGCCTCATTTATACATCGACTGAGCGGGCTGTAACGGGCGATCCTCACTTTGACAACCCGCAGGTTATGGAACTCGGGCTACTCACGGCCCAGCAAGCCCAGGGACTGTTGCTGACGGAAATAGCCAAGAAAGAACCGTGGAGTCCAGAAGACAAGGCTCGGGCCTTGGAGTTGGTTCAGCTAATGGGACGCCTGCCTCTCATGATCCACGTCGCTGCCCAGCACTTGAAGGCCACGAGGGAGCCCTTGTCGCGTTATCTGCGGTCTTATCGAAGCAGGCCCAAGGCGGGGGGGCTGCCGGCTTACAAGGCGGTGCGCGAGCAGCTTGAGCACCGCGGTGCCAACGCAGCGCTCAACCTGATATCTTTGCTCGTGTTTTTTGACCAGCACATCCCCGTCGAAATGGTGTCGATGGGTCTCTCGGCTCTCGACAAGACGACGCCAATCAAGTCTTGCGACGCCTCGCACCAAAAGACGAACCTGAGCAACACACTTCGGACGCTGATTGCGTTTGCCCTGGTTGAGCGGACTGAGAGCGATGACATTTCATCGTCTAGCTCCCGCAGCTCGAGAAAGAGCTTCGACAAACACGCCGACTACCTTGATATTCTGCGCATCCACAGCGTCGTGCAAGCCTTCTTCATCGACACGCTCCATGAAGAGCGCCAGGCCGAGTTTTGGCTCGAGAGGGCTATACGTATGTGGTGTCGGTCGTACGACGAAGCCGACAAGCGCATCGACGAAGATGCACGAGTAGGACTTCCCGATGACTACCGCCGCTTTTCCATCCACGGCGAGAAGCTGCGGGAGCACCTCAGCCGTTTTGAGCGGAGATATCCCGGCCTGCAGAAGGCGCGCCTGGACGTCGAGGCGCGGTTGGACAAGATGCAGGCCCAGATTGACGAGCTCTCGCAGGCCCTCCAGGCAAAGATCGTCAATGGGTCGAACGAAGAGCCGCCGGCATCGGTATTTGACCGGGCGAACAGCCTCTCAGAGACGGATTCGGCAGAAACACCCAACCATGACAGTCAGAACAGCTGGGAGCCCTTCTCTGCGGGCGACGGCGAGAGTCCGGACCGGATGCAGTCCATGTCACCCATATTTGATCCGGCATTGCCCACGAGTCCTACAGAATGGCAGATTCCCTACCCAACTAGGCCGCTCATGCCGGCCCCCCAGACCCCCGACGATGATGACGAGACTGTGGTCTGGAATAACACGCAGTCGCTGCAATCGCTGCAGTCGCCGCGGTTGATGGCTGTCGATAGAGAAGTTGTCGACCCAACCTCCCAGCACGAGTACGAGGATTGGCAGGAAGTCATTCCCAACCACCGCGTCATCAAGCGCCACGAGTCACGGCGGTATCATGACCGCGCTGGCGCCTGGAGGGACAAGACGGTGAGTGACCCGCGCATCGGCGTCAGCAAGGAGTCGGCGGTTGGATCTCTGACCAGCCGGCGACCCGAGTCGAGATCTCCGAGCCGCAGCCGCGTGACGGCCCAGAGTGATGCCGAGATGGAGCTGAACAAACTACGTCAAACACAGCCAGTGTCATCCGAACCGGCCACCAGTTCGACATCTGGTCCCGTCCGGCCCAAGTACCTTCTGGGCAAGAACAGTTATGCCCCGGTCTCGGCCAGAACAGTGCCCGAGACGGATCTTACTGTCGCCCCCGTGCCGTTTTCCAGCGGCCTGGCACAGATCATGTCGTCGCCCAAGAGCTGGACAGCGGCGACGGTAAAGCGGCTGAAGGAGAATGTCCTGCCGTCGCGACCGCCTCCGGCAACAGGTGCACCAGTGACTCCGGTATCTCCCCTGGTTTCGCAGGGAGAGGATATCACCCCTGCGCCTCACAGTTCCATCTTCCGGGGCAGCCGCACCGCCAATTCCAGCCCGGCGAACCGATCATCGCCTTTTCCGCCTCCGACTTTCTCGGCTCTGCGCGAAGATCTGACGGCCGACGACTTTGAGCAGTCAAACCTCCCTGCGGCCATCCGCAGCTGGGACTCGAACATCTACCACCCAGGCTTTAGCCGTCTTGATTCTTCTTCTCCCACCATTGAACAGGAACCCCTCTCCCTCTCTTTCCCTACCATTCTCCCCACCCGAGCTGGTCGCGCCAACGCGCCGCCTCCCATCTGGATCCGTGGCGCGCCTCCGGCAGGCTACTCGTCCCAGCCAGCCTCGCATCAGTCCGCCACCCCTCCAACATATGAACCTCACTCGGCCCCATCCGCTTCGGGCTCTCCCCAGCACCAAAACCTTTTGTTTCCCCCCCGCCGCCCAGGTACACACCACTCCTCCCCGCTCGCCACTTCAATCGATAACCGCAGCAGCATGCTCTCGGATCGGGATCGTGTCCGCGAAGTTGACCCTGCACGTCTCGGTCCCATCTCCCGCTTTGCCTCACGCCGCGCCTCGTACACGGAGACAGAACCAAGCCCTAGGAGAGACAGCCTGTTTCCCGATGTAGACACCAGCTATTCGCGATGGGAAAGAATGCACCACCAGCAACAGCAGGGCTATCCCGCTGCGACTGGCCCTGAAACCGCCATAGGCACTGGTGCAGCAACAGGAACGAGAACTGACGTTGGCTCGTCCTTTCCTCCGCCCGGTCCGGGAACTGCTGCGCAGTATCGCATTGGTCGGGCCGGTGGTGCAGCAAGAGGAAGAAGATCTTCGCCGTCTCAGGGATCGGGGTCCCGCTCGGTCAGTCCTATAGCGGGTGCAGGCGGAAATGCAAAGGGGAAGGGCAAAGCCAGTCCAGATTTACTGGTCCTGGGGACAGGCGGATTCGCGGGGCTACCTCTGCCTGGCGGATTTGCAGCTGGGGGCGAACCCATGGCGAGGTCGGGATCAGGTGGGAGCTCAGGGTCTGGGACGGGAACAGCCTCGGGAGTCGCGGGAATCAGAGTTGGCGGGACCATGGTGGAGTTTGGAACAGCAACAAGAACGAGCCCGGGGACAGGAACACCGACGCCAACGGGAACAAGGGGGAGAAGCTCGTCTTCTCCTGAGGAGCATCATGGCTTAGGCATTTCGACTCAGGCGCACGAAAATCTGCCGCGGGCGCGCTGAGATGATACGCCATCTTATTCCACCTCCTTTTTACTCATCTTTACCCTTCCCACCCATCGACTCTTCCTCCTTACACCCAACCAACCTTCTTTTCTTTTCTCTTCCCACTTCGGTTTTCATCGTTCTCCGGCTAGTCATTGTTTGCGGGACCTACTACGCTCCCTTCAGCATCATGGGATATCAGCATAAAGGGCAGTAATGGTAATTGGGATATAGAACTTGGGATACATTACTTTTTATATTTTATTCGCCTCAAATGGATGGACAGTTGCCCCAGTTGGGGATGCTGATGTCTGGTGCTTGCTGGCAAACCTTTCTCCCCATTCCCCAACCCTCTCTTTCAGAACAGATTGCATTTTTTATAGAATGGAAGGCAAAGGAAAGGTACGGAATGGGACGAATACAACGGACATGCAATTTCGGGACGGGCGTATGGATAGGTACCTACAGTGGGCAGTCACGTTGCGATACCATACGCCTTGGATAGATAGATGTTGACAGAGCGGGCCAGGAAGTTGGGCAAAGCATTGGGAACTGACCTGCAATGAGGATAAAATACAGGGCAGGATACAGCCGATGCAGGACACGGCGCGCAGTATACACGCATATCTATGCTGAGGACAGGGCTTCAGCATGCAGGACGGGGCCACCCCAACATCGTCTAGGGAAGGGAAGAACAGACAGACGGGCATACATGGCATGACAGTCCCCTAATTACATTAATATTCCAGCACCCACCCCTACCCCCACAAGGCAACATACCTACATAAGAATACAACAGATAGACATGGTAAGACAGCAGCACATCAGAAAGGGTTACAAAAAAAAAACAATGTGTACACACAAGGGTTTTTGTTTATGATTCAATCGGCCACAAAGTGTCTCCACTAAACTCACTCACCACCCTTATCTACTCCTCTACATAACCTAGCTAAACCTAGCGTTCTCTCTTGGTCACTCTCTAGTATTCGTCATGCAATACCAAACTCTGGAATCTCACCCATCTCAGCCTTGGTATCCTCTCCCACCTTGTACGACACCCTCCACCTCATCTTGATAGCCTGGACCTTTTCCGCCTGGTTCCCCGCGTGGAAGACGCTGATGGCCTGTGTGACACCGGCGCTCTGTTTGGGAGCCAGACTCCGACCAGACTGCGGATTAAGCTTTAGTTCGTAGCCCTTTACTCGTTATCAGTGATTTGTTCAGCTTAAGAAGGGGGCAGAAAAAAATACCTTGGTCACGGCAAGCTGAAAGTGTAGTTCTGAAATCGGCTGCGCCGTGTTGTTTGAAAACGAAAACAGCAAGTTAATAGACGGGGCCGTGGCCACGGCCCGGTTGGCTATTAAGTCGATCTTAAGGTTGCTGTTGCTCACCTGGGCGCGCTGCTCTCTGGGAAGACTCGGCGGTGCTTCGGGGGGAAGGGCAGATGAAAATGACCACTCGTCATCGTCATTTGCTGCCGCGGGAACAGACACTGGTGGTTGGGGTGACAGGGCGCTGAGAGCAGCAAAGGGGTCTTGTGCTGCGGGCTTCGAGGGGGGCGGAGAGAAGGGGGGACGGTTCGAAACCGGCGGCTGAGGGGTACTTGGCTTTGAACTCGGTGCTGAGGTGAAAGACGAGAACTGCGAGAAGGACGAACCCCCGGGTGGTGGTGTCGGTGTTGAGATTGGGCCCTTGGCACTGCTGTTTTGTGTCACAGACGAGAGCAACGGACCACCTGGAATGTCTGTGAATCATTGTCAGCTTCAGAAGTCACGCTTCGAGCACCAAGCGTACTGGTATTTGCACCAAAACCAAGAGCAATTCCACCCGCTTGCCCGTATGAACTCGAATCCCCTATTGACAAGCCCAAAAGATCATTCTCCACACCCGTCTTTTGGGAGCTCGGAGCTGCAGAAACAGAACCATTCGCATCAGCGTCGGCATCCAAGTCGATAAGTGACAACTCGTTCGCTACTCCCTTTGCGCTGCTGCCCGTGGAAGCTGTTGGAATTGGCGCACCAGCAGCTATCCGGCTTGCGCCCTCAATATCGCCCTTCTTGAGTAGCTTATACCGCTCCACGGTCCGGTGTATGCTATCGTTGATTTCGAGTAGCTTGGCAACTGCCTCGTGATCGTCCGACTCCTCCTCACACATCTTTTGAATCTTCGGCTGGGCGCTCGACAAGGCGGCCGCCAACTCCGAGAAGACGTCGCCGTCCACCATCTTGTCGCCGGGCTTGAAGTGTGCTAACCTCTCCTCCAGTAGCCTCGCCTTTTGTTGGATCTTGCCTACTTCCTCGGCTGCCTTGGCGCGGTAGTCCACCTTCGACCTCGTATCAAATCCCGCCATAACCTTCATCAGCTGATTGGCCTCTCGTAGGTCCTCGGGCGTGCCTCTTCGGATGAGCTCTTGCAGTTTAGCTGACTGAGCTTCACGTTCCTCCTCCTCCATTTCTTCGGCCGACTTGAGGTTCTAGTGAGGGTCAGAATCAGGAGTGCGACAGACCACAACTAGGTGCGGAACTTACGTCGCTTGGGTTCAGCACAGCAGCATCTTCCCGCCTAACCTCGGGGAAAGTATACCCCTTAAAGCTCAGGAGGCGGTGCATATCGCGGATGAAGCCTAGGTCCTCCCTGTAGCGGCTGGTCTCGCAGATAGTACCGCGCCATTCTTCAATGGCCTCGAGGATCTTGAGCTGGACGCGCGAGGGCCTGATGGGAGGACGCTCGGGGAAACGGCGGACCAGTTCGTTGAGGAACTCCTTGGTGCTGATCTGCAGGTGAAAAGGGTAGCCGCAATTCTTGACGCAAATATCAAGGAGGTTGAGGGCGAGCAACGACACGTTCGGGTTGCGGTGGTTGATCAAATTGACGATGGCCATGGCTGCCTCGCGTGGGGTCGACCCCTTCTTGGCGTTGATGAGGTCGGCGATCTCGAGGTTGAGGGCGAGGTTGGGCTCGTAGTTCTCGGGACTACAGGCGGCCTGGATGAAGCGCTGGAGCTGCGAGGGCGCGGGGAGGCCTAGGTCACCCCAACGGTCCCTCGCGGCATAGCGCGCTGATGCTGCCTCCATTCCGTTTTTCAAAGCCGAATCGTCCTGTCGCTGTCGCTACCGCTGTTGTCGTTGATCTTGCTGTCGTCGTATTCCGCTTTCGCTCGCCTCGCGCGGCCCGATCGGAGGCACTGCGACCTGGAAGGGAACCTACACAGGCCCAAACAGAGGAGAGGCGGCGCGTGGTGGTGGTGATTGTGATGCTTGGGTTGCTGAGCTCGGACTGCGGGGATGATTGGTGTGATGAGCTTGGTGCATGGCGGGCTGTGCCTGGAGCGAAAGCCTGGTAGCGCTGCAATAACCCGATAAGCCTAGGGCTGCGTAATGCTGTTCACCTAACCCGTAACAGGCCACATGTCGCCTACACTGGATAACTTAGGTAGGTTGTACTTCGACTTGGGTCCCACAGAAACCTTCGAATGCGGGGGTCCTGTGAGTGATGGAAGGGTGGGGGATTTTTTTTCAACAAACCCCGCCAAACCTGAGCCAAACCATTTTCAGTCCAACATTAAAACAGTTGACCCCCTAGTTAGGTATCATGGTCCGTCACAAGAAAGACAACTTTTCCTCTCGGGGCAGAAACCTGCACCGTGGTCCTCCTCGGAATCCTCGCCGAAACGCCGACGACAACGATGACGCCGACGCTAACGCCACAGCCGACGCCTCCCTGACTCCGAGCAGCTCCCAAAAACCTGTCTTCAAGGCTGCCTGCTGGGATCTTGGCCATTGCGACCCGAAGCGCTGCTCAGGCAAGAAGCTAATGAAGCTCGGTCTGATGCGTGAGCTACATCTCGGCCAACGACATGCCGGCGTCATCATCACGCCCAACGGCAAACATACCGTATCCCCCGCCGACGCACCCCTCCTCGAGCAGTTTGGCGCCGCGGTTGTTGAGTGCTCATGGGCGCGCACCAAGGAAGTCCAGTGGTCTAAGGTCGGCGGAAAGTGCGAGCGGCTGCTCCCCTATCTAGTTGCCGCCAACACGGTCAATTACGGCAAGCCCTGGCGGCTGAACTGCGTTGAGGCGCTTGCAGCGGCCTTCTTCATCTGCGGCCACCCCGAGTGGGCGCGCGAGGTGTTGGCGCCGTTCTCATACGGCAAAGCCTTCCTTGAGATCAACGACAGTCTGTTGCGGAAGTATGCCGCTTGTGAGGACGAGGCGGGGGTCAAGCGGACTGAGCGAGAGTGGATGGAGCAGTTGGAGAGAGAATACGCTGAGAACAGGGAAGAGAATGACTCGAATGATATTTGGGTCAACACAAACAGGAGGGGTCCAGCTGTCTCAGATCATGACGAAGATGACGAAGACGAAGACAGTGACGAGGACGAAGACGGAGACGAATCTGGGAAGGAGGGCAGCGTCCACGGCATCTATCTCGGCAGCAAACCCTCACCACAGCCTCAACTACAGCCAGAAAAAGACCCGCACGCGCTATCTTCCGAGAGTGAGGAAGACGACGATGCTGAAATGGAGGCCATCCGGCGCAAGATTCTTGCGTCTAGGCCGTTTGCCAGCACCAAGGTGACTGGAGAGGAAGACTGCAAGAAGGCCCCAGAGTCCATCGCCAGACCAGAGCCGCTGCACCGATTCAAGCCTGACTCAGATGCGGAGCCAGATTCGGATAATGGCTCTGAGAACGATGACTTCGACAACATCATTGCCGCCACGCCCGTAACTGATCGGTTAGGTCTTTCCAAGCTAGCAAATGAGCGAGCTCGCGCGACTACCTCGAGGACATTCTCATCTGCTTCGATAACTGCGCCCAAGCGACGATAAGTGGCGGGTCGGTATCCTCGTAGGAAGAAACTCATTGACATGAGTGGTATTTCACTATACATGAAAATAATTAGTACACGAGCAAGAGGCAAGATGCCCTCTGATGCTTGGCGTGGGTGGCCCTGGCCAAACCCACTTCCTCTGATGCTCTTTGCCCAAGTGCCCGTCTATATGTTCACCGCTCCAGATGTTCCTGGCCCGCCACCTAACCTTTTTTTTTTTGG
>Ga0247760_1002994_pt1 | contig 11684 bp, 4 predicted proteins | sample UWRJL171409R4_FD_179936 | JGI IMG/M metagenome (GOLD analysis project Ga0247760, IMG submission 179936) | Plant litter microbial communities from Arlington Agricultural Research Station in Wisconsin, United States - UWRJ-L171-409R-4 | ecosystem: Environmental > Terrestrial > Plant litter >...
TCTTAAAAAGTCTGTGTGCACAGGCCACCCCACCAACTTCCCCCCTCCAAACACCCATTCTTCAAACATCCATTTCTCTGCCGTTATTATAGCAATCAGAGTGAAAGTAGTATCAAAATAAAGCCAAGAAGATGCCATTCAATATTTAGTATACCAGCCCCTAGCCCTGCGCACCGCAAGCCGCCGACGAGGAATCGAATCTAAAAGGCCCCCAATAAAGTCCGGATCTATAGCATCCCACACCTCCTTGATCCACGCTTTTACAGGCTCTCTATCTGCTTCATTCTCCTTCAGATCTTCAAATTCAGGATACAATTAATACACCAGCTCTTTTAAACGCTTCTAAATATACTTAATCGGGTTCAGGTCTGGGCTGTAAGGTGGCCAGTTAATAGGCATAATCCTATAGCTTACTAGATAGCCTAAAGGGTCCCTAAAACGATAGATAGATGTATTATCCTGTTAAAATAACCTCCCATTAGCTTTGCCAGAGTTTAACGTAAGGAGTAAACCTTTTTCCAGTGCCTAGATATAGCTAAAAGAGCTATATCCTTACCTTAGAGAGTCCTTATCCTTCTCTATAAAAATACGTTTAAACTTCCCACCTTTCCAGATAGCTACCTATATTATAAATGAAAGAGAAGTAGCTTATTAGGTCTGGTTAACGAATTAGTGATTAAACTTCTTATAGCCAAATTGGAAAACCTATTTAGAGCTTTTATTTAGATTGTTTTAGATAGAGCATTCGTTAGTATAAATTACCTTAATAAGCTTTTACGCTTATAGCCTCTAGGTATAATAATAGGTATATTGACAGTATACAGAACCTTTATTAAGCTTCGGCCTTTTAGAAGAACGCTAATGCCTTAACTTAAAAGCCTAAATAATAAGCTGGAGTGTGCTGAAAGAGATATTGATATTATCTTAGTGTATTAGACGGTGAAGTGTTTTCCACTTAATTTTCAGATCTTGATGGATATAACGAGTGATCTTACACTTATCCACACTGTTAAATGTTATAAGGCAGCCACTTTTAGGTAAAGAATCTAAAGATTAATAGTGCTGTAAACGTTTGAAGGTTGTGTTAACAGTGTTGCGATGGACGTGATGATCGCACGTAACTTAACCCTTTGGTGTACTAGCTAATACGGCTAAGATAATGGAAGAGCGGGCTTCTTTTGATAACTCCTGGTTAGGGCCGCGATTTCCGGTTATTTCAGTGCCAAAAGCTCTGGAATTGAGAGCTATGGCAAATAATGGTGGGTGGTAGAAAAAGGGGGGTGGTTGCGACGTGTTGCGAATTTTTTTTTGAAAGTGGCCTGTGCACATAGACTTTTTGACAGGGATTGTACTAGTAGGAAATTTACGTTCAGCGTCATTGAGACCTAGTTCTCAGCTTTGAGCTGGATATGGTGTTTCTGCTACCGCGGGCTCCGTAATTTTCTGCCGGTAGACACTGCCCTTAGAGATCTTTCCGCTTGAGATAGGGTCAGACGCGTTGCGCGCTGGCAAATTTACAGAGGTCTGCTAGCGCCTGAGACCCTTCAACATCCTGAATACCCCCTGAATTGCGCGAGGAAAAGGAAAACAACAAGGCATCTAGCTGCCAGTTGGCGAAATGAAACCTGGTGAATCGTTCCACCAGACGCATCTTCCGTTAACTGAGCAAAGTTAAAATACTCCATCACCTAGGCAAGTGGGAAGGACTGATATAAAGATATGGTACTAATCACGCAGCTAGGTACTTTAGTTTGACACGAGGAGTATGATGGCTATACAGCACAAAATTTCTTAGCTTAGCAAGAGAAGGAAGGGGACACCGAAAGAACACCATAATTTGAAAATAAATCCAACTAGGAAATGCCATTCAAATTAGAGTGATTGTTCTGTCTTCAAAGTCTTCAAATATCGCCTTACACCGGTCATGACCCTCGCCAAATTCAGCTCCATTGCAGCACTGAAAGGAGCCTAGGCGGCGAAGGGTGTCCCGCTGCCCCGTCTCTTCAAGAAGCAGACCTACATAGGCCGGCAATACGCTCTCATCTTCGTCTTCGTCCTCGAAGAATTCCGCCAACAGAAGGAGCGACAAAATTCTCCCGCGTTCGACCCTATCTTCGGCATCCAGTGTCACTACCACAGTATGTTCTCCCACTTGAGTTTCAATACTGTCCAAACGCCAGTCTACGTGGACCGAAGAGCTCAACGCCTTTATAGCCCCTCTTATCGTAAGAGACCCCGAAATGATGGAATCGAATTCTCCGCCAGCGTAGGTAGGCGTAACCACAGCACTCAGGACTTCACACCTTGTGGCTATTAGATGATTCTGGCCGCTAGGATGCGGCACCAGATACGCGACTGGCGAGTCAATACATGCCCACGACCAGGAAGGGGCTCTGTACTCGGCCGGCCGCGGAATGCGAGGACTACCGCTGTGCATCGCGGGAAACCAACAAAGCCCTAGCGGAAAATCCTCCTCCCACAGGCCCGCCAGGTACTTCTTGCCGGTCTCCCGGTGGAAGACCCGGGCGATAGCTGACAGTGCTCGTAGCTTATCAGACCCGAATGTCAGTCGTCGCAGAGAATAGCCTTCGACGGTATCGGACCACGGCGTAGCTGACAGCGAGTAAGGAGGCTCGGGGACGTCCCTAGAGTTTCGCAAGAGAGTCATCGGCTCGAGTAGGCCGTAGGAATCAACGAGAGTTCTGCAGCTCCATTCCAGCAAGGTACTTCGATAGCTCAGGACGCGGGGTGATAGGGCATATTCCTGGTATGTCCACGCACGCCAGCCGATAGGTTCGCTCTCCCAAACCCTCTTTTCGTAGGCAAACGCCGTAACACGATCTCCCGACTCTGTCACCGCCTGCAGGCGTACGGGCGGGCATTGCCGATACAAGTGCCCACGTTGAAAAAGAAACCCATCGTCGGCTTTTGTCGACGATGCGGCGCTGATGGTAGCGGTAGCGTATTGGTAAATCTCCGGCATCCGAGCAAGCTCGTTTCGCAGATCTGCCGGGTCATCTTGCACAATGCAGAGAGCGTCGATCCACAGGTACGAGACTCTCAGTGCTCGGCAGACCCGCACAGCATCCCGGAGAGCCTGGGGAAGACGGTCGAGTGCGATGCCGTTGTAGTGTTCGTGCAGCAATGCTCTGGTGGTTTTGACCGGCTGATCGCCGCCCCATACATAGCTCAGCGCGCACCATTCATTCTTGCCAATGTCAAAAGACTCGCAGAGCCTCACAACCGGCTCGCTTACTCCAAGCACCCGCGTGGGCATAAACTGGGATGGCGGCGGGCGGCAGAGTGGATGGGATGAAGCGCACGTCGAAATCCACTTCCGAGATAGCTCAAAAGCCTCTGGGGAGGCAGGATCGCAATCGAGTGAAGTGGTCGGATCGTCTGGAGAGTTCCGCAGCGTCAGTCGTAGAGCCAGGGCAAAGATAGGAGCCATGGATGTGTATGGATACGCAATTACCTGACTGGATGGAAACATTCAAGCTGTTCATCAAGGCCATGCCACTGGGTAGCTTGTGGCTGAGTTTAAGCCCTTTCGGCGTAAGCGAGCCATAGACTGTCCCGGAGCCGTCGATATCTAATATGGAAGGGGATAGCTCGGGGTTGTCCATCAACTCGCCAAGGAGGTGTCCGAGAAGTGGGCAGTGTGCATCCCGCGCCCGCAGCGCATCTGCGAGGGTGTTGGCCAAGACGACGTTGCTAGCTCTTGAAAGCTGGTCTGCGAAAAGGTGTTCCCCATCTCCATTGGCGCCGACGTCGGCTTGGTCAAACACGATCCAGCTACAGTGTTGGCAGCTATGAGGCTCGTATGTGTGATTATACCCCAGTTCCCGGGCTTTGCGTTCGGCGTGCCGGTCCATGGATTGCGGGTACTGCCCAAGGGTGGGGATGTGGTTCTGACAGGCTGGGCACCTAATGGTTGGAGTGAAACCCACAGAAGTTAGGTACCCCGCAACCCTTGGATAACAATTAATTTGCCACCCGAAGTTGAGCCGGCCCGACTACCCCTTGTCTAAATTTGTGGGTCGACAGGACGGCTGCATTCACCACTGTGATCTGGAAATCCTGGCTATCAGATTGGCTGGGAAGGCCTCTGCTGGCCTGTAAATCTCGAGAGGGTATTTTCCTCTCTGCAAAGTCTGTGCGGTACAGCCATATCTTCCTCCTTCTGATAGTAATCGGTAGATGGAGTGAATGTAAGTTAAGAGGATGAAAATGGCAATTGTGTCATAAACTTGTAAAAAATCATCGCTTATGCAGATTACGAATCTCGCATGTCGAACCCCGGCCCCTTATGGCTCAGACCCGTGAGCCGAGCCGATTCCCGGCTCTACCTTCATAACACCACGCCGAGCCTATCTGCCATGACGAAGGCCAATAGGTAGTTTGATTGGATTAGAATGTGATAGTTCCTGGGAGCCGCGTGGCGCTAGTGGCTCAAAGCAACCTCGGATTTGGAGTCACAACTTGGATTGGTGTGGCCTTAATGTGGCTTGCAGACTGCAGGTCCAGACACCAACATTGGCCACTCGATCTGTGCCACGTAAAAAGCATGATGCGGGGAAAAGCCACCAAAGATGCCATGCGACAGCCACCATCTATCTTATTTATTGAGGGAATCATACCGTCAAACGGGGATTTTCTTGAACCTGGACCTTCGTGTGAACTAACCTGTCGGGACCTACTTCCCAGATACTACTTTCACGATGGACCCGTTGTCCCTGGCTGCTGCAAGTATGTGTCTCTCCTGAGAAGGCTCTTCAATACAATCACTGTGATCTAACAACGTCCTCGTCCAATAGGTGTGGGCTTTGCTGATGCTGTTGCCCGAGTTGCCAACGGCTGCCTTCGGTTGTACCAGTTCTGGGAGTCTCTCCAAGATGCCCCTGCGGCTGTCCAGGCCATCAAGGAGGAGCTGATGCTCCTTGCGGGGCTCTTGCAGCCCATAGCGGATGAGCCGAACCTGGTGCCCCCTGTTATTTTGATACTTAACGCTTGCTGTGACAAAGTCCAGGTCTCAACACCGCCTTTCTTACCGCGCTGGGCCTTTACGTGTGGATACGCTGATACATGAATGCCTAGGAACTCTGGGCAGTTGTCGCCGAGGTTGATGTTGAGCCGCTCAAGAACGCCCAGAAGCGGGACCGTCTTTGGGCGAAGTACAAGATGACAACCAAAGTCAAACAGGTGGAAAAGTTTCGCCAGGGGCTGAGTGAACTGAAGGGCAGTCTGACGCTTGCGTTAATATATCAAAAGTAGGTGGTACAGTACTTAGGTGGTCCAACAAGCAAGCCCAGCGCTAACGGCGTCTGTCTAGTATCACACAGCCCCGTGTCTGTGTTAGCAACCAAACTGTCGAGATGGTCAACATCCACGTCGGCACAGCTGTCAATACCAAGGGTCAACAAGAGGGCACGCCCGAGCCTCGTCTGACAAAAATGTCACCCGAGTTCGAATCGACACCAACGACGAACGCGACAAAGCATGCCGATGCCTTCTCCGCTGACACGATCGGCGAGCCGGGCGCAATACAGGTGCACGAGGATGCGGATGCATCTATCGTTGCGATTGCGTCCAGCCGTGCCGTCCAGGGTTTCCTGCAGAAGGCCCTCCACCTGGCGGTTGACGATTTGGTCGCAAGCGGGACAATTGAGCAGCTGATGCTGTCCAGCATGCGTCAGGTATCCTCGTTTGATACCAGCCACTCCGGGTCCTATGACGACGACCACTTCGACGTTCACAAGGTCCCTTCCTCTACTAGTAGTGCTCAGAATACCAAAAAAAACAAGCCTGGCACTCCGGCTGCGCCACCCCGTCTCACCCGATCCAAGACCTGCCACCAGAAAACATCCATGGGCGTGATGTTTGGATCGATCTGGATCCGCACCAGCTCCCTCAAAGCAGCCGAGGGCTCCAATGCATCCAAGGGCAACCTGGAGCTTATCACCTCGTTCATCTTCTATCCTGCTTGCTGGCTGAGCAAGGTTGGCCTTCGCTATGGCACGGAAGCCAATCTGAAATGGTCTGCCACGACGGGATGGAAGTTCAACGTCACGGCTATCAGCGCCGTCCCGGAGAATGCCCTCATTTTCGACATGTGTCGGAAGGGCAGTATTGAGGGCGTGGATATGCTGCTCTCGCGAGGCGACGCGTCACTCAAGGACACGAGTCCGAAGGGCTGGACGCCTCTTCATGTAAGTCACGATTCACCTTTTGGTGTGCGATGTGCAGCATCTATTCATGCCTAATAGTTGACGTTTTTTTCCTTTCCTCATTAGTTTGCCGCAAAATCAGGACATGTCGAACTCTGTTCATTCCTGATCCATAAAGGGGCAGATAGACAGGCTCTCGCATATGAGGGTCCGACAGAAGACGCCCTGTGAGTTAACATGACTATCTACCTGTGATTCCTCGCCCGCTAACTTGTATACACACGTAGCACACCCCTAGGCATCTGGTCCGAGTTCTGCGGAGCTACACCGTCCAAGCGCAAAATTGACATGATCAACACCTTCGGTGCAGAATGCCTCGATGTATCCGAACTCAACGGCGATGGCTGGGTAGTAGGCCACAATCTGATCAAGCACATGTCTCTGGAAGAATGCAACATGGCGGAAACGGCCGTCCAGTGGGTGTACACCAAGAAGCAGAGCGAGATCCTCGTAGCCCTCGGCGCCAACTCCATCTGGCACGGGCTGCAGCAGGCGGTCAGGGGTTTTCTTGTGGAGGAGCACGGACGGGCCGTCGTTCGCGGCCTTTTGCAGACGAACGTGAACAGCCACAGCGTAGACGCCAAGTCGCAGTCGCAGTCCCAGTCGCAGGCCAGCGCCATCGGCCACTGGCTCGCGCTGCGGGCGAGCGGACGCGAGCTGTTGCCACTGATTGTGCAGGCATGCCAGTGCCTTCAGGTCGAAGGGTTTGACCCCATCCCCGGGATGGAGGGTTTTGGTGTGCGGGAGCTGAATCGGTCGCTTCCCGTCATCTACACCACGTGGGCGAAGACGTCGCCGCGTATCTTGTCCAATGTGAAGGCGTTGGTGGAGGCCGAGCTGGAGCACCTGCTTGCCGATATGTCGCTTGATCGAGACGCCTTGGCGCAGTGCATCCAGGCTTCCAGGGACGAGTCAGAGCCGCCCGAGTCCGAAGAATGGCATGATGCCGTGTCGTACAACATGAGATGCCTGGGCTGCGACGACGACTACACAACTCTCGGCAAGGGGCTTGTGCAGCCTCGACGCATTTCATTCGACGAATGCGGCGCCACCGGCCACAAGCACCACTGCGAGTGTCTCGAGTTTCTACAGGAGAAAGGCGTGACACCGCCGCAGCGACATGTTCCCGAATTAGGAGACGCCGATGAAGAGGACGTTGACGAGGAGTTCTGTAAGGATGTGGCAGTGGACATCCATCTCATCAATCTTCTCTGTAAGGAATATTCCGCTATCGATTCCGACCAGCCCATTGTGGGGGATCCGTTCTATGACGCAGCTACCATGTTGTATCGCGCTCAGGGGCGCAGGTGGATTGGAGAGTACAAGCCAAGCGAGGCTCTCTGCGGGGCGTGTTTTCTAAAGAGAGAACAATATGCTGGGCCGGGGGGACCAGGCGACGGATCCGCCCAGTTCACGCCAGTACCGACGACATATGTTAGTGCCTGTCCGCCCGAGTTTTTAGGGGCAACGTACACCAGTTGAGCTCGGGACGGAGCAGACCCCCTTGCCATCTCCACCATCATAGACCGCAGTCGGAGGGGGTTCTGGCCCTGGGGATCTGGTATGCAATGCTCCAGGACATTCCATATTAGAACGTAGAGCGAACAGAGGAGAACATAAGGGGCTTGAGATGGTAGAACTTACCTACTCCCGTAAATAAGAGGATGGAATGGAGACTCAATGGGGACGTGAACTAGGTTTTATGGACCAAAGGGGGAAGGATGAAAGGGGGGGGGGTTGGTCCCAGTTCTTATTCCCTTGCGAAGGGTTGCTATTCGAATTTCTAGAACCTCACTAAGTTTCAGAGCACTGCCTACGTATCTAAACCAGGTTTAGCGGCTTTCCCTAATCATGTCCTGAGTAGCGCCTGAGTATGCGCCTGACCAATGTGGCTGGGGGTGTTAAGAGTGAGCAGGGGTTAGTGAGAGAAACTTTAGGGTAAAACAAGAGAGGGAGAGAAGGAAGTTAAATGCCTGTCAAACAGTATCAAAAGTCCTCTGTGGCGCAGTGCGGCTCAAGCTATACAGCACAAAATACTAAGAATTTGCATGAAACAAACCGTGGAGAAAAGATTGTCAAGAGGAAGAAGACCATAGATCGTGGTGGCGTTTCCACCACTGCTAAGAACTCCCTACAAACAGGCAGCAAAATAACCATCTTTCACCCGGCCCATAGTACTGTGCTGCATTCTTCATTCTGCAGTGTTCTAAGTGCCGCGTAGCAGATGCCAACAATCAAGCCCCCGACTGCAGTGGCCTGGCATTTGGCCGACCCCTGCCGCCCACAAAAAGAAGCCGTCAGAACAAAGCTTATGTGGGAACAAGCTTCCCATGGGGCACAGCTGCCGAAAGATTTCGTGTTGATGGTGCAGGGGCCGAGCGTTCATGAGTCAAGCAGCCTCTTACCCGCGATCTGAAACACCATGACGGGTGAAAGTAATAGTAACATTAGTACCTGATTTTCCCGCGTCAAACAAAATCCGACTGGACTAGACTTTAAGACACTAGTTTATTGATCATAAACCAACAATCATCGTGTCTGCCTTGCCATGGAGTTGGAAATGGATCCATCTACAACATCCACAACATCGCTTACAATATCATCACGACGCTACATCTTCGCCGCTATGAGCGTTATCTTCGCTATCTCAACCTGCAGTATGGGGACACCGGCCCTTTTTTAAAGGGGGGGGGGGTCCAGTTTCGGTAAATAAGTACCGAGGCACGCATGGGACTAGAAGCGGACGAGCAGCTCATGTGTTAATTATCAAAAGTGGCAAGAAAGCACGAAACCAAATCAGCCAGTATGGGATATAAGCCAAGCTTTGATTCAAAATGAAAAAGCAACTGCAATCCAGAACACGCAGCATCAGTTCTTTAGCCGAGATTTCCGCATCAGCAATGCAAGAGCAGCACATGTTTGTTGACTCAAATGGTCCCACCCAGGGATGGCTGTGCCATGCTTTCACTGGGATAGATTTCGGTACAAATGGGCACACCGGGTACCAAGCCAGACGCAAAAGCAGAGGTCAAGCTTCTCCCACAGAAATATTGGGGCGTCTAAGTCGTTGGATTCAGTCACCTTGCTCTACACTGATTAATCAAGTTTCCCCGTTTCATCTTTCTACCAATGACGGTTAACCGTGGGATGCTGCGATCTCTCTGCTTACCAGGCCTGAGTTCGGCTGTGCCGCATCGTAGGGCGGGTTAGGCGGGTGTCGCAGGCTACCAGGCTGTTCCCTATCACGCAGCGTCACCGACTTGACACCAGCACTCAGAACAATAGCAAAATGGGTTTCCCTGCAGCACTGCGAAGAACAGGCTCATTAGCCGCCGAGTTCACGGAGAACTGCACAGAATGTGGGTTTCAGCCATCGTGTGCAAAGGAGCAACGCCACATTGAGTCTAGACCTGCTATTGCATTCTTTCATTCGCTAGTATCACGACGGGGCGCATGTTCGGAAACGCTAGTTGCTACATTCCAAACTAATGCTTTCAGCCGCATCTTGGCACTCCTGTCAAGCAAGGGTCTGCGATGCACATGAAGACTTCTCCATTCCCATAAACGCTGTGGATGATTTCTCCTCAACAACTCGTTCTTTCCATCTTGGCCCCAGCCGTCCAAGAGTGCCGTGCAAATACATCCAGCGCCACGAACACGCAGTTGGGCCGGCGATCATGTCATACCATAGCGGGCAGCCATTTTATGGCAGCCAAGGTCCCTCACAGCCAGCTCCAAATGGCTACATGACCTACCAACCGCCCGCTCAACACGGCTTCCAGCAACAGCATCATGCGTCACAGCAACAGCCATACAGTGCACCGGTGCAAAATGTCGACGCTCTCGGTCAATCGATGGCGAAAATGAGTGTTGCCGATGCACGCCACCCGTCCTATCCTCTACATCCGGTCGGAGGGCAAACACAGCCCCCGTGGTCCGGTCTGGGAGGCGCACCTCCGACCGCGGCATCAAGTCTCCTCTATCAGCATCCCCAACAGCAGCAGCAGCAAACCTACCAGCATCCTCACCAGCCCTATCATGCATATATTGGTGGCGCACCTGTCCATATTCCCGCAGCGCCATCGGCTGGCTGGCCAGCTCAGGCTCAGGCTCAGACTCAAACTCAGCACCAGGTTTACCCCAGCGCGCAAGCTCAGGTGGCACCGCCGCAACCCTCCCATGCGCAGACACCTCCGAGAATGCCGTCAACTGGCTTCCAAACCCCTTCTCACCAGCCTCCTCATCAGGCACCTCCTCCACCCTCCGCTGAACGTCCCGGCTTTGTGTCGGCCGAGCCAAGCCAGGGCCAAGCGCGACCTCTGCCAACAACAATTCACACTGCCCCTGTGACGTTCTCTCAGCCCGCGGTCTCAGCTCCGCTAGAACCGACTCAACCCAACACTACGGCTGAGCAACAGCTCCCGGCGGGCGGTCCGGTTCCTCCGCTAGCTGCCGCTCAGCAACAACAATATCATCAACAATATCATCAACAACAGCAGCTGCTGCAGCAGCAGCAGCAACAAACTAACCAGTACTGGTACCCGCAACATCAGCACTCCCAGGCTGCTCCTCCGCAACAAATCCAACAGCCCATGTGGCAAAGTTCGCAGCAGCAGCAGCCTACCAATCCATCACAGCAACCGCCACAAGTCATCCAAGGTGCTACCCAAGGCCCTTCTTCTCTTCCCGCTCTTCCATACCAAGCCAGCCCGAACTACTTCCCAGCATCGCCACCAGCAGCACCAGGGCCTGTTACTAGCCCTCCTGTGGCCCCTCGACCAGCCGGTCAGACCCTGGAGGGGCTCGCCAGCTCTATCTTGAGCAAAGACACCCGTGACACCGTCAATAAGTGGAGCAACAAGACGGCAAAGAAACTGGGTGACGCCCTGAAGGGCGCGACGACGTCGAGTCCTCCGTCAGCGCCAGCGGCGGACAATACGACGAAACCAAACGTTCAGCATACCCAGACTTGGCCAGCTGCTGCCAGTGCTCAGCAGCCTGGCCATCCTGCTGGTGGTTATCCGCATGGAAATCAGCAGCACCCGTCTCCTCTTTCGTGGAGCGCTGGTCAGCCCCAGCCTCAGCCCCAGCCTCAGGGACCTCAACTTCCCTCCAGCCAGTCGCAAGGACAAGGCCAACGGCAAGGATCTCTTCCTTCTCAACAACAGCCACAGCCACAGCCACCACAGCAACAACCTCACCACTTAGGTAGCAGCAGCATAAACCCTCCAGGCTATGCTAGCATCCCCACCTCAGGCTATCGCCCTAATAACCCCACCACCACAGGAGGACACGCATCTCCACACAGCGGGGGGGAAGGGGGGATGATGATGATGATGATGCAGGGCCAGGGACGCGGCAGAGGAGGAGGAAGAGACACCTCCACCCCCTTGCGGGGAGGCCGAGGTCCCGGTGCGCGGGGTGGAATGGCAGCAGCCCCACCCATGGGTACCCTGC
>Ga0247760_1002996_pt1 | contig 11674 bp, 6 predicted proteins | sample UWRJL171409R4_FD_179936 | JGI IMG/M metagenome (GOLD analysis project Ga0247760, IMG submission 179936) | Plant litter microbial communities from Arlington Agricultural Research Station in Wisconsin, United States - UWRJ-L171-409R-4 | ecosystem: Environmental > Terrestrial > Plant litter >...
CGCGCTGAAGAGACGGCTCGATATCCCCCGAGACCAGCTGGCGATGAGGTCAGCCCGCATTCCCATTTAACACCTATCCGCGTCTACCTCGGGGAGGAAGGCCAGAGATGCGTCGGTACTCGTGGGTTTTTTGGATCCTATCGATCCCGCCCGAGTCCTGTCGCCCTTGCTCTGTCCGTCATTGCTCGTATAGCGGCCTATCTATCACATGAATGATCACATTGTGCTCTTGCGAGTGTGCTCAGGTGGCTGCGAGAATCAAGGTCGAATTACATGATTAAAACGGTCAGGGGTTACACAAGGCAAGCCACCAGTCACGTAATTCTTTCTCCCTTGTCTAAGAGAGAATATGCCCAGTGCTCGACCCTTTGTGGCATTTTATACTCGGCTTCTCCTCGGGACTCGACAATAACATGCCGATGTTGCTCTCTTCCGTCAAAGCAACATGGGCTACATGGCTATCGCTAGCAGCCAGAGCATACATGCGGTCCCATGCCGGCGATTTGGTGCTAGGACTCATCCATACCTACATATAAGTCTCCTGAGGCACCTTGATTGGGCGGCTGGCACGTCGAAGGCAAATGAAAACGCCACATGAAAGATCGGTGAAGCAGCCGCTCGCCATCAGAGCCTTCTCCCATGTCATCTTTGAACCTCATCGGCACGAGGCTGAGCAAATCAGGACAGGGAGATGACAATCGCCGCCCGGACAATACCCAGCTGGGTGGGGGCAAGCGAGGGAAAGAGACGGCACCTTGCTTTTTGCCTGACCCTGACAGAATGGAAGCGGAACGAATCAGATGCCGCCGTACCAACATCCGGGCGTTCAAGCGTCCTTGCTCTGCCGCCTCACCAGGGAAGAGAAGGCCTTGACTGGATACCCCTCCGTCCCCCGTTTACGGCCCTGACGCCGTCCCAAGTCTGGAGCGGAGAAAACAGCCCGGTGAGCGCCACGGCATGTGATGCGCCTGTTTGACGCATCCCAAGGTCAACCCAAGTGCAATCAATCCGCCGCAGTGCCCCGGAAGTCTGGGGAGCGACAAGGAAACAGCACAAAAGAGGGTGTGGGAGAACGAGGCCAAACGAGCAAAGGAGGGGGGTGCCCCAGAGCTGGAGATGAGCAAGATGGAGGGGGAGGAGGACAGCGACGAGGTGTGCCGAGCAGGATGGGCCGGCGGGTCAAGTGGGTGTAGACAGGGGGTATGCAAGCGACTAGCTGCGATTGGACTTGGCATCGCATCTGCAACCTCTTATTGGCCTGCCTGATGCAACCGCGGCAAGCAGCTGACACGGACCACATCCTGCAAATCATGAACCATGCGTTTGACGACAGGCGTCGTCGCAACCTTGGCCTCCCCGGCGCCCCGACACTCGACACTTGCTCGCTCTCCCTTGGCTCGCTTTCCTGTCTCTTTCCTCCTGGGCGCTCAAGACTCGCACGCAAGGGCGATGCGTCCCTTCGAAGCTCTGATGCTGCTCCGCTTCATCCCTTTTGCTTTGCACCTCTGTTTCCTTGTCAAGATCCTAGGCCGTGCGTCAATCGCACGGTGTTTGTCTGCGACAGGTCCTGCGCCAAACTCGATGAGGCTAAGGGTCTGAGGAAGGATTGAGGGTAGATCTGGGGAAAAGGCCACCAGCATCCCTCCACGGCAGCGTGTGGTGTCCCAGTTATCGGACAGGGCCCGGCTTGCAGTTTTCCCAACCCAGGACCGCAGACGACGGGCGGGGCATGGCCCACGGTGGGAGACATCAGCAAACCGCTTCCCACATCTGCAGGCACCCCCCGAACCGGCCAGGCGCATTCCATTCCCAACGAGTGCGAAGGCAACACCAACCTCAAAGCCCCATCTCCACGATCGGCGCCCACCCCTCCATCCCCCCCCACCACCACCAACCAACCACCCAACACCACACACCCAAAGGCAGCCTGCCTCGTTCACTCTTGTTGCTTTTGCAGCTGTCATTGCAGCTCCCTGCGCGGGAGCCCCCTTGTTACCCGCTCTTGCAGCTGTTCGACTGTCGTTTCTGTTCCAAGCCGCCTGGCAACCGCGATGCGAGAAGCTTTCGGTGGCCACCTGGACCCACTTTTTGTCTAGTGTAGTGTGCAGAAACATCCATGTCGCTTCGAAATATGTAAGTCATCCGCCCTTGGACGCCTCCTCACCCTCAAGGACAGCCCACCCTCTTCCTCAAAGGTCAGCCTGTGGGGAGGCTTCCGGCTATGCCACGGGTTGCTAAGTCTGCCAGGACAGGACTGCCGACGCACGGCGAGCGGTCTGTTTCGACTTATGCTTCCCGCCGGGTCATAAGGGTTTCGTCTTACGACAGTAACGCATGCAGCTTGCAGCTCTCATCCTCGCTCATTCCGCATCGGGGAGCGGGACGCATCAAACGTAATCGGAGGCGTGAACGGACTGACCTAACGAGAACAACGTGCATTTCTGTTTAACCACACAAAACATCAATATAATGCCCAGCAAAAACCATCCAGGGCAGGGGCTGCTATCGGCAACATATCTCGATTAGTGCATCTCCAAGAGCGCGGGTGCAACGGCGCTAGGGCTCGCACTAAAATATGGCGCTTCTCTCGTCATCAACGTCAAGAGTTCCTGCGAGGAGTGACTACTGCATGCTGTTTGACGCGGAGCAAATGGCCCAGATGTCCACTCCGCTATCGAGCAGCCGTGTCAAGTTTCCAGTTCGAGGTGATGTCCTGCTCAGTACACGCAAGTTTTAGCAGCCTGCAGGTGGCGCCATCACGAATGAGACAAGATATGCACGGGGCGATGGTCGCTGGCCACTTTCCCTGACATGCCGGCGACGTCTTCTGGGTGAGAGTCGGTGCTAGAATACCTGTTTCTGCGCCGCTCCTTGTGTAGAATAACGGCAAGGTTCACCTGTACTGTTCCGCAGCCCACACCCCCTCTCTTCAGCCCGGATTGAAGGTAGTTGCTCCCCCGTTTTGACCTTTCGGCAACTTATCTTATCGGCCGGCTGGTACTATTTTTGCTATAATGGGCGGGCATCGTGGGCCTCTGGGCCCCGTCATTAAGGTTGAGGTGTGTCGACGGCATAAATGGAAAAATGGGAATGGGAGCTCTGACAACGCACCATCTGATCCGGTGGAGAGGGTAAAAGAGGGGGATGTGCCTTGCCCGTGGGACGCTGCGACCAGAGAGATACGTCGAGAGAGAGCGGCCCCCCTCCCAATGACAGGGCCCGAGATCCAAGATCCGGTTTGCTGTGGAAGCGAACAAGGGTTCTGTAATCTGGCAAAACAGGCCGGATGAATGCACTTGCAGATCATATGATCCAGGCATTGTATTAACTCGCAAATTGGCAAATTGAGCAATGCGCTCGTGCGGTAAGTCGAGGTAGCTGTCGCGTCTAGAAGCACTCTACCATGTAATGAACCTTTGGGAAGGTCCCAGGTGGGGGTGAAGAGGGGGGCTGGGAACCGCAGTGGAAGCTCCACGATGCTGCACCCGCAAGGTGACTTGCTGATTCAGGAAAGAGCAGAGACACAAGCTGAGCCTGCTGAGTGAGTTGCGCTGAGCCCGCGCGCGGCTTTGATTAAGATATGATGCGCGCAGGCGTGCCAAGAGGCCACCACTGGCCGTCGGCGGCCGAGTATTGATTGAGAAAGCGGACCGCGCGTGGGGAGACCGACCGAATGTGGCGGGAAATACTCGTGATGCATACACAGCCAGAACCGGCGAGCTGTCACCAGCTGCCAGGATCTAGCGGCAGCGGGGGTGGTTGCTGGATGGATGGAGGGGTTGGTGGGACCCGCTATCGATAAGGCTGCCCAGGCCAGGCAAGCGCACCATGGCCAGTGGTTGGCTGAACAAGCGTCTGGCGCGTCAGCGTTGCATTTCACATCACGGCATCAAACTCAAAATTCATCAAAACTCACAAAGCGTGGGGCAAAGGCTTTGTTGTCGCGGCCCGAAACACAAGACAACACAGCGTCACACGACACCATGGCGAGCCTCAAGAGATCGTTCGAGTCAGATCCGCTCGCCTCGAACATCTCCAGCAAGGTGTACGTGAGGTCGACGAAGAGCGGGAAAGTTCAAAAGATTGTGCGAGAAGTTTACCTTCGCCAAGATATCCCCTGTTCTTCCCAACTATGTAATACATGCTCTGCCCCCAAGGATGCTAGTGGAAAATGTAAGCTTCTCTGCTTGGTTTTGTCTCGTATCTCTGGCTGACTTGGACAGCTATCCCCGCTGTTCTGTCGGGCTCCCCTGCAGGAACCCAAAAGTTCCCCCAGGGCCATTACCTGATCCCCGACACCAATGCCTTCATCACCGCCATGGACCTGTTTGAGCAGAGCTCGGCTTTTTATGATGTGGTTGTTCTGCAGATCGTGCTTGAGGAGCTCCGCAACCACTCCCTGCCGCTGTACAACCGCCTCATCAATCTCACCAAGAGCGAGGACAAGCGCTTCTACGTCTTCTTCAACGAGTTCCGCCTCGAGACCCACGTCCCTCGCCTAGAGGGCGAGTCTGTCAACGACCGCAATGACCGCGCCGTCCGAAAGGCCGCTGCGTGGTACAAAAAGCATCTGGCGCTGACAAAGGCAAAACAGATCCCCGCCATTGTCATGCTGAGCAACGACCGCGAAAATCTGCGCAGGGCGAAGGTGGAGGGGATCTCGGCGTTTTCCCTGGGTGACTACGTAAGGCAGCTCAAGGACGGGGAGCAGCTCCTGGATATGATCCCCGACACCGAGGACAATGACATGATCAAGGAAAAGAAGACCGGTCAGCTCCTCTACCCAGAGTACTTCACCATGTCAAAATTGATGACTGGGGTCAAGAGCGGGGTCCTACACCAAGGTATCTTCAACGTTTCAACTTACAACTACCTGGAAGGCTCCATACGGGTCCCTGCCTTCCCAAAGGCTCTTCTTGTTATCGGCAGGGAGAACATCAACCGGGCTGTTGACGGGGATCTTGCTGTCGTCGAGGTTCTGCCTAGGGACCAGTGGAAGGAGCCATCCACACGAGTGATCGAGGAGGAGGCCATCACCGCAAACGAGAACCCCGACGCTGAGGAAGAACAAGGTCTTGTGTCAGAAAAGGAGCGAAAGGCTTTGCAAGAAGAGGTGAAGAGGACACATAGCAAGACTACCGAGGGTCACGCCCAGCCCACTGCGAAGGTGGTCGGTATTGTTAAGAGGAACTGGCGGCAATATGTCGGCCATATTGACCAGTCTTCTGTCAGCCAGTCAGCGCAGCAAGGACGAAAGCAGGACACCGTATTCGTTATTCCAATGGATAGAAAGATCCCAAAGATCCGCCTCCGCACACGGCAGGTGGCCGAGTTGGTTGGAAAGCGGATCCTCGTCAGCATAGATGGTTGGGATAGAGGGTCCCGACATCCCACTGGCCACTTCGTTCGCTCACTCGGCGAGCTCGAGACCAAGGCTGCTGAGACAGAAGCCTTGCTTCTTGAATATGACGTTCAGTATAGGCCCTTCCCCAAAACTGTGCTTGATTGCCTGCCCAAGGAGGGCCACGACTGGAAGGTTCCTGCTAGCATAGATGATCCGGGTTGGAGGGACCGCGAAGACCTTCGTGGCCTCTTGATTTGCAGCATCGACCCAATTGGCTGCCAGGACATCGACGATGCTCTACATTCACGCCCACTGCCGAATGGCAATTTCGAGGTCGGCGTTCATATCGCCGATGTTTCACACTTTGTTAGACCCAACAATGCCATGGACCTCGAAGCCAGTATTCGCGGAACAACTGTCTATCTCGTGGACAAACGTATCGACATGCTGCCAACGCTGCTTGGTACCGATCTATGCTCTCTCAAACCTTACGTTGAGCGCTATGCCTTCTCGATCCTGTGGGAGCTTAGCCCATCTGCTGACATTGTGAACATGAGATTCACAAAGTCGGTGATCAAGTCCCGCGAGGCCTATAGTTACGAACAAGCCCAGCTTCAAGTTGACGACCCGTCGCAACAGGATGATCTTACTAAGAGCATACGGACGCTTATGGCGCTGTCCAAGAAACTGAAACAAAAAAGAATGGACGCAGGTGCACTTAGCCTGTCTTCACCTGAAGTCAAGGTACAAATGGAGTCGGAGACATCTGACCCCATCGATGTAAAAACGAAGCAACATCTCGATTCCATGTCCTTGGTCGAGGAATTTATGCTCCTCGCCAACGTGAGCGTGGCGCGCAAGATTTACGAAGCTTTCCCTCAGACAGCACTCTTACGGAGGCACGGCGAGCCACCCAAGACCAACTTTGACGAGCTCGCCAACCAGCTCCGCGTCAAGAAGGGCCTTGAACTCAGTGTGGAGTCATCAAGAGCCCTGGCTGACAGCCTGAACAGGTGCATCGATCCTAAGGTACCCTTCTTCAACACCTTGATCCGCATCATGGCAACCCGCTGCATGATGGCGGCCGAGTACTTTTGTTCCGGGACGCAGGCTTATCCCGAATTCCGTCACTACGGCCTAGCAAGCGAGATTTACACACACTTTACATCACCCATTCGTCGCTACGCCGATCTTGTCGCCCACCGCCAACTCGCTGCGGCTATCGAGTATGAGCCGGTCCACCCAAGCGTCCGCAGCCGCGGCCGTCTCGAGGCCGTATGCAAAAACATCAACGTCCGCCATCGAAATGCACAGCTCGCCGGGCGCGCCAGCGTCGCCTACTACGTCGGTCAGTCTCTCCGTGGGAAGGTCACGGAGGAGGACGGGTTCATCATGAAGATATTCAGCAACGGCTTCGTCGTGCTTATCCCCCGCTTTGGCATTGAGGGGCTCATCCGACTGCGCGACCTCGCAGAGCCGGAGCCACACGCTGATTACGATGCGGAGACGTACACGCTCAAGACAAGCGGTAGCAGGGAGATTGCCGTTGAGTTGTTCCAAAAAGTGCGCGTCAAAGTATCAGATCAAAAGGATGAGACAACAGGCAAGAGGGGTGTGAAGATGGAGTTTATCAAAGCGTACTAAATGGCGAATTCTGAAGATAGAGCATGCGGCCTCATGGGCCCAGGTGCTGGGCTTGTTACAGGCGGCACAGAGATAGCTTGTGGCGATACCTAGGTTAGTTGACTGGTTTGTGAGGAAATAGGAACATATTCCATGGCTGTTTGTACTTGTTCGACAGGGCGCCTGATAGGAGGATCTATGAATATCGACACGACAATGCAGGTGTTCCGAGTCTCGGCCGAGGGAATCGGAGGTTGCGCCTTATGATTCGAGTCGCGCATAGATGTCCTGTCACGACACATTGGGGGCTCTTATTTGCATTTCCCGCCCGGGGGGGACCATAGTCATGATATACTCGCCTGCACGAAAATTGAACGAGCAAGAACAGATAGATTTTATTTTCGGGCCCGACGCCAAAACGCCTTCCAAGACCAAATTTCTCACCGCCACGCCCTCTTTTGAACGAGGCGTAATTGGAGTGACGGGGCCTAGAAAAAGGGGTATGCATAATCCACAGCCGCCTATCCGTCTACACATCTACGATTGCATTTCTACATCATTAGCGCCTGCATCCGGGTCATCATCACCCCATAGCCCTTCCAGTTTGAACTCAGTGGCCCATTCTGTAACAATCTCCTTCTGGTCAGGCATGACATAGTCGCTGGCAGTCTTAGACTGGTTCCCTGCTAGTACGACGCCCGGCTTGGGAGCATTGATCCAGCCTTGGATGCGGCCATCGCGCCAGTCGGTGATGACGGTCATAGCTGCGGCGTTGACGTTTGGAATGCCGCCCCTCCCAAGCCTTCCGCGCTTCCGGGCAACTTGAATGAGAAAATCTGTGGTGGGGTCGCCGTTGTCCGGGTTGGGCAAAAGTGGCGGGAGACCATAGACCTTGGTCATCTTCTCCATCAGGTCGGGTGTCGTTGACAGGCGCTTGAGCAACAAGGTTACCGCGGGCATCGGGTCCTCAATCTGCTTAGGTGGGACGGCGTTGAGGAGAACCAGGTGGGCATGTGCCTCGGTGGGATTCTTGGGAACAAAACCGGAGATGGAACCGGTGGAGGGAAAGACGATGCCGGGGGAATCCAACAACGTGAGCTTGTTGTCAATCTTTACTGCGCGGATAGATGTAGTCACACCAGCCTCGGCACCAGCGGGGCAGGCGGCATGCTGATTTCGACTCCCACCGAGACGTGACATCAAGGCGTTGATAACGCTCGACTTGCCGACATTGGGGTAGCCGATGACGCCAACCGAGATGGCACGTTTGAGATTACGCGATGCGGAAAAGGCCTTGAGTGCGTGAAAGAGTGCGCTGCTGGTGCTCTGAACTGTCATGTCACGGTGGTTAAAGGTATGTGCGTTTGGCGCCGGGTTGGATGCGCGCAACGGCAGTGTCGGGAAGTAGCGCCGTAGGTGAGCGAGCCAGTCCCGAAGGACAAGTGGAGGAATAAGATCTACCTTGTTGAGGACCAGGATGAGACGCTTACCGCCGCTGGCAGCAGCCATGACGGACCGCTCAACATCACGAGACCGTGTTCCTTCGGGATCCCGGGCATCGAGGACGTAGAGAACGACATCGGCCTGTTCCACCACTTGCTTGAAGACCTTGTCGTAAGCCTTGCGTGAGGAGGCACCGCCAGGTACTTCAGTTACTGCGTCGCTTTCATCATCCGATTCCGACTCATCTTCATCGTCCTCCATGTCATCCCCGCTCTGGAGTTCGCGCTCGTACTGCTCGGCGGCTTTCCTCGCGCTCGCCACAAGAGCAGCAAGGGGATTGGATTCGTCATCGATGTCGCTTCCACCCTCATCCATAGCATCATCTTCGTCCACATCCTGGACAAAGTCGTCCTCCATATCTTGCTCACCAGTTTTGGCAGTATCCTGGACTTGTTCCGTCTTCGCGGCCTTGGCGAGCTCCCGCCGGCGCTGCTGCTCCTCTTTCCTCCGCTCGCGGTCCTCTTCGATCTGCTGCAGGAGTTTCTCCTTGTAGGGGAACAGGTTGGGAATTCCCGGGTCCTTCTTCAGCTTGGATCGCCATTCGGGGTTCTTCTTGGCGAGCTTTCTCTGCTTGCGTTGCTTTGCAGCCGACGCCTTCTCGATTTTGTGTCGCAGCCGGACTGGTGTCCGCTTGGACTTTGGCTCTATGCATTAATGGTCAGCGATTGGAATCCAAAGGAGACATCCGACATACTCTTGGGTTTGTTGATTGAGCCGGCCATGGTGCTGCAAAACTGTTTCCGCCGACTTGTCCTGGCCACTGCGACTGGAAGCAAACCCCCCCCCCGTTGCCCAAAAATTATGGTGGAAAATATTTGTGCCACTCCTCACCGCCCCGATAAGGCATCAGAACCACAAAATAATTTTGACCCACTCGCACCCTCCAGCGGGGTGTTTTGCGACCCCTGTCCGAGTCTTGGGATGATTTCACCTACTGGAGATTCGATAATCGGGGTGTGAATAGTTATTGGCGGTTTCTGCAGACATATAGACCATCGCTGTCTTCAGATTATAGAGAAGTATTTGGTGAATATTTTGGGAATTGTTGACGAATGGGTAACCAATGGGTGCGAACTCGGTGGGCCAGGATGGCGGAATTACCCAATTCGTCACTTCCTATCACAGGCGCCAGACCTCACGTTTCCACCGCTCCGCCTCAAGATATATTTCCAGGAAATTTTCTCGTTAGCCCACAGGGAACAAGTTGGATTTCCTACATACAACAAACTCCCGCATTCTAGGATCTCTCGTAGTTGAGGCGAACCAAGAAACATCATTGGCGGACAAGGAAAGAGGCATCTCGATCCATCTCCCACGCGCCATCCACTCCATCGGAAACCATTGCCGACAATGGGCAGCACACAAGAAGATGTCCTGGAGTACTCTGCTCCCCCTCTACAGGTGACGTTTGATGGCTTCTTGTTTGACATGGACGGCACAATCATAGACTCGACCGACGCCGTTGTCAAGCACTGGGAGGCGTGAGTTTTCCGTCCTGACCGCTCTCCACCCTTTCCTCTTCACTGACCCGCCTATTAAACACAGCGTGGGGAACGAGATTGGCGTATCACCCGAAGTCATCTTGGAGACATCCCATGGGCGAAGGTCCATTGATATTCTCAAAATCCTCGCCCCGGAAAAAGCCAATTGGGAATGTTAGTTCACCGCCACTTTGTTGCTGGAGGACATTGTCTGACAGAATGGGGTTGCCTGCAGATGTCCAGCATATGGAAGCGCTGCTTCCAAAGCACTATGGAGCCGACGCTGTTGAGATTCCCGGCGCCCGGCCCCTCTTGGAGGAACTGATATCCCGGAACGCCCCTTGGGCCATCGTCACGTCTGGAACTGTGCCGCTAGTCACAGGATGGCTTGGGGTCCTGAATCTCCCTAGCCCGGACCACCTCATTACAGCAGAATCAGTGGTCAGCGGTAAGCCCGACCCAGCTTGTTATATAATGGGCCGCGAGCGACTTGGCCTCGCCGACGAAGACAAGCAGGTGCTGGTGCTGGAGGATAGCCCGGCGGGTATCCGTGCTGGAAAAGCGGCTGGATGCAAAGTCATCGGCCTTGTGACGAGCCACACACCTGAGCAGGTGCTAAGCGCTGAGCCTGACTGGATCGTCAAGGACCTCGCGTCGGTCAAACTGGTGTCGAAGCCCGGTGATTCGCGGATAACACTCGAACTCAGGGACGGGTTGGTGGTCAGGAAGGCTTAGCTGAGGATAGAGGCATGTGGAAAGAGGATGATAATCCAACGCAGCGACAGTAATAGAAGTTAGTGAACGGCCGCTGTGGCACCAGGGCGACAGTATGTCTCAGACATGCGTACGTTATCCTACGTTGAACAAACCAGATACGGCCCCCACCCTACTTGTGGCCTGCGACCCTGATCCTCGCGAACAACGGCCGACTCAACGCCGGGAAGACACAGAGACATGACTTATTAGTTGGATACGACGGGTTTTACCCACAGGATACAGTTAGCTCGGTTCCCATCCAATGAGTATCCCTTCCATTCTCTCGGCCTCAAACAGCGGAGTTACCGAAAGCCAGATTAAGCTGGTGGCGACGAAGAGGTATACCATATTAGACAACCCCTTTTCCTTCTGACACGGCAAGCCAGAGACGAACATTCATGGTAGGCTATACCGGCCTAGAACCGATGGCTGCATCACGTACCCTACATGATGGTCAGCCCCCTGTCCTGTTGTCCATCGCCATCCGGAACTCTACACTAGATCGATATTCACCACCCCCTGCTCTAACTCAACAACGTATACTTTCCGCCGTGAAGTCACGGGAAGGCCGTTTCCCCATGTCCTGCCCCGCAATTACGAGGCAGTCTGTCAAGTTGCTAAACATGCACGGCCGGTCGGCCGGGTCAGGAACAAGGACAAAAACAGGAAAAAGAGACGAGGAGCGGGAAGTGCCTGTCACAGGCGGACTTGGCATGCAGATGTCGCTTTTACAGTAGATACTACCGTGCATCTACACAGTCGTCTTCAGTTCAGGATGGAGGGTGGCGTGGAACTTGCACACTTGCAAGGGCAAGAGGGGTTGAAGAAGAGAAGAGGGTAACAACAAATGGGTGACATTGCTCTCCACCAACACTGACGGACTTGCATGCACCTCCCCTGGAGGCTGATGACGGGGAGGGGCTTCTGTCTGTCTGTTCGCCACACCAACAGTGACGGGGGGGGGGGG
>Ga0247760_1002998_pt1 | contig 11671 bp, 11 predicted proteins | sample UWRJL171409R4_FD_179936 | JGI IMG/M metagenome (GOLD analysis project Ga0247760, IMG submission 179936) | Plant litter microbial communities from Arlington Agricultural Research Station in Wisconsin, United States - UWRJ-L171-409R-4 | ecosystem: Environmental > Terrestrial > Plant litter >...
GGGGGGGGGGGGGGGGGGGGCACTCGCTACAGTACGAGTACACATGCTCCTTATGAAACAGGAGGAAAGATAGTTATTATCGTGCCTACGACGGCGAGAGGAACTCCTGGTTCTAGGGGCTTAAATTTCCCGCCCATGGGCGGAATGGGTAAAAAGTGGGTTTGGGTACTTACAGCCTATAGGTCGTAGGTACTCATAGAAAATCGCATTACTACTAAGGATCTATCAAGGTCCAACATTAGAAATAGCTCTACCAACTGGTAATGTAAGGGTCTCAAGGTAGTGTGCTGCGACTAGGTGGGTCTACTCTACAAGTAATTTGGCAAAACATGAAGAAGAGAAGAGAAGATAATGTACACAAGCGGGGTCCGCCTCTCTGATCAGAGGGAATGGCGTCTTGTCGGGTTCAGCTAGCGCGTGCGGCGCGCGAAATGGGAATGGCTTCCCCAGGCAGGTATTTTGTGGGTCTCCTCACCCTCCATCTCAGGGTTGCCAATGCCACCGCAGGGCTCAACCCGTTACATGACTGACAGAGACGGTCAGCGTTGTGGGGGGTCTCAGCCCCGGTTAGTATGTGCGGGCTCATGGCGAAGGCACCAGACCGGCTTAGATTTTTTTCGGGCGAGGAGTTGCCCATTCATCGGATCTTTGTGGGTGATAGTGGCGTCCTGCGCCTCATCTAGAGATGTAAAAGGAAATCCCGCGTGGGAGTTCTGATGCTGCAGCCTGCTTCGCTACCTATCATATCTTACTCTGAAGTAATTATACACTATTCTGTACGTAAGGAGAATTGCTGTTTGGCGCATTCTGAACCAGGATACTTCACATCCTCCATCCTTTTTCTCTCTTATTTTGAACATCAAGGTTACCTAGACATAGCTCAACCTCTTCTTTGTCGAACCCTGCAGACAAAAAACTGTTATTACCCGCCTGTCCTTACCATGTATCAAACCCACACGCTAGCGAATGGACTAGCTGTGGGAAAGGGATATTGTGGTCCGGGCTGAAAAGGATGCAGGAAGTAGAGTTTATTCTCGGGTCACCGTACTAGACCCTCTCAGCCGTCGGTAGATAAGCCGGGCAACTCCAGCCTTGCTTTTGTAAAAATAGCAAATGGTTGAGCGATACATTATCACCGACGGCTTGCGTCAAATCGGCAAGTTCCGCACTTCACAAACGCCTTCCCCAAGAGTTAAAACCCCCGAGCTTTGGAGGGATTTGGGATGGCAATCCAGCCAGCCCTCTCTCTCTCTGCACACTTTTCTTTTTCCAAATACCCTCACTGGTATCGTTTGGTTCGGCTCTTATATTCACTACCTAGCTTTTCTCATCACACGATGACGACAATGATATATCATTGCGCCAATGGCCAAATTCTCACTATAGACAACTACGGGAGCATTCCTTTTCGCATGGATGAAATTTTCAAGCTCCAACAGCACGCTGCTAATGTCTGTCCGGATTGGCCGGGACTGGTCCTATGGAATGATACGACACGGGTGTTCTCTGGAGATGAAATAGCCAGAATCACTGGCAGTTCCTCCGACTCCTTTTTGAGCATCTGGAACTTTACCCCGTACGATTCCGATATTATTCTTCGCCGTTTCCAGGCCTGGAAGATACCCTTGGTCGAACTTTTGATGCAGTTCCCGAGGGCGCCACATGGCGCTGCTCTTGAGACAATGTCCTTCTTTCATCTCATGGGTGATCCTATCGACACGATCGCTAGCTTGATCTTCACCTTGCAAGTGACACAGAATCGGCTGAGGAGATTCCGGTCCAACGGCATGAGACGGAAATCACTCGAGGAGCTGACGTTGTTGATCATGGCATTTGAGGAGATGGGGGATGAGGAGACTGTTTACAATCTTGAGAGACAGTATGTCCCCAAACTTTTTCCGCTACGCAGCCGCGTAGTGACGAAAACACTAATAACTAACCTCCCCTTTCCCCTTGTAAAAAAAAAAGGTTCACTGCGGATTCGTCTACCTGGACTTTTGACCACGAAACCGCAGCACGCAGCCTAGCCGCTGATCGTGTGACGAAGCTGCTTCCCGTGCTGGCCGCCGTCGTCGTGTTCATCGTCCTTGTCGGATTCTCCTACGGCAAGACGGCCACACGAGTCTTTGATAGCCGCGACCCACCCCACTTGGCCATGTACGGGATCGCCTTCTCCATGACTCTCTGTGGCTGCCTGCCCGCCGTCATGCTGGCCGCCACTGTCGGCACGCCGCAGACCCATCTAAGCGTCCGGCGTATCCTCGGCCAGTTTGCGGACCGAGCTGGCCCTATCGGCCTGGAACACGAGCCTGGTCGCCGGAGGCAACTGCGGGACGGTACAGTGCCATCTTGGAGATTCGATCGCTGGCCCTGGACTGGTGCTGCAAGCAGCCGCTCCGCAGCACGGCTGGACGCTATCCACCACCGGCCCGCCTTGCGAGAGCTCTGCGCCATTCTCACCGTCTTGTTGGGCTCTCTGGGAGCCATCTGGCTCTCCGCATCGGTTCCTCCCGTAGGAAAGTGCCTCAACTGCCGGGTTCAAGCCGAGCTGGCCATCCTCTTCACGTATTTGACGAGCTACGTGGGGGGAATCGCCATCGGCTGGGTCTGCAGGGCGCGCGAGCGCGACAGTCTACACTTCTGGCTGTTGATGGCCAAGGACGTCTGCTCGACGCTCATACTGACGGCAATCATTGTCCTGACGGGCATCGGGAGTCTCAACCGATGGGGATGCTGGACGACGTGCGACGGGGCCAAGCTCTGCGTCGCCGATTTAACGCGCGACATGGTTGACACGCTGCTCAAGTCCCGCTACCCGGCTATTATCTTCTCTACATTCGGTGCACTGGTGGTGTCGTGGACTGCCATCGCATTTTGGCTGTGGGACGGGATGTCGGTGTACATGCAGCGGGACGACGACGAAATACGTTGGGTCCGTTCCACGTGCCGAAGCGGGGAGGCGATTCCACTCACCAACTTTGACCAGGAGAGTAGGCCTCTTGGCGTAGACGTTAACGTCCAATCTGAGCTTTCCGAGTCAGAGAGAGGGTTTTCCTCGGCTACCAGCGCGCCGAGCGCGGAAGGAGTAGATGCTGAGGTAGGGGACATCGTCCCGATCTTGGCGGCATTCAGGTAATTATGCGTTGATGAGAGCATGATTGTACTTTCACGCTGATTGCTAATTACCTAAGCGGCCCTCGAATGCGGAACGCATGAACGTGCTCTCTGATGGCTTTGAGGTGGGGATCCCTCAATTGAGGTGATGGAAGACGGAGAGGTTAAGTGACCCTAGGGCTTCTTGTTGTTCTCAGACTCAATACACGTGCAGCTCATACGACCATACAAAGAATTTAGTAGCTTTCTCCCTCTGTAGACGCCAAGATGGCAAACACATTCTCCGACGTGACTCAGCCCAATTGCCAACGTATACCTCAAAAAAGCAGCAGTGCTTCGCAAATGTCCCTCAGCGAGTTGGCGAAGTTTCACTGCTTTAGGTTGCTCCTTGAGCCCCATATTAGCGCGTAAAGAGTCGATCGAAACACACAGCATGCATGAAGAATCTTAGACAAGCTCTTTAGCCCCGCGCGTGCGTCGTCAAGGTGCGAGTTTAGGATCAGAATGTCATCTTGTTTCATCTAATTTAGAATGTGATACTGATTGCTGTCATCCGCGTCAAAGCGTTCAGTTTACTCACCGTGCCTGTATTGTTGTCGTACAACTGGATTCGAAATGGCCTCAGTGAGGAGCTGGAAGCTTTTTTTATGGCGGGAAATGTCTTTGGCAAATGCAGCAACTTCTTTGGGGGCGTTGGTGAGTCGCTCTCTAAGGTCTTTTGCTACTTGGCGACCTTCCTGTAGCGATGTAAGGCTCTCGCTGCGAGATTTACTACTTCCATGGTGGATATATCGTGACGACCGTGACTGAATTGAGGATGAGAATTGAGGTTAGGTGATGGCTACAGCTTGAGAGATGTGTCGCCTTGCTATTATGTGGCTTGTTATGTATATTGGCAGCACCTGTCAAAAGTACGGCAACTTTTATCCACGTGTGTTACTGAGAACAAGTTGTCTTGTGATGAGCTTGATTGTTGTTGGGTTTCTGGCAAAGCTAGAAACCCTTCTTTTATAGACCTATTGCTCGTAGCTTAACAAATGGCCTGTAGCAATGAGCCGCGCATGCCTTTCGTGGCTCACAGAGGCAACCAGTTGCCTCTATGGCAACTGCCACCACGTCAGCTGAACCCTTCTTTCTGACAGCACCGCTTGGCGCCTGCAGAAATCTTCTCACAACTGTTGGACGAAATGAGTGGCTAGCACCACCTTACGCTTTGCGGGAAGCTGCAGTAAATTCTTATCCGACCATGTGCATATCTGAGACTCTTTTCAGCCCCCCTAAAGGGCATTTGGGGTCTAAAACGTGGAGAGTAGCTGATTCATCTCTCGCATTATTATACGTATTGATCTTGGGGCAAAGCCCCCTAGAGAATACAACCAATAAAGGAAGGAACGTGGCTGCCCTCGGCAGTCACAAAGGAAAGGAAGTGATGAAAATGCCCGTGGGCAACCCAAGATGGTGAAACTCGCCAGGGTCAATCACACCAGACAAGCATGATAACGCAAGGGTTTGAGCCTTTCTCCAATTGGGACTCGGTGCAGATGAAGGGCCGGAGATACCGAACTTGTCATCAGTCCATGTTCCCGTTTGCCACGCAGAGAGGAGCTTACTCATGTAGCCCACCACGTTACCCTGCGCAAGACAGTTTGCTTTCATGAGAGGATCTGTATATTTTGTTCTAGGACCAGTAGGAAATCCACGCCCGGCTTCCTCCCGATGGATGAAGCTTGAGGTTTTGAGCTAGCTACTTTGTTGGCTACTATTTGGCCCCTGAGGAGACGGTACTAGTACAAACATCGCCACTCTGTTTCTCGCCCCCGCTGTGGGTTCTGCCGGCACGATTCAGCAGCCAACTCCTCTATCCCTGGCGTGCAGGTTGTCTTGGCCATGGGGGCCTGGCAAGGGGCGCATTGAAAGGTTTGGGTATTCTAATGGGGTTGAGTTTTTATGGCGCCAAAGAGGCAGATTTTAATGTTAGTAGACATTTCCATTTTTTTTTATTGCATCTGCATTTTCGTCCAGGAAACCGCCACCTGATCATGTGTGTCTGGAACATACGGTTATTGAAGTGCGTGATTTAGCTGCGGCTTGATCTAAGACCCATTATTGCTACAAGTTTAAATGCCGTTGATTGGAGGTTGGAGGGCAGTGTCTGCTTCGGGAAAAGGAATGCGTAGGTGGGGCGGGTGCATCTAGTTTCTGTTGTTTTTAATCATTTCGTCACGGGAGGCCTCTCTTACCCCCTTTTTTTCTTCTTTTTTTCCATGTCCAATGACCTAGGCAAGCGGTTGTCAGAAAAAAAAAAGACCTCTATTACCCACACGGTACTTCCGCCGCCATAGAAATTCCTACCTATAAGCAGGTTACACCTGGTATTCTACCACCCAGTCATCTGACCCTAGCCAGCTAACACATCCTGCATCCGCACTACCATAGAATCCACCCACTTGTTAATAGTCTCCTGACTTATTCGCTCCCTACCTTCCAAAACCAGTGCCTTCAAGTCAGCTCCTATAGTGTAGTGTGTGCACGCACGAATTGCTTCACTGCACGCCAGCGGTTTTCTATAGGTGAGAGGTCTGGGGATCCAGGGGTATTAAAGTAGGGCTTGAGGTGGTGTTCTTCTTTCCACTTCCTTACCATATTACTGGCCGTGCAGTTTCCACCACCATGGCCGGAATCCCCATCTTCTTCCAATATACCACGGTATACAGTCAAGGACATCTTTCCATGGGTGTTTTTTGGGACCGAATAAAAGTGCAGTGGTGATTCAAAGTCCCAGCCAACAGCAGCCCACACATGGTCTCGCACAACCTCCTTGCCTTTAGAAGGCTCCTCAGCGTGGTGGGTGCAGTCAGGGCAATAGCGCTCCCCAGGCTTTCGGATAATCTGGATCTTTTCTTCATGGAATACACCAAAGTGGGATTCATCGGACCATCTTATATCGCGCCAATTCTCAGGCAAAAGATCATGGGAGAGTGAAGGCTTGGCTGCTTCCATCCTGCTTTTGGCGTGGGCTGGGGAAACAAAGCCCTTCTCGCAAGCAATACACTTCTGGTAGTCTAGCGTACCCATGGCCCTCTCGATCGTGCGTGTGGAAGTTGGTGGTGCACCTGCTGCTCTGGCAAGGCCTTGCTAGCTTAGTGCCCGGCTTGGAAATCGTACATGTATTCCCAGAGGATGCTTTCCATGGCTAGTAAATTGGCCAATGTAAGGAGCAGCTTCCGGTCTCTAGTTTCTACCTCTGGGTACCGCCGTACGTGCTCATCGCCGTCGTGGAGGATCTGCCCACCACGCCGTTCACCTATCCCAAAGGGGCGGTAAAGATCAGCCTTAAAGCATGGGGATCTTGTGGGTTTGTAGGTAGCCGGCCACGGCAAAAAGGCCGGCTTTTTGAGGCGTAGGAGAGTGTCGATCTCCCAGAGCCATGGTTGGTGGTGGTGGTAGTGGAATGTGGTAGTGGAATGTGGTGGTGGAATGGTGGTGGAAAATGGCGGTGGAAAATGGTTGTGGAATTGATGGTGTGATGGAAAAGTGTAGAACTGTTAGGGGGCTTGTTAGTGCAGCGCGTCACGTGTCATGCCTTTGCCCGGTCTTTTTCTGACAAGCGCTTGCTAGGTAGGTAACTTGGGAAAGAGGGTGGAGGGGCTGTTTGTGGAGGGACGAAAAAGTACCAAGTCCCGACCGACATCTGTTCACATATGCGGGGGCTATGCCAGCACAGCCACTAGTTACCAATGTGCACATGGCCAGGCGCTTCCCGGGGCGTCATTTGCAACCCGATGCGGCCCAACAGGGGATGCAAAATTTTAAATTACCGCCCTCCCTGGTCACCCTCACATCGCGTCCTTCGCCAAGCATTAATTGATCTCGCGCGCTCTGCTTCAATGTTTTCTGTGTTATAAAAGTTCCATTTCTCGATCCGAGTCGGCAAGCCACCCGCACCATCGCTGAGCGATGGGCGACACGACGCGGCGCTCGACATTTGCGTTGTCTGAGCTTCGTCCCAAGAAGGACCTCTTCAGCTTCACGCCCGAGCAGCTAAACACCTTGCACAACCCCAAGAATCCTGCCGCTTTCTTGCGCTTCGGGGGTGTCACTGGACTCATCAATGGCCTACGGTCCCACGGGACTGACGGCCTCGGCGGTTATGTCGACCAGGCTGCTGCCGCCGCCACTGCTGGCGGTGAGGGTTCTCGGCTCCCAGACCCCAGTTCGCGCGAATCGACGGGTCTATCGAAAGCCGTGACTGCGATATCACGCAGAAGCTCTGCGCGACATGGCGATGCACATGGCGATGCGCTCGACATTGGCTTGATTGCCCAAAGGCGGGCTGTGTTCCTGGACAACCATCTGCCCACCAAGAAGCAGACGAGCTTCTTAACCCGCATGTGGATGGCATACAACGACCCAGTTCTCTTCCTACTTACTGCTGCGGCAGCAGTCTCGCTCGCTATCGGGCTCTACCAGACACTAACAGCCGTCCACACGGTGGCCAATCCCGCGGTCGAATGGGTTCAAGGCGTCGCCATCATCGCCGCCATTGTCATCATTGTGCTCGCGGCATCGATCAACGATTGGGAAAAGTCGAGGCAGTTTAAGAAGCTTAACGAGAAACAACTCGAGCAAGACGCCAAGGTGGTTCGCTACGGCTCGTCAACGCTCATCCATAGCTCCGAAATCGTTGTTGGCGACGTGGTTCTTCTTGAGCCGGGGGATATCGTTCCGGCCGACGGCATCCTGCTCACCGCGTATAACATCAAATGCGACGAGTCCTCTGCTACTGGCGAGTCCGAGTTGGTCCACAAGACGCCGGGTAACGAGGTGTTTCTCATTCTGGAGAGCCGAGGAGAAGCTAACGCCAACGATTCACTCCCCGAATTCGATCCCTTTGTCCTTTCTGGAACCAAGGTGCTTGAGGGAGTCGGCTCCATTCTTGTCACGGCTACCGGCATCAACTCAACGTATGGGAAGATCTTGGCCGAAGTTCGGGAGTCGAACGATGCAGAACCGACGCCCCTGCAAGACCGGCTTGCTGTTCTGGCCAAATATATCTCCAAGGTCGGGGCAATAATCGCCCTAGTCTTCTTGGTCGCTCTTCTCATCAGATTCCTGGCCGGCCTTCCCCACGACAACCGCACGCCTACCGAGAAAGGGAAGAACTTTGTTGATATCGTTATTATCGCCTTGACGGTACTGGTCATCGCCGTTCCGGAGGGGCTTCCCCTTGCGGTGGTTCTCTCTCTTGCCTTTGCTACTACTCGCATGCAGAAGGACAATAATCTGGTGCGGCAGCTCAAGTCGTGCGAGACCATGGGCAACGTCACGAGCGTGTGTTCCGACAAGACCGGTACGCTGACCGAGAATAGAATGTCCGTTGTGGCTGGTACAGTTGGGCTCAACTGCCACTTTGCCAAGAAAACTGACGGGAGCTCTCCTCCGACCTCCTCAGCCGATCAGGTCGTCTCCCTCGCGCAGTTGGCGAGTGTCCTTGGCGACAGTGTCAAGAATACTCTCCGGAAGTCTATCGCCCTCAACACGACCGCATTTGTCAGCAAGAACAACCCCTCCGCCTTTGTCGGCTCCAGCACAGAATCCGCTCTCCTGGAGTTCGCGCGGGATTACCTCGGAATGGCAAAAATGGACAAGGAGCGATCAGCGGAGAGTATTGTGCAACTCATACCGTTCAGTGGAGCTCGCAAGTGTATGGCAACGGTGGTTGCATTACGCGATTCCTCGAGATCGTATCGTGTCTACATCAAGGGTGCCGCCGAAATCATCTTGTCCAAGTGTACGAGAATTATCAGCAACAAAGGCCCAGATAGTGTGGTCGACCTTAGCTCCGAAGCAAGACGACAGCTGGCAGAGACCATCGAGGGCTATGCTAGCCAACCACTCCGGGTGGTAGGCTTAGCGTACCGGGACTTGCATCTGCCAGAAGGAGACGCAAGCAAGGGAAACACCGATTTCAACATTGATTATCTCTTGGACGACCTGATCTTTCTCGCCATTACGGGGATCCACGACCCTGTTCGGCCCGGAGTCTGGGAGTCGATAAGAGACTGCAACAAGGCTGGCGTCACGGTTCGCATGGTGACGGGGGACAATCTACTGACAGCGCAGGCGATCGCAAAGGAATGTGGTATGCTCTCAAACGGTAACACTATCATGCAAGGCTCTGAGTTCCGGGCACTCTCGGAGTCGGAGAAGAAGAAAGCCATCCCCGATCTGAGGGTCTTGGCAAGGTCTAGTCCGGATGACAAACGGCAACTAGTCGCCTTGCTCAGGGAACTTGGGGAGATAGTAGCCGTGACTGGCGACGGCACCAATGATGCACCGGCCATGAGTGCCGCTGACGTTAGCTTCGCCATGGGCATTACCGGGACCGAAGTTGCAAAGCAAGCATCGTCCATCGTATTGATGACGGATGACTTCACTAGCATCGTGAAGGCCATCATGTGGGGCCGGGCGGTGAACGACTCAGTCAAGAAGTTTCTCCAGGTGATTTTTTTTGCATCCCCCATAAATCTGTGCTTTTAGCTCTCTCTGAAAGCGACAGCCCGCCTACCTACCTAACTTGGGTTGGTTGACTAACGAGAAGCCGCCCCCCTCCCAGTTCCAAATCACGGTTACGACAACCTCGGTACTGCTAGCATTTGTGTCGGGCATATCTAATCCGAATGAGGAGTCGGTTCTTACCCCGGTACAGCTCATGTGGATCAACCTCTTTCAAGACACGTTGGCCGCACTAGCGCTCGCTACAGACCCCCCTCAGCCCCGGGTGTTGGACCGGAAGCCCGAGTCGCGAAGAGCGCCTTTGATCACTGCGTCCATGTGGAAGACTATTATCGGCCAGACGCTTTATCAGACGGCCGTCACACTAGTACTCTATTTTGCCGGGCCTCGCATTTTCCCTTATCAGACCAGTACCGAAATCAACCAAGTCAATACTCTTGTGTTTAACACTTACGTTTGGTTACAAATCTTCAACATGTACAAGTACGTAGCATACAAGCTCCTCCTTTATGCCCCGCCTCTAGGTACGCCGCTCTCTCTAATATACCAATGTGTGTGCGTGTGTACAGTAGCCGGCAGTACGACGACACCTTCAACGTCTTTGAGGGCATTTTCAGCAATAAGTTGTTTATGACGGTTAATGCCATCATGGTCGGGCTGCAGATCCTGATCGTTTTTGTAGGAGGACCAGCTTTCCCCGCTACGCCGCTGACGGGCGTTCAATGGGCGGTTTCTCTTGTCCTTGGCGCCCTGACGCTTGCTGTCGGGGCTGCCATCCGCTGTATACCAAACTGGCCGTTTCAGGCAAGTATTGATGCTCTGAGCAAGCAGCAGCAAGAGCCCACCAGGGTGGCTTCTTTAGAGGGTGTGGCGACTTAAATATAGCGATAGAAAATGTGATACAGGTACAAAGCTGTACAGCTAATACTGCCGCGGGGCAATAAAAAGACCAAACATTCTTGGGAGAAGTTTCTGTGAAGCTTGTGCTGAGCCTGTTCATATTCAACGAGACCATTGATGATTTCTTATTTTCTCGACGCATCATGATTGCTTGGAAAAAAAACTAACCAACTAGGTAGGTACCTACGTAATCACCTTCGGAGAGCCGGCTGAACTCTCTGTGTGCATGGTTACCTATGGTAAGACTACCTTACCTACATAGGTATCTAAGATACTATTCCCCTAGATGTCCCTTCTTCCATTCTCTTTGCATCATTCTCCCCACTGGGCGGCGGAGGCGGAGATGGTAGGGTTAGAAGTGGAGGCGAAGACGGCGGAGGAGGTGGAGGCGAAGGCGGAGGCGGAGACGGAGGAGGCGGAGGCGGCCACAACTGCCTCCACAGATTTGGCACCTCTTCAGCGTGTTTGCGTTTCTTATTGTCCGTGGGTGGCGGATACCGGAAGTAGTTGAGAATATTCTGCACATAGATCGCCATGATGTATGTGGCCAACGACAAGATGATAATGGCGCCGACGAACCAGCGCCTGCCCATTCCGGGGTAGAGCACATCCTGTCCGTCGGGGATGGCGAAAATGGACTATTGCGGGCTTTGGGTTAGGTTTTTTTTTCTTCTGCTGCACGGGAAGCTCGAGGGTTGGGGAGGGGGGGGGGCTGCTCACGGCCATTAATGCCACAGGCAAGTAGGCGATGGTGAGGTACGTTAGTCGTTGGACCGTGGCGTTTTGAGTAATGGAGAGCTCAGCTTGTCGGAGGGATGTGCGGCTGTCTCTCATTGTCAGGATGGCGGATGTCTAGATATATATATATTCGTGTCAGTCGATTCAAGGGACCCTGGACTAAAAAGAGGCGGTAGGTTTTCGGTGTGTAACATACCGCGTCCTTGTTGCGGGTGCCAATCTCTATCCTCCGCTCAAGTTTCGCATTAACCGCCGATAACTGAACCAACTTGTTCTCGAAATCATCAACGTACTCCTGGTACATTCTCTCCAGTGCAGCATTGCGATTTCCCGGGCCCTAAGAGCATGTTTAGTTTTTCATGACCCTTCATATGTTCGCCATGATGTTTTTTTTTGGGGGGGG
>Ga0247760_1003000_pt1 | contig 11661 bp, 12 predicted proteins | sample UWRJL171409R4_FD_179936 | JGI IMG/M metagenome (GOLD analysis project Ga0247760, IMG submission 179936) | Plant litter microbial communities from Arlington Agricultural Research Station in Wisconsin, United States - UWRJ-L171-409R-4 | ecosystem: Environmental > Terrestrial > Plant litter >...
GAGCCTCATTCTCTTCCGGCCTTGTACATGGGCTTGTTTGACAGGGGGGGTGGGAGTGGTATACACTTGCCGGAAGAGAATGAGGCTCCAGTTCAAGTGAATCGGTTGATTGCATGGCGAGGATACCCGGGGGTTCTAACTTTTATGGTGGGGAGGGTGTTTCGACCGAATAATAAAGGGCCAGTCAGCGCAGATTTGTCAACGTCAGCGGACAAGTCAGAAACGATGGTGCCCGCAGCACCCATACCCATACCCATAGCACCCTCGCTGGCGACAAAACCACAGCAAACTCCACCGCCCATTGGAGGTAACTTCCCCATATCCTACTACAACGTCGACGTGACGCGGACTCTTGTCTCTCCCACCACATTCACCGGCTCGGCAGGACAACTGACCACCTCAACTGTCACTCACGAAATATCCACTTCTGTGCTTATTGCGTTGCCGCCCGCCATGGACACTGGAATAATCTCTACAAAAACAGACTCCCTCGGCCGGCCTATAGCGACAACGACGGAATTTTACGGAAACCCCATCCTCACTACCCTGCTTACCACCATCACTCCGTCGGGCGGTGCTGGTGGGAATCCTATCACGACATTGATCACCGTCCCCGCTACATCCATCGTCAGAACCCTCACCGACACAAAAGGGAATCCGACAGCAACCATAACAGAATATCCCATCTATCCGAAATTTTCAGGCTACAACCCCGTTCCGGCAAGACTCATCCTTGCACAGCGAATCCCGTATTTCTTTGTGTATTTCTTCCCGATACTCTTGACGTTACTGGTGTTTATCCCAGTGACAATTCTCGATGGGGAGATTAAACTCCTTTTGCCTTTTTGGATTCTCTCCAATACCACTACTACTTCTAATACTACTACTACTACTACTACTACTACTACTACCGGAGGAGAAGGAGAAGGAGGAGGAGCAGGAGGAGAAACAACACTGTGTCTCCGCACAGATGGATTCCACGGAATTCTCTCTGGATGGAAAGTCCTTCTCAAACACGGCGAAGCCATTTCCCTACTCTCAGACCTATTGGTTCTCTGTGCGGCTGTACTCGTCGCCATATCAGGAGAGACTATTGGACTCAAACTAAGAGGGACCTGTCTCAAACAGAATATGAGTACCTGCTTAGTTACCGTCGCGGCATTCCCCACTCCGGCAAGAGTAGCTGAAGGGTTTTTGGCAGCGATGATGGTGTTGATTTTGGTAGTGGGGTGGTGTCTTGCGAGAGGAAGGACGGGCGTGGCTTGTCATCCGGGAAATATCGTTGCAGTAGGCGGGTTAATGCAGTTGAGAGGAGTAAGGGAGATGTTGGCAAAGTTAGAGGTGGATGAGGGGAGGGGGTTAGGAAAAGAGCTGACACAACGGCTGAAGGATGAGAAATTCAAATTAGGGAGGGACGAAGATGGAGGGAGGGCGAACGATTATGGGATTGTGATGGTGAAAAAGAGGTTCACCATGCCGTACGTTGAAGGGCCGCGTGGGGTTTACGGGGACGACAGTCTGGACCCAAACAAGATGGAGTTATCGGTGGGAACTGGGGAACGTGTTTTTCAGGGAAGTTTTTTGGGATTTTTAATCGGTCTGCTGGCGTTGTTGCTTTATTACGAAAACACAGAGTATACCGACTTGACGGAGTCGGCGTTTGAGTATTTCATGGATAGCCAGGAGTTTGGGGTCATTATGCTTTTTACGGGCATTGGGGAGCTAGTTTCGTTTCTTTGGGGGCATTTATACTCTAGTAAGTTTCTTTTGCCATTCTTTTTGGTTTTGCATTGCTCTGGAAGCAGGAAGTTTTAGAAACAAATGTTTCTCATTGGTCGCATTTCTCCAACTCTTCAAGGCCGTCTCGGTTTAGGGACATGTTTGCTGACAGCATGACCAGCCTACACCATGAAAGCCACCATCGCCCGCCTCGCTCGCGGCCCTCAGCCCGCCTGCCGATCTGTCCTCCAACCCCGCGAAGTCGACTCCTTTACGGGCCTTTGGCGGAGCATTTACGACCGGGATATCCTCGCCATCACTATGGCCTTTTCCGGCGTCATCACCAAAGCATTACCAGCCGTCTTATCTGGCGTCCCATTCCAGGCCGCCCAGACTTATTTGATACACAAGATCTGCGCGTGGACATCGATTACCATTCTTATCATCTTGATACTAGTACTGATCGGACATATATTGCTGGTCAAGTGGCCCGATATGGCTGCAGCTCCAAACATGCTGGCCGTGTGGATGTATTACATCTGCGACAGCCACATGTTGAGAGATTTCGAACGACTGTCGATGCTTTCAACACGCGAGCGGGATCACCGGGTGACAAGAATGGCGAGATTATACCGGTTTGGTTGGATGACGGGTGTTTCTGGAAAAAGAAGAATTGGAATAGACTATGCGATGTTAGAGAGGGGGTATGAGATGAAATCGCTGGAGGGACGGGGTGGTGTTGAAAAATAGTCGCCTAGACTTTTTTCATTAAAAGTACCTAAGACACCTATCCTACCTGGGGATGGGTAAGAAGTAAGCAATAAAATCTTACTCGGCTCTTAAACTCACCGAGGCAAGGCTGACTGAGTAATGTGGTCGGTCCTTTGTCCCAAATGTGCGTGCGTCTCCAAGGGAGTGTCGCTTAATACCGAGATTCATCAATACCCGGTTCCGATAAATGGTGGTGCTGAGCCACCTCTTCGATATTAGCTCCCTCGGCAAGTCCACGGTGCCAAAGTGTGGCCCACACCTCACTATTGTGGCTACCAAAGTCAGGAGCCGTGGGATGCTTACAAGGATGCTTACAACTTTACTCCTCGCGGCTGGCATATTCACTATATTAGTTCTTGTGTACCATCACATACAAAGGTCGATATTCTGTTACTCCAAAAAAAAAAAAAGGAACACGACCAAAACTCACTGCAAACCTGCCTGTGATACTCTTTCACGATAACCTTACACACATGGCTGGACGGACACCATGGCACTTGAAACCCAGTATCAGCAACGATGCTACCGCCCAACAGCTCTGCGTTGGCCTTTTATCGTCGCCCAAATCTTCCTCCTCTCACACATGTTAGCTTTGGCGCTCTTTTTTCGACATCTCAGACCCAACTCGGACAGCGATGCGATAATACAAGAACGCCAACTGCCGATCCGGGCTCTACGCGGGAGGGCGACTACTGGACATGAGTTCCCTGGGGAGCGCGGGCAAAAGACGGAAATTGCGAGGCTTCATGGTTACTGGGAGAGGATTTCATTACCGCCCATGACGGAAACGGCATATTTAACGGGAACTTTCTCTTCTGCAGCGGTTGCTCGGCGTGAAGTGACGGTTACTATTACCACCACGGAGAGAATTACGGACACCACAACGGCGACAACAACAGATACAACGACAGTGACGACAACGGACACAACAACAGCGACCACAACGAATAAATTCACATCCACAGAGACGAATCCCCCAGTGACGGCTACCATAACCGAAACCCTGCCAGCCATGACCTTTACCACATCGATATCGGGCGTCTATACAACCGTCACTCTGCCTCCGGAAACCAGTACATATACCGCAACCTTTACAGAAACGACAACTGAACAGCGTTGGGTGACTCTTGGGCAGTCAACCGTGTATAGCACCTGGGTGACGACGTGGTTCCAAACCGTGAGCGACTCCTGGCCTCGGACAGTCGATGTTACGTTTACCGGAACGCGGAGTGCCTCCGAGACGGTCGTTACGCGAACCCCATCCCCCATTGCCGTGACGACCACCTCATCGGGAATCGTCTCGGTCTTCACCAGCACGCCGAGCCCTCAGATTTTGACGTCGACAATCCCGCCCATCACATCTACGCTTGTATACCGCACCTCTCTAACCAACACGGCCACCACGCCATTCTCCCTCACCATATTCACCACGCTCGGTGGATCAAGTTTCACGACGACTAGTTTTCCTCGTCCCGTTACCTTTGTGACTTCGTCCAGCGGCATCCCAATAACACGCACATCCACACCCTCTCCGTCTGTTTTTGTTATTTCCAACCCGGTCATCACCAGCGCCATCGCCACGATTATTGTCGACCCCAGTACTATCCTCCCTTCTTATCCACCCAAAACCATCACCCAGGGTATTAGTGATGACAAAAACGGTGCTGCACGACCGGGTTCTTCAACAGTGTTGGACCCAGAAATATATAGTCTTACTTCGGCCGAGTACTTTGCAGGAGCATTTCTGCCAACATTGATGTTTACGCTCCTGGCGATTCCGCTGTCCATCATCTCTGTTAATGCGAATGCTTTTCAGGGATTTCATGCGCTGGCGACGCGGACAAGATCCCGATCTCGTGGCGCTACCGCGGGAGAATCGCTGAGTCTCAGTTTTAGTGGAAAAGGGGGCCTTCGCAGCGTGGTTATCCCTCATAAACTCCTTTTCCAAGGTCAACCAGTTACATATTTGGCGTTGATGCTAAACTGGGGATCAAGCCTGCTGGTAGCACTGGCCAGTGAAGCGGTTGGCTTAAAAGTCCATGGGACTTGTAGCAAGTATTTCATTCAAGGGTGTGCGGTTGCCCTCGGGGTGTCGCCCAAACCCATGGCCGCGCTGGTAGTTCTTCTTGGTGTCCTGGTGGTGTTGTTGCTGCTGCTCTTGTGGTTTTTAAAAGGGTGGGAGACAGGCGTCTATGCTAACCCGTGGAGTGTGGCGGGCATGGCGTCGTTGATGGTGGATGGCAGGGTGAGAGGTTTATTAGAGGGGATTGAAGAGAATAATCCCGGCGCATTGGTAAAGACACTGAAGGAGAAACGGTTTCGACTGGGGTATACAAAAGACGGAAACTACGGCGTGGTTCTTGCAGACGAGACGTCACAGCGGCTATTGGAGGACGACAACCGAGACATTTGTCAGGCTGACAGGAACATACACACCACCACACCATCACCAAAAACAAAGAAAAAAGCGAAATTCTCCGCACTGACATATCGATGGCGGATACTCGCAATCATCGCCCACACCACCATCCTTGCTCTCGTCGCCTTTTACCACGCCAGAGATGCAAGTCTCGACCTGGTCCGGTTCGGGTTCGGTTTTGGGTTCCGATTTCTGTTTGCCGGGATTGGGCAGCTGCTCTCACTTTTCTGGTCATCTTTTTTCCTGAGTAAGTGCCTACCTATCTACTCCTAACTAAACTCATCTTTATCCTCTTTTTAAACTCTCGAGTGGCTGACTTGTTCCAGACATTGCAACAATATCTCCCTTTCTCCAAATGTCTCGAGCATCCCAACCCGCTTCCAGATCTATCCTCTTATCTCGCCCGACAAATGAGTTCACCGGCCTCTACACCGCCATCAGACAGCGGAATTTTCTCTTGGCTGGAACTGCCATCCTAACTATGTTGGCAAGGGTGCTACCAATTTTAATGTCAAACATCGTCTACACTTTACAACAAACCTATCTGTCATACCTGATTTGCGCAAGAGCCAGCATGGGCATTCTGAGCCTTATGATCATCGTTTTGTTCGCCAGCATGTTAATCAGATGGCCAGATCTGCCGCTCGACCCTCAGACTGTAATGGGTAGCATGTACTACGTTATTGAGCTAACAAAAACTGGTGGCTTCAATGGGATGGGGAAAGCAACAGCGCGGCAAAGGGAAAAAGTTGTAACGGAGCTAGATGGGAAGTATCGGTATGGGAAACTCAACAGCGGGGGATCACCGAGTGGGGGAAGGATGCAGATTTATAGCGAGAAGCCGTTTTCTCGACAAGGTGCATCGAGGGGATCATGTCCCTGACATTTGTGTCTTGGATAAAGTGTCACAAGAACCTAAAATCGACGACCATCCATGCTCATAGCCACGTAACTATTCGTCACGTTTAATCGCGTCCTGCCCTCCGGTTGTTCTTGTCCTCCAAGGACGCAGGCCGTAACAGTATTGTAATCCAAGTGACAGTGCCCCGGTGACTTACAGTGACTGCCTCTGCCCGGTTATACATTAGGGCTATAGCAAGCGGGAGACAAACTTCAAAATCGGTTCTTTTGCTTGCAGAGGTGGTTTCCTCTTCGGGGGGGTGGTTTCTGTAGAGGTAGGTAGGTAGGTAGGTAGGTAGGTACCTAAGGTACCTAGCCATGGTGTGTGATTGTAAGGAGTTTGGAGTGAAGAAAGAGTAGAGTAATGGTCTAGTAACCAAGGGGGTAGGAGCCTGGTGGCTGTGTTTATGGCGGTTTGACTGTCGAAAACATGTCCCCCAAAGGCCCGAGACTGTCTTTGGCGAGTGTTATGCGCATCGTAACGTGATTAGGTACCTGGGAATGTTTCCTGAAAGAAGCGATTGGATCCTGGACACAATGAAAGTCCCGCAGGAAATCATCTGCCCTCTAACACCACCTGATAATTCGAACAAAAGTAATGAGATGAATTCGCCTCCCCCTATCTGCTAGACTATCCAGCAGCCCCGTCATCCTACATTACTGCCTAACCTGAAGCTACTATGAAATCCTCTTATCCGAGACCCACACCGTCACCGTCGGCGTAACCACCATCTCCGTCTTCCCACCCGGGAACCTGCACACAATGCCCTCCCTCTGGATTTGACCAGTATAAGGCCCAGGGAATTCCCACGTGCAATTAAGCGGAACATAGCCATTCCACGTCCCGTTGAAGATGACGGGCGTGTCGAGGTTCTTGTCATCGCAGTACCACGAGTGCTTCAGCTCCATGTACCCAGTCGAAATGTCAAACTTGACTTCCCCGCCCAGCGGATTATAGAAACCCCCACTTCCAGGGCCGCTGGTATAGCCTCTGGACGGATCAAAATCCCGCATCCCGGGCGTCAGAAATGGACCATTCTCCTCCCTCGAAGTCCCAAGATACTTGATCACACCATCGTCATCACCCTCTGTGCGCGGACGCCCAGCGAATACGCTGCTGTTGAGATTGAAGACGAACATGGTGTTCATTTGAGGGTCTAGGTGGTTGATCCACCCAAACCAGTCCGTCAACGCAAAGAAGTCAATCCAAGAAGAAGCTTGCTGCAGTGTCCACTGGACGGGACCTCGGCCGAGAGACGCCACCGTGCAGCTCCAGACGCCCGTCGGATCCGGCTCGGTGAGATCGCCCGCTGGGAGGCGCACGGTGTCGATGCTCTGCATGGACAGGCTTAGTTGGTTATATATTGTCCAATCTCGATACATGCTATAACCATCTCGGTCGCCAAGCGTACACCATTTCGCTGCGTAAGTGTAGTCACAGGAGTCTCCTCTAATAAAAATAGCTGGGGGGCACGCGACGGCATAGACGGTATTGCTTCCGCTTCCACAAATGAGGCCCATATTTACCGCACCGCCGCCGGTCTTGGAGATCTGAGCTGTCGTGCTGACCTTGTAGGTACTTGCCCCGTTTTCCGAGTTGCAGTACCAAGTTGAATTGACGCGCAGCTGTCCTGCCTTGGCGCTAAATTGGATCCATGTTTCGGGCGTTCGTTGTAGCGATCGCTGATGCGGGTCTTGTGCGCGGCCACGGAAGCAGGGCCACCATCTGTCAGTCTCGCCGTCGAGGGCGCCGTCGTTGAATGAGCAGGATGTTTCGGTGTTGGTCGCGAGATTTTTGATGACTACCACGAGCGTTCGGTTATAGGGCGCCGGCCACCCGGGGCTAGTTCCTGTTCCAAAGTGCGTGGTCTGCTCGACTGTCGTGGCTTGCCATAGGAATCGAGCGAGGGCCAACGGCGAAGTGCCTGTGGACTGGTTGGGCTCCGTGGACTTGCGGAGACAGCCGGGTTCGGAGATGCCTGGGGGGGTTTGAAGCCTCGCTGGCGCCAAGTACGCAGGGGAGCTGAGCATACCCTCGATCTTGAAGGGCGTGTCCAGCGTGCATATCCGGGAGGAGCAGTAGAACGGGAGCCCGACTTGGTTGTTATTGTCGCCCCACCTCGTCCGCGCCGTGAAATCGGTTCTACACATTGGTTTTCTAGTTAGCCTTTATGACCGCGTCTTCTTCCCCGATGGTCTACGCACGAGTATGTCCCGGCCGTGTCGCCGCATCTCCAGCTTTGATCCACGGTAATGGACTTGGTATTGGCGTTGAAGCGCACAAGAAGCGAGCTGTTGCTGTTGAGCGGGTCGACTCCCTCTATTTTGCAGACGGGTAGCATGTAGTACTCGGAGACGAACGCCCATCTTTCCGTGACTCCGGCCTCGGCCCCCCATTGGCAGCGCCATCGCACACCCGTTGGCCGGTGGCTGATGCTCGTGTTAAAGCTGGCGGTAGCGGCAGCATTGTCCCATGAAACCGGTTGAACGTACGTCAAATCGTGCACGGTCCAGTCGGGATAGGAAAAGGACAGTTCGGTGCAGTCCTGCGGTGGGGGCGGGCTGATTGCCTTGGCTTGTGGCGGGGTTGTTGGGCGACGCTCCAGGTGGTGGGTGCCGGGAAAGAGCGTCCCTCCGGGTGTCCACTGCGCCTTCATTGTGACCGACTGCGTCGCGTTGCAGCGGGGTTTAGAGTCCTTCTCCCCAGCTTGCGGGCAGCTGACGTCCAAAAAGAAATCAGCATGGGCTTGATACGGCGCATCCCTGCGAAATGTCAGCTTCTAGCCGTCTAGACATGCTGTGTGCCGTTTCAGAGCGACCCACGGATAAGACCCATTCACAGTATCACACCACCAATACTGGGCGATGCGTACTGGGGGCAGCGGCGATTTGTTCTGCAGCATCGCATTGAGGTCAAGATTGAGCAGCGTGGCCATGTGGGATTTAGAGGCCGGCGCGGCTCCAGTGACTGGATCGACGCAATTGCTGTACCCCCAGTCGTCATATTCTGTTCCATAACCAGGAGCAGGGATTCCATCCGCCCATTTCCGTCCCCAATCGCAAGACAACGACTGATTGTTGGCTACATCGCTCAGCGTGAAGTTGATGGTGCCCCTGAGGTATCCACCCCACTCCGAGTCAAACACCTTGACCACGCGAATGTCACCGAGGGTGTAGATGGGAGGCTGGAAGGTGGGATTCACACAGGGATTTAGCGCGAGCGCTGAAGAGGTGTTGCTGAACAGCATGGTTTCTGTGAGCAATGGCCACCACGCGCCCCCTTCGAATCGTTAGTTTCGGAGTTGGGCTCCTGGTCTTTTGTGTCTTATTCTTCTCCTGTCACTGGACACTGCGGAGCGGGATAGTTGTCGGCCTGTGCCGAACCGGGACATTGTTGGAGTACCTTCCGGACGATTGGCTGGGGTCTACTGGCTAAAATGACATGACATTGCACGCACTATGTAATTGTGACTATTGTAGATTAGAAGGATCGATTCAAGCTACTAATTTGGATACACTGCATGTTGGAGGCGCAGCTGCAACGGTACCCCAGATTTCAACGCAAACTGATAAAGCACCTCATTCCCGGTTGATGATACCGACTCTGTTGAACTAAGACAATGTAGCTCGTGACAGCAATTAGCCTATGGCGAGGCTTTTAGTTGATATCGAGCGGGGAGTCCAAAGACTTGGAGACGTAACATGTGCAGATCCTTTAAAACTACTGTGCAACTTGTGTAAACAACGAAGATTGCTCGCCACATTCCGGATTTTAGGTCCGCAAAGATTCTCACAGGGCTTCGCCTCTCCTCCGCTCTTCCAATTTCCTTTATCGCAATGATCACCAACTCGCGCCCGTCTGCTTCTCGTTGCTCTCTCCCCTCTCCAAGCGTACCTTATGATCGGGTCCATCTGAGAATGGTGCCAGTCAGCCAACCCCGCAAGTATCCCACGTATCACACTATAAGCACCGTAATAAGCATATACCAGACAATCGGGGTGCTTGTCGAAGTTTATATCTCCTTCGTACACCCAGGGCGCTTGGGAAGCAAAAGTATGCGCCGTGGTCCCACACCGTCTTGGGTTCTGGATAATACGGCATCAGCATATCAAGATCAGATACGATGAAGTCAGAAAAACCAAAGGAGCCCGTAGCCTACCGGCATACCGTTTCGCACGCAGTCATGGAGTTCTCTGACTCCATGTAGTAATACCCGCAGTAATATGCAGAGAAATTGTCCTCGACTGTTTTGGCGCGCTTCGAAGACTTCTTGACTGGCGTCGCATCCTCCAGTCCTCTGCTTTCAGCTTCTCCCCTTCGCGAAGTTTGGCTTTGATCAGGATATCCCAAGCGAGGTTGAATGAAGACGACCACAGAACTCGGCGGGTACCTGGCTCAGTATGTGCAACCCCAAACGAAGAGGGGAGAAGAAGAAGAGGAGGACGAAACCAACGGCGTCAACAGTACCCAGACCGCCCAGAGAGTATGTCCCAAGACGAAAGCCCGGAACCACAACCACCAGACAACCACGGGGCCCCGTCATTCTTCATTGTGTTGTTTGCCGAGAGGCGTATTACGATTCCCAAAACCCAAACAAGGCTTGCTCCTGGCATACTGGTAATATTCGCTAATATCATTGAGATCTTTGCCAATGCAATAACGTATTTGGTTGATCCTCTTCTTTTGAGGGAGGGGGGGGCTGAGGGATCACAGTGATAAGAATAGAAGGTTTCATTCTTAGGTAGTAAGCGTAGGATATCGATCAATGAAGATGCAATCTTCTTGATGGATAAGGCTGCAGAGGAATCCAGCACCTGATAGCAAAGAGAGCCATAAGCAATACTTGGAGTTCCCAGTACATGTCCGCTGGGTCTGGTCCCATTTTGGATTGAAATAGAGACAAGGTATGCGCTGAAATGTAAAAAAAAATCATTCTTTTTTCTCGGAGCCGGATCCAACTCATCCGCGCTATTAAAACTTGTTGAGCTTGAGGTTCTGAGAGCCTGTAATACAGTACTCTCAGGGCCTGTAGGGCCTGTAGTATAGTGCCCACAGGGGGTGCTTACAGCGAAGCTGTAGGCGGCAGCGGAAGGCTTGTTAGGAGCACGAAAGGTTTCCTTACAACAGGAGAGGTTAGTAACTTGCTGAGGGAAGCAAAAGTACCACTGTGATATAGTGGTTATAGGGACAAAAGGGCGCTTAACAAGGCTTATAGAGGCAGAGCTTGGTAAGTTGCTAACTAGCTTGATTGTTGCTTGCTTGCTTAAAGAAAGACTATTTATGGAGGAGAGGTCTACTTATAAGCTCTAGAAAAATTCCAGAGCCTTTTATGCCTAGAAATTGACTATACTATAGAGGGTAAAGCTTCCAGTCTATTACGTCACCCTCTGTATTTCCAGAATCTTCAGTGGGCCCTCAGGGCCCACAGGGCACTGTGCTTAGGCAGTTGTAAAACATTTTGTAAAGTCCTGAGTCACAGTTGCCTTTCTTGGCTTAGGTAGCCTTAGCCACCACCAGCCACAGCACCGCTGGCAAAGCCAGCATACCCTGCAGTGTAGGGTACCCTGTAGCTACAGGGTACTCATAGCTATATTTCAACATATAGACTGAGCGTTCAAAGAGGATATACATTGTCATGGCGATGGCACCAAAACGATCGTAGGATCGAAGACGTGGCAATCATCATATAAAATTACAAGGTAAAGAAGAAAGAAGGAGAGGAATTGCTGCGGAGCAGCGATGCCAAAGATCTATCTGCGTGAGTGGGTGTAATGGGTGCGGTGCAGCCGGCGAAACGATGGCGATTGGTTAGCGCTTAAATAGTGGCTGCAGCGCGCAGGCCTGCCAGGGG
>Ga0247760_1003001_pt1 | contig 11657 bp, 3 predicted proteins | sample UWRJL171409R4_FD_179936 | JGI IMG/M metagenome (GOLD analysis project Ga0247760, IMG submission 179936) | Plant litter microbial communities from Arlington Agricultural Research Station in Wisconsin, United States - UWRJ-L171-409R-4 | ecosystem: Environmental > Terrestrial > Plant litter >...
ATTAATTATTTCTATCTTCGAGAGTGGAAGCCGTGTTATTATAGCCGTGAGGGTGGCCAGTGCACGGAGTGCATTAGCCACACTCGCTTCTGCGAAGCGAGGTTAGCTGACTGAATACGAGGTTAGCAGTGGAGTCTGGCGTTCTTGGCTGTGCAGATCCACGGATGCAGCCGCGGAGCGGCTGCGTGGATCCAGCCACACTGTTCTAACCACACTGGCCGGGTTAGGGTTATAAAAACCCAACAGTTATCCTATAGGCTGTCTTTATACAGTTCCAGTCTCTATACTGCTATATATATATAACGACCCTGCAGGCCGTCACTTGGGCCGGGGCGGCCCGACGAATCCCCCGCAGAAGGAACAGTGCGGGAAGACAGAGTACACCGTCCAGGCGCACTGGGCCAGGGGTGCAAAGACCCGAAGCCCCTACGACCAATGAGGCGCTGCTCGCGGCATGCCAAGTGCTTGCACTGCGAGTAGGAGAAACCTCACAAGCAGAGCGCTCACGCGATGTAAAGTGCTCGCGTAACAAGCACTTACGACATTATAAGTAAGGTACGAAATACCTTCCAGTTAGTTAGTATAAATAGTTATAATTATGTCCATAACTACCGTAAGGGACTTTAGTTCCTCACACTAATATTTAATTATTCATTTATATCTTACTATTCAGACTTACCTCTATACATTATAATAACAGTAACTTACAGTAACATTAAACCCCTGTCTAAGAGTGTTAGCTTAATAAGCTATCTTTAGAACGCCCCTTACTTATTAACGTCCTGCTATACGTTTTATCTTAACCCACGTTAGTCCTCTTAAGGCCTATATCAGGTGTAAGTTATAATATAATATTAATATCAAGTTCTAAACGCTGTTTATTAAATTCTTAAATATTACCTCTCTCCTACTAATATGTTAACCTCTAAAAAAGGAAAGGAAATTAAAAAAGTGTAAGCTTAACCTTAACTTCCTACTATTAATAAGTTAGTTACATACCTTAAAGACTTAAACCTTAATTAGTAAGGACTAGTTAAGGAACTTAATAAAGCCTTTCCTGGAGACACTAAGAGCCGTATCGGTCTTATCGAAAAACTCCAGGCCCGACTTAACGCTGTTAAGCTAGAGAATAATAACCTTAAAGGCTTACAGAAGAAATAAGTAAAGCTCCCCCTACCGTTACGCTTTAAAGGAGACTCTGCGCAGCTAAAGTCCTAGATAGCCTAGCTTTAAAGCTATGTCACTTACTATAATAAGTAGTTCTTTAAAGAAGAAGGAAAGGTTAAGTTTATTAAAGCTTTACTAAATAAAGTAACTGCTTACTGGTACAAACCCCACGTAAAGATAATTAATGACCTCTCTATAGATAGAGCCTGAAAGGAGGCCCCTGAGACTTAGGCCCTATTTAACGACTTTAACGTTTTCATTAATCAACTCCAGACTAAGTTTAGAGAACTAAACGCCTTTAAGTAAGCTGAATAACACCTTATAGCTCTAAAGCAGATATCCTTAATCTTTAAGTTCTCTACACGCTTTAAGCTAAAAGCAGTAAAGACTAAGCTCGGCTAAAAGGCCCTAGTAATGCTATTCTAAAGTGGTCTGAAAGAACACGTTACTAGAGATCTTTACTGAGAAGACCGTCCGGATTACCTTTAGGAGTTAGTCGAGATAGTTATTAAAGCCAATAACTAGTATTACAATCACTATTATTAGAAGAACTACTAGAAGGAACAGACCCCTTACTAGCTAAGCAAGCCTAAGAAGGGGAACCAATCGACCATAACAGGTCACCACCCTAAGCTAATAGATATTAGTATAGTAAACCGCTAGAATTAACCTAACCGCAATAAACCTTAACGATAACAGTAGCAGAAGCAGTCTAAGGACCTGTTACAGGTCTAGTGCTTTAACTGTAATAAGAAAAGACATATAATATAGTAATACTTATTATTAAAGTAAGTCGGTTAGAAACCTATCTTAAAAGGAGGAAAGTATGTTAAGTTTAACTTAAGTAACGTTTATATCAGGATAACAGGTAACGAAAAGGACTGTACTTAGATAGATAAATGTAATATAAGAGAAAGAGAAGAAGAAGAAGAACCTTAAGACGTAATGTATTTAGTCTTTAAAGGGGTTTTAGAAAAGTTAGCTATAGAGGTACAGATCGCAGAAGACCGACTTTAAGGTAAAAACTCGGAACTACTAAAAATATAGGTTACAGAAGACCGACTCTAAGAAGAGATATTCTAGTTAGTAGTTGTAGGCTTTAAAAACCTTACCTTATAAGCTTAAGAATTAAAGAAGTTTAGGAAAGACCCTGACTTAGAAATTACTAAAATGGTAGAAGGAGTTAAAGAACTAGCCTTCTAGGCTACCTAAACGGTAAAGTAAGCCTTAAAAAATGAAAAAGAATAAACTAAGAGAATTAAGTTAGAAAAACGAAAGTTCTTCTTAACAATACCCCTTAAGACTCTTAAACACTTTAAGTACGCTAAGTAGATCAGTACCCTTACCTCCTTAGAAGAAGGACAGCTTAGATAGCTACCCTGCACTAAAGTTAATATACCTTAAACCGGTACCTTAAAGGTCCCCTAAGAAGGTACGAAGTAAGCATATTAATGGAGGGTTTAGGAACTGAAGGAAAAGCATTAAGAGTTAGTAAATAAAATAAAGGACCTGCAGATTAAAGGCCTTATTATAACATTTAAAGACAAAGTAGTGGAAATTAAGCTACGACTTTATAATAAAGTTCGCTTTACTAATTAACTTAAATATCAACTCGTTAAAGAAGACCATTTCATAAAAGAATAAGCTAAGTTACTATTACTTAAATTTTAGGAAGAGGTTTAGGAGAAATAACGCACATAAAGGTAAGTAGAAGAAGAGAAAGTATAAGGTACTACTTCCCCTATCCCGTACTTTATAATTACAACACCTGCAGTTAACGTTAACCACCTTAACTATAAGGACATACTGTAAATTAATTATATATATAATAACTGCACTTTTAACCAGCATTATAGCCCTAAGGCCCTTTATAACCACTTCCCTAACGCATAAAGACAGGATTACACTATTATAAGAGTAGAGTTAGAACTAGCTTATTACTAAGTCTTTTACTCTTTAATAAAAAAGTCCAATAGTAAGCGGAAGGTTACTGTAATTAATTAGGCTCCTACCACGTATTAGTAAAGAGGGGTACTTAATAACTACCTAATTGTAACGTACTTATTACATCTTAGTGGAAAAGCTAAAGAATAGTAGAAGCGGGAAGACTATTAATGGATCTAAAAGTAAAAAGATATTATTACAATCTAAACCTGTAAAGCGTATTATCGACTTATTAAAGACTTTAAGAATATCGTACCGTTTAAAGTTAACTAGACGCTAAAGCATAAAAACCTAGGAAAGGTTAATCGCTAGGTCTATTAAAGCTGCCTATTTTTCTAAAAGGAATTGGGAAAAGGCTACGGGCCCTTTAAAAAGGCTAGAAATTAATAGTTTACTAGTTAGTAAAAACCCTAAGAAGAAGGAGAGGCACTTAAAGGTTAGGTTAGATAAGACCTTAAGGATAGATAATTACTATAATCCAGATATTAAAAGAGCATAAGTATTATTCTGTTAATATCGATATAACAGACAGAAGAGGAAGGCTGTTTAAGGTAAAAGTAGTGATTAATAACGGGAGTACTTCTAACCTAATATACCCCTTACTAATTAACTGAAAGAAACTCCCTAACTAAAAGTATAAAGAAGTTATTCCTATATAAAATAAAGAAGGAGGCTTATATTAATATAATAACAGTAAGGTCACTTATTACTTACTATTCCTAATTAAAATGGATAAGGACGAATAATAAGTAGACTTTAACGTTACATTAGTTACAGGATACGACATAATCCTAAGTCTACTCTAGCTAGAAAAGTATAACCCTGTAATTAACTAGAGGAGTAGTTACCTTACCTTCAGTAAGTCCCTTAACTGTAATTACTGTTTAAAGAAAACCAAAAAGGCACCAAACTACTTTAAAGATACGCGAAGCATTTAAAAGTACGTTAAACCCTTAAAATTAAGTACGGTTTAAGTTAGGTTTATAAAGACGGTTAAAAGACTAGAAGGTCTACTGTATTACTTAAATAACAATTTAGAAGGTAAAAAGAAGTAAAAAGCTAATTTATAGATAAGTAAAGAAGTTAACTTATCTAAAATACTTACGGAATATAGGAAGTTTACCTTATTTTAAAAAAAGATACTGTAATTACTGGACTACAGACTGTAAGATTACGAAATTAAGCTAAAGCCGGGAGTGAAGCTCTGTAGCTTCCAGCCCTACCACTTAAACCCTTAGTAAGCTAAAGCCTTATAAAAGTACGTTAATAAAAACCTGAAGAATAGGTTTATTATAAAGTCCTAGTCCCTAACAGGGTACTTAATGCTATTTATCCTAAGAAAGGGAGATAGTAAGTTATATATAGTTATTAATTATTAAACGTTAAATAAGGATACGATTAAGAATTGTTACCTACTGCTACTTATTATAGAAATGTAAAAACAGATTATTAAAGTAAATTAATTCTCTAGCTTTAATTTCCCTATAAGGTTTAACTATATTAGAGTAAAGGAAGAGGATAAGTATAAAACAGCTTTTCGGACTTGTAACGGGCATTACTAGTACTGTATTATACTGATAGGATTGATAAATACCTTTACGACTTTCTAAAGCCTTATCGACAGTGTTCTTTACCTTTTCCTTAATAAGTTTGTCTTTATGTATTTGGACGACGTTTTAATCTATTCTGAAACTTTAGAAGAATACTAAAAGCATATACAATAAGTTTTAACAGCTTTTAAGAAAGTAAAGCTAATAGTAAACTTGGAGAAGAGCTACTTTTACGTTTAAGAACTAAACTATTTAGGGTTTAAAGTAACCCTTAGAAAGCTCGAAATGTAAGTGGAGAAAATAAAGGTAATTAAGGATTAGCTTACTTTAAAGAACTAGAAAGAGTTATAAGCCTTTATTAGCTTTATAAACTTTTATTACTGTTTTATTAGATATTTTACAAAAGTTATAAAATTACTTTATAAACTTACAGGTAAAGGAAAGCCGTTTAAGTGGACTAATAGACAGCAAAAGGCGTTTAAAGACCTTAAATACACCTTTATTACAGTATTAGTCTTAACGTTTCCCGATTTCTTAAAGCCCTTCCGAGTCGAAACAGACTCCTTAGAGTTTATAATCGGTAGAGAACTTAATTAAGTTTAAGACGATAGGAAACGCTACTTAGTTACCTTCTTATCAAAAGGAATCTACAGCTTAGCCTTATAATATCTAATCTACGATAAAGAACTAATAGTAATTATTTAATACTTTATTAAATAAGTATTGTATTTAAGCGGTACGGAAGAACCGGTTTAGGTCTTTTTAGATTATAATAACCTTTAGTACTTCTTAATGAAGGAACTTAACTTACAGTAAACACAGTAAGTAGAGTTAATAACCCTGTTCCACTTCTAGATTCACTACGTTAAAGGAAAAGATAATAGGTAAGCTGATGCTCTTAGTTAAAGATAGAACTATAAGGATGCTAATCTAGTCCTAATCCCCGTTACTATATTTAACGAAGTAAAGAACAGTACTTTAGAGTATACGCTGTAAGTGTTAGATAACTGGATATTAGAATAAACTATTAACGTCTGTATAAATTTATAAATAGAGTATAATATTTATTAGTAATAATAGGACTTTTAAGTAAGAAGGTTAACGGAAGGAACTTGTAAGTATAAGTGCCTTTTAAGAGAATTCTTAAAGTACGTGTAAGACTGTAGTAAGGAGTACTTAAAGTATCTAAATTATAACAAAACTAGTTATTAGCTAGAACAGCTGTTAAAAGGCGTAAATAACGTACCTGAACTAGGAGTAAAGCTTTAGTACTAAGAGAAACTGTATATTTACGACTTAGTTAAGAGAAAGGAGTATATTTAGTAGGTCTATAAGTCTTAACTTGGAGGATATATAAGCCGAGCTAAGACCTTTATATAAGCTTAGTAAGTATACACTTTCCTGGGAATAAAGAAGTTAGTTAAGGAAGTGGTTAATAACTATAATATCTGTTATAGGAAGTAAAACTAACGTTATAAGCCTTATAGGCTTCTTAAACTACTCCTTACACTATAAACGCTATAAAGTTCTATCTCGCTTAACTTCGTTATTAGGATTCTAAAGTTTAAGGACCTTACTATAAGAGTTACCTACAACTAAATCCTTATAGTAATCGACAGATTAACGAAATAGGCTTACTTTCTACTAACTTTAAAGGATATAACAGTAAAGTAACTTACTTACGTCTTTAAGAAAGAAGTAGTTTTACAATACCTTTAGCTAGATAATATCGTTACGGATTAAGATAAGCTAATTATATTAAAGTTCTAGTAAAGATTAATGTAAAGAATAGGTGTGAAGAGTAAGCTTTTAATAACGTTCTACCTATAGACAGATAGCTAAACGGAGCGAGTTAACTAAATACTTATAACGTATTTCTAAGCTTACGTTAACTTTAAATAAGACAATTAGCTTAAGCTGTTACTAACAGCGCAGATAGCTTACAATATAACGCTAGTCGAGTCGATAGGTATATTACCGTTCTTCACTAACTACGGTAAGGAGCCTAAGCTCTGTTAAAGCCCACCTACCGGCACCCCTTAAGCTGCAGTCTATACAGACTGGATATAAGAACTGTATAACTACCTATAAGCTAAATTTAAGTTTATATGTGAACGAATAAAGAAGTTTACTGATAAATACTAAACCAAGTAACTAGTGCTTAAGAAAGGACTTTACTATAATAGTAAACGAGTTAAAGAACCGACTTTTTAAAAGGGGGACTACGTTTACCTTTTTTCGCAAAACCTACATTCGAAACAACCTAATAAGAAGCTTAACTTTAAAAGGTACAGATTATTCTAAATTAAGAAAAAGATCGCTACCTCTAATTATAAACTAGACCTACCTATTAGTATAAAGGTGCAGATTAAGGTTTTTCATATCTTACTTCTGGAACCTGCCTTAAAGGGAGTTCCCCTGGAAAAGAAGATTAAGATTAATGCCAACGAGGATAAATACAACGTTAAAGAAGTTATAGATTTACAAAAGGGAAAGAATACGTTCAAATATCTTATTAAGTAGCTAAATTATAGCCCTAAAGGTAACTTATAGAAGTTAGTTAAAAATCTTAAATGCCTAAACCTGATTACAGAGTTCTACTGAAAGAATCTAGACTGACTAAAACTAACAATAAGAACTAGAAATAAGATAAGATCTAATATTTAAATTACTAAACTGAAGAGTAAGACCACTGTAAGACGTAGAGCTTAAGAAGTGGTAGGAAACTCCTTAATAAGTATAGAAAGACATTTATTAGGACTTTAGCTATAGGTTATAAAGACCTTAAACTTAATAAAGAGGTTAGGCCTCCCCTAGAGCTCTACGTGAAAATAAGTACTGTTAAAGAAAGAAGTTAGTAAAAAGAAAATAAATAAAAAATCGCTAAAACTCTTATAGGAAGTTAAAAACTACAACCCCTTACTGAAGAAAGCAGTTATAAATTAAGTTATAAAGTAATCTCTTACTGTAAAAACCCTATCAGAAAGTTCTCCCAGTTAAAAGACTCTACGTTATTAAGAAGAGCGTCTAACTTAGCCTCCTTACTTTCCTAGAACTCTAACAGTTCCGCTTCACAGCTAAACGTTTTCGCAGCCTAGTCCTTAAGGTAGGACCGTTACTTATAAAGGCACACTAGGCGTGCTAACGCCTCTTAAAGCTTAGCAGTAGCCTTATAAAGCTACTAAGCAGTAAACTTAACTTACAAGTTAAGGTTCTGCTTTTTAATAAGAAGAGTTTTTAATTTCACTTTATTAACATTAAAAGTGTTACACTAGGAAGGCCAGTACCTTTCTAAACAGTAATTATAATTATCAGACTAGTTTAAAACCTAGCAGATAAGTAGAGGGTTAGCGGACTTACAGGAAAAATAAGGGGACATTTTACTACTAAACGCGTATGTATAAGCTGTAAGGTTTAGATAGCAGTTAATACTCCTACCCTATTCCCATTTTAAGACCTAAGAACTAGATACTTATTATATAGTGAAATGGTAAAAGGAGAAACTTACCTTTTAAGTTCTTTATGGGAAAAGAACGTTAAAGAGGGGGAATTATATAACGACTTTACAGGCTGTTACTTAGGTTAGGGCAGCCTGATAAATCCCCCACAGAAGGAATAATGTGGGAAGACGGAATATACCGTCTAGGCGTATTAGGCTAGGGGTGCAAAGACCTAAAGCCCCTACGACTAATAAGGCGCTGCTCGCGGTATGCTAAGTGCTTACACTGTAAGTAGGAGAAACCTTATAAGTAGAGCGCTTACGCGATGTAAAGTACTCACGTAACAAACACTTACGACACTACAAGTAAGGTATAAAGTACCTTCCGGTTAGTTAGTATAAATAGTCATAGTTATATCCACAACTACTGTAAGGGACTTTAATTCCTCATATTAGTATTTAATTGTTCATTTATATCCTACTGTTTAGACTTACCTCTGTGCATTATAGTGACAGTAACTTACAGTGACATTAAACCCCTATCTAGGAGTGCTAGCTTAACAAGCCGTCTTTGGAACGCCCCTTACCTGTTAGCGTCCTGCTATACGTTCTGTCTTAACCCGCGCCAGTCCTCTCGAGGCCTGTGTTGGGTGCAGGTCGTAATAATATGTGATTTGTAAAGCTTACTGGCTTTAAAGGCCCGGCCTCCTTAGGTTTAAGGTCCTTATAACTTATAGTTAAAGGTTTTAATAAACGTCCTTCTATACCTATTAAGGAGTTTCCTGCCACTTTTTACACTCTGTGTCCTATAATGGTCTTACTCTTCAGTTTAATAAGTTAAATGTTAGATCTTATCTTTCTTCTAGTTTTTATTATTAATTTTAATTAATTTAAATTCTTTTAATAAAACTCTATAATCAGGTCTAGGCATTTAAGGTTTTTAATAAGCTCTTATAAGTTACTTTTAAGGCTGTAATTTAACTACTTAATAAGATATTTAAACATGTTTTCTCCCTTCTGTAAATCTATAACTTCCTTAATGTTATACTTATCTTCGTTAACGTTAATCTTAATCTTCTTTTCTAAAGGAACTCCTTTTAAGGCAGGTTTTAAAAGTGAGATGTGAAAAACCTTAATCCACACCCTTATACTAATGGGTAGGTTAAGTTTATAATTAAAGGTGGTGACCTTTTTCTTAACTTAAAACGGTCTATACCTTTTAAAGTTAAGCTTCTTCTAGGTCGTTTTAAATATAGGTTTTGTGAAAAAAGGTAAATATAATCCCCCTCCTGGAGAGTCAGTCCCTTAACTTATTTACCATTATAATAAAGTCTTTCCTTAAACGTTAGCTGCTCGATTTAATATTTATTAACGAATCTCTTTATTCGTTTACATGTAAACTTAAGCTTAGCTTACAGATAGTTATACAGCTCTTACATCTGGTCTATGTGGACTGCAGCCCAGGGGGCGCCGGTTAGCGGGCCTTAATAGAGTTTAAGCTCCTTACTATAATTAGTGAAGAATAGTAACACACCTATTAACTTAACTAATGTTATATTATAAGCTATCTATACTATTAATAACAGTGACTCGGGGCGTTTGCTCAGGCCGACCCTGTCGTTCTTTTTGGGCTCTGTATGTAATATTATTGTAGCCGCTTATGTACATAGCGATGCGTTCTCTGGCGTGTGCCACCGTCAAAAGGGGCCGCGCCGCGCGGTTCTTTAAACTGCGCTTCTTTCAACAATCATCATTCCGACGATTTTCACTACGAAGACCTCCCATTAAAAGCCCAGTGACATTCTGGCCCTTCGATCGAAGGAAGATGACCTAATCCACGGTCACGTTTCCTTTATTGTTCCATGCTAGGCTCCGTTTCATGCTAGGCACCGTCACATACTAGGTTTTGTTCCATACTAGGTACGTATCTGTTTTTCTACGTCAGTTGCATTTGTATCCCTCTGATCGGAGGACCAGTAGTCTGGGAGTCGGCCTTTCAGGCCGACAGTACTGTTTCGTGGGTGTGGTTCTCCTTATGGTTTCTTCCCTGTTGCATCACTGTACCAGTTCAACAGTTTAAACTAATTATCTTATTTAAAGTTAATATAGGCCTAAAGGTACATTATAAGTATTTAATTAACTTATTCCGTTTAGCTGTCTGTTTATAGGTGGAAGGCTGTTAAAAGCTTACGTTTCACACCTATCCTTTACATTAACCCTTACTAGAATTTTAACGTGATCAGCTTATCTTAATCTGTAATAATACTGTCTGGCCAGAGGTGTTATAAAACTACCTCTCTTTTAAAGACATATATAAGTTATTTAAACGTTATGTCCTTTAAGGTTAGTAAAAAGTAAGCCCATTTTATCAATCTATTAACTACTATTAGGATCTAGTTATAAGTAACTCTTATAACAGGGTCTTTAAACTTAGGTATCTTAGTAATAAAGTTAAGTAAGATAAAGCTCTATAGCGCCTGTAATATAGGGAGGGGTTTAAAAAGCCTGTAAGGCTTATAACGTCAGTTCTGCTTTTAATAGCAGATGTTACAGTTATTAATTACCTCCTTAACTAGGCTCTTTATTCCAGGGAAGGCGTACACTTACTAGGCTTATATAAGAGTTTTAACCTTACTTATATATCCTTTAAGTCTAGACTTATAGATTTATTAAACGTACTCCTTCCATTTACCTAAATCTTAAATATATAGTTTCTCTTAATACCAGAGCTTTACTCCTAGTTTAAACACACTATTTACACCTTTTAATAACATTTCTTATTAATAACCAGTTTTATTATAATTTAGGTGTCTTAAACACTCCTTACCATAATTTTACACGTGCCTTAAGTGGTCTTCTAAAAAACACTTATACTTACAGGTTCCTTCTACCAGCCTTTTTACCTAAAAGTCCTCTTATTATTAATAGATTTTATACTTTATTTATAAGTTTATATAAATATTAATAGTTTATTCCAGGGTCCAGTTATCTAACACTTATAATATGTATTCCAGTGTACTGTTCTCAGCTTTAGTAAATATGGTAACAGGGATTAAGGCTTGGTTAGCTTCCTTATAATCCTGTCTTCAGCTAAAAACGTCAGTTTACTTATTATCTTTTCCCTTAACATAGTGGATTTAAAAGTGGAATGGAGCTATTAGTTCTACCCATTATACTTACCATAAGTTAAGTTCCTTTATCAGGAAGTACCGTAAGTTATTATAATTTAAAAAGACCTAAACCGGTTCCTTTATACCACTTAGATATAATATCCACTTAGCAAAGCACTAAATAATTACTATTAGTTTCTTATTATAAATAGGGTATTATAAGGCTGGGCTATAAATCCCTTTTGATAAAAAGGCGATTAGGTGGCGTTTTCCATCATCTTAAACTTAATTAAGCTCTTTACTAATGTTGGTTTCTAGCACCAGTGGGTCCACTGGGTCGGCGCACTGCGCCGAACCCTCTGGAACCCCCTGGAATCAGGGGGGTTTCACCCCCTAAATTCCACCAGTGAGTCACACAAGCACTTACGTGGCCTACGGCCACTATTC
>Ga0247760_1003003_pt1 | contig 11643 bp, 15 predicted proteins | sample UWRJL171409R4_FD_179936 | JGI IMG/M metagenome (GOLD analysis project Ga0247760, IMG submission 179936) | Plant litter microbial communities from Arlington Agricultural Research Station in Wisconsin, United States - UWRJ-L171-409R-4 | ecosystem: Environmental > Terrestrial > Plant litter >...
TAGGTACATATGATGAGGGCCTAGGTAAATGAACTATCTGCTCTTCGCTTCAAGGCGAAAGTTTACTGTATTTACCTATCTTCTTCATGTAAACCACAAGGAGATCGCCAAAAGAGCACGCACGCAAACCTTGTCAAACTCGCCCCTTCAACATCACCAGACCCTCCCAATGTCAGAATCCCAGCCAAAGCAACGCAATGACACACCAACAATACCAAAAAACCTGCTCAGCTCCCCTGAAACACCCGGCAGCGGCCAGTCCGAGACATGACCCAGACCGTCAGCTTACTGAGCACCTGGGTTGGTAACTAGGTAACTGCTCCGTATGTACTCTACTCTGCCCTTGCAACAGCCTCCGTCTCCCTTGCCCTCTCTCTCCATCCATCTTTGCTGTTCTCGGCCGGCAAGGTGAGAAGCCGACATGGAAGGCGAAGTACTTGCTTGCGCTTGCAAAGCACACTCAGTGGTCCTGAGTCTTTGTCCTTGTCTGCCTCCCTGGCCGGCTGCCTTTCATGGGCCAGCCCGACAAGACCTAAACGGACCAGCCACCGCTCAGGACATCTTGTGTGCATACACACCGAGTAGGCCCGGTGCGTTGCCCCGTTTCCGAGTGCCGTTGCACATCGAGAATCATGAGAAACACAACTACCTATTGACAAGCAAAGCTTTTTCGAGTCTTGTCCGAGCGCACAACCTGCAAGTGAGCGGAAAAAGAAAAGAGAGAGAGGTAAGCGTTCCCGGATTTCGTCCGTTCGCCCTTTGCCAGATCTCCACCCTCCACGTGTGGTGGGCTAGTGGATAGATCGTAGTTAGCCCTTCTAGAAGTCTTCTCTGTGCAGAATGTCTTACTCCGACATGCACACTGCTCGGTTCACTCGCAGCCGGCTCGCAGCGACTAGCCCACGTAGGTAGCTAGGCTGGTGTGACGACAGCCCCAGCTCGCGTGCAAGACGAGCAAACGAAGGAACGGGGAGCAGAACGACACTTGGGGCCTGTTCTTGGCTTGGTGGTTTCGCCTCCACCCCATCTTGTTCCTGACTAGTCGATGCAAGTGCTGCAAGCGCTAAAAGCAGTTGACGAGAAAGAAACAAGCAAGAGAAGCATAGCGCTCTCCTCAACTGCATGGTATTTACACCCCTCCCCTCTCCTCCTCCCGACCTCTTCCCTGTCGACCGACGAGGATTTGTGAAACAAAGCCCACATGCACCTTGACTAGCATCCGGCCCAGGGTTCAGTAGGAATTTTGAGAGCCGAATCAGCTGCCACACTTTTTGTTCGCCCGCCTCACCGCATCCTCCTACACACTAGTGTAGAGTAGGTAAGAAGGCGTAAAGATCCAAGGCACACCAGTTGGGTAGCTGTCTGGCCTCTCCTCGGAAATGCGATCACTTGATACACACCGAAACCATCCCTCAGTCGCGTTATACTCGCTCCACGCACTAGCAGATAGAAACGTCCAGCCACAGTAACCGAGACGCTGGCTGTCAGTTAGTGCTAACACCGCAGTAACTAGTGGCCCCAGGAAAACGAAACCCAGCAGTCATGACTCGTACCCCACTTGCAATTGGCTGCCAGCCATAATAAACCGCCTCACCAACGCCCCCAGGTCCACCAAGATGATAAACCAAAAGAAAAAAAAAAAGAAAGAACGATGAACCACTCTGTCGGAGAGGCCGTGAGCACTGTTGACGTAATCCGAAGGACAACAACGTTTGACAGGCCGGGGCACCCTGGTGTCAATTCGACGGCTGACCACACGACTCAAGACCGCCAGCAGCCATGAGCGGCGCCGGTGTCATCTCGGCGCGGGGCAGCGACTCGCAGCTTCAAGAGTGACTTGGTTGGGCGGCGAGGCCCGAGACCAGCTCTGTTAACCCCGTTCGTCAACATGTTTTTCCATGGTGTACTCCGTAGAAAACTTCTCGAAGGGCGCTAGACTGCGCCATGTGCAGTAGAAAAGTTCCCCAGCACTCCTTAACTGTCAAAGCGCGCTCTGTATCGTGAGCTCAAGGTTGGCAACAGGAAGGGATCGACAATTCTTCAACCGGGGTGAATCTGAGGGGGCTGAACAAGCCTGCTTTGATGTGGCTACAAATCTCCAACCATCCGGATTGTTGCCGCCAAGACGAGCCTACTGCAATTAGTGCTGTCGAAGAATGGCGGGAGAAGAATAGAAGTCCGATTCCCTGTTGGTAGCAACTGGTCCCGGCAGGCAGCGTGTGCACAAACCACTGTTGTCGTTATCGACTGTTCTTGGACTTTCAATCTCCGTCATGTCCGCGTGTGGCGTGTTGTCCGGGTTCCAATTATAACTCCGCGGTCTTGGGACAGGATGAGATGCAGAGCTCCTGACATATGCAGCCAACTCTTTCGAGGACGACGCGTCTGTAAATTCGACGCGTTCCCGTCTGCTCTCCGGCACACTTCACCGCCCATCAGCCGCGACTCGCGAGCCGGCGTGGGAAATGAAGCAGTACCTTGTCTTCGCAGTAGTGTAGTGTGGGCGCGCTGTAGGTAGTTAGAACTAGTGCACACACACCGGAGACGGCCAAGAACGGCCATTGACAATTGCGAAATGCGCTAGCCAGCGCTGGGATTGCCGCTCTGTCGTGCCGCATCGTGGCCAGGGAAAGGGTTGAAAGAGGCAAGAGGGGTGACGTGATCCATGTCTGTGTGTTGGCTGCCACATTGTGCACCATATCGATACACTCCACCAGACCCCAAATAAAGGCTTAACAGGCATCCCTTGCTGGGTGAGAGAATCCTTTGTGGAGAGGGATTCGCCGGTGAGCTTGCTACTGACCAGTCCGGAGCCCGCAGCGGAGCCAGGGGGAGGCTCGCTTCAAGGGTATGTCATGGTTGGTTCTGGTTGGCTATCGACAAAGCACCAGAGAGTTCGCTGCACTAGTGTGACTAGTTAACTAACTGCTGGCCGTCCCGGTCTCCCGGAAGCCATTCCGGACACGTGCAGATCAATGCGGGGAGCACTAACACGGCGACCGGTCTGGTAGATAGGCGCTAGTTTGGGCCTCGGCTGCACCAAGAAAATTCACCAACGTGTGTGTGTACCCCCCTCCTTATCGCTCCTGATGAGCAACAGCAAAAGCTGCCGGTTTTCAAGTTCCCCTGCTCATGGGAGGGGCGGCAAGACTTCTGGGTCGTCCGTTCGGCACCCGCTGCAGCAAAATCCCCCGTTTCTCAGCAGAAGCCACCCACCAGCATCTGGTCTGTCCTCTGACAATCCGGGCAAGTAGCTCGTCGTAAACCGCATGTGGCTTGATGGTGTGAGCGCAGAGCAAATCGGCACTTTGAGATGCATGTCTCATTGCCTTGAACCAATTCGTCACCCAAGCATCCATTCACCGTGTCGCTAGAATGAATCGGGGCATGTCTGTCTCACGCTTGCGAATTCTCACCTGCAAAGAAACGCTGCCGGCGGCATCACACCAGAGAGTACCGCTGCCTTCTCGTGTAGGAAATGAGATTGTCATGCATCTCGAACTCGGAGCCTTGTAACAAATCAGTTATCCCCACCCATTCTCTGTCGCTAGTTCTGCACTGTGAATGCTCTGCTTCCCCGAGCTACCCATGGGGTAAAGCCGGTCCCGATAACCATCCCAGGTGCTGCGGGAACAAATGACCTTGCTTGCGTTCCGTGACGACGGCGCCAGGATAGGCATACAAGCTGAGTTCAGCTTCGTTTCCCATTAAGTTGCCTCCAATATCCTCTGGTTATTGGTTATCATCCCTTGGCTAACTGTCAACAGCGGGCTGGCTGGGGTCTATACAAGGATCGGGTTCGATGTTAGCTCGAGTTGGTCCCTTTTCGCGACGTAATCGAGATGTCCTCTCCGAATCCTTGACTCGTCCATCCAGAACACACCCCAAGAGCAAGCAGGCCATCATGTCAACGTCCGTGAGCCGGCCTCACGCCATCCCCAGCCTGGCCATGTCTGTGAGCAAGTCTGTGGTTGCCGAGCCGATCCGGACCATCACCGCAGCCTAGACGAGCTGACCTTGTGGGTATCCGCCCTAGTGTAGATTTCCCAACTTCTAACGTTAGCGGCTGCCTCATGTCTCCCAAGATTACCAGGTGGTATGTTGTTGTTCCTTTCTGGAATAGGCCAGTCGTCCAACCTCACCAATGGCTTAGTGTTTGTCACGGAGACGACATTCTGTATTCTGACACGCCACTCGGGACAGATCTGAATTTCGATGTCGAATCCGCGTAGCGAGGGGAGGGCTCTGATCGACGGCGCTCCCATCAGATCTTCGAGTCTGAGGGCGCTGAGCGGCAAGGCACGGTCAGACGTCGTTCGTCTGAGATTTTTTTTTGTTTGCTCCTCTGTTTCTGTAGGCTGTGCTCAGTACGCACTACCTGAGATCTACAGTCTAAGCGCTGTGAGAGAGAAGAGCAGTGTACATGGCGTCGCCTCTCCACAGGGCGTAAGTTGACGCTCGAGGAAGGACTATGCGCCTCAGAAGGTTTTGAGATGGTGGGAAGATGACTTCAATCTTGCGACACCGGGAAGAACAGGTGCCTAGTGGCCCATGGCATCCCACAAATTCGATAGCCCCGGTGCCCCAAGCACTGTGCAATGGACTTGAGGACGCCAGGCCGCAGCTGCACACTCCTTCAGTTACTGGATCCGCGTTGCCTGAGACACATCACAGATATTTGTGTCTTTGGCACTGGACAGCTCAGCCGTGAGCTGTGAACAGCGCGCGGTCTTGGGCACACAAGCCATCGACTTGACGTTATGGACTAGGCGTCAAGCTCTCCATTGGGTCGCGTTGCAAAACCTTTGTGCTAGGAGGACAGGAACCCCTCGAGCAGAGAGGAGGCACAGCAGCATCAAGGGGGACGCAGATGCGGCGAGCCGTGCTCGCACAACCGCATCCATCCACAAGGGATTTGGGATGAGATGGCAATTCTCGGGATCTTGGATAGATAGCTCCCAGATCTGATGTCGCACGATGTGTCGACAGCCAGTTCAAGCCGACGCGATGTGTCCCAACCCGAGCCTCGTCTGGTGTTGTGCGGGTGTGTGAGGTTTCGTTGCAGCGAGACCTCGTGGGCTCTGAGGGTATTTCTCTCACGAACGGTTCTTCAACACCACGGGATAGCGACACCCTAACAGATTTGGGTCTTGCACAAGATTGATAATGAGCGACATGAACCCCTGAAACCAGCGTCAACAGGATGGTCCGTGTATGAAAGCACGGCTATGAAGCGACAGTCCGTATTGATCGCTTGTCTCTTGTCTCCTCGACCTGCTGGGTCAATCAACGAGGACAATGCCACCGTCCTTGATGAGAAAGACGGGACAGAATGGGCAGCGCACGTCGATACGGTTGCACCGATGGGGAGCAGATGCAGTCCGCCATCAGCTCGAAACGTAAATCCTCTGAAAGACTTTCCCCCCTTCCTGGAGAAGTTTGTTTCGCCAGTACCTATCCAGGAGTAAAGTCCGTTCGCAGCGAGCTGCTGCAGGGGACATGCAAATGCTGTCTTGTCGAGCGCGATGTGTCTTGGCGAAGTTGCAGCGCACAGTTCTGCAGAGCTTCAGCTGCGCCCACACTATTCTCCGATAGGTTTGGTGTCTGGACAGTGTGGTTTTCGGTGTTTTGAGCAGGCATGTCCACTTAGGGTCTCGGCAGGCACACACCCGTAAGCATCACCACTGGACCCGATCACGACACTGCCTTTCATCTTCTTGCCCCCCACCATGTTCAGAAACGAGGAAAAAGGTCTGCGGTACTTCGTAATTGGAATGGCGCCGAATATTGCAGTGATGGCGGTAAGCGAATGCTATCCCCGAATGTGGGAGGAGGGCCAAGTAGAATCCGGGCTCAATTTGCTGTGGCGGAGGTGATTGGGGGACCTGGGGCCTGCTGTGACGTCCGCATCCTTGCCGAAGCACCTCCCCGGGGAACGGATCCGGAGGAGTGATGGCACACTTTCTGCGGATACGATGACCGGAAAGGTGTGAACGAGCGAGTTTGGTGCTGCGTTTGTTTCCATCCCGCTCTCGACTGGTTGGAGGATCTGCGTTTGATTCCCAGGGCGCGGTATCCATCAAAGACTTTTCCATAGAGCTGACCGCCATCTTGCCATGGAGGGGTAGGCTAGCCAGAAAGAGCTGAAGGGACAAAATATCTTGGTACTGGTGGGGCAGCGCTCGATGTCGAAACGACAAGCGAACCACTTGTGCACCATCATGGTGATCATTCTGCCCCCTCCCCCACGAGATACCAAGTCTAGAGTGAAATACCAGGCGAGCGGAGCTTTATTTCTGGAGATTTTCTATGCAGTTGCGTTTCCTCCTCTGTCGGTTCCTCCTACTGCCGGAGCAGTTCATGCGTCGCTGTGAATGAACCAGGTTTGCGATTCTGAGGAGAGTGATTTCGATCTCCCGGCAACCCAGAAGCCTCCTGCCTGGTGCCGTCCATGTTGCGACAACAACTAGTGTTCCCGTGGGTAATCGAGCCAAGAACCGATGTTTCGCAAAGCCTCGCACCTCCTTGACTAGGGAGCTGACAGCCTTTGCCTAGAGAGACGTGAGGCTTGCCCTGTGTAACTGTGATTGAGCTTCGGGAGAGCAAGGCCCGATACGGTGGGGGGATGGGCTTGTGCCAAGAAGTGTGACTATCGTGACTACGCATCGCCACTTTGGTTTATTTCCCGCATTGTCAGCTGGTGAGCAGGGGCTTCAGTGCGAGGTCGGCGGGTTTTTCTTGTGAAGACGCGAAGGGTTGGCATCACCGGAAACAAATAGAGCAGGGCACGGCCGTGGGAATCAGCGCGCATCGGGCAGGATCCAGACCCAGATGGTTCCGTCTTTATCGGAGAATTCTGGATCGTTCATCGGCTGGAAAACCGAGTTTTCGACAGCGTGATCGGCAGGTTTAGTCTGGCCGCGATCACCCTCGCACAAAAATCGTAAGAGGCCTTCCCGGTGCAGTGTCTTCTGCAAATTTTGCTCTTGGACTTCATAGGTGATGCAGGTACAACAGAATGACCCACAGCCTAGATAGGCGATCGATCTCGAGTTCCATCAATCTAGCGCAGTTTGTGCGGCAAGCGTGCCTCGGATAGTGCGATGGGATGGGTTCTGTGAGGGAAAGGCTGCAACACCTCCACAAACCTGCGACAATTACGACCTTGGCCCACTCGAGATACTATCGAATCCACTCTTCACGACACGGTCGTGGACTGGGGCACACCGCTCGTCCTGGAGTTGCAGACTCCCTGGGCAGGGTGGGATTGCTTGTGCGATGCCCGCAGGTATTGATGTCGTTGAAGCACCGGAGAACCTCCGCATCACAATTTTGCAGGCGATGGTCCGGTTTGCAGTTTACCGTCGCTCTGAGCCTCCTCCCTCGTTCTTGGGCGCCTTGGAAATGAACAAGAACGAACGGGGTGAGTAGAAACCTGATCAATATCCAACGCTTTGAGAAAAAAAATGGTTATTTGAAAACCAGCTGCCTTCTCGGTCGGCTCCTGGGGGTCCGCGCCCGCCCTACGCCGCGCCCGGTGCGGCGCTGTGGTCAGCAACTCCCGTGCCGCCGTGCTTCGGGAAGCCTGCCGATTATCAGGCGTACGAATATCACGAAGGGACAGTAGCTTGTCAGGCGATATGCACTGCATCAATGTCCCAAGAACATGGATACCCCGTCATGGTGCACAGTCGCCGCCGATTCCGTAAGATCAGCGCTGAATCCTTCCGCTTGAAGGGACTTGGGTGTTTAAAAGTTTCAAATTGCTGCAAACAAGACGTGATGATGCGCCTCAGGCTTGCATCGCTATAACGATACGATGCCGCTGATGATGAACCAGGAACCAGTCTGCAGTCGATCCCACTCAAGTGATACAATTGACCAACCAAAAGCCGCGGTGAGGTTTCCTGAGACCCCGCACCGCCAGAAGAAGCCGCTGAAGAATCGAGGCAGTGTCACGCTGACCATGCAGCCCTGCAGCGCATTGACCACAAGAGGAATCGAGCTTCAGATGACAAGCGCTTCCATCCTCAGGCCTGGACTGCCGGCAGCGCACCTTGCGCCGGAGAGAAAAAGACATCCCATGCGAATTCTCCTGCCGACAGCTCAACTCTTTGCCGCACAGGCAAGACAAGAGCCCTACCCCAGGGTCATAATACAGCGAGTCAATCCCTGGTCGGAGAAGGAGGGCAATTTCAAGAAGCGGATACTTTTGACGATTAGCACGATTAGCACGATTAGCCTGGAGGGGTACAAAGCTGGCCGTCCCCCAAGCAGCTCTGGGAGTGGATTGAGGCCGAAATGCGCTCGACATCTGATTGGCCAGGTGCAAAGTAGCTCGGGCGGGGCATGCAGGATCGGACCCGTACCTTGCAGCTTCAACAGCTGCAGCCAGCTCGGCGTAACAGCGGCCTTCGAGTTTGCCGACCGCCTGAATTGTATTGTCTATAGTAGGGCGGGATACACTCGCGAATCAATTGGTTTTCGGAAGAGGATATATATCGTCAAGTTGAAGTTTCTCGCCAGGCCGTCGAGTTTGGAGACGCCCAAGGCAAAATCCCGGCTGTTCCGCTTTGCGGGGAGAAAGGCTTTGCCTTGAATTCTGGTGGTGTCATCATACTGCGTTGCGTTTTCGACAAGCCAAGACGCAAGTCCAGTGAGGTACCCGCTAACTTGTGAAATCAGTGTTTGATGTTGGCGATATCGATGGACCCTTAAATGACTGGAGGACCTTTTGCTGAACTAGTGTATAGAGTGTCGGTATATTGGTTACCTACATTGGTGCTTGTCCTTGTTAAAAGATGCTCAGCAAAACCATGTTTTGCTTACACACGATCATCCAACACTCCAACAACTGCGAACACCTGGTCCGCGCGCATCCTTTGACGTCTTGAGATGGCGCAGTCATGGAGCCTCCACTGTTACACGGATCGAGTTGTTTCCTTGCGATGATGCGTTTCGCTCATCATTATGGTTGCAAGTACTAGCGGCGACATTGCCCATCAAAGTCGACAACGCATTGGTTCAGGCGCTAGAATAATTCTTCCAGCGTTCCATCCATGCCGTTGGTCAGCTGAGACAACAACCACCTGTCTAGGGTAGAAGAATGGAGGGGTGGATTTGCAGATCTAGGGTGAACTGATTGTGGAATGGTGAATCGCAACGTGGGGGTAAGAGGGTCAAAATGTTTCGACTCAGTTTCAGATCAAGTGATGTAAATTGTCGCTCACAATTGGACCGTCTCGCCGTCACTTCTCGACCCCGCGCGCCGAAAGAAAGGTGAGCCGGCCAAGAATAGCCTCTCCACGTGCAGCCACGTTTTATCCCTGCAGGATCATCAAAGCCAGTCTGAGAATGTCAAAGACCCTGATAACTAATCTCAGTGACAACCCACCGGGGCGATGGCACCGGCCATCCTTGGGCGCACTGTCCATTCCGGCCGCTGCTCATCTGCCACGGGGACACGGGAGGCGAGGTGAACGCGGAGTTGAGGTGTGCTACCCCTGTTTTTCTAATGGTATGGAAGCATCGAGTGCAAACGTCAAGTGTAAACTTGACGACACCATGAGGTTGGTCTCTCGGAGAGCGCGCAGCCGTCTTGCCATGTGCCGCAGTTGGTCACGCTGGCGGTTTGCCAGAGTAACAAGTTGTATTCCCTGCCGTCGTCCATGATATTTCGTGGCCAGTGCGGCGGGAAGTCGTTGATCAGAGCTGGGCTTCCCCACACGATTCACAGCCCGGCCGCTGCTGTGGCGGTCACTTGGCCGGCTCGCACGCACCCCGAGGCGGCGAGCGACATCTGTAGTGTACTCGAAGGCGGGCGCAGCCAATGGGAGGGGCCAGTGCAGCAAATTCTTCGCCCGCTCTGACTGAATCCTGATGCAGAACACCCCGCATCTGGCAGTAGGTGGTGCGAGATAGCGACATTGGGGGGCATCCGCACCTGCACTTTGGCTGCACTATCCTGCACTCGCTCCAAAACTTGCAGTAGAGGCCAAGTTTTTTGTCTCGAGGGGACGAACCTGCGGGGCTGCCAAGCGGCAGCTGCAGTAGCACGAACAGCCAGCGTCGGATGGATCGCCGAGAGCCCCTTGGAAGGGACTCGGCCGCGACAATGAGAAGCAAGCTCGAGTAGTCTAGAGTCAATGCTCTGCAGATGGTCCACCGTTCTGGCTGTTCTGCGTAGTAGTCAATGCGGCCTGAGGAACTGGTGGCCCGAATGATGCTGCAAGCTGGACATCGCGTATCAAGCGCGCGCATTGTTCGCCAGTAACACTTCCAGGCCTGAAGAATCGGCTCCGTGTCGTCGTCAGAACGTCGTAATGTGGCTGGATGTCGAGGGTTGGGTGATTTTGAGCAAGCAACCAAGCATCTGTCGTGTCGCAAAATAGTAGCATAACGTTGCGTTGGCAGTTCGTTCGAACCAAACTCTGATAACGGGAGGGTCGCCGTTGACCTGCCTTTCGTTTTCCCCTCCATTGCCCCTCCTCCGACTTGTGGGGGAGGGGCAGCGCACAACCTCGGGATGCTGAGGTTTGCGGATGGCATCCACGATGAAAGATACCGGCAACTACTTGGGCCGCTGGCGATGTTCTAAATTTCAGGGCACTCCGGCATGCAAGTGCCATTTGGAGTTGAGGACTTGACTTCTGGTGATGAGCACGGGCCTCCAAGGACCTTTCGCCGAATCTGAATCTGCGGGGAATCGAAGAAAACCGTTGCGGAAACATTGCTTTTTCCTCGCTCGCTAAAGCTGGCGCGCCAATCTCCCGCTGTCTGTGATCACCTCGTCCGTCCAGATTCACTGCCCACGACCAACGCTGTAGCTGATCCCCCGCCCACGCACGCGGCAAGGACTAACCAGCGCACTTTGGTTTTCCTTGGGCACTCTGGCAGGCATTCTTTGAGTCGGACCCGATCCTCTAGCCCCTCACAGGATGGACGCTGGTGATGAGCCCTGTCCTTGTCGACCATCACGGGGAGATAGTCCTCCGATAAGCATGATAGCAGGGGGTAATATTGACATGCATGAGACGCCGGCTCCCTCATGTTGTGTAAGGTCTTAGAAATCGCGTGGTTGTTGGAGGGGAAGGGATTTGCGGGCTGGTACAGAACCGGGCAATTGGTTTTCGAGGGTGTGTCCGTTCGACCCACTCGAGACGACGACGGAGGGGGTCTCCTACCCATTCTCTCCGATCCCAAGTCTCTACCTCATGGCTGTGTTCTGTTGCTTCTCCCTTTCTGGCAGACGTCTTCCCAATTGGGGCTTCAGAGGCAACGCAGGCGGCATGCCGATGTTGACGACCTGAGGCACGAGAGAAGCCCCTGCATCTGCTATTTTCCGGACGCACTCGCAGCTCGGCCGGCACAGATGCCGAACGAAGTGTTTCTTATCTCGTTTTTCTCTCATTCTCCGATCCGCCGACAGCTTGCCAACGGGCCTGCTTTTTGTCCCTCGCTGGGCACGCTTCCTTGTCCTGGCAAGGATTGATCGTTAAGGGTCTTTACGGCCGACTTGGCCCCTCCTTGAGGCGGCAAGCGCACGAGCTTCCGCAGGGCGGTCAACCACAAGCTCCCCATCGCCGGGGCATCCCAGTCTTGCCAGCCCCCTGTCAACGGCAGCGATAATTGTGGGGAGCCGGT
>Ga0247760_1003007_pt1 | contig 11625 bp, 3 predicted proteins | sample UWRJL171409R4_FD_179936 | JGI IMG/M metagenome (GOLD analysis project Ga0247760, IMG submission 179936) | Plant litter microbial communities from Arlington Agricultural Research Station in Wisconsin, United States - UWRJ-L171-409R-4 | ecosystem: Environmental > Terrestrial > Plant litter >...
GGTATGTTGGGTGGTGGAGAAAACTGAAGTCAATTCGAGGGGTGGTGTTGTTGGTGGAAAAGTGCTCACTCGCTTAGAATGCTCACTCGCTTATCATGCACGTTAGTCCGTTTACGAATAGAAATTAAGCGGATAGAAAAGGTAAAACGGAAACGAAAGGAATTTAAATAATTAGGAACTAAATTGCGGAATTATTGTAAGGATTTCCAAAAAGTCCTTAATAACGGGAAAACCCTTACGAAAATCCTAATATAATAAAAAAACAAGGCTATTAAACGCGAAGCCACCTTTTAACTTACTAATAAAAAATTGTAAATATAATTTTAGAAAAGTAAGGAAGTATTAGAATAAACGGAACGTTATTAATAAATACTTAAATATACCGTAAATATTTATAAGGCCGAAAACGATAACCTCGTTACCTAAAATAATATCTTATATAATTAAATATCTACTTTTATATTAGGTTTATATACACCTAATTTTACAAAACGGATATTTAGTATAAACCTTAACCCTAGTACCTAATAGAGCCCCCCGGTATAAATACCTTTTATTATTATTTACGAAACGTTACGGGCCTGCGGTACCGACCTAAAGTACTTTGACGGCTAGAGCTCGAACCCAAGGCGTTAATAAGAAGAATACGTTAATTAAAAATCTATATTTATAAATAAATTTATACTTAACTAATACGCCTACCCTAGCCTACTTAACTATATCTTATATACTACCTAACGCTTTATAAGTAATACGTACGTTATAATTTAAAATTATATTAATAATATCTTATATAACCTAAATATCCCGGAAATATAGTTTTTCGACGATTGGAAAGATATTATAAAATACTTTAATATTATTTATATTATATATAATACTTACGCTTAAACCCTCCGTAATTTTACCTTACTAATAATAAAAGGCCGGATTTACCCCGATTTTATTTTTACCCTAATCCAACTCGGAAACTTAGCTAAGAAAAATAATTATAAAAAGGTAGAAATACTCCGTAGCAAAATCGCCAAACTATACTGCGACGTAATTATTAGTAATACCGCGCTTTCCGCTATTAACGATTTTAATATATAGGTAATTTTATTCCGCGGAATTTATAATAATATTTCGGATAATAATTACTATACCTAAACTAGTACCGTATTAACCCTGATTACGAATACCCTAATTACTAACCTAAATATTATAGACCTTAGCGCGATTGGTTTTAGGTAGGGGTAATTAATAGCGGAGGAATGGTAACGCCGTTACAATAATAATTTTTATATATATTATAAAAAATTAGAATATTAAACGTTTAAGTGCCTAAGTAGGCCCCCGAATTTTTACGGGTTAGTAACAAATACTACTAATACGGGAAAAGCCTAACCTTTAATAATTGTTACTACTAGAGGCTTAATTAGGTTGTAAGAAAAAGGGAAAATAAAAACCTATATTTATATTTTATAAAACTAAACTTAATATTTACTTTCCCTTTTAAATTTTTTACTTTAAAAACGTAATTAATTAGTATTAGCGTTATGGTTAATTTAGGATACTCTTTTTACGGATTTATTAATAAAACCTATTTAATATAACGTAATTTTACTTATTATAAACTCCCCCGCCCCTAGATCCTTTAGCTTACGGACGAAATTAAGGCCGGTATAGTTACGGAATATTACCTCCTTAATTATAACCTAAAAGGATTTTATAAGCGCCTTTTACTTTATATTTAGTTACTAAATGGATTTAATACTATTCTTAGCCTATTATAATTACGTTACTATAACCTAATTATTAATTAGGTATTAGGATCCCTTATTATATATAGTTATATTATTTACGTTATAAATTATACCGGACCTAACCTAGTATTAGCCCCAACCCTATATAAACCCAATTTAGTACTTATAATTAATATCGCCCTCCTTAACGCTGTATCTTTCCTTTTTTTAGTAAAAGGTAAAAATACGGAAATTTTTAAAACGTTATTTGCCGCTCTTTACGCTATTACAAGTATAACCCTAAATACTCTACTAAATTAGCCTAACCTAAAATCTACTAATAATATCGTCCTTACTACTACGTTAATAACGCTTTAATTTATCCTTTTTAGCGAAAAGCCCGCGAAATTTATTGGGTTATAACTCCGTATTTTCCAAAACTAGATTAAAAAGGCCCTATAGCTCCGGGTAGTAAAAGAAAAGGATATTAAAAAATATTTGTAAAGTAAATTACCTGTAACTAATAAAAAGATTAAAATATAGCCACTACTAAAATACTATAACCTTATTTAAGTATTTTAACCCAGTAAAGCTGAAACCCTACCACCTTATTGCCCTTTTAACTACTAAATAAAAATTATAATAGGTAAAATACTACTAAATTACCAAGCGAGACCTATATTAATATTAGAGTTCCGCGTTATTAGAAAATACCTTAATAAATACTTTAATAAGGGCTTTATCCGCCCTAGCACCTTATTAGTAATAGCTTTCGTTTTCCTTACCAGGAAACTAAAGGGGGGGATTAAAATCTGCGTAAATTATTGTAAATTAAATAATATTATAGTTAAAAATAAATACCTTATATTACTTATTCGCAAGATGCTAGATTTGCTTAGCCGCGTTAAATATTATACTAAGCTAAATATTACTATAGCGTTTAATTAGCTACGTATTATATCCGGAAATAAATAAAAAATAACGTTTATTACCAGGTTTAGCCTTTACGAATACCTTATAGTAAACTTCGGTATAATAGGGGCACCTAGCTTTTTTTAATACTATATAAACCATACGTTATTTAATATATTTAATAAATTTATTATAGCTTACTTAAATAATATCCTTATTTTTAGTAAAATATAAGCGGAATATTATAGGTATATACGGGAAATAATATAATAACTTATTAAAGCAGGACTTACCATTAATATTAGGAAGTATAAGTTTGGGGTATAAGAGACTAAGTACCTTAGCCTTATTATTAGTACCTTTAGTATTAAAATAAACTTTAAAAAAATTAGTACTATTATTAGTTAAAAGCCTCTTAAAATACTAAAGGACCTTTAATATTTCGTAAGTTTTATAAACTTTTACTAATAATTTATTAGGAACTTTTTAAAAATCGTATAATTATTAATTAACTTTATAAATAATAAAAAGTAGCTAGGGGTATTCTTAAATGAAGTACTCTAAGTATTTTATAAATTAAAAATTACCTTTGTCTTAGTACTAATCCTAAATTACTTTAACCCCAAAAGGTAAACGGTTATAAAAATTAACGTTTCTAATTAGGTATTTAGAGAAGTTTTCTCCTAATATAACGAAACTAAAGAACTTTACCTCGTTATATTTTTCTTAGCTAAATATATACCTACGAAGTATAATTACGAGATTTACGATAAGGAATTAATAGTTATTATTAAAGTATTTAAGGAATAAAAACCAGAATTATAGGGCTTTAAAGACGTAGCTAAAGTAGTTACGGATTATAAAAACTTTAAGTACTTTACTACTACTAAGCTCCTAAACTAACGCTAAATTTACTAATTAGAATTCCTCTCCAGCTTCTGGTTCCAAATTACCTATAAATTAGGCAAAAAAGCCACGATACCTAACGTACTTATATATATACCGGGCGATACCCTTAGGACTTTAATACTACTAATAACTAAATCGTAAATAGATTCCGCACCCTCCTACCCCCGTCCTTTTAGTAACCTAGTACTAACCTAACCCCCCCTTTAAATTACTCGCCCTTAATATATCCCGCTATATCGATAAGTATATTAATGTAATATATAAATCCTTTAATATAGTAAAAATAATCTAAGCTGTTATTAAGAACCCTAATTGTAAAAAATTCACCAAATTAGCTAAATAGGAGTTTAAAGCGGTTATAACTAACTATATAGTAGTTTAAGGGAAGGTCTACTATTGTAATAAGCTTTATATCCCCTTAATTAACGACGTCTAATTCCAAATCCTTTACCGGAATTATACCGTAATACCCACGGGTTACCCCAGCTGCTTTAAAATATATAATATCCTATATAAATTATACTTTTAGCTACGGATATCCTATAATACTACTACCTTTATTAAAGGCTATAACTTATACGCTAAAACTAAAAGCTTTAAAACCAACCCGCTTAAATTCCTAAATCCGCTTTTAATACCCTTCCAACTTTAAATTAATATCTTTATAAACTATATTAAATTACTCCCCCCCTATAAATATAAGGGATTTAAATTTACCTACGTATTAGTTATAATTAATTAACTTATAAAAATACGTTACTTTATCCCTATACCGGATATAATAGTAAAGGGACTTGCAAATATCTTCGTTTCGGATATATATTAATTTTATAACGTACTATAGTTCATAATTTCCAATAAAGGTATATAATTTATCTTTACCTTCTAAAAAAAACTTAACTAAAGGATAGGTACTACCCTAGAGGCCTTAATAGCGTTTTATCCCCAAATTAATAATTAAATGGAAATTTTTAATATAAAATTAATATAATACCTAAAATCCTTTTATTCCTTTTATTAAAATAATTAGGTTAGCTAGTTACTACTTACTAAATTTATTATTAATAACCAGACCTTTAAAACTACTAGCCTCTCCCCCTTCTTCGCTAATTACGAATAATACCCCGTTATAGGAACGGAACCTACCTATAACCTAATTATTACTAAAACCCCCTAGTAGTAACGGGAATTTCTAAATACTACTAACGTTACTAACCAGATTTAACGGGTTTATAAGCAAGTACGTACCTTTATAACTAAAACCCAAAAACGTTATATAAATTACGCGGATAAGTACTAATCCGACGCTAGGATATTTTAAAAGGGGAACCTAATTTAGGTTAATACTAAGAACTTTAAAACTAAATACCCTTTAGAAAAACTTAACGATAAATAGTAAGGCCTATATAAAATTATCTTAATTTACCCTAGGGTAGTAACCTTAAACCTACCTAAGGAATCCAGGCTTTTCCTTACCTTTTATACCTTTTTTATTAAATATTATTAAATTAACCTTTAGGGATAAGAGGTTATTAATAAGGTATATAACCGCTATACCGTAGGCGTAATAGTAGCAATTAACCCCTGGAATAAGGATAAAATAAAGGATAAAGATAAATAGTATTTTAATAAAATCCTTAACTTACGCAATACTACCAGAGGGCTGGAATATAAGGTAAAATAATTGCTATATTAACCTACCTGGGAATTAGCGGAGAATTTCCGTAAATAGGATAGCGATATTTAAAACTTTTATAACTAAAACTCTACTAAACCAGGACCCCCGGCCTAATTTATAAGTAATATGGTATAAATATAGCCTAATAATATAAAATAACCAAAATGCTGGGGATACCCTTAGAAACGGAAAACTAATATTAATCCTATTATATTGGCGGATTACTAATGAATATATATCAGATACTTAATGGGAAATACTAAAATAGGGTTATACCCTTGATTATTTTAAGTACCTGATTAAAATTATAAATACGTAGGAAAGAACCTAAAGTAATAAAAACCCCCTCTAAATATAATTATAACCGAATTACTACTAAACCTACTATACCTAAAACTTATATAAATGTAAAATTATAAAATTTACCTTATTTAGGGAAATAGGAGTAGCCCTATTACCCTCCAGGTTTAAAATAACCTTTATTTATTTTAAAAGGATAAACTAAGCAATTACTAGTTACGTATAACCTTTATCTTTAGGTAGCAGGCGGAACGTTACTTTATTATTCCAAATACGCTTAATCCGAAGCCGAATAGTTTTAAACGTAGTATAAATTATAATTAAATAGAGAAATATCGTTGTATAAATAAAATAACGTTACTTAATTAGGGTTACTTAAGCCTTTTAAAACTCCTTTAAATAATTAGCGAATTAGGATTAAATTATATAAAAATAAGGATAAATATATACCTAAATACTTTTCTTTGTATTAGTAAAATTATAAAATAAGCGATAATTAGATTTAACCCCAAGTTATATACTTATAAACGTTTTTAGGGCAATACTAATAGCTAGATGGAACTTAACTAATTAAATATAGTTACTATTGTTATCCTTCTCCTATATTATAAGCTTAGCCTATTAAAAAAATTAAAAAAACTTATAGAAGTTATAAGTTAGGTTTATATTTGGCTAAAGGGTAATTAGTAACCAAAGTACTATAAAACTAAGGGATATATATAATTAAGTAAACCTATTTATAATTATAGTACTAATTGCAACTTTTCGATATAGTAAAAATATATATATATATATATATATATATATATTGTCTTACTCCGTGCGTAGGGTGGGTGCCACCCACCGGCCCTAATGGCCAAGCGGAACTTCTAATCGATACTATCTAGGTGGAAAACGCTGCGCCTGCGTTGCGAGGATAGTAAAAATATAATTATAATAACGTGCATGATAAGCGAGCGCAACAGACAAGCGAGCGCAACACTTTTTACGCGTTGCACCATTTCCATATTCAACCCTTATTTTCTCCACAACCCAATATAATAGTACGTTTAAACGAAGCACAATTACTTCTGGCCCTCCAAACTTTCCAAAACGATAAAAATCTAAACTTACGTAAAGTAGCTAAAATCTACAATATTAATTATATAACTCTCTTCCACCAGCGTACTGGTTAGCCTACGTAACGCGATATTCCAGCCAACTTACGCAAACTTACGGATTTAGAAGAGAAAACAATTATTTTAATATATAATTAAACTATATATACGCGTATTCTATCCCCAGCTTTCGTACGTAAAAGATATAGCCAACCAATTACTATACGAACGCGACGCGCCCCCTATTAGCGTACGATAGGCTTACAACTTCATTAAACGCCAGTTAGAACTCCGGACGCGTTTTACGCGTAAATACAACTACCAAAGGGCTAAATACGAAGATTTAATAATTATTTACAAGTAGTTTACCCTTATATATAACGTTAAAGTTAAGTATAGTATTTTTAACGACGATTTGTATAATTTTAACAAAACTGGCTTTATAATAGGCATTATTATCACCGCTATAGTAATTACTACCTCTAATAGCCGCAATAGGGCCAAACAAGCCCAGCCTGGAAATCGAAAATAGGCAATAATCATCCAAGGGGTGAACGCTTTAGGTTGGGCTATCCCGCCATTTATTATCTTAGCTAGGCAATACCACCTTGCCAACTGGTATTAAAAGTACAACCTTCCAGCCTCCTAACGTATTATAATAACCGATAACGGGTAGACTACTAATAAGAAAGGCATAAATTGGATTCGGCACTTCAATTTCCACATAGCATCTCGTACGAAGGGTAAATATAGGCTACTCATCCTTAACGGCTACAATAGCCACCACTCCGAAGAATTCGAAACCTACTACTAGGAGTACAATATTATTACACTTTATATACCTCCGCACTCCTCGTACCTACTTTAGCTATTAAATATTAGTTGTTTTAGGCCGTTAAAAAAGGCGTACAGCCGCTAAATTAAGCAGTTGATACGAATAAACATTATATATATCAGTAAGTTGGAATTTCTCTATACGTTTAAAAAAGCGTTTTTTACTTCGATTATAAAAAAAAATATCTAGGGGGGTTTTACTGGAGCCGGCCTTATACCGTACAATTTAAAAAGAGTAATATCTAAGCTAGATATCCGTATTCGAACCCCAATACCCCCAGCCTCAAACCTATATATAGTACTACCTTGGGTCTCCTAAACGCCATACAACCCTCGAAAAGCTACCTCGTAATTAGTATTTATCAAAACTCGAATTTCCAACCATCAGGGCAGCTTTTTAACCTTAATACTAACTACTATAAATCGACTGGCTAAAGGTATAATAGCTATTATATACGAGGTAACTCTTCTACGTATAGAGGTCTCAGTACTACGAAAGGCCAATAAGGGGCTTAGTAAGCGACGGAAAGCCAAAAAAATATATATGCGGCTTAAAGGGTCACTTACTGTACAAAAGGCACAGGATCTACTAGATTAGAAGGCTATAGGTAAGCAGTTGGTCCAGGAAATACGACAAAATGGTAGTAGTGCAGGGGGGTCTCGTACGAAGATTCGGTACTGTAGAGTATACAGCAAGCCTGGCCATAATGCACGTACGTGCAAGGAGGCTGCAGAATTATCTGATTTATCTATTTCCGATTTAGTTATAGTTATTTCCTAGTATTATGGTTGTGTAATTAAGGATAGTTATGGTGGGGAAGTGGAAAGTGTTGCGCTCGCTTGTCTGTTGCGCTCGCTTATCACGCACGTTATAAAATTATAAACTTTTTATTAATTAGCGAAATTTAAGTATTTTAAGTAGTACGTAGGTAATATAAGTAGTAGTGCTTTTTTATAAGGATAAGGTCCTTAAGTTCCTTACGAATAGTTTATAAAGCGTTAGTAAAATGTAAAGAAATAGGAAACGAAAAATCTATTTACCTTATTAATAACCTTAGTTATATATACGTTACGACCCTTAGGAGTTAACGATACGGTTAGTTTAGGTATTTTTAGTATTTTAAATAATTGGATAAGGAAATAGGAGATAAAAATGAGATAAGGGCGAAAGCGTAACGGAATATAAGGGGTACGTATATGGAATAAAAACTAGCGTGGAAAAATTAAAGGAAGTGTAAAAGAGGAAATTTCCTAAAACGAGGTACGGGGATTATAAAAGTACCTACCGCTATTTAAGGAAAGTATATAATAAAGCGTTACGCGGGGTAACCCGAATTAGAAACGGAAGGTATACGGATTATATTAAAATAAAGTAAAACCCGGCGTAGAAATATCCCGGGCCGGGTTAAACTTTAGAGGTAGTTAAAGGTAACTGCTATTTGGAGCCCGGGGTACTATTACAGTACCAAACCGGGGCCGGTTCGGCCCGGAACCAGCAGCTATACGTGACCTCCCCAGCACCCAGTATATAGCCTACCTCTCGGGAGCCAGTTCCCTTTGGCTCCCTTCGTGCAATAACAAGTCTCTTTCCCCAGACCTAAGGTCGGCACCGTGACACACGCTGGCAAAACCCCGCCATAGTGTCTGCGCAGCGCCTGGGGCAGCAGTGACGCAATAGGTTAGCACACGCATAAAAGCCGCTGTCAGTAGTTGGCGCTCGCAAGAGGGTTTTCCCTTCTGCAAGAATCAGTCACTATATTGAAATGGAATTTGCTTTATCAACTTATCGCTAGTGAATCACCTGTGTATTGCAGCAGCATTAGGCTCTTCCTTAATCACCCTAATAGTTTATTACAGTAAGCTAGCTGCCAGGTGGATCATGCAAAGAGGTCTACAAAAGGGGGCTTTCTGACACTGCCAGAAAGCTAATGAAAAAAAAGACAGAATATAACGAATACATATAAAACACTGGATTCAAGGTGCCGTGCTTCTGACAGCTGCGCTAAGCATCCTCACACAAGCTGACTAGATCCATGGGTTCAACCCTAAGGAAGACCTTTTCCTTTTGACAGCTGCTGGTCCGGGCCGGGCTGGCTCCGGTTAAGAGCCGGTTTGGTGCCATGATAACAGTTTTATTAAATTATACTGCTTTAATATTTATAAGTATTGGGAATAAACATACTGTACAGCATAACAAGGCCCTGTAATAAAACCTCGTATTCTACCATACTAAGAACGCCATAGCGCATTAGCGCCTCGGCACCTCGGCCTTTGGCCTATGCCAAAGGCCGATGAGCCGATGGCCATAACTATAATAACCACGGCTCGCACTCTCTTAGATAGAACAATCAAGCACTTATCCATCTTCTTCTTCATAACTTGCCTCCATTATCATTGTTACCTATAGCTTCCTCAACAATAAGTTTAAGGCATATATTCTAGAGCTTCTCTGCCGCGACCACCTCAATCTTTGCAGCGACCACCCCCCCCGACATTAAACCCACCACTGGCAATGCCGGACACCTGCGCATACTATACGCCGTTTTTTAGCTGTAAAATCATGAAATTTCAATGACGCGCCGTCCACACCAGCGAATCCATCAACAAATAGAGTTTGCACCATGATGTAAAATACCTGCGCAGCCGCTACCCGGCCGATGAGGCGTAAAATGGTCAGATTTGCAATGTTGTTGCAGATTTTGCACTTGTTGCCAGAGGCGCCCTCACCACCACAACCTGCGGCGCGCCGTAAGGAGTGCCGCGCGCCGCTGAATATCATCGTTTTCCCATACTAATTTGCTGCAGTAATAATGTCTTTAGAAGATGCGCGAGGGATAGCCCTTAGATTAAGCCCAATTGAGTAGTTTACAATAGATCGCCTATTTTTTCGCCTTGCAATCGCTGCGATGGCGGCGCGTGTGTGCATGTGGCAGGTGGGCATCGCGTTTGCAAATTTAAAGCCCGTGTTTCCTAGCGGTTGCATCGGGTGCGGGCTGTTTTGTATGGGAAATGCAGTAATTTTTATGCAGCTGGCAGGATGGGTTTTTGTGGGTTTATGTGAGGGGGGGTGGTCGCTGTAGAGATTGGGGTAGTCGTGGCAGAGAAGCTCATATTTTATAAGGTATTTTCATATTATACTTATTTTTCCTCGTTAAGTTTAAGCTTAAAATCCTAGTATTATTTGTAATTTTTATATAATATTTATAAATTCGGTTATTATAACAAGGCCCTACAGCAACAAGACCTCTCTTTAATCAATATGGCTCAAGGTTATTGCTAAATGCGGAATGCCATAGGCCTGATTGTAGGTTGTCTCTGGATGCAAAATGCTGGATCCAGAACATTATCGTACTTGATGAAATGGAAGCTACCGGATCCAGAGCCTGTAATCTAGTATAAGAAGGCTGGTAGCCGCCCTCTGATTAGAGGGAGGCTACGTTCCAATTAATCTAATAACCTCTACCTAATCTTACACTGACTACCTTAACTGAGACTACTCCTCCACCCCCCTACCTATAATGCCCTTGCGTTACAGTTATTAATAACGATCATGTTATTAATAAGGTCCTTTAATAATATAGCGTATTGTTAGTTAAGATAGCCTAAGGTCTTAGGGGCAAAGGTCAAGGCAAAGGCATATTGGTAAGTAATTGAAGAGGATGAAGATAGTTGTGAGTTTAGCTATCTGAAAGAGAGGGCGAGGGCTATCCTTTATAGCCCTGAGAACCTGGTGTAGGTGCTACCTTAGTAGCGTTGTTGCTGTGTGGTTTCTTGGTTGCTAGTGTGCTAGCGCACCGCTAGTGTGGTGCTAGCAGACTTAGTGCTTATGGGCTGTCAACACAGTTATGTAGTGGGCTTTATGCTGTGGATTTTGTGTTATAGCACTTATTTTTAATATATTTAAATTACTTATTAATATTTTTAATCTTAAATACCTATATACTTTATATATATATATATATTGTTAAAATTACAGCCCAGTCGCCCTGTAGCTACAGCACCCTTGGGTGCTGTAGCCTAGTTGATCTACTACCCTGGGAGTGCTGCCGACTGCACTATGGCAAAGTGCAGCCACCACAACTACGGGGAGTTGGTGTTGTGGTTCAGGGGGGCTGCCAAGCCCCCTGGACCCACTGGAACCCACTAGAACCGACGGGGAGTTCCGAGGACC
>Ga0247760_1003008_pt1 | contig 11617 bp, 14 predicted proteins | sample UWRJL171409R4_FD_179936 | JGI IMG/M metagenome (GOLD analysis project Ga0247760, IMG submission 179936) | Plant litter microbial communities from Arlington Agricultural Research Station in Wisconsin, United States - UWRJ-L171-409R-4 | ecosystem: Environmental > Terrestrial > Plant litter >...
AACCCCAAATTCATCAAAACAGACCCATCACCAACAAAAACCCCCATTTTCAAACCATGGTTTCAGCCTCGGATCGACTTCGTGTCTTGTTCAGCCACTCTGTGATGGAAGCATTCCGTTTCTAGGATAAAAAATCAGTCAGTTTCTGTTCATCACATACGTAACGGTATGGCGCTGGGCTTGTTTCTTACCTTGCGTTCCAAGACATCCCCGTTTTCTGAGGCCGGATTCACAATCTTGGTATACCATGTCCAAACCAAGAGTGTCATGAAAGTGAGGGGAATCGTCACGACCCAGTAGATCCAAAAGTGTCGCATGCCGAATGCCTCGACGTCGCTGGAGAAATATGGCAATGCAAAGAATGACTGGTAATTTGAGAGTCAGTACCTTAACTGAGGCACAATGGTCAACTTGATGCATCTTACCGCTGTAAATGTGCCGGGCAAGAAGAACATGGTCACGATAGCAATGGCCGTCATGGAGGTGCTATCTCGCTTGGTTTCCTCGGCGATACGTTTCTGGTCTTTGGCGAGCTCGATATTGATCAGAGAATCATCGTGACCGAGAACGTTGAGCACGCCCATGAGCAAAAAGTTGGCAGTAGCCAGCCAAGCGCGAGAATCGTGATGCGCTCCCCTAATATCGCCCATGACCTTGTCCGCTAGATCCTTGACGTAGACGCAAAGCCGATTGATAGCGCGGCTGGAACGGCCACCCTCTCCTCGATTCCAGTTGCTCTTCACGTACCGTTTGTTCTCCGTCTTGATGAACTCGCCGAACCTGACCATCTCGAGCGTCGCATTGTCCCAGCCCGTGATACGAGAAGCGGCGCCAATGACTCTGCGCGACACCCCGCCCAGATCGAAGGAAATCGTGTTTCCATCGCTATCCGTGGCACGTAGGTGTCGGTACTGGTGAAATCCCGTCAGAGTCTGGGCCTCGTAGATGACATTTCCTTTCTCGGCCACATCGCTCATGCCATCCGCGGTCAGGACCTGGAGTGCCAGCAGACCAAACAACATGGGGTGGGCGAGAGTGGGGCCGTCGAAAAACTTGATCTCGTGCTCGAGGTGGGTGAAGACGGTGTCGTACCCGTCCAGCCATGTCCGGACAATGGCGACGGTAGTACGCGTCGGGGGGAAATAGGCCCAAAGCAAATCCCAGTCGAACGGGTGACTAAGGCTATAACGCCAGTCCCACACAGGCTGCACCGTCTCGTCATCGCAGTCGGAATCTAGGGGCAAGGGGTAGCGACAAAACGTGGTTTGGTAGTGCGAAGTGCACCAGTTGGTGACCCTCAGGCGCGGTATCAGTGCGTTCCATACAAAATCATGGCCAAAAGCCTTGACGCACTTTTTCTCGTCCAGGAAGAGCATGTGCATTGCGCTGGACATCTCCTCCTTCCCGCCGTCCAATGGGATGTTACCTGCTGCGTTGAGCGCTTGCAGGATGTGCCCATCCAACCAGTTCTCAATGTCCTCAAACGAAGAGGGATAGCGGAGATTGGTCGTGTTTCGGCTGCCGGCTTCTGGGGTTTTTGAGATGCGACGGTGTTCCAAAATCGAGGCAGGCATACCCTCAAGCCTTGGGGTCTCGTCGATGGTGTCATTTGATGATGATGCCTGTTGGGCTAGAGATTTGCGGAGGGCGAGCTGGTACTGGTTACTGCGGGTTCTGCAATCGGACGACCCTCCGCCCGTGCTTATCAGGGGATCCAGTTGGGAGCTCGCGATCGACGGTTTGCGCATCGAACTGGTTGCTGTCGTCACCGCTGACAACGGAATCGGAGCCGGTCGGTCCATTTTTCGCAGCGATTCTCGGAGAGAGAGGAGAGAATCAAGTGAAACATGATGGGAGGGGAAAAGTCAAGTTCAGGAGAGAACAAAATGCGTGCGCTGGGAGCCTGGCGAAGCCTGATAAGGAACGAGACGATTCTATTGCAGGAAAATAGGGAACTTTGGCGAAGCAGGATTCTCGTTTTGGAGCTGGACCTGGGATTATGGGGGGCCTGGACTCGGCTCAAGCGGTGAAGCAAAACGCAAAGGGCTGAGAGGGAACTCCTTGCCGACACAAAAAAGGGTACTGACTTGGGTGATAAGAGCTAGTGTGTGGCAGAAATACAGAGGAGTGTCCGCGCTCGGGACAAGGAGTACCTTTTTTCTTGTCAGCACCGAGGTGGCTTGCAGGAGCTGCATCCACGACCACATCCAGACCCGGGCGGCAACATTTCAATACCCAATCATTCCCCAGAGATGCGCGCTTGCGGGTCACCGCGCGGGGTCCACCCAACATGGCATCGATCGTCCCTTCCTGTCCAATCCCCCTCCACGACACACATGCACCTCACTTCGGAGGGCGCCGGCCCTCCCAGATTTCGGATTTCACACTGCACGGGAAAAAAAGTCTACACATCGGAACGCCATCAAGTTCTATCAATCCCACTTCCATTTTCGACCATCTTCAAGCCTATCCGACTCCACGTTGAGAATGGCAGGCACAAACAGCAATCATGAGAGCAAATCTGATAGAGGGCCGATAACGATTCCCCCAATCGAGTCCAATGTCGTCGTCACAACCAAGGAAGAAATGGATGAATCTGACAGAGCGTTGGTCGCCATGGGGTACAAACCCGTGAGTTTAACATGGTGGTGAAGTATCCCCTACTTGCCTACTAATTCGTATCTTGTAGGTCTTTAAGCGCGAGTTTTCCATGTGGTCTTGTTTCAGCTTCGCGCTGAGCATCTCAGGTTTGTATGCGACGATTATGGCCACTCTCATCTACCCGATAAACGCTGGTGGCGCAGCCGCTGTGGTGTGGTGTTGGGTGATAGGCGGTGGTGGCGCTCTGGCCCTGGCACTGTCCATTGCCGAGATCTCATCGTCATATCCAACCTCGGGTGAGTAATGGAAATCCCTCAAAAAAAAAAAAAAAAATACAAGTCTGACACTCTCTAGGTGCTATGTATTTTACTCTCAAGTATCTGTGCCCACCCGAGTATCTTCCAGTCGTTGCTTGGCTTGATGGTACTTATGATGCACCCTAAGCTTTGTTAGGAGAGGTCACTAACTGAGCCACTACCAGGCTGGCTCAATCTGATCGGCACAATCACTGGGACTTCGTCATCACAATATGGCGCTGCCCAGATGCTTCTTGCCGCCATCTCCATCGGAACAGGCTTCGAGTATCGACCAACTCAGCCACACATTATTGGCCTCATGATCGGACTTTGCATTATACACGCCATGATCAACAGCTTGTCTACTGCCTGGTTGAACAAGATATCGGGCACTTATGCATTCTTTCACATTGGTGTTTTGATCGCTGCCGCTGCAGCTTTGCTGGCCTTGCAACATGAGAAGAACGACGCCTCATACGTTTTCACAAACCTGGAGCCTTTGTCCGGTTGGAATCCTCCCGGTTTCTCCTTCTTCTTTGGATGTCTCAGCGCAGCCTGGATCATGACGAACTGTGATGGTGTTGGACAGTATGTCCCCTACCTACCTAGGTACCTACCTGGCGGACCCATTTGATATGCTAACTTGATGATCAGCATTGCCGAGGAAACAAAAGACCCCTCTCGCGTCGTACCGACAGCCATTGCATCAGCGTCCGTTTTCACCTACGTTGCTGGATTCCTGTATAATGTGGTGCTTGCATACTGCATGGGGGACCCCAGAGAACTTCTTGCCAGTCCAACAGGACTTCCCGTAAGCTAATCCCTGGTATCTCTCGCTCCTATCAAACAGTTTCTGACCCTAAAACACTTCTGCCCCTGATAACAGGTGGCTCAAATCTTCTACAACGTCATGGGGCCCGCGCCTGCCGTGTTTTTCACCGTATCCGGCTTCTTCGTCATGAATTTCGTATGTATTCCTTCAGTCCACGCCGGCTCCCGCACGCTCTGGGCCTTTTCCCGCGACGACATGGTCCCCCTTTCCAAGATTTGGTATCGCATCGACAAACGCACCGACACTCCGCTTTATGCCGTCTGGATGTACACTACGTTTTGCATTGTCATCAACCTTATTGGACTGGGCAGTTCTATCCTCATCACGGCCATTTTCAACATCTGTGCCATCGCGCTAAACTGGTCGTATTGTATCCCTATTCTGTGTAAACTCATCTATGGGAGATTTGACCGCGGACCGTGGCATCTGGGGCGGTTCAGCACCATTATCAACATCTGGGCCGTGGTCTGGAACGGCTTTCTCTCGGTGTTATTCGTGCTGCCAACCCATCGACCTGTTACGGCGGAAAATGTAAGTTCCCTGTTTACCTCGATTAACGTTGACAGACGGCTGACTCGTAGCACGTTACCAGATGAATTATGCATCAGTGGTTTTGACCTTTGTCATTGGTTGCTCAGTTGCCTATTGGTTTCTCCACGGCAAGGGACATTATATCGGGCCAAAGTCTCACGCACATATTGCTGATGGAGCGGTTGTTGTCGACGAGGTATCACAGTGAACGTTCGTCCGCCGCCGTTCTGTTCTCATTTTCCATCAAATCGACAACCGAGGACACAAGTCAGGATAGGAATTGCATCACCGAAGACCTCATTGAGTGGATAGTGGATAGATAAGAGGTGTATGTGACAGGGGACTTTTCACACAATTAACGAGTTATGAATTTTGATGACAGAATCGTGGAGTTCAGAGTCGAGGACGGGGAAAAACAAAGGAAAAAGGTTTAAATAGCAGGGCAGAGTTACATGATTAAAGAATATACGTCTGGTCAGGGAGAAGTCGCAACGACCGTCTGGTCTCGGGTGTCTTTTGACATTGGGAACGACAAGCTATTCAGCGGTTGATATGACTCGGTCCGTGACTTGCATCCATTCATTGACTACCGCCTTAGGCCCCTTGGTATGTCCGAGACTAAGAGCCTATACGGAGATACAGCTAAAGTCACGAATATGCGCGTAGTAATGACTTGATACCGACATCGAACTCTCGAGGACATAGCCCTTAGGATGCAACTTAAGAGCACCGGCACTTGCACACTCCATACCAACCCGAAGCGTTAAGTTCGCACTAGGCCAGTAAGTTTCACGTCTTAATAGCTTCCACAAGTCTCTCACTCACCGTAGATCGGCTACAGTTCTTGCTTGATGAGCACTTGCACTTGCTTGAGCACGAAATGCCTCCGGCCGAGCAGTCAAGGGCACATGCGCGTGGTAGGAGGGAGTCCGGGGCCTCTTGCGCGGGCATAGCTAGGCCGAGAGCCACGCACGAGACGAAGGCGAGGAGGGAGAGCTTCATGGTAGTTTTTGTTTTGTGTATATTCGAATTGATTTATTTATTTATTTATTTTTGAAAAGGAGGAGGAGAGAAAAACAGCTGGAAGGAAAGGTTGGGGAAAAGGGGGACGTGGGAAGACAAGCCAACTTTATAGCTATTCTGTAAGGCACCAGACCTCTCAATAGGCCCAGCCAGGCCAGACGGCAAGCCGCATGTCCAGTCCTCTTGCATCTTGCATCTGCAATATGACCAGTCTGGTCTGGTCCAGAAATGACTGTCCCGGGGCGGGCATGCTAGGCATGGCACGGCATGAACAACACCGGTCAAAGATATTAAGATCCAACCATGAAGTGAGTGGACTGCACTGGACGGGATAGATAGTATCAATATTGGTAACCCAAGCGGGGTGGGCTCAGCCCAGCTCACCTAGTTCATGTTGTTAACACGCACACTTGGACCGCCCGCCCAGACACACCAGAGCAGGACTGACGATTTCTCTCCCAATCAAATCATCAAACACTTAAATGATAACCCGAGAGAGCGGCATGCCGTCGCACAGATTGAGCATCACAACAGTATCGCCTAACCGAGATGCGAGAATGCGGGGTGTAGTATCCCGTCATGTTGAACCGTGGTGTTGAACGGCCAAGAAACTCGCCGTGCTTACGGGTCGAGCTTGTCATCGGATGGGCGATGACAACATGATTCCTTAGTTGTAGAAGAGGGGGAAGACAAAAACTCTCGAGGTTTGGATTGAGACTGGACTCTCCTGTGCTGCCAGTTTTAATACTAAGACTTTTTGAAAACGGCATTGGCTTATTCTGGTTCATAATTAATGGTGATTGCCTTATCAGATACACACATGGAGTATGGAGTTGGGTGGAAAACAACAGTCATGATATGTAAATCGGGATAGAAACCCGGGGCCACCGTCAGAGTTGGGTTTTGTTCTCGTAATCCAAGACTCGAGGCGACACGGGACGGCCGTCATGGTCGGACATGCTTGTGAGCAAGTACTTTGTTCAGTGCGGAGAAATGCAAATATGGACGGAGAGAGGTAGAACAAGCTCACTTTAAGCGGGTGCTTTTTTAGTGAGATAATCATCAGTCCTGCCCTGTCCGCTGAGGATCAGAGCAATGTAGTGTAGGTACCTGGGTAGTCAGACAAACACGCCGAGCTATGGGACGGGAAGTCAAGGCCATTGAACACGAGTGCGATGCTTTTGCGACAGCTAGAAGAGCTGTGCCGACAGCAATGGAGACTACTAATAGAAGAGGGATTAATTACATGGTAGATGACCCTTTTCCCTGGGCGATCGGCGACGCAGTGGAGACGGTAGACGATTTTCCATGGAAGCTTATCAACATAAGCGCGGCCGCACCAGAGGCAGCACGCACTCTCCGCCCTCCCAGTGATATAATTCCACTGGTACCATGGCCACCATGAATAAAAAAAATCATTTAACTTTGGACATACCGCGGATTGAACGCGGGACCGTCTGTAAGCTGTCAATGCGACCGAGGCACTGCAAAACAGAAATCATACCACTAGACCATATGCCCTCCCTGAATCTGCTGTACAACTAACTGGTATGGTGAGAATAACCCATGCACGGCCGACAGCTGACAGTTCAACCAAGTTTCAAGTCCTTTGCTACCTGCCTAGCTAGGTACCCGGGCCCTGCTTACAGCAATCACCACAGGCGCAGCAATCCCAGACTTCCGGACCATTGGTGCAAATCCGACATACTGTCGCACATCGTTCGGAAAGCTCGGTGCGAGGTGGATCGCCGATGGAGTTGGCAGTGGGGATGGCCAAGGCGAAGCCCAATTGTAAGATGACAGTGATGGTGGCGAGTAACATTGTAGAGTTTCTAGTATGCATATTCATGTTAGCTATAACATCATAGCCGAGACTACCAAGTCGCTTACCGTACTTCCGGGTAATGATTTGGATCTAGCGTAGTAAAAAATATGTAACAGACTGTGGAGAAACAAAGTATTTTAGCAGAGCTGCCAGAGCACCAAGCCGAGACCCTTATATTTGCCGGACGTAACAAAAACCCGGTTGGTGGTGACGAGATTACGGCGATCGGATAGTTGTTCATGTCCGTCTGATGGGATAATGCGAGCATGGGGGACTGTAGGTTACATTTGTGCAACAAGACATTTTCGCTTGCCCTGGAAGATCAGCCTTGGCTTGGTTGAGTGGTCTCATTGGTGTTTAATTCGGTTGAGGCCAGTTTTACCACGCCTGGGTCCATAAAGATTCATATAAAGGTCGGGGACTGTTCCTCACCGAGATTGATCGATCCGTTAAAATCGCCGTCCCCAACATACACAGATATCAACCGTTGAGATTTATCCTTCCAAAAACAAAATGAAGTTCTTCGCCATCGCTTCCATCCTCGCCCTGGCCATGGGTGTGTCGGCCGCGCCGCAAGCTGACAATGAAGTCTGCACGAGAACGTGCTTCCCTGAGCCGCCGACGTGTGAAGGTCCCTGGGTGAGTCACTGGAGGAAGTAACCTTTTCATAAAGCAAAGCTAACCAATGATGTAATGTAGTATCCCAAGCAAATTGTAAGTTACAGACAGACTGGATCTGTTCATTCATCACATCAATGCATCTCATTTTGTCGTAATTTTTCCTCATTCAACTAACCACTTTTTCCACTGCACAGGGAGAATGCTGGGCCTGCTGCCGCAAGGCTTAGACAAGTACTCATTCCGACTTGGATGTTTGTCACTGCATCGCAAAGATATGAACCAGTACGGTCGAGATATATCAGTAGATAGATACCTAGGATCAAAAGAATGACATTGCCGGCTAGATGAAAGTCCTGGGTACATGATGAGACGAGACACTGAGCTGCTTGAAAAGCCAAGAGAAAAGCCAAGAGAAAAGCCAAGAAAAGACAAACTGCCACATGCAAGGAATGTGTATGATATCCGCATCCAGTGCAGTACCTGTCCAATCCGTCCAGTTATGCATCCATAGATGGTCTCATAAAATCTCAAGGCTTCGCCTTCAACTCCTTGACCAGAAGCTCGGCAAAGGTCCGGCAGTTGTACGTCTTGTGGTTGTAAACCTTGCCCTTGATCAACGTGTCGGCTGTATTTTGAATCAAGACAGTTAACATCACTCGGTAGATAAGGTAGGTAGGTAGATTGGTAGGTATAATGGAAAAGCACTAACCCGTCGTCTTGATGCTCTTGAGAGTCTTTCTCTGGTCAATCTGTCCGGCATAGGTGAATTGTTCTCCCGGAGCAGCGTCATAGGGGCCTCCGTATGCAGCAACGGGGACGCCATCGCCGTTTGGCTTTTTCTGCCAGGCCGGGCCGCCCGTCAACATGAGTCCGTATGCATGGTATTCACCAGGCTTTCCCACGACAACATCGACGTGACGACCGCCGGTGTCTTTGATCAGCTGGTTCAGTCCGTCGTGGTTGGCTCCGCTGCGGTCGTCAAAGCTGGTCGTCCGCGTGTCGAGCCGGACCCAGGCGTGCAGCTTGGTAGCATCTTTACCGGTAGGGACAGTGGGATCGCGTTTCTGGAACTCATGGAACGGAATGTCCCGTGTCACGATTTCGATATCGTCAAGGTCGAAATCCCGAGCATGGGACCGGGCATCGACCGACTCGCCGCAAGCGTAGCTGGCCAAGCTCGTGGCGAGGAGGAAAAGAACCTGAAACTTCATGGTGAAAATGTAAGAGAAAGCGAGGTGATGGTGATGATAATAATGAACTTTATGAGGATATGCAAAGAATAGGAAGATGGTGATGAATGTTGTGAAGAGACATTTCCAAAGACCCTACGATCCAAGTTCTTATACTCTTTCGAAACACTCAGTAAACTGAATGTCAAGCAACAACCAACTCTCTGTTCCTCTTGATGATTATCAATTAATTTGCATGTTACAATCCTTTCCGGGCTTTCGGCATCTAGGCAGTGCAGTGCCTGCTGCGGCCATGTACGACTCGGTCAAGATACACGATGCGGCTTGTAACCATCAAAACATCGACTAACGCCACTTGGAGCGGATCCATGAGATATACAGTCGGCATACTTGTTGCCCATGGGGCGATATTACGGAGAGTTTTGGATCGTATTTGCGAGCTGTATGGTTACTACATCACAGCCCGGGGAGAAATTGTCAAAATTGGAAAAACTGAATCAGTTGCAATCCATAGTGGCACAGAGGATTCGGCACTTGTACCTATTTTAACGAGCATTTCCAGGCCAGGCACGCGTTGGCCAATGATATGCTGACACTCATTTATATGTTATTTGATTCGCATACCTAAGGGATCTAGGTAGTCACGTAGTACCTCTTGCATGTCCTGTTCTCGTTGAGTCTAGAATTCTGGGATCTGGAATCCGGGTAGCGCCATGAAAATGTGAGAAATCGGTCCACACAAATCCATCAAATGTGGCGTTGGACATTTTGTGTTATCAAACCGTTTCATATTTCCCTCCCTCCCTAAAAAAATGCCGATGCAAGGCATCGCCAGCCCATCCAACTGCGCCGTTTGTTTGCCGGTCACGCCACCACCAACCCGGTTTCACAGAACCAAATGAATCATTGCCGGCACTGCCCTGCCTATTTTGTAGGAACGCCACCTAACCAAGTCCTTCCAGTCCCCAGCACGGCCTCCGATGACGCGGACCATTTTATGCTATTCAGTTGCAAACATAAAATCAGGACCAGAATGAAAAAGAATAATCGAGCCTCCATCAATCATATCAGTCAACTTGGATTCATTTGGGATCCTGCAAGCATTTGTTACTTTTTTTTCTCTCTCGACCAACATACAACAACATACCATGGACATTGAACCCAATGCTATTTTTAGCGACGCGAGCGAATATGCTCCCACTCTCAGTGATGAGCGCCGCGAATCCAACATGAGGGTTATTAGTTTTGTGAACCGCGGCCTCATGACCCAAGGTAGGTAGGGAAGTCGTGTACTACCGAGCTTGAAACATGAACTGACTGACTGACTGACTGACTGGATGTTTTTTTTCTTCCAGAGGCTGTGTATGAACGGTACACGGAGGGTCTGGCTGAGAGGTTGGAGATTTACTGTCCCAGTGCGGCATTGTGCATCAGCCGGGCATTTCGGCAACTGCAAGACCCCGAGACTGGATGCAAGTTATCTCTACACAAGAATGCAGTCTCGCAAGCTAACTACCTAACTGAGATCTAGACCTCTCCACAGACAAATTCGAGAACCTCATCAAACAAACCCTTCCTGCCCCACCCCTCACGGATCTAGATCACTCTCTCGGACTTTTTCCTCTTCTCTTCGAAATCCTAACCTGGCACGCCGCATTTCCTTTTTCGGCCTCTGTCTCTGCCTCTGCCTCATCAGCCCCTCCGAATTTTCTTGGTATCAAAGAAGACGGATTTCTCCGTGCCATATGTCTCTTAACTCGGGACCCGCTTCCGAAGTACGCGCCCGAACTGCGCAGGCTGCATACCCACGGCATGCTCACAGGAAGCTACGGTGGTGGTGGCGGTAGGGGCCCGGATGGTGATCACGGATGGCTGTTGCTGTATCGGGGGAAGGACAAGGGGGATTATCGTCGGAGGCTGTTTCGGTGTTTGGCGGTACCGTCCGCATCTGCCCAGCTCGTTGCCTCTCCTTCTGATGCTGCCACTACCACCCCCACGACGATTGCCATTCCCCAATTCATCACCACCGTCTCCCGTCGCAATATTAACATCAACCCCAGCGGAAACAACAACACCAACGGCAAAGGAAAGGGAAAAGGAAAACAACAGCTGGTGATCACAGCCAACGAGCTAGAAAGGGTAATCGACATGCAAGATATCCTCTCCGAATATCCCCCCGAAGTCATAGCGCTTACGGCCAACCCTTTGCGGGAAAGCTATGCGCTAGTTGCCAAGTCGTTGTCGCATTGGAATTGCGATCTCAAGCAGCTGCGTGTTCCGAACAGCAAACTCGTGTCGTTGGTGAGTGTTGTTTCAGCTGCTGCTGAGAGTGTGGAGAGTGGTGGGAGTGGTGAGTTGAGTGAGTTTGCGGCGCGGGTAGATGCGAATCAAGGTGAGGGAGAGGGTTATCTGACCTGGGAGGAGTTTGAAACGTTGGTCGAGGGACATGAGGTGAGTACTTACCTACCTACCTACCTTCCTACCCTGCTCTTAGTTACCTGGACGATACATGACGATGGGTTATGAAGCTCAGATATAAACTAACGGGTTAATAGCTGCTGATTGCAGAGAGCCTGTCAAAGGTGTTTTCGGTGTTTAAGAAGCCTTTGGGACAGGCCATGGCTTGAGCACACGAGGCTATAACTGCCTATGATTGTGAGGAGTAGCGGTTACTCTTTACACTTTTCTCCTGTTCCTC
>Ga0247760_1003009_pt1 | contig 11615 bp, 15 predicted proteins | sample UWRJL171409R4_FD_179936 | JGI IMG/M metagenome (GOLD analysis project Ga0247760, IMG submission 179936) | Plant litter microbial communities from Arlington Agricultural Research Station in Wisconsin, United States - UWRJ-L171-409R-4 | ecosystem: Environmental > Terrestrial > Plant litter >...
CTCGTCAACCAAGGTTTTAACTGCCACCTCGGTCAAGACCCTTGTGTCATCCACAACCACCACAACAGTGCGCCCCCTTCCTTTTTTTTTTCTTTTTCTTTTTTCTTCTTTTTTTCTCTCAAACCGCGGCTGGTACCTTTTACTAACCCTCGATTCCAGACCGCCGTCGCTACGTTCACGTTGCCGCCGCAATGCGTCAACCCGCCGCTGTCGGGAATCTTTTCCGCGGGTGCGGGAAATCAGTTTCAATCCTCGGTGACCGTGTCCTCGGTGCAAGAGTGCTGCGCCGTATGCTACGGCACGCTCAACTGCGTCGGTGCCGGTTATTCCAGTGAAAGTAATGGAGGAAGCTGCTTCCTGCTGCTCAAGGTACAGCCGCAGGAGGGTACAGGATCGTCGGACCAGTGTCCGTTGGGCTTTGATAGCACCAGCACCCTATCCAATCCGCTGCCAGGGGCCGTGGAAGGCGCTTTACGGGGGCCATGCAAACCTGCGTAACTGTTGTAGCTGGTATGTATGCGAGGTCACCGGGCGGAGGGATTATGTTACGACAGCCACGAATCCTCAGTAAGCGCCATGTTCAAGACAAGCATTACGTGTAATCGATATTAATCCTTTTTATTCCCAATAAAAACAAATTACTCTTGGATCTAAGTTTGACCTCAATATTCTGCACGCAACTTTAAGTATTTAAGTAGGTACCTAGGGAGCAGTGTTCGCTGCTACCACTATCCAGTACCATCCCATCCAACCGCCATCACCGTCTCCAGTTTCCGATATCCAGCTGGCCCGCCATAATAACAATCGTCTATCGTTCGGTTCAATTGATCTTGACGTCTCCCTACATGTACGGATTCTCAGGGACAAATCCCAGAGCATTTCCTCTCCTTCCATGCCAGTTCTTAACTGTCTATGGACAAGTTACCAACCGATATTACGGGAACCGGTCGTCGACACGATTTGACACTCACCGTCCATTTCAGCTTCATTATTAGTTAAGGTATCTAACGACCTCGCTATCGGCTAGCAGGCAGATCCCCACCTCCCCACCCCAAACCCTGACTCTGACTCTGAGTCCCATCCCGAATGCCGTTCCACCGAAAGGGCAAATTGAGATCAATACAGACACACCGTGCTCATGGAGACCAGGAGCAGCACATGCAAGCGTCCAGTCTGGTCGCCAAGACCAAGAATATGAAGGAGAAGAACAGGGAATGGAGGACCTGGCGACGGCCTTGCCGAACTCATCTTTGGCGTCCCCAGCCAGGACTGGAGGGAGGGTCGTGTGGATTGTAGAAGGTGGAAGTCGAGGGCATAGTTCCGACTGAGCAAAGGTCCTGAAAATAGGGGCGAATGTTCTGATGAGCCTTGTCGGTATGCGATAGAAACAATATGAGTTGCCCCCCCGAGGTCGTCTGTTGAACAGCTATGTCAATCTGGGAAGTTTTTCGGGGTGGGGGGGAATAATCTGTCAAGTAATCCAAGACGTGCTCCAGACGTTTACCCAGCAGGTCTTGAACATGGGCAGTCAAGAGCAGGACACCATGCCCTAAACTATTTGTCAACAGGTGCCTCTGGAAAATGTTTAAACTCGACTATTGTGAACTCCCACACTATTTTATCCAAACTCTACCGCCCGACATTGACCCCAACACATTTTTTTCCCTCGCCAACTCCGATTTCTTACTATCAAATATGCCCTACTGTCTGCTCTTGACTTTTCTGTTTACTATCTGACCCTATTTAATGCATGTACTTTCACCTCTTTACTTCTAATATCCTCGCCCTAATTAGACCTCCTCCATTCGTACTTTGTACTCCAATCCCTACCAACCACTCAAACAACCCAGATACTTCTTACAGAAACAAACCAGGTATTGCCTTTTACTACCAGATAGATTCTCAGCCCGGAGAGAGGTGTCAGCTTTGACTGGAGCTCCTTCGTGGACCATAATTTGAATTTGCACAGCAACTTTTGTCGTACGCTGAGCAATATTTCAGTGCCTTGATTACTTTAACGTTTTCTGATCTCTACCCTGGAATGATGAACCACATAGACTGTGCCTCAACTGCTATTACTGAACCAAAGCCTGCCATCAATGTCCAGTCTCAGATATATTGCAGAACCTTTCTCAAGTATCGACTAGAATAGTACGGAGGAGCGAATAACACAGACGGAGGAGCACGAGACATTAAAATCCTCCTCCAGAATTGCCATGTTGACACTCGGACGGATCCTGAGCCACACCGCTCATCCCACTCGCCATATCTTCTTAAAGGAATGCCAGGCTCAAATGAGCACCAGATGTTGGCTCAGTGTTAGTCAAACAAGTGGGAGCCTGCCTGCCTACCCGGTCAGCTTTGCGGGACAGGGACTCTCTTGAAGACCACAGGTCTCTCTGTCTCTGGAGGCTCAAAAGACTGTTGCTAGCAATCTACTAAGATGATGATCGCACATAACATGTAGTTAGTAATCACCGCTTGAAAAAAGGGGTTTTTTTTTTTTGAACAGAAAAAGGGAATGACAAACCAGCCCGCTCTCAATGTTTCACGGCAATGAAACACTGAATTGGAAATTTACCTGCCTAGGTATTTAGATTCCTGACTTCTTTTACCTTAGCTTGCCTTCCTTGTGGACAGAAATGGGAAATGCACGGGATTTGCTGGGTCATTGTCTCCCTACCTTGTAACTTCCAAAGGATGGAAGAAACAAACAAGATGATATTTCCTTTTCACCATTGCCACCGCAACGCCAGCTGCATCCCTTCCTGTTTTCTTCTTTCATTTTTCCCTTTGGTAAACACAAATGTGACCCACCACCCGCTGGAATGCACTTCATGCAGGTGATGAGTTTCCCGCCACCAACTGTCAGGTGACAGCTCACTGCAACTCAGCCCTACTGATACGAATACCTCAGCGGGGAACTGGGACAACCCCAACGAAAAGTCCGGCACCCGTGAGACATGCATTCATTCAATGTGGTGTACCGCTTGACCGCTGCCCTGCAACAAACAGAGGCAAGATCTCATCCATATCTGTACGAGTACATCCTTCCCAAAAAGATTCGAGTTGCATTGCCCAGATCCTCCAAAAAAAACGCTTTGCCATTAAAATATCAATTACGAGCCAAAAACGCTGCTCTATAAAGTGTTCCCATCATCAAAACACCCGGCAATGGAAAACCCCGCTGACACCGTCACAAAAAATACCGATCCGAATACCTGCAGCCATGCGGTACACACACCGCCACAAAAAATCAGAACCAACACGGACGATGGTGTGTTCCACCCCCGGAGAAGCCCCTCCTCAAAGTCCGGACCAATCCGGCGGCTGACCCGACCCCCCCCCTTGTGCCAAGACTGATCACTGCCCGGGGACCCTGGACGGGAACCAGACTCAGCACCGCCCGGTAAAGTGCTGACACGATCGCCAAGACCGTTAAAAGAACCTCACAAGGAACCGAGAATACCAAGGAGGTCAGCACTATGAGCGTGTTGGGCCGATCTCATGACGTGTTAGGCATGCACGACTTCGAATTCTCGAACCGGAATACCCGCGACGCAGCCATGCGGCGTTCGCCATGACGCGCGACGTTTACTTAGACAGTGACGACAGGGGGCGCAGGGCGGGTGCAGACACCACCAGTGTTCTTGTAGTAGTTGATGCTGTTGAACTCGACCTTGATGTTCTGGATCTCCCATTGCTTCTGGCTCTTGTTGTAGGCACCCTCCATGATGGTGATGCCGCGCACGGGGAGGGGGCTGCCGCCGGGGACCTTGGTGAAGGTGGCGGTCCAGATGAAGGCGATTTGATTGCAGTTCCAGGGGCCGACCTCGACGATGACAAGAGGGATGTTGTCGGGCTGGAGGGGGGAGGTTAATGTTAGGAAAGGACTATCCCGACTGTTCGTGCCAGCAGAATACGTACGGTCTTGGTCTGGTAGCCAACAAAGGCCGTCTTGTTGGGAAAGATGGGGAAGCCAGTCTGGAGGCCGGCAACCGTGTTGATGCTGTCAGAGTAGTCGAAGAAACCATCGTCCGCAATGTAGTCGGCCTTGGGGGCCTCCCACTTGGTCAGGATGCTCTTGTAAGCATCGACGAGGTAGTCGACATCGGCCTTGCACAGGCACTTCTTCGGTTCGTTGCGGCTAGCGAGGCCAGTTGTGGCAGCCGAGACGCTGGCGACGAACGCGAGGACGCTGGAGAAACGCATCTTGTAATTATTAGGTGGGGTATTAGGTTTTTGTAATAAAAACGAATGTCTGGGCCGGTCTTAGTCGAGCAATGGCAAAGGAATTAAGGCTGGAGGAAATAAGCTTGGTGTGCTCGGGAAGAACGCGGATGGAGAGGAAAGAACTTTGTGAACATAGCACGGATGTTGTATTCCTTATATCTGTCTCTCGTTGTCAACGAGAACTCGTCTCATTTCACCACAGGAGCAGCGCCGCTGATCACAGCCCCGGCACACCCCTTCGTCACCCGGGCTTCCCCCGAAGGGGCGCTGGGTTGGGCAGTCGCATGTGGTGGGGCGCCTGCGGACTAGGATGCCAGGGATGTCACAATGGTCACCCAGCGCAGACGCTCAGCAGTGGGATTGAGTAAGATCCGGGAGATGAGATATGCCCGAGGCTCTGGACAAGCCGTCATAAGCAATGCGCCGCATTCAATAGATTCAGGTTGGGTGGAAGCCCCCTCCCCACCATGACGAGACATTCTTCGATGTCAGGACTGCCAGCCCTGCTCAGAAATGCCGGTGTGATAGCTCCGATAATTTGGCGACTTTGGCGGTCGTTTCTCCCTTGAGCGTGCATTAAATCAGCCTCAAAATCGCTTGTCTCGACCAGGGCAGTCAAAATTAATTGCACACCACCTCCAAGCTCCCGTAGTGGGGCTCCCGACTCCCTTTGGAAGGCAGTGAGCTTGCACGCTGTGCGGTGGAAACAGCGTCCAGGTTGACTGGAATTTCTTGGCAATGTGCAGTTCGGTAGTGACGGGCTCGGTGACCTTCTGTCCCGGGCTGGGGGGTGCGCGTCCAGCGCATGCTGCGTCCTTGTCTTGCTGCCCGGGCCGACGCGAGCATCTGATTCGCGGGACCCACTGCAGGGAGCATGCAGTCAATACGAGCACAGATATGCGACGGCTGGGACGGTGTTCTGGGCCAGAAAAGTTGGACCTGGACTTCCGAGCAGCAATGGAAACTCAGGCAGCCGGTCTGACAGAGGGTTTACTCTCGACGCACGCCATGCAGGATGTCGTGGCCAAGCTCAACAGGGCTTTGAGTTGGCGAAGATCAAGAGATTGCTGAAATGAGGCAAGCGCCTTCCGGGCATCGGCGGACAGTACGGTCCCGAGGCAAGTGACAAGCCCGAGGGGGGGAGGAGCGATGGAGGTGCTCGACTTCGTGTCTAATTTCCACAGTTGCGCCAGCTCGGCACTCCTGGTTTCTTCCTCCCTGTTCAAGCTGCGGTAAATCTCAGCTGGGCAGTGTGGCGTGTTGCTGGGACTAGCGAATCAGAGGGTGGCGGCTTCCTGGATCGGCAAGCTCCGCGCACCCAAGTGCTCTCTCTTCTCTCACTTTTCTTCCCTTGGAACTCGAAGTCAAATCTCATCTAGCTGCTGTTCCTGTCTGCAGTGGAACCAATAACTTCTGACGTTATCCGTGTTTGTGCTCATATTAGTCTGGGCTGTCGACTTGGTTGTATCCGGCTGCATCGCGCCGCTGGCTCGCCGCTACCCCCCGCAAACGATCGCAGCCAACCAAGATCGTTGACCGGCACTCCTTCCCAAAATAGTCGCTGGGTACCCGCACACCATGGACGTGAAGACGGCACAGCCGATCGTAATGCAAGGACTCGCAATGATGGCAGTCTGCGGTATAGAAACGGATGCCATTAAAATGTCTTCGCGCTGTCAACCACTCTGGTATATCGTCAACTGTTGATCTCTATTACTTTCAATGTTGTCAGATTTGCGTGCTCTTCGGCCAAGGTGCAGCGGGCCATCAGCGCGCTAGCACGATTATCTCCCCCTGCAATTTCCCTTGTTCGGAACCTGGAAGGATGATGACTGATGCTCCTTCCCGAAGTTTGTTGATCCCGATTCTCGCCTCCGCTCACTGGATTAAGCTTGTTTTCAACGGTCGGTACCAGATCCTGGACGAGGAGGATGTTCTTCAGAATCTTTCCGTCTGGAAATCGCCGTCGTGAGCGTGTTGAGCGCCACCATTCAAGGGCAGCCGGTGGTGACCTTTTGGTCCGAATCAGGAGGCCCGGAGGTCCGTACGCCATGGAGCCACCGAAGCTCAGGATCAGCCTGAGCCCCGCAGATGCAAATCCGATAAGTTGCACAACATGGCCCCCGCCGGGATCACGTCCGCCCCGTAATAATAATGCAACACATCGTTTTTGGACAAAATTCGGGTGACATGGAGCGGCGTGCAGAATGCCTGCTCCTGGCTTCGGTGAGTGAATTCTCGGTCCTTCTGTCATCAGGCACGGTGAAAATTGGTGATCAGGACGTTCTCGGGCCTCAATTCACATTTTGAACACAATGGCGCCGACCACCTGGCCCTCGGACTTTCACCGCAACACGAACCTTGAAACCATTAAAAATTGAGGGACCCCATTATTTGGTGCGTTCGATTCAACCGCAACTGCAAAACGCATTCATCCCCTACCGTTGCGATGATGTCGAACTCCCTTCCTAGCGTAGCCAGGCAGCCGATTCCTTCGGTCCAACTTGGTGGTCCAAGGCAGATTGTCCATGATGGGATCTCATGGGCACTCAAGGGCCTGGATGCCGTCACAATTCACTCCAATGCGGCTTACAATGTACCCTACCCCTTTATTCTTGAATAGACCCAATGAACTCGTCACGGGGGATGTGAATGCTGCGTGGAGCGGGCTTCCATCAGAGAGCACCACGTATTCTCGCTCCCACCACCAGCGGTGTTTTTGTCTTGTTCTTTGCTGAGAAGCTGGGTTATCAGGCCGTAGCAACAGAGAGAATTCCGTTATCTTCTTGGGACTTGGCGAGGGAATCTACTGCACTACTAAACTGGAGCTGCTGACCCGGCATCTCAAGGCGAGCGTGAGCGTTGAGAACAGTGGGGTCGGTGGGGGACACGGAGCGAAACACCAGGCACGGGGAATGGGTTGCAACACATTAAGCGACTCCCGCCTCTTTTTGAGGCCTAGTTCTCGCCCTTTGTGCCAAGCTCGGGTCCCGAATAGTTCACGCAAGCCGCGGCCATTCTCCAACACGCATTCCCAGGGCTGCCAAGTAAGCTTTGCGGCGTTCACCTGTCACAGCAGCCCTCAAGCCCCATGGGCTACATTTAGTAACCGCCGCCGAGACCAAGACAGCAGGCTTGCGTAATGTCGATGACATCGTACCTGAACCCGTGCTGCCAGCAGCGATGGACCGAAACTTGGCTGGGTAGCGTGGCACCAAGGCCCAATCCGCCGATGTTGGGAAACGCGATTTCCCTCACTTTTCCTCGTCGACTGATCTTCACGGCGTACACGACTGGTCAGACGAAGACAAGTTATTAGGCGGAGGTGACGAGCTTGTATATAGTCTTGAAGCTGCGTCTGGGTTGTGTGGAATAGTGCTCGTGTTATTAGAGACTGACCCAACCTGGCAAGATTGTGAAGTCCGCCACTAGCCTTGTAGTGAAGAGAATAGTATGAGGAAGGGGGTTTGTACTCGATCATGCGTCGTTCCATCCGCTGACCCTGCCTCGGCGGCGCGCCGGAAAAGAGTTCTGCGTCTCGATGCCAAGTTCAGGCCCTTTTTTCAGCTCACGGATATGGCGTGGAGATGGACTTTGGCTTGCCGGACGCAGGGAAGAGCGCATACGGCGGCAGAAAAAGTCCTCATCCCCCGCTCACGCTTGAGCTGCAGGCGTCTCGTACTTCGGGTAGGGCCGGGGCGGTGGGCTCTCCTCTGTTCGGCGGTGGTAAGGGTTGACCAGCCGGGATCATCGTGTTCCTCGCCGAAGAGCGAAGCCGAGGAACTAGGGAAAGTAGCGAAGCCGTGGGTAGCCGTATGGCCAGCAGCGCATCATCGGACCAATGCTTGGCTTCGGCCTTAAGCCCACCGCTAATCACAATAAACGTATTTATACAAAACCTATCAGTAGTAAACTACTAACTATTCTTGTACCTCGTAACAAATATGTAAAGATTTAGAAAATTAAATCCACCCTCCCTCCCTATCTCCCCGGCCCTACTGAAATTAAAGAATAGTTACCAGCATATGCTTTCCACTGAGAGGATGCGGCTTTATTTCGTAACAATGTTGCATCGTCATCAGTTTGTCAATAGATGACCATGATCTTCTCCTAGCAGCGTATTGCTGGGCGTTCCGAGACCTAGGAGCGGTTCCCTCGGTGTAGGTGTCCGCATTTCGAAAGTGCTCGTACATGTTGGGTAGTATGTCAACGTCGACATCGAGGAGATCCACTGGGCTATACACTCCAATACCCGCTAAATCCGAAGAGAACTTCGAGTTGTACTTTATGCGTAGTTTCCGCATGACCTTGACCTCCCAGCAATTACGTAGCAGAAAATCCACCACAGAAGAAATGCGTGTGCGAAGAGTGATTTTCTCAATGTTGTGGTCACGGTCACGTAAAAGGGCCATCAGTGTCATGGAGCCAGCAACTGGCGCCCACTCATCTTGACCGAAGTGCCTCCATTCCCAAATTGGCAATGCACCCCAGACCAATGCCTCCTCTCGCCTTGCTCGGGAGCGATCCGGGTCTTCGACCTCAAGATACAGCGGTTTCACATACCACTCCCAAACATAGTCAAATTCGTCCCACCGGAAGTCGAACCATATCTCATCTTCCGATTGAAACCGACACCTTGACTTTGAATCTGCAGGGTCCCGGTTCGTCTCTGCAAACGGGAGCCTAAGGATCATTTACCCCCAAGAACAGTGTTTTCTGTTTACCTGTGGCTGTTGTTTGAAGAACATGGTCCAGGAAAGGCAGCATCTCCCGGATCGTTTTTACTCCGGTACATATTTGACGACGAATTCTCAGCGCGATGCGTGATTCTCGCAATGAAGCTAGTCTCGGGTTCCTTCGCTCAAGAGTTGGGTCGGTGATCAGGTCATCGGAGTGCAAGGCGGGCATTTGCGACCGCGGGACACTTGAACTTGTCAGATCAAAGAAAACGAGATCTCTGAGCAGGTCATAGCGCTGTTGAGAATCTTCGCCGACGGATTCTGAGTGAAGGCGCAAGATCAAGATGCCGTGCAAAGGAGCGACGATCTTCCACAGCTCGTTATTTTCACAAAGCTTGCGCATCAGAAGTGGCGTTCTGTTCTTTGTGTAAAATATGAGGTCGATGGCTGGCTTCACCATTTCGTGGAGTTCTTGGATGTAAGAGAAAAGGATAAGGCCAAGCCGAGGCTGATGAACTCGAAACCAATGTTGTCCCCTTGCCTGCCCCATAGCAGTAGAGTTTGGCGCCAGATATGAAATCTTGATGATGGGGCTGAAATATATCAGCTGAAACGACAAGGTCCCGGCCAAAGCTTTAACCGATGGCCGATATGCTGTGCTAGGCAGCCACTTAGCGAGCTCACCACCATCAGGCAGACAACAGGCACAGGTGTGGTGGTCCCCTTATCACATCTAACTGTCTGTCTTCATTGATAAGACAGTGGGACGCCAGACCTACGAAGAGATGCAGCGCGGATAGGGTGTAGTCCGGCTGCAAACCTTGCACAACATCCTGTTGTACAAGGCCCAAGGTGCCGAAGCAGAGATCTCGCCTATCGGCGAAGGTGGATTTGCTGGTGAGATGAAGAACATCTGTAAGGCCCTCATCAGCCCCGAATGACCGAGCGGCCAGGTGCATGAGCCAGGGCGCAGGCGTACCCGTCCAGTCACTCTTCGAAATAGTTGATGCTTGAGCATGACACTCGACCCCCCCAAAAACGAATACGACGCTGCGAGCCAGAATCAATTCCTGAATGACCCACAGGCGGCCGAAGTACCGGAACTTCAGCATGGTTTCCAGTACGGTGCTCTCCAGGTCACCAATGCACGTCCGCGGCGGGTAGTTGCGACCACTGGGGGTAGTGGAGCATGATTCGAGGTAGGCTACCACACGCATCGCCCCCTTGTAAATCGTGTCCATGCAAGGAACCTGGGTCGCTTTTTCCGCTGGACTATGCTGATTAATGCAGATGGATGGGATCTTCGGTGAGTGGTGACGGCGACAGATGCAACAGACGGATTTCGCCGCCAGTTAGCGCCCCTTTGTAAACTGGCAAGCCTGTGACATCTTCGCGCAGTCCTTCTGACGTTTTCGCTTCAACAAGCTGAAGAGTTTTGGCAGGGTCAATACCCTCCTAATGGACGGTGGGTGGGTGGCCATTGGAGATTCAGCTGCCCGAGAGGCTCGTCTGGCGGGATCAGAAGGAAGGAGGGGCTGTTGGCATGCTCCTGCCTAAGCGCTTCGAGATCTAGTGAGCTGTCGCATGCATCGCAGTGTGGCCCAGAAAGGGAGAATCGGATGGTGGAAGGAGAGCAAGGCCTGTGTGTGCCAACGTACTGCCATGAGGGGAGGTGACTGGCGGACTCGGATGATATGATTGTGATTCAGGTGCAATGAGGACAACGTCTGGAGAACTCATGTTGGAGATCCCCCCTTCATCCGATTCACCCCCCGCCTTATCAGCAAACGGGGGGTCCTTCCTGTCGCCAATCAAGGAGCCTCGGTTGCCCAAAACGTGATCAACGTGGGGCTCATCCTCAACACAACCATCCAATCCGCTCACCATCATCCCCTATCGAGAAAGCAGACTGAATCAATCGCTCGCCCGGTAAGTCACCCATTCCGCTTACAACCATGGAACCCTCTATCATGCATTTCCTAGAATCCTACCCAGGTAACAGCAGCACGTAAAATAGCAAGTAATAAACGACCAGTATCAAGACTACCAGCCAAGCGGTGCCGAGAATCCCACCACAACCTAGGTAGTTCGTACGAATAGTTCTGTCAGCACTGAAATCAGCCCGCAGCTTCACGTCGCGACGGCATACCCCGATACCTGCGATATTGGGATCGGCTTCGTACCCCGACGCGGAACAGTTGATACCGTCGCCTCCCATCCTTGCTCGCGACCAGTATCAGTTGTAACTCCAGATGATCCAGCACTGTGAAAAGTAGTTCTAGGAGACTTTGGGCCGGCCCGATCCTCTCTTCTGATTGCTGCTGGCGCGCTGTAAGGGAGCAATTCTGACCTATCAAGAGACCTGTGCCTCATGACGCGCATGTCCTGTAACCACACTCTCGGCCTCAGACCAAACGATTTTTGCCACCGAGCATTGGTCAGCCCGTGCGAACTCAAAGCATAATGGAAGGTACCCCTGGCTGGTGCCTATTTCGAGGGTTCAAGAGCCAATCAATCAATGAGGCTCGTGGAATCTTCAATATTACCCCTGCCAAGACCTCCTTGCCCGGCGGCGAAGGAAACAATACTCCGTGCCGCATGCAACCACACACTAGTGACCTCCAAAAGTGCTCGAGACTGGTGAACTGCTCGTGAGTCAGGGCTGGTACCAAAAAAAAAAAAAAAAAAAAGCGGGGAGGGACC